>Ga0208278_1000057_pt1 | contig 51527 bp, 48 predicted proteins | sample ETN01SmetaG_FD_185794 | JGI IMG/M metagenome (GOLD analysis project Ga0208278, IMG submission 185794) | Marine microbial and viral communities from oxygen minimum zone, Eastern Pacific Ocean - ETNP2014F12-01SV259 (SPAdes) (version 2) | ecosystem: Environmental > Aquatic > Marine > Oceanic ...
GACTGCCGACGCGCCGGCTGCACGGTGCTGCCGCGTGACGTTCGCCAGGTGGCGACGGGCCGACACCTGAACCCGCAGATCTAGGCTGAGCTGCAAGTCACGGCCGTGGTAGACCGGGTGGATGCTCTCGACATCTTCTATTACGCGTTTCAAGCGGTCACGCAGTACGAGTTTACGCCCCTCGATGCCGGCCAGGTGGTTGTCAAAAGAGCGCTCGATCCCTTCCTGGCCGCTGTCATCCACATCGGTAAAACCGAGCACGTGGCCGGTAATGGGTCCGGCTGGATAAAAACGGCCGTATTCCCGCAGTGAAGCGACGCCCGGAATACCGAGTTGTTCTATACGCTGGGCTTCTGCCGGTGGCAGACCGCGTCGCAGGTAAACAAATTCCCGGTCCTGGTAGTGGTCCAGCAAGCTGCTGACATGGTCGACCGACAGCCTTAGCGCCTGCGCTAACCTGGGCCAGTCGGCTTGCGCTTCGCCCAGGATTCCTGGATGGGCCCAGATCGCATCCAGCGGCGTACTCACGGCCAGTACTTCGCCGTTGCGGTCGGTGATCTTGCCGCGGAACGGCTTGACCGCCACGCTCTTGAGTTGCCGCGCCTCCCCTTCGGCCCGCAGGCGGGCACTGTCAAGCACCTGAACCTGGTATGCGCGACCAAGCAGTACCACCATCCCTGCCGTAAGCAGGGCCAGCACCAACCACTGGCGCTGGCGAAAGCACTGCCCACTTTTTTTCCTGGCCGCAGTTTTTCTCACTGCGTGCTCCCCAACTGCAACACTACGATGTCTTGTGCACCTGGTGTCACCATGCCCAGTTCCTGCCGCGCTTCCTGTTCGACCAGGCTGTGCAACGACCAGGTGGCCTGTTCCAGTTGCAGTCGACCCCATTCTTCGTTCAATCGGTCACGCACAATCTCGGCCGAGCGCACCTCCAGGAACACTTGCCGGTTCTCATGTCGGACCACCACCACGGCGAGTGCCGAGGCCAGCACGATCAAGCTAAGGAAAACAACCTGCTTCACGGGCTTGCTCCTCGGGACTTGCAGGCCGAACGCAGTACCGCGCTGCGGGCGCGCGGGTTGCGGGACACTTCTCCGGCCGCCGGCCGGCGCGCACGCCTGGGTCGTTCTATCTGTGGACAAATCTGATCGTGGGTGACCGGCAGTTCCGGCGGGTAGGGGTACCCGCTTGCCGCTTCGCGCAGGAATCGCTTGACCCGTCGATCCTCCAGCGAGTGAAAACTGACCACCACCAGTATCCCGCCGGGTATGAGCATCTCGAGCGCTTGCGGTAAAACCGACTCGAGCTGGTCCAATTCACAGTTAACGTGCATGCGGATGGCCTGGAATGTGCGGGTTGCGGGGTGCTTACCCGGCTCACGCCTGGGCACACAATCTTCGACCACCCGGGCCAGGACGCCGGTACTCGACAGCATGCCATTGCTGCGAGCCACGATGATCGCCCGGGCGATGCGTCGCGCAAACCGTTCTTCTCCCAACTCGCGCAACACCCGTGCGAGTTCATCTTCCTCAACGTGGGTCAGCCACTGGGCCGCTGACTCACCGCTGGTCGGGTCCATGCGCATATCCAGTGGCCCGTCGCGCAGGAAACTGAATCCCCGCCCCGGATCATCAAGTTGAGGCGAGGACATCCCAAGATCGAGCACGATGCCGGTGATGCGGCGGTCGAGACCCACTTCTTCGAGCACGCGGGCGAGTTCCGCGAAAGAAGCCTGGACAATGGTCAGACGGGGCTCGAGCGCCATCCACTCGCGGGCGTAGCGGCAGGCTGCTGGGTCGCGGTCAATGGCCAACACCCGGCCGTTGGGCCCAAGACGCTCGAGAATGGCGCGGGTGTGGCCACCGCGACCGAAGGTCGCGTCCACGTAAATACCGTCAGGCTTAATGTTGAGCGCCTCCACGATCTCCTTTACCATGACCGGCGCGTGCTCCGGGGCCGACACCGTCCAGTTGCCCGCTACAGAGACAACGTTTCAAGTTCAACCGACAGCCGTTGATCATCCGGCTGAGCCACCAGCCACTCATCACACCGCACATTCCATCGCGATTCATCCCAGATTTCGAACTTGTTGCCCTGACCGATTAGCACGATGTTTTTTTCCAGGCTGGCGAATTCCCGCAGTGGCGCAGGCACCCGCAGACGACTGGCGCTGTCGAGTTCGCAATCAGCGGCATAACCGATAAGGAAGCGTTTGAGCGCCTGCGCGGCCGGGTCGAAACTGGGCAGGCTGACGACTTTTTCTTCGACCGTCTCCCACTCATCCTGTGGGTACAACCACAGGCAACGTTCGCGGGTATTGTTGACCGTGAGTACGAGTTGCCCTTGCGCCCGCTCGGCAAGTACCGCACGGTACTTGGTGGGCACGGCAAACCGGCCCTTGGCGTCCATGTTGAGTGAAGTGGCGCCCCTAAACATCGCATCGTGTACCTTTAAGGTATTCTGTTTGACGCTGGCGGCAAACATCACCCAAGTAATCTACTTTGGGCCACTCCCATCCGAAGAAAAGCCCGGCCCTTAAAAGGGCCGGGTAATCACCAAAGGAGGATGAGGATTGGGGTGGATTAGCCGCCACCCACGGCATTATTTTGGGTCCCGTCGGGTCCAGAAATCGAAGCGTTGTACTGGCAAAAACACACACATCTTGTTTCCTGGCTGAACTCTTTCCCCACGTTTTCCCACTAAACGCCACTATAGGTACCAAACAACCTCGATGTCAAGCCTTGATTTACCGAAGAAATAGCGTTATTTCACAGATATACCGGCCATCACCGACAGGCGAGTCGCGGCAGAGGCCTCGAGATATCGGCCCGGCGCACATCCCTCCCTTGCTCTATCAGGGCGGTCGGCGTTCCAGAGATGCCGGCTACCCCTCTGGTAGCGTCCAAAACCGGCGAGAAAAAGGGCAATCCTGGCGGATAATTGCCTGCGTGCCGGCCGGTGGTGGTTCGCAGGTCGGCGGCCATCCTCGAGACCGGCAGACTCCTACGCAGGGCAAGAACAGGTATTGTGGGCGAAAGATCTAGAAGGAGTCGGCCTGTAAGCCGGGTTCTGTCGAGGACAACCATTCATCTGGGGCGCGCGTCACCGCGTGCCTCAAGCGACCTACCCGAATCCGGCGCGGGCAACGCCGTTGGATTCCTATTTGGTCTTGCTCCGAGTGGGGTTTACCCTGCCGTTCGTATTACCACGAACGCGGTGCGCTCTTACCGCACCATTTCACCCTTACCTGCCACCAGCCGAGGCTGAGAAGCGGGCGGTATATTTTCTGTGGCACTTTCCGTCGGCTCACGCCGCCCAGAGGTTATCTGGCACCCTGCCCTATGGAGCCCGGACTTTCCTCCGCCCTGCACCGCAAACCCCCAATGGGTGGGCCACAGACGCTAGGACCGCGGTTGTCCAGCCGACTCCCGGCTACAACTTAGTACTTCGAAGATTTAGATGCAACTAGCATTTTCAGGCCGATCGATCGCCGTCTTTGCCGGCCCGGGCAAGCAACTTGCGGTAGTAATCGTTCTTGCCGCCACCGGTCAACCGGGCAGCAACCCGGCTGGCAGAACGGGGCGAGAGCACCTCACCTAAAACCTCGAGAAGAAATTCTTTATCTATGGCCGTGGACGCGATCGGATCGTCATTGCCAGCCACGATCAGGACCAATTCACCGCGGCGCTGGCTCTCATCAGCAAGCAGAATAGAGGCGACCTGCTCGATCGATCCGCAGACCACCGTTTCGAAGTGCTTGGTCAGTTCGCGGGCTATCGCAACCCGGCGACCAGCGCCGAAACTATCAGCCAAATCCGCCAACGTGGCCATGATCCGGCGGGGTGATTCAAAGAACACCAGCGTCCGCGGTTCCAGGGCAAGTGCGCTGAGTCGGCTGCGCCGGCTACTCGTCTTAGGTGGCAGGAATCCCTCGAATACGAAACGGTCTGTCGGCAAACCAGCCACCGATAACGCCGCGGTGAGCGCGCTGGGACCAGGAACACTTTTGACTACGGCACCATTGGCGCGGGCCTCACTGACTAGGCGGTAGCCCGGATCACTGATTAGCGGCGTTCCAGCATCGCTGACCAACGCGATATCCTGTCCTTGTTGCAACCGGGTGATCAGGGCTGGCACCTGCCGGCGCTCGTTATGATCGTGCAGCGACACCAGTACCGCGGAAATCCCGAACCGACTCAGCAAGGCTCGTGTATGCCGGGTGTCCTCTGCCGCGACCACAGCGACGGTGGCGAGAACCTCCAGTGCACGCGTTGATATATCCCCGAGGTTGCCGATCGGCGTCGCCACCACAAATAAGGTTGCCGGCTCGGAACCCGGGAGATCTTGTGTCATGCCGCCCGCCTGCTTGTATTGAGATGCACTCACCCGCACGGAATCGGCACCGTGCTGGCAAAGTGTATCCGTTATACTGCAAGCATGCGTCTGTTTCACGCGGTGGCGCTGCCCCGATTAGCCCTGTTTGTGCTCGTTCTGCTAACAGTCACCGGCTGCGCCACCACTACACCCAAACCGTCCGCACCAGACATTGCCGCCCCGCGTGCAATATCTGCCCCCGAGCCAGCTCTCAAGCCTACCCTGAACCTGGCTGAACGAGAACCCGGCACTTCCGGCTGGGAATTCCTCGATCGAGCCCTGCGCGCTACCGGTATCGAGGTACAACAGAATTTTCTGGCGGCAGCCGAGCGCTTTGCCCACGGCGGCATGCTCGATCCGGCCCGTGCGGCTCTGGACAATATCGAGCCGACTGTACTCGACGCCTGGATGGCCAACCAGTTCCAGCTGTTGCAAGCCCAAGTCCGGATTCTCGAGCGCAGAAATGCTGACGCCCTGCGGATCGTGGATCGGCTTGTTAAGACCCAACTCGATTCCCGTCAGGCACTGCGGGCTCACGGGCTCGCGCTGCAGGCACATATTGCAACCGGGTCGAGCGGTGAAGCACTCACAAGCCTCCGGGGCATCCCCAATAATCCCGGAGACGACGCTTGGGTGGGCGCGCTCTACCACCGGCTCTGGAATCATCTCAGTCAACTGGAAACCGAGCAACTGGCACTTGCTGCCGATCCTGCCACGACCCACTCGACCGACGTTGGCTGGCTGAAGCTTGCGCGGTTATATGCCGACAAGGGCTGGGACCTTCTCGGACTCTCCAACTCGATCGACCAATGGCTGAAATCATGGCCCAACCATCCCGCCACACACCACGTGGTGCCAAAGCTGCTGCCAGAGGGGCAGTGCACCATACAGGAGGTACAGCAGATTGCGTTGCTGCTGCCACTGACCTCGGCTTATCGCGGTGCAGCCGAGGCTTTTCGCGACGGCTTCCACGCACTGCGCCGTCGGGACAGCAATCCAGCAAAGCCCGTGCTTCGTAACTATGATTTTGGCGACAAAATCGATCTCGTGCCGGCCTACTATGAGGAGGCAATTCGTGACGGCGCAGACGTGGTGATCGGCCCGCTGGGTCGTGCAGCCGTTGCAACGCTGACAGGATTAACCGAGTTTCCGGTGCCTACAGTATTGCTCGGGGCGACGGGTGCACCCTTGCAACCCGGGGCCCTCGCCTTTGATCTGTCTATCGAAAACGATGCCCGGACCCTGGCCGAGAGGGCACGGGCCACCGGTTTCAGCCGGGCCATGATCCTGCAGGCACAAACCGACCAGCAACGGCGTGCTGCCGAGGCAGCGGCGGCACGCTGGGCAGAACTCGGCGGCACACTCACCGCTAGGGCAACTTTTCCAGTCGATATCAGCGACTACTCGACGATTATGGAACAACTGTTCGGCTTTAATTTCAGCCTGGCCCGAGCCCGTGCATTACAAAATGCCATCGGAAAAAAGACGCGTATACGCTTCTCGCCCCGCCGGCGACAAGACATCGATGTGGTGTTCTTGTTCGCCGACCAAGCCCAGGCTCGACTATTAAAGCCCCAAATTGACTTCCATCGCGCCCACAAGTTACCCGTGTATACACTGAGCGGGGTATTCAGCGGTAAACCTGATGCCGTGAATGATCTCGACTTAGAGGGGGTAATCTTCGCCGACATGCCGTGGATGGTGCGACGCGGCGGCCGCTTTGCCAGTGCCCGCCAACAATTTACTCTAAATACACCTTATCGGGAGTCGGTCCTCGACCGGCTGTTCGCCTTGGGCATGGATGCTTACGCGCTGTCCTGTTTCGGCCCACAGATGCAGCAGCGCCCTGGCCTAACCTACCCGGGAGCTACCGGCACTTTGTCCATCGATGACACCGGCAGGATTGACCGTTCACCTGACTGGCTGCGGTTCGTGCAGGCGACCCCCGTCGCATTGCCAGTACCACCTGGACCGATAGCCCCTTTCAGCAATATCGGCCAGGAGCCCTCTGGTGATCCCTCCGGCTGAGCCGCACTGGTCCGAAAACCTGGCGCTCACTAGACTGCAGGCGCAAGGTCTGGTGTTAGTCTGTCGCAACTACAACACTCGCCTCGGTGAGATCGATCTCATCATGGACGACACTGAACATCTCGTGTTCATCGAAGTTCGCCAGCGCAGCCACACTCGCTATGGCCGACCGGAGGAAACCATCAGCCCTGCCAAGCGTCAGCGTCTACGCCGCACCGCCACACTATTCCTGCAACAACACCCAGCTCTACAGGCACAGGCCTGCCGGTTCGACGTTTTCGCCGTGACCGGAGATGCCGCCAAGCCGTGCTGTCACTGGATTCGGGATGCGTTCTGATAGCCCTGACGGGGGAGCTTTACCCAGGCAAGGCCGTGGCCACAGCACCCAGCCTGTTAAAGTTATACGAACACCGTCCCAGGACGGCCTCAGTGACACCCTGACACTAACTGTGGATTGGCTAATGGCGGTTACCAACAATGGATATTGAACGACGCATCAAAGAACACTTCGACGCCAGTGCCACGGCAATTACCGCTGCCGCTAAGGCCCTGACTCCCACCATTTCCCAGGCAGCCCAGGCTGCCGTGGGCACACTGACCAGTGGCGGCAAGCTCCTCATTTGCGGGAACGGCGGTTCGGCCAGCGACGCCCTGCACTTTGCCGCGGAGCTGGTATGCCGCTACGAGCGCGAGCGTCAGGCACTGGCCGCAATCGCCCTGCCGGCAGACACAGCCACGCTGACCGCGGCCGGCAACGACTACGATTTCGAGCGGGTGTTCTCGCGCCAAGTAGAGGCACTGGGAAGGCCCGGTGATCTGTTGGTAGTGATCACCACCTCGGGCAACTCACCCAATATCCTTAAAGCGGTGACAGCGGCTTCCGGCATTGAGCACTTGGGGATAATCGCCCTTAATGGCAAGGATGGCGGCCAATTACCGACATTACTGCGCAGTACCGACATCGAATTACGGGTACCGGCAACCTCCACTGCCCATATTCAAGAAGTCCACGCTATAATCATCCACTGTCTGTGTGACCTGATTGATCAGCACTTTATTGGCCACCCCGAATGATGAAATCTCCCTTGCTGCCATCCCTATCCAAGAACAGACTCTCCCTGCTGGCGCTGTTACTAACGGCCACTTTTCTAATCAGTGGTTGCGGCATTATTCTTGTTACCACTGCGGCAGTTTCGGCCATAGACGTCATCCGTGATCGGCGTGAGATTGGCACTCTTTGGGATGACAACAAAATGGAGCTTAGCCTGCGGCAATCAATCAGCAAGAATGAGCAGATTGACAATGCGAACGTCAGCGTGACTGCTTTTAACGGCATCGCGCTACTGACCGGTGAAGTACCTGACCAGAGGGCTATAGACCAGATTCTGGACCTGGCCAAATCGCATCCCGACGCCAGCCAAGTCATCAACCGGATCGAGTTGGCTGGAAAAACCAACTTGAACAGCCGTGCCAACGACTCCTGGATAACCGGGCGAGTGAAATCCGCCATGCTGACCTCCGGAACCATTGATACCACCAAGATCAAGGTCGTGACTGAACGGGCCAATGTGTACCTGATGGGCCTGGTTAGCCGCAGCGAGGCAGAAGCTGCGGTAGTGGTCACCCGCTCGGTGCCCGGGGTCGTGCGGGTTATCAAGGTATTCGAGTACCTCTGACAGGGCCCGGCCCCCTTCGGGTGAACACTGCCCGGAAAATCATCCTCGACTCGAACCTGCTCGGGGAAGTGCTCCGCACGATCGAACAGCCCCTGGTTTTCACCAACGGCTGTTTCGACATTCTCCATCGCGGCCACGTCGCCTATCTCGAAGAGGCGGCAAACCTGGGCGCTACCCTGCTGGTGGCGCTCAACAGTGATGAGTCGATCCAACGCCTGGGCAAAGAGCCCGACCGACCCGTCAACGCTCTGGAGGACCGCATGGCGTTGGTCGCAGCGCTTGAATGCGTTGATCTGGTCACAGCTTTCGACCAGGACACCCCGCTGGAGTTGATCCAAAGAATCCAACCCAAACACCTAGTCAAAGGCGGTGATTGGCTGCCCGAGAACATTGTTGGCGCTGATATCGTCAAAGCGAACGGCGGCGTGGTCCATTCCATTCGCGTCCGTTACCAGCACTCCACCACAGACCTGATACGCAAACTGCGCCGGGTCGAACCTCAGAACTGAGTCAGAAAGACAGGTTCTCGCCTTGCAACAAAGGCGCCAATTCCCTAAGCGCGACTTGGTAAACAGCACGTTTGAAGAAAATCACCTGCCGGGTCGGTAACCAGTAGTCCACCCACCGCCAGGTATCGAATTCCGGCCGGTCGCAGCGGTCCAGGCAGATATCACCGTCGCTCGCCAGCATGCGAAACAGGAACCACATCTGCTTCTGTCCACGGAACGATGACTTATTTGACCGCAGATAGACTCCCGGTACGTCGTAGCGCAGCCACTCGCGAGTATGACCGACCAACTCAACGTGTTGCGGACGCAGACCCACTTCTTCGAACAGTTCACGGTAGGCCGCTTGCTCAGCCGTCTCACCCTCCTCAACGCCTCCCTGGGGAAACTGCCAGCCGTCATGCCGGCTGCGACGAGCCCATAACACCTGCCGGTGACAATTGCACAGAACGATCCCTACATTGGCACGGTAGCCGTCCAGATCGACAGACATGTGCAGGTCTTGACGCACGATAGAGGTTTCTCCAAGTACCGGTTGGTACGCTCATTCTTTCATTTTCAACGGTGCCAGGCAATTGGCTGGCGACCAAGAAGAATAACCCTGCTGTTACTGCGAGACGAAAACTCCAGTAGCCGCCGGCATGCCCGGGCACACCCGCCGGCCTGCAGTTGCTTCACACCCGCTCAAACCTCGTCGCTTTCTGCGCGCAACGCCTGGTAGCGGCTGCGGAACAGCGCCTCGATCTGGTCGATGGTCGCGGCCGCTTCCTGGCCATGGACCAGGTGCTGTGTCATCAGGCTGGATGCCGCGCTAAACAACGAGTCCCGATCAAGCATGGGATAACTCCGGACCAACCGGCGTATCGCCGCGATCACACTTTCGTCCTGTGGGCGGGGGATATCAACCACCGTCAACGAGGTCTCGCGTTGAGCTGGGTATTTGGCCGCGAGAAACTCAGCGAAATCAAGCAGGCTGCTACGCGCTTCAGCAGGCAGGGCATCGAACACCCGCAGAAGCCGCTTTCTGGCACCTTTGGCCGTGGAATACGGTAAAGGTGAAGCGGGATTATCCAACCGGCAAGCTCACGCTCGGCGCGGTCAGGCCGTGGCCTTTTTTATGCCGCAGTGGGCTTCGGTGAAAACGAGGAACTCCTCAATCGCCCGCAACCGGAACTTTTGGCGTTGGTAGACAATCGAGAAAGGCCGGGTAGCAGCTGGGCTGAAACTCGTTTTCTCCAGCATGCCGAGTTTCAACTCCTTGTCCAGAGTTGCCACCGATAGGATCGATACGCCAAGTCCGGAAGCGACCGCACTCTTGATCGATTCCGGGCTGCCGAACTCCATGGTCAGGTTGAGATTAGAGAATTCCAGGCCGTTGGCAGCGAAATACTCAGCGATCACTTCCCGTGTACCAGAGCCTTCCTCGCGGCTGATGAAAGGGTACTCCAGGACCTTGTCAGGGGTTATTGTTTTTGACTGGGCCAGAGGGTGCTGCGGTGGTGTCACCGCGACCAATTCGTCTTCCCAGCAGACTTTAGAAACGAGATTTTTATTGTTGACCGGACCCTCGACGATGCCGATATCGATCTCGTTACTCTCCACCATGTGGATGACGCCCTCAGTATTGGCCACGTGCAGGCGGATAGAAACGTCCGGAAACTTCGCCTGATACTCACCAAGGATACTGGGAATCACGTACTCGCCAATGGTCGTACTGGCACCGAGAACCAGCGGACCAAGTACATCACCAGTCAGTTTGCGGACCTCGTTATCCATCTCGTTATAGTGGGTGATGATCTGGTCGGCGTAGGACTTGACCAACTCTCCCGCGACCGTGAGGCTGATCCGGTTGTGGGTACGGTCGAACAGGCGGGTATTGAAGTAGTCTTCCAGCTGCCGAATCTGGAAAGTTACGGCTGGCTGAGTCATGTGCAGCGCTTCGGCTGCCTTGGTAAAACTCAGTAGCCGTGCGACGGTGGTAAAGACCTGGAGTCGCCTGTCCGCCATGAACCGGGTCCTGAGGGCGGCGCACCGCCGCCGGGTTGGGTTAAAACGCTGGCCCAAACAAAGGCTCGCACTCTTCGATAAAGTAATTTTATGACGATTGCGGCGAAATTGACAGCAAAGGCCAACAACACCGCGGGATTCTGATTTTTTTCGACAGCAAGTGGAGCTGGTGCCCCGTCGGGCCGGACCTGCTCAGACAGCTGCAGCCGATACCCGGGTTCCGGCCTCGATGACGAACTGCCGAAACGCTTGGGCCGTTGGTGACAGGCGCTTACCCCGGCGGTGTCCAACGTACCAGCGACGCATGATCGGCATACCCTCGACATCTAATCGGATCAGGCGTTTTACCGCGAGTTCGAGTTCCACCGTGTGTACCGAGACGACCGCCAGTCCGAGCCCTGCCTCGACACTCTGCTTGATGGCCTCATTTCCGGTCAGCTCGGTACCAGCTGTGTGCTCGAAACCATGCTCGGCAAAATAACGCTCCATGGCGATCCGTGTACCCGAGCCAGGCTCGCGCACCACAAAAGTCTCCCCGGCAAGCTCACACAATGGAATGTTGCGGCCGTTGGCGAATCGGTGATCAGGCGGTGCGATCATCACCAATGGGTTGTCCATAAAGGGCGCCGCGACGAGATCCAGGCCCGTAGGTGGCTTGCCCATCAGGACCAGATCCGGGGCATTGTCATCGAGCCGGCGCAGCAGAGTTTCGCGGTTAGTAACATCTAGGCTGATCTCAACGGCAGGATGAGAGTGTGCAAACTCTGCCAACAAGCGTGTTGCAAAATAATTGACGGTGGAGGCAATGGCCACCTTGAGGCGGCCCGAGTCCACTCCTTTCAGATCGTTCATCTCTTCAGCGGCCGCAGCCAGGTGCCGGTTGATAGTGCGGGCGTGACCTAACATGGCTTCACCAGCCTCAGTGAGATAGATCTTCTTGCCGATCTGCTCAAACAGCGGCAGGCCCACCGAACTTTCCAGTTGCTTGACCTGCATGGATACAGCTGGCTGCGTCAGGTGTAGCTCCTCGGCTGCACGGGTATAGCTGAGGTGTCGGGCAACCGCCTCGAACACCTGCAATTGCCGAAAAGTGATGTGCATCCTACCTCCTTGATCATCGCTGAGCCGGGGGCGTAAGCAATAAATAAGTATAAACTTATTTTAAAAATAAAATAAATTTGCTTAACCTGATGCATCAGCTCCCGTATAGTGCGCCGATTGAATTAAGGTTGTCCGGAATTTGGCACCGCTTACGGCCAGCCGGACGGGAGAATAACCATGTCCACCCGCCATCCCGTGATTGCGGTTACCGGCTCCTCCGGGGCTGGAACCAGTAGCGTCAAGGTCGCGTTCGAGCACATCTTTCGCCGCGAACAGGTGCAACCATGCATCATTGAGGGCGACAGCTTCCATAAATACGACCGCTATCAAATGCGTGAGGAAGTGACCAAAGCGCAGGCCGCGGGCAAGTACCTGAGTCACTTCGGGCCCGACGGAAACCACTTCGACAAACTCGAGGAGTTGTTTCGCAGTTACGGCGAATCGGGTATGGGTAAACGCCGCTACTACCTGCACAACGAAGAAGAAGCGGCCCCTTACAAGCAGAAGCCAGGCACCTTCACGCCCTGGGAAAATACTCCCGAGGGCGCCGACCTGCTGTTTTACGAGGGCCTGCACGGCGGGGTCGTAAATGGCAAGATTAACGTACCCCAGCACGTGAACCTGCTGGTCGGCGTAGTACCGATTGTCAATCTAGAATGGATTCAGAAAATCCATCGCGACACCGCCAGCCGCGGCTACGAACCCGAGGCGGTGACTGAGACTATTTTACGGCGTATGTACGATTACGTACACTACATCGCGCCGCAGTTCTCCCGCACCGATATCAATTTCCAGCGTGTTCCCACGGTCGATACCTCTAACCCATTCGTTGCGCGCGATATCCCCACGCCAGACGAGAGTTTCGTCGTCATCCGTTTCCGCGATCCGACCAAGTTCAACGTCGATTTCCCCTACCTGCTCGCAATGTTGCACGATTCATTCATCTCCCGGCGCAACACTATCGTCGTTCCGGGCGGCAAGATGGGCCTTGCTATGGAAATCATCCTGGCACCCATCGTCGACAATCTGATCGACAGAAAACGGGAGTTAGAACGCAGCGCCCGACGCACCGACTATTAAATTCGGCAATCTATTGCTGCCTCGAAACACCGCATCGCCGCGCCACTATCCAGCGCATCCCGGGCAAGCATCGCCCCGGCGGCATGATCTGGCGCCTTGCCAAGATGGTACAGACAGACGGCGGTGCCATAGACCAAGCTCTCGCGCATCGAACCTGGCACACCGGCAAGGGCCTCCAGACCGGCTGTGGCCGCCACAGTCGAAAGATTGTCGACATCGATCGCGGCGGTTAGTTCCCCGCCGACGGGTGCTGCCACCTTCGGTGGCAGCGGCACCGCTCGAACACTGGACTGGATGCCAAACGCCAGCGGCTCAAGGCGTAACTCCTGGTCGAGACCGTCGTCCTGGTAACGGAAGAGTCTTGCCGGCTGGTTGAGCGACGGGATGATGCCGCCTTCCACGCCGCGGATGATCATAGCTGAAGAAAAGCCCGCCTGTCGCGCCAACATGGTGTAAATAGGCGGATACGGTTTGTGCACGTAGCCAGTCATCAGGTGCGTCTGTGTGCGGCCACGAACGGGTGGTAACAGTACGTCCAGCGTGGTCAGGCATGGCCGCTTGACGATGCGGCTGCGCAGGTCAACGAGGTCGTGCAGGGCGGGACACGACTGGCGCTGGTCGACATAGGCCCAGCCAACGGCCGAGTCTGCCAACTGAGCTGCAGCCTGCCCAGGAGTGAGATCTACCTTGACGCCGGCACTGCGCAGTACCTTGGCATGGGTAATGCCGAACTTCGGCCCGACGGACTCGGCGCCGTTGCTGACCGTGGACACGCCACAGGCGGCAAGCACCGCCGGCAGAAAAGGTGCTGCTGGTAAACCCCGGGTCTGTCCGTCGAAAGGATCGGCAAGGTGGACCACATCCGCCACCGCTGCCTGCACACAGACGCAAGCTTGTAGCAAAGCATCCAGGATGCCGCGATTTTCATCCATGGTTTCGCGCTTCATTCGCAGCGCGATTAGAAAGACCCCAGCCTGCACCGGATCGGCTCGCCCAGCCAGGATATGTGACATGGCAGCATGAGCCTCTTCTATTGACAGATCCTTGCTGAACTCAGGACCTGTTGCAATCTTCTGCAGGCAGGCGCGCATCGCGGCTTCAGCCTGAGCTTGCACGGATGTTGTCATTTGCGAGTCACATTGCGATTGGCAGCGCCCGAGTCTAGCCCTGCTGATTATCTGCCTCCATATCCAATTGGATAGTGTCGGCCAGCTGAATTATTGCTAGGCTTTGATGCGCTAACAACACACCCCGGCAGGGGTTTTTCGACCAACACCGATGAGCGATGATTTCAGCATGGACCTCGCCAGCGGCATTGCCGCTTTCGAGGCCAAACATTTTTCGCGCGCCCTGCAATTGCTTACGCCGCTGGCTGAAGCTGGTGAGGCCGAGGCCCAGTACCGCCTTGCCATCATCTACCAGAACGGCCTGGGGAGTGTGCGCAACGAACCGCTGGCCTATCAATGGATGCAACACGCAGCCGAGCAACAGCACGGCCCGGCCCTGCATGGCCTGGGCTTTATGTACATGGACGGCGACTGCGTAGAACGTGACGACCACAAGGCCGTCCACTGGTTCCAGGCCGCCGCTGACCTCGGACTTGAGGGTTCGATGGTGGCGCTCGCCCAGCTGTACGAACAGGGCCGGGGAGTCGAACAGAACGCAGAAAAAGCGCGTCAGTGGTACACACAGGCCGGCTTCTGAATCCCCTCGGTCGGGCACTGCCTGGTTTTAGTTCAACTGAATTCTTTCACCCCAGGGCACATCCGCCCGGCCCTTGACCAGCCAGATTACCGGGAAAGCGGGCGGCTCGCCGGGAAAGCGGCCTTGGCCATCGGTGAAATAAACCAGCAGGTCCGGCGCACTGTCGCAGCCCTTGGCCCAGTCGAACACCGGCAAAAAATCCGTGCCACCGCCACCGCTTAAGGTCTCGGGTAAAGACAGCGGCTCCCACGGTTCAAATACCCACGGCGAACCCGGTGCCAGGCAGGCGTCGCAGGCCAACAGGTTGACCCGGGCCCGTACTTGCCCTTTGAGCGCATCAATCTCGCTCACGAACTGGTCGATCTCCTCCTTCGATATGGAGCCACTGGTATCGAGGGCGACCGTCACATCGATCGCGGCATTGCGTAACGAAGGCAAGATCGCCTCTCCTTCACGGCGCCCGGGCCGAGCGTAAGTGAAGTCATCTCGGGCGCGCAGCGCCATGTGTCGCGCCAGCAGGCTACGCCAAGGCAATTGCGGCTGCAGCAGGGTATCGATCATGCGGGCGAGGACACCACCGAGCCGGTCAGCCTGTAACGCCTGCTGCGCCGCCCCGGCCAGCCGCTGCCGCCATAGATGCTCCAAGTGCTGGCACTCCGCCGCCGCAAGTGGCGGCGGCCTGCCGCCGGGGCTGTCATCGTGTTCGCCTCCCCTATCGTGGCCACTGTCAGCGTCGCCAGCACGGTCATCGGGGTCATCGTAGAGATGGCGATCGTGGGTCTGCTGAACCGAGTCGTCCTCAAGCAGGGGGTAAATCTCCTCCGCACTCATCCCCTCGTAGTCCGCCAGGAACAGCGCCTTGGGCGGCGGAGTCATACCTTCGGCAACCAGCAGCGGGTTGATAGCAAAATCACAGGCATTGTCCCAGCGGTGCTTCTCGCGGTGCGCGCGCCGGGCAAAGTGGGCCAAACCACAGTGCAGGGCCTCATGGGCAAGGGTGAACTCCACCTGGGCCAGACTCAACCCCGCAATGTATTCGGGGTTGTAGTACAACTTGCGCGCATCGGTTGCGATGGTCGGGCACCAGGTAGGGTGCGCGGTTTCAAGCGGCAGTCGTAGCACCAGCGCCCCGAGAAAAGGGCGGTCCAGTATCAGCCGTGTGCGGGCCGCACTCAGCCGGGCCTCAATGTCCTCAGTCACGGCGCTCTAGCGCTGCTCGGGATTCAGTCCTGGGCCAGCATCACGTCCGCGACGTGCCGGGCCCAGCTGGAGAAACCAGGTGCCGAAAAAAGCTCGGCCCCGACAGCCCGGTGCAAATCCGAGACCAACATGACCCCCATCTCCTTCTGGGGAAAATGCCCAGCGTAATCGAGTACCCGAGAATACAGTGCCTGGGTATCCGCCTCAGCATCGATCCGCGCGACCCGGCCGACCAGTGCCGCTGCGACCGCGTACTGCAAATCCAAGTCCTGCGGTACGGTGTTCTCCTTGCCGGTCAGAATCGCTTCGATATCCGGTAACTGGCCCAGGTTCCTGATAAACGCATGCAGTTCGATACCTGCAGCCGGGCCTACGCAAGCCTGTAGCGCCCCCGAAAGCATCTCGCCCTCGTGGGCGAACTTCTGCAACGCGCGGTGGGCAAACTCCCACGACCGCGGCGAGGGAAACGCCATCGGGTTGTGCGCTGGATCAAAGTCGAACAGCAAGTCCGGTCGAAAGCGCAAGAAACCGATGATGCGCTGGTCGATGCCGGCACCAAATGCCCACAATACCCAGTCATCTAGGTTGACATCTACCTGGTAATGGCTGAATCGGTTGGCGAGTGGTGCTGGCATGGCATAGGTCACGCCGCGATCACCCTGGCGGTTACCGGCAGCGACGATGGCCCATCCGCCAGGCACCTGATATTCGCCCAACCGCCGATCAAGGATCAACTGATAAGCGGCTGCTGAGACGCTCGGCGGGGCCGAGGTAATCTCGTCCAGGAACAAAATGCCACGCGGACCGTGGCGGGCCTCGGTCGGCAGCATCGACGGAACCGCCCATTCAACGCACTCGCCCACCCGGAACGGAATGCCCCGCAGGTCGCTGGGCTCGAGTTGCGACAGGCGGATATCAATCAGGGGCAAGTCCTGCCCAGCCGCTGCCCGAGCTACCAGTTGGGACTTGCCGACCCCGGGTGGCCCCCATAACATGACGGGGGTGTGTTGCCCCTGCGCTAGGCTCTGAATCTCCGACTCTAAAACCTTCAGGATCTGTAGCGGCCGCATGCTTTCCGTTACCTTCCTTTATTCATTGTCATGACTCTGACTGATAGAGTTTATAACAGGCTGGGGTGATGACCGCTCAGGTGACATTCGATCGCTGCAGCCACTGTATCGCTATCAGGGTATGGCATCCGACCAAGCAGGCAGCGCAAAATTGCCGCTCACGGCAGATAGCGACGAATACTGGATGGACTTTTTCCCGGTTTTTCTGAGACTCAAGGACAGTCCCTGCGTAGTGGTAGGCGGCGGCGGCGTGGCTGAACGCAAGGTTGACCTGCTGCTGCGCGCGGACGCCCGTGTCACCGTGGTGGCGCCACAACTGGTCGACAGCCTGCAAACATTATGCACTGCTGGCACCATCAGTTGGCTGCAAGCGCAGTTCCAGCCTGGTCAGCTCGACAACGCCCGAATGGTGATCGCCGCTACCGATGACCAGGCAGTGAACGTTGCGGTCTCACAAGCAGCACAGGCACGACAACTACCCGTGAACGTAGTCGACCAACCCAGCCTCTGTACCTTTACCGTGCCATCAATTGTTGACCGCTCTCCGGTCGTAATCGCCATCGGCACTGGCGGCACCTCACCGATACTCGGCCGTCTGCTCCGAGCCCGCCTTGAAACCCTGATACCCGCAGCCTATGGCCGCCTTGCCCGCCTGGCCGGGAACTTCCGCGGCCGCGTAAAAGCCGCGCTAAACACAAGTGCTAAACGGCGCGCCTTCTGGGAAGAAGTATTCCAGGGGCCAGTTGCCGAACTCGTCTTTGCGAACAAAGATGATCAGGCTGCGGCGGCACTGTCGCAGATGATCACTAACGCAGGGGATAAAAGTTATGCCCGGGGTGAAGTCTACCTGGTCGGCGCCGGGCCCGGTGACCCGGACCTTCTCACTTTCCGGGCCTTACGTCTCATGCAGAAGGCCGATGTGGTGCTCTACGACCGGCTGGTGGCACCTGCAATCGTCGACCTGGTGCGGCGTGATGCCGAACGCATCTACGTGGGCAAGGAAAAAGCCAATCACGTAATCCCTCAGCGGGACATCAACTGCCTGCTGGTAGGGCTTGCGGCTGCGGGCAAGCGGGTACTGCGCCTCAAAGGCGGTGACCCGTTCATATTTGGCCGCGGTGGCGAGGAAATCGAGGGCCTGATGCAGGAGAACATCCCCTTTCAGGTAATTCCCGGCGTCACAGCAGCGGCCGGCTGCGCCTGCTACGCCGGCATCCCGTTGACCCACCGTGATTACGCGCAGTCGTGCATTTTTGTCACCGGTCACCTTCAGAACGGCAGTGTGGATCTCAACTGGGATGCGCTATGCCAGCCCAATCAGACCATCGTCGTCTACATGAGCCTAACCGGACTTGAGATCATCTGCCGGGAGGCGGTCACCCATGGCCTAGCGGCCACTACCCCAGCTGCACTGATTGAACAGGGCACCACAACTGATCAACGGGTGATCACCGCCACCTTGAATGACCTGTCGACAAAGGTGGCAGATGCCGGCGTTAAGGCGCCGACGTTGCTGATCATCGGTGAGGTGGTGCGATTGCACCACCAGTTGGCCTGGTTCGCACCTGGTCCGCCGGCCACCGGCGTCGCGACCCTGGCAGAGCATAACAGTGACGGACATAATACAGACCAATGAGCTCTAGCCTGACCGACCTCAACCTGCAAGCCCACCAGTTTCTGGGGGAGCGCTATACCGTCTTTCTTGAACAGTTAACGATGCTCGATGAACCAGCAGCCCGTGATGCTTTCGCCGAGTTACGGGGCTCCCTGGAGCGCCATCGCCTGTTCGAGGACCAACGCGTTCTACCCTGCCTGCAAGCTGGGCAAGACATTACCGCCGAGGAACTGGCCCGAGTAACAGGAGACCACCAGGTGATTGGAGATACCCTGGAGCTACTCGAAAACTTAGTTGAGGCGATATTCTGCTCTGCCCAGCCCCGCCGGGAACTGGTAGCAAACCTGTCGCGCCTTGGCCGGTTGCAGGGCATCCTCGAACATCATACCGAACGTGAAACCCGCTTTGTGTACCCGGTACTGGACCAGATGCCGGACCGCGAGCTCATCAATCTACTTGCCGAGGGTCTGTTGGACACTAGCCACTGAGCAATCGCGCTACCAGTGCTACGCGGCATAATGCCGCCATGGCAACGTTCGCGATAATCGGTTATGGCTCGCTGATCTGGGACCTGGACAACCTTGCGCCCTACGTTGAGGGCGAGTGGGACATGTACCAGGGGCCACACCTGCCGTTGGAGTTCTCGTTGATCTCGAAAAAGCGTAAGCGGGCACTGGCACTGGCAATCGATCATGTCGATGGACTGTCTTGTCCAACCTGCGTGATTACCAGCCGCCGCCATCTGCTCGAGCATGCAGTCATCGACCTGGCACGAAGGGAGCGCGCAGCAAAACACCAAATCGGTTTTTTTGACCGGGTAAGCGGTACCGGGCATTCCCGCTCCAGTACAACGCTGCGGACCATGCAGGACTGGCTCAATCGATCCATGTTCGACGGAGTCGTATGGACCGACGGTGAAAGCAACTTTGAGTCCCTGACCGGGCACGCCTTCAGCCTGCAAGTTGCACTCGATCACCTCCGAGAATTGACCGGCGAATCGCTCACAGAGGCTCGTCGCTACATTCACAACACCCCACAGCGGGTCGACACCCCCCTGCGCCGGGCGTTGGCTAACTCACACTGGTGGCATCATGCCGCTGATGACTAAGTCTGTGGGGTAACAGTTGCAAGCCGCGCACCGAGGCAACCCCCACTATACCGGTCGGTTCGCCCCGTCCCCCACTGGGCCGCTTCACTTTGGCTCGCTGGTCGCGGCAGTAGCAAGTTATGCCGACGCACGGCACCACCAGGGGGAATGGCTGCTGCGAATCGATGATGTGGATGAGGCTCGCACCGTGGCCGGCGCCGCCGACCACATCATGAAGACTCTGGAGGCTTTTGGCCTCGAGTGGGACCGGGCCGTCAGCTGGCAGTCACGACGCAAGAACCACTACTTGGCAATCGTCGATCAACTCGTGGCCGTGGGGTTCGCCTACCCTTGTGGCTGTAGCCGCAGCGAAATCGAGCGCCTGGGTCGGCGCGGCGCCGCTGGCATGATTTACCCGGGCACCTGCCGGGCAGGCCTACCGGTCGGCCGGACCAACCGCTCGATTCGCTTGCGCACTCCGACCCGGTCGATCGTGGTTGACGATCGTTTTTGCGGTCTTATCGGGCAAAAACTTGCCACAGAGATCGGTGATTTCGTGATTCGCCGTACCGATGGCTTTGCCGCCTACCAGTTGGCTGTGGTGGTCGATGATCAGATCGAGGGTATTACCCACGTGGTCCGAGGTGCTGATCTGCTGGAATCTACCCCAAGGCAGATCTACCTGCAGGAACTGCTCGACTACCCTAACCCGCAGTACGGGCACCTGCCACTGGTGTTGGATGCAGGTGGGCAAAAGCTCAGCAAGCAGGACAGCGCCTGGCCAGTCTGCATGGAGGCACCGCTGCCGGCACTTAAAGCCGCTTGGCGGTTTCTCGGCCAAGCAGATCTGGGCGAGGGTTGTGCCGACGTTGAGGCTTTCTGGGCGGCAGCGATCCCAGCCTGGTCAACGGCAACAATACCGACAAAATCAAGTCACCTGATCCCGTAAAAGGTGTCCGTAACTGACGCAGAGCAGGCTAACCGGCCACGCCATTTCGCACCTGCTCTGGCAAAACCGGTATATCTGAAGTCGCTAGAGGCCACTGGTGCGTGGCGCGCCTCCGCTAGAATGCGCGGCCATGGATCATGAAGAATCACACCTTAAAGGGATAGTCCTGGTTTTACTCGGTGTCGTACTACTGAGCCCCGACGCCCTGCTGCTGCGCCTGATAAGTGCAGATCACTGGACTCTGCTGTTTTGGCGCGGGACGCTCTCTGCCCTTAGCTTAGTCACTATCACGCTGCTCCTGGAAAGGCCCCGGGGCTGGCAACGGTTTTTCAGTATAGGGCGCAGCGGCGCATTGGTCGCCGTTATCTTTGCCATGGGGTCTGTGTGTTTCGTCTTCGCCATTTTGCACACCACGGTTGCCAACGCGCTCGTCATCATGAGCGTCTCGCCACTATTTGCAGCAATCCTGAGCCATTTCTTTTTCGGCGAAGCAATTCCCCTGCGTACCTGGCTGGCAGCACTCGCCATCATTGCCGGGCTGGTGCTGGTATTCGCCGGCAGCCTGAGCGGGGATGGCCTGGCTGGGGATCTGGCTGCGCTCGGCGTAAGTGTCGGACTCGCCATTAACTTCGTCATCATCCGCAAACAAAAGGCGGTGAGCATGGTACCCGCCATGGCCTGGAGTGGTGTCATCGTGGCGCTGGCGGTGCTGCCGCTTGCGGCCCCGGCCAGTCTCAGCGGGCAAAGTATGCACTTAATGTTGTTGCTGGGCCTTGTTGTTGTCCCGGTCAGCCTGACGCTGATTACTCTCGGCCCGCGCTACATTCCAGCGCCGGAAGCGGGGCTCATCATGCGGCTCGAGGCACTGCTCGCCCCCTTGTGGGTTTGGCTGGTGTTGGGTGAGGTGCCCACTATGCAGACTCTCCTTGGCGGCACCATCATTATCAGCACGCTGGTGTTGTTATCGGCCGCTACGCTAAAAGGACGCGCCCAGGCTGCAAGATGAAAGGTGCCGCCGTACCGGTTAGCGCGCTCTCAAAACGTAACGCAGTGCTGCTAATTATTGTCAGCAGTCTATTGATATCTGTTAACGGTTTCATGTTGCGCAGCATCGATAGCGCCAACGAATGGCAGGTGATCTTTTGTCGCCAGGTCTTTTTTACCTCTGCCATCCTGCTGCTGCTGGCACTGCAGTACCGGGGGCAGTTACTGCGGTTATTTCTACATGTTGGCTGGCCTGGCATCGGCGCTGGCATCGCACTGGGTCTTGCCAACCCGATGATCATATTGGCCATGACGCATACGACGGTGGCAAACGCACTGTTCACCTTAAGCGCCAGCCCCTTGATCACCGCCGTGCTGGCAAAAATTTTCCTTAAAGAACCCCTGGCACGAGCCACTCTCGTTGCCATCACGGTTGCAATGGCCGGTATTACTATCATGGTGGCAGACGGTCTCGGCGGTGGTTCGGTGCTGGGTAATCTACTGGCTTTGTTGTGTGCTCTTTTCTTTTCGTTGTTCGTGATCTTTCTGCGCCTGGGCAAAGAGCGCAATATGCTGCCAGCGAGCGTACTGGGAGGCATCATCAGTGCGTCAATCGGTTTTATCGGTGCCGGTTTCGACTACCGCCTGGAACTGCACGATGGACTGATCTGCCTGCTCTGGGGCGGCATCATCGTTAGCATCGTGCATTACCTGTTCACCCAGGCATCTCGCCACGTAGCTGGTGCCGAAATCATGTTGATTACCCTGATCGAATTCACTCTTGGCCCGATCTGGGTCTGGCTTGGATTCGGCGAGCGCCCCACAACTGTTGCGATTGCCGGTGGCACGCTGGTACTGGGGGCAGTTGCTGGGCGGGCGCTGATGCTAATGCGCCAAATTCGGCGCACTTGAGATCAGTTTATTACCGGTAGCGGCCACGCAGCATTCGTTCATACGCAATCTTCACGAAACGATATTTCGATATTCGGATAAAATCCCCACGCACCATATCCCAGCAACTAGTTTTGCTAAACACGATCCAAAGAGCCTGGCTTCTTTTTTCCTGATTCATGGGTAGTTATCGTCATATCCTCATCACCGGCGGCGCCGGCTTTGTTGGTTCAAGCCTTGCTATCGCGTTGAAACAGGATTTCAATAACGTTCGTGTTACCGCCCTGGATAACCTGAAGCGCCGTGGATCAGAACTCGCCCTCGGTCGGCTTGCGACTCATGGCGTGGAATTTCAACATGGCGATATTCGCAACCCTGAAGATATCGTACAGGCAGGATCTTTCGATCTTCTAATCGAGTGCTCAGCCGAGCCATCGGTCCATGCAGGCTATGGCTCGAGCCCTACATACCTCATCAGCACCAACTTGGTCGGCACCACGCATTGTCTTGAAGCAGCGCGGATACATCACGCGGATGTAGTGTTCCTCTCGACCAGTCGGGTCTATCCGATCAAATCCTTACGCGAACTGCCCGTTGCAACGGCAGGCCTGCGGCTCGACCTTGCGCCGGATCAATCGGGTGCTGGCTGGTCTGGTCAGGGTATCTCGGAGGATTTCCCGCTCCATGGACCTCGGTCGCTCTACGGTGCGACCAAACTCGCCTCGGAACTACTCCTAACCGAGTACAGTGAGATGTATGGCATCCGTAGCATCATCAATCGCTGCGGCGTCCTGACCGGGCCCTGGCAAATGGGCAAGGTGGATCAAGGCTTTATGGTGCTGTGGGCTGCCCAGCACCTCTATGGGGGCAACCTTGCCTATATGGGGTTCGGCGGACATGGCCACCAGGTCCGGGACATCCTGCACGTGGCTGACCTGTACGCTTTGCTGCGAGCGCAGTTCGAGCAAATCGATAAAATCAACGGTCAGATATTTAACGTCGGTGGTGGCCGGGATATCTCAGTGTCGCTCGCCGAGTTGACGGATCTTTGTACTTCGCGGTCTGGCAAGCGTCTGGATATTGCAGCAGAACCAGAGACACGGGATGCGGACATACCCTGGTACATCACTGATACTCGTGCTGTAACTGAGACCACCGGCTGGCAGCCGAGATACGACGTGGAGTCGATATTGGACGATATCTTCGCCTGGCTTGGGGACAACCGTGCTCAACTAGAGCCCATCCTTAAGGCGTGAATTCCAATTCATTCTACTGGTTAATGGAGTAATAAGGTGGTAGCCCTCGTTACCGGATCTGCCGGACTGATTGGGGCCGAGTCAGTTCGCTTTTTCGCCGACAAAGGCCTTGACGTCGTTGGTATCGACAATGATATGCGCGCGTACTTCTTCGGGCCAGAGGCGAGTACTGACTGGAGCCGCAACCGCTTGCAACATGAAATCGCAGGTTACCAACACAAGAGTATTGACATTCGTGATTTCAAAGCCCTGGAGAAAGTCTTTTTCCACCATGGCACAGCCATCGACCTCGTGTTGCATGCTGCTGCGCAACCTTCACATGACTGGGCCGCCCGGGAACCCCTGACAGACTTTACAGTCAACGCCAACGGCACCCTGAACCTGCTGGAACTGACCCGGCAACATTGCCCGGAGGCGGTCTTTATCTTTACCAGCACCAACAAGGTCTATGGCGACACACCTAACCGTCTGCCACTCGTGGAACTCGAAACACGCTGGGAGATCTCAGACGAGCACCCTTATTTCGAGTGCGGCATCGATGAGTCGATGAGTATCGATGCCACGCTGCACAGCCTGTTTGGTGCATCAAAGATAGCCGCTGATGTGCTGGTGCAGGAGTATGGCCGTTACTTTGGCCTAAAGACTGCTTGCTTCCGGGGCGGCTGCCTGACAGGACCGGGCCATGCTGGTGCCGAACTGCACGGGTTTCTGGCCTACCTTGCCAAATGCGCCCTCACCGGGCAACGCTACACTGTCTTTGGTTATCAGGGCAAGCAAGTGCGGGATAACATTCACTCCCATGACCTGGTCAACGCCTTCTGGCATTTTTTTCAAGAGCCCCGCATAGCCGAGGTCTATAACATCGGTGGCGGGCGCTACGCCAACTGCTCCATGCTGGAAGCGATAAACATGGTGCAGGAAATGACCGGGCGTGAGTTCAACTGGATCTATTCAGAGTCCAGTCGGTTGGGTGATCACATGTGGTGGGTCAGTGACATTTCCCGATTTGAAACTCACTACCCCGATTGGCAGTTCAAACACAAGTTAAGTGACATCATGCAGGCTGTGATCGATGGTCAGGCACAGCGCCTCGGCACCTGAGTCATCATGCCGATAACTGTCCAGTCCCTGGCTGAATGGCAAGCATCGGGCATTGAGGGTCTGCTATCGGTAGTAATCCCGGCTCACAACGAGGAACATCACATCGAGGAGACTATTTCCCGGTTTGCCAAAACCCTGAACCGGGAAAACATCGACTACGAGATCCTCGTCATAAACGATAATTCAACGGACCGCACACAAGAAATATTGCAAAGACTTTCCAGCGAGCAGATTCGCTTCCTGAATAACGATCCTCCCAACGGCTTTGGCTATGCGGTGCGATTAGGCCTGGTTGCCTTTCGCGGGGATTGTGTGGCGATCGTGATGGCAGATGGATCAGATGACCCTGAAGATCTGGTGCGCTTTTACCGGACCTTTGAAGGCGGCGCCGACTGTGTATTCGGCACGCGTTTCTCAAAGGCCAGCCGAATCGTTGGCTATCCTTTACCCAAAAGAATCCTCAATCGCTTGGGTAACCAACTAATCCGAGCTCTATTTTTTTTCGCCTACAACGACACCACCAATGCTTTCAAACTCTATGGCCGACACGTAATCGCTGGATTACAACCGCTGCTGGCCTACAGCTTCAATCTGACTGTGGAGTTGCCGCTCAAAGCTATCGGCCGTGGCTATTCCTACGCCGTCCTGCCCAACAACTGGTATAACCGCAAAGAGGGTATGTCTAAGTTCAAGATCGATGAGGTGGCAGGAGGGTACCTGTTCATTATTTTTTATTGCTGGTTGGAACGACGCCTCAGCAACAAAGGCCAGATAGACCACAGCCAGCATAGGAAAGATCACTTGTAGGTGTGGCATCGATAGCCTCATCCACAGAAAATCTACCAAGCGCTGCTCCGATGTACCCAAAAACACAGAGTCTGGCCATCCTGCTTTCACTGGTACTTGTGATCATGGGGTGCTTGATCACAGCGAGCTCCCTGCAGTTCGTGATCGACACCTACGTGCCGATACCGTTCCTTGATGAATGGGACATGATCATCAACTGGATCCACAAACAGCACGAGGCCGGGTCAGTGTTTGTAACTCTTTTTGATCAACACAATGAACACCGATTTGCCATACCGCGGCTATTGTTCATTGCCGACTTCACTTTGCTGGATGGAAAAGGCATTCTGAACTTGGTCGGCGTCTGGGTAGTGCAAGCGCTGCACGCTCTAGTGCTGTGGTGGCTCATTGTCCGCGCCCTGTCCATGACACGCTGGGCGCGGATCGCTACAGCCGGCGTCCTGCTCGCGTTGCTGTTCTCCGCGATGCAACTCGATAACCTGGCCGTGGGCTTTCAGGTACAGTTTGTTGGTGTTTTCTTTTTTGCCACGCTGTTTGTCTGGTGCCTGTTAAGTCGAGTCCGGTCTCGGCGGAGGGCTGATGGTCGCCTTCTAGTGGGAATCCTCCTGGCCATGGTAGCCACCTTCACCATGGCTAATGGCCTGCTCACCTGGATTGTAGGTCTCCTGATCGGACTCCGGGAACGCTGGTCCTGGCGTAATCTTGCTTTGTTCGCCCTAGTGGCAGTCGCAACCTTTTGGTTTTACTTCACTGACTTTTACTTATCGCATGCCCAGCGTGCCATTCATTGGAATCCCCTGGATATGTTTCAATTCCCGTGGCCGTTATTTCAGTACACAGCGTTGTACCTGGGCCACGCGCTATCACCGAACGACTACAACCTGGCGATGACCCTGGGCGGTATCGGCTCTGTCACTGCTCTTGGCTTACTGGCGGTATTCTTGTTCGACAGTAACGACGCCTATTTTACTTCGCTGGCGGCAAGAACACTTACTGTGGTAACTATCTTTATACTGGGGACGGCTATTCTTACCAGCCTGGGGCGAAGTGGGCTCGGACTTACTCAAGCGACTGAAGATCGTTATGTAACCCCGGCCATCATTTTCTGGATCACTCTTGCCGCTTCACTTGCATCCTTAAGGCCGCCAAATTCGGTACTGGCGGGCCTGCTGCGCTACGGAGCATTTTTCGTTGTGGCAACCAACCTGCTAGTCGTTTTGAGTCACCAAGCGGGTTATCTCAAGGCAAACGCTCACTTGAAAAACACGCGGCTGGCCGCAGTAAGTGCGTTGCTGGCGGATGTATACGACAAGCAAATCCTGTCGATACTGTATCCGCGCCTGCACCAGTTGACAAAGAACAACGAGGTCCTGGCAAACCGAAAACTGAGTTTTCATTCTCTTAATTGGGCGGCACTACCTGGTAAAAATCTCACCAAGGACTTCGACCTACCATTGTCACCGCACTGCCACGGTTACCTAGATCAGGCTCAGTTGGTTGAATCGGACAAGAATGGCTATCAACTGCGCGGGTGGGCGGTCGACAAGGCAACAACCAAGGCCGCCGATATCGTAGTCTTGGCAACCGAAGGCCATAGTGTCGTTGGCATCGCCTTTGCCGGCCGGCCGCGAGCTGACGTCCGGCAACATTACCCAAACGCCATAGACAGCGGCTGGTTCGGTCACGCGAAAGTGAAGCCAGGCCAAACCATCAAAGCCTATGCCTTGGTCAATGACAATCGGTCGATCTGCCTCTTGCGCGGGAATTTCTCTCGCGCCGACGAGTGAATACTGAACCCCGCGAGCCGGCTAGCCTCGGCGCTCATGGGTTGGCGCAGGGGCCCGCCGGCTGTTGCTGGGTAATACAGCCAATGCCGCCGCCATCGCGGGAAATTGCCATGCTTGGCACCGGCACAATCTCACGATTCGGGTAAGCCTTTTCCAATAGTGTGCGCACAGCGCTATCAATCTCGCCGTCTAGAATCGGGCACAGGAAAGCATCATTGATTACGTAGCCATTGACGCAAGGTGCCGGGTGCGGGCCACCGTGCACGGCATCAGTGTAGGGCAGTTGATCGACCTCGATGATTTCTAAGCGCCGGCCACGGGTGTCGCGCGCACTTTTCAGCACACCCAGATGCTGCCGACAGATTTCATAATTGGGATTGGCAGGATCGATGACAGTCTGTAGCAACAGCACACCCGGCGAGACGAATTCCACATTGTTGTCCACGTGGCCGTCGGTGCTCCAGTCTTCGGCCAACCCTCGTTCCAGCCAGATGACTTTTTCGATGCCAAGGTAATCGAGCAGGCCGCGCTCTACATCACTGCGACTCATGCCCGAGTAGCGGTTGCTGTTGCGCATAACCTGCTCGGTAGTAATCAGGGTGCCGTGGCCGTCGACAGAGATACCGCCACCCTCGCAAATGAACGGTGCTTCATAACAGCGCATGCCCAGGTGTGCCGCCAGTCGGGGCGCTACCTGCATGTCGTTACCGCTGGCGTAGCGCCCGCCCCAACCATTGAACTGAAACTGCACCAAGGCCACCTCACCGGTATCGTTTCGAACAAAAATAGGTCCGCTGTCACGAATCCAGGCGTCATCAAGCGGCATCTCCAACAAGCCGATTTCCTCACCCAGGGACAGTATTGCTGCTGCACTCCCCCTATCCTCGGGGCGGACAATCACGGTCACCGGCTCGAATCGGGCGATGGCGTGAATGGTCGCCGCATATTCTTCCCGCGCCGCTTCCAGGGACCACCGGTACAATAGTTCGGTCGGCCACTGCACGTAACTGCGCTGGTGGCGCTCGAACCGGCCCGGCATCCGGAACCCGTCCTGCATTGGAGTACGGTTGGTGATACCCATGAGCTGGCGGTCAGTGGCACTCGCTGCGAAGGCCGTCTCCTGCCAGGTTCAAGTGGCGCCATCCAGGGTGGTAATAGCACCGTACAGGTCGGGGCGGCGGTCGCGAAACACGGCCCAGCTGTCGCGGTAGTTGCGAACCTGTGTCAGATCGACCGTATGCAGGACAACTTCCTCGGTATCGCTACCGGCCTGTCCGGCCACCACCCCTTTGTGATCGGCGATAAACGAGTTGCCGTAAAAATCGAGGAAGGTCTCGCGCCCCTCGGTGGTGTACTCGCGACCGATCCGATTCGCTGCCGCCACCGGCAATATGTTGCAGGCGGCATGGCCGCACATGGCGTTACGCCAGGCGTCCAGTGAGTCGGTGCCGTCCTCGCCGTCAAGGCCGGAGCCAATAGCGGTCGGGTAAAGGATCATGTCGGCGCCCGCCAGGGCCATGCAGCGGGCCACCTCGGGAAACCACTGGTCCCAGCAAATACCCACGCCGATCCGGCCATAAGCGGTATCCCAGACCCTTAAGCCGCTGTTACCGGGACTGAAGAACTGCTTTTCCTGGTAGCCCGGGTCGTTGGGTATATGCGACTTGCGATAGCGGCCCAGTACCGTGCCGTCGGCATCGGCCATCGCCACGGTATTGAAATAGACCTCACCCGCTTTTTCGAAAAAGCTGATCGGCAGCACCACGCGCAACTCGGCAGCGAGAGCGGCAAAACGGCTAACCGTATCACTTTGTTCGAAGCGCTCGGCCAGGGCACGGTGTTTGTGGCACTGCTCAATTGGGAAATACGGGGTCCGGAACAGTTCTTGCAGCAACACGACCTGGGCACCCTGCCCGGCCGCCTGGCGCACCAGTCGCTCGGCGTTTTTCAAGTTGGCCTGTTGATCCCAACTGCAAGCCATCTGGGTGACCGCCAATGTGATCGGGTGCGTCACCTGGTGCTGTTCCTTTTTGGGTTCATCCGAACGCTATCCGGGGCCAACATAGTGTGATCAACGCCCCGAAAAATATCGTACGTCTTAAAGAAGCGAGCAATTGCACTGACTCACGCCTACTGAAAATTAGCGGTTAAGTATATCGGGTAGTTATAGTTGCTGGTCGTGACCCATAATCCAAGCCCACAATCACTTAAACTTGTGTGCCGGCTACCTGGTTGGGGAAGTAGTCCTCACACGAACCCTCGCGCAGTACATCTCCGGTAGCGCAGTGCAGGCCCCCGCCAAAGGGATAAGCGTCCCTGAACGCGAGTGGCAGCACCTCAAAGCCCAGTTTATCGAGTTGCTCGAGTTGGTGCACCTCGCTGGCTTCCGCCACTACCGTTTTGTGGTCGAGGATCAACACGTTCATGGAGAGCCACACGCTCGAGTAACACAATGGCGGTGGCGTGTCGTGGGCGGGTTGTGCGGCATCGATGACCTCCCAGTCGTTGGCCTTGAATATCCTGCGTTGTGCGTCGGGCAGGCGCCGGTTGGGATTATTCATAATAAGGCCCGGGCGTAGCGGCACGAAGGTCGCATCGATATGGATGGGATACGGATCGCCGGGGAAATTGACGGCATGCACTCGGTGGTCCGGGTAATGTCGCTGTAACCACTGCATTCCCCTGCGATTGGTGGTGAGTCCGTGCTGACAAAAGAGGTCTTTGCCAATGCGCAGTACGTCGGCCGCATCAAACAGCGGTTCGTGTTCGGTGGTCACGAAATCGAGCGCCGCGGTGCGTTTGAGGCGCTCAGCTATGGTGATCTCGTCGAAATAGCCGTTCTGGTAAGCAGCGTCTGTCAAACGCGGTCGCGGCGCCTGCTCCCAGCGAAAACCCGGATCCTCATCGAAGTAGCGCTGCATCAACCCATGGTAAGCCAGATACTCCCAGTAACGGCAGCGAAACGACATCGGCGCGGACAAGATCTCCTTGCCCACCGTCAATAGCACGTCACGCGGCGGCATGCAGCCAAACATTGACCCAGTGGTGAAGTCCGGTGTGATCACCTCCTGATTCCACTGGATGGGCTCTGGCCGGTCCACCCGGATGTCACGCTGCTCGAGAAGGTTCACCAGTCCAGCCAGTTTCTCGTTGGCTAGTTCCACCGTGTGCTGCGGCCGCGGACCCCACATACCACGCATGTCGCTATCTTCGGGTACCTTGGCTTCGGTCGCGAGCTCCGACGGCGGAATACAGGTGAAATCCGCTCGGCCAACGATCACGTGTTTAAGCGGATCAAAGTCATTCCATGAACTGACCACCGTCTTATTCATCGACTGTCTCCCCAGTAATTACCGTCTGCTGCTGTGTGTGACCGCTCAAAAACTATCGGCGCATCAGTTGCTGGAGCGTGCACTTCCAAGCGCCGTCAACAACCGGGCCCGGCGTGACAACCACCAGCCGTACTGCGGTGGCCATTGTTCCCAAGCTGGATCGCCGGCCAGGGTCACGGCCGCGTGCAGTGGCCAGTTCGGGTCGGTCAGCGCCTCCCGACCAATGGCGACTAAGTCAGCGTGCTCCTCCGCTACGATCGTCTCAGCCTGTGCCGGCGTCAACACCAGGCCCACGGCCTGGGTCATCAAACCACTGCCGTCTTTCACTGCCTGGGCATAGGGCACCTGAAAACCTGGTTGGGGCGGTGGGCCCTTGGCTGCTGTCGCCGAACCCAGGATGCCGCCAGAAGAGCAGTCGATCACATCCACACCCAGGCTTTTAAGATCGTTGGCAAGCGCTACCGTGTCTGTCAGCGACCAGCCATCCGGGGCACCGTCAACGGCCGAGATCCGTACGAAAAGCGGCTTGTCCTTTGGCCATACATAGCGCACGGCCTCTACTGTCTCCAGCAACATGCGTGAGCGCCCAGCCCGATCGCCACCGTAAGCATCGTTACGGTGGTTGCTTACTGGTGAGAGAAAACTCGCAGCAAGGTAACCGTGGGCTGCATGAACCTCGGCTACCTCGAAGCCGGCATCAGCGGCCCGCCTGGCTGCGCTGGCAAAGTCTTCCACTACCTTCTGGATATCAGCCTGGCTCATCTCGCGGGGCACCAGCCATCCATCCGCCAGCGGTATCGCGGACGGCCCGATCACGTCCCAAGGCTTCTCGCCACGGGCAATATCAGTCTCGTCCAGTGGGCCATTGCCGTGCCACGGCCGCTGCATCGAAGCCTTGCGTCCGGCATGACCCAACTGGATAGCGGGTACCGAGCCCATACTTGAAATGAAAGCCGTGATACGGCGCAAGGCTTGTGTCTGCGCATCGGACCAGATACCCAGATCACCGTGGGTGATGCGACCGCGGCACTGTACCGCTATCGCCTCGCTGAAAACAAGCCCCGCCCCGCCCTGTGCCAGTTTCCCCAAGTGCACCAGGTGCCAGTCGTTGGCCAGGCCATCGCTGGCTGAATACTGGCACATGGGCGATATCACCAGACGGTTGCGCAGGGTGATACTGCGGATGGTAAGGGGGGTGAAAAGCGTGGGAGATCCAGTCATGGGGGTATTCGGGTATGTACTGTGGTGCGTGGTGCGAGCGGCGAATGATATCGGCGGGTCGGGTTAGATACCAGCGTAAGTAGCACTGTTGTGGGTCAGGCGGCATCATTGCTGCAGTTGCACCGGCATCAAGTTCGGGCTACCGTGCCGCTGTCAAAAGATAGAAACCGCTATGCCCGATCCTGCCGCCGCTGCCAGAATGCTGTTCGCTGCCCGTCGCCCAGGCACCGCCTTGAACAACCTGCCGCCCGAAGCGCTACCGCGTGACCTCGCCGAGGCTTACGCCGCGCAGGATGCACTGGTTGCGCTATTGGCAGTCCAGTCCGGGCCCGTAGCCGGCTACAAAGTGGGCTGCACCAACGCCAGCGCCCGTGAAATGCTGCAACTCGACTCACCTTTCAGTGGCCGCTGTTTTGCCCAGGAAATCACCACGGCGCCGGCTATGGTCGAGCGCAGTGAACTACACATGGTCGGCATCGAGCCTGAGATCGCGGTGCGTATACAGCGCGACATGGCCCCCGGAACTGCTTGGACTGACAATGATGCAGTCTTGTGTATTGGCGAGATCATGCCCGCCATCGAGATCGTCGAGAGTCGCTTTGCCACTTGGCCGCTGATGGGAATATTGAGTGCCGTTGCCGACAACGGTGTGCATCGGCACCTGATACTGGGTAAAGGCGTTCCTGACTGGTCACGTGAAAAGATCGAGCGTAGCCAGGTCACTTTAAGCGTCAACGGTAAGTGTGTCAGCGAGGGTTGTGCCGCCAACGTCGATGGCGGGCCTTTCGCCGTAGTGGCCTGGCTCGCCAATCACCTGAACGCACGCGGCCTCACCCTCCGTGCCGGCGAGATCGTCACCACTGGCGTCATGACCGACATTTTTGATGGCGGGCCGGGTGAGTCCATCAGCGCCGATTTTGACCTGCCGGGACAGGTCACTGTTACCGTCAGTTAGATCTTAGTGACTGGGGATCTCATCAAGTTGAGCGCCCGCGAGGTTCGTGGACTTCTACGCGAGGGCAAAATATCACCGCTGGAACTGCTCGAGACGCTAGAACACCGTATTGCAGCAGTCGACGGACCGGTCAATGCGCTGCCCACACTCTGTTTCGAGCGGGCCCGGGACAAGGCAAATAGCAGGGATTTAACCGATCTGCCGCTTGCGGGCCTGCCGGTCGCGATCAAGGACCTCGTCGCCGTGGCCGGGGTGCGCACCACTTGGGGATCGCAGATTTTTGCCGACTGCGTGCCGGAAAAATCGGACCTGCTGGTCGAGCGGATCGAGGCTGCCGGTGGCCTGGTCTACGCCAAGACCAATACCCCGGAGTTCGGCGCGGGAGCAAATACCTTCAACGACGTTTTCGGGGCCACACGTAACCCGTGGAATACTGCCCTGTCGGCAGCAGGCTCTTCCGGCGGCTCGGCCGTTGCCCTTGCAACCGGTAGCGCCTGGTTGGCGACCGGCTCAGACGTTGGCGGCTCGCTACGCAATCCCGCGAGCTTTTGCGGTATCGTCGGCTTGCGGCCCAGCCAGGGCCGGGTGCCGTGTGACCCCGGCGAACTGGCCTTTAATCGCCTCAGTACCGAAGGACCCATGGCCCGCAACGTGGCTGACCTTGCCATGCTGCTGGATATCATGGCCGGTTATCACCCGCTCGATCCCATGTCATTGGACGACCCGCCCGCTTCGTTCGAGGCTGCAGCCACCGCCCGGGACAAGCCCGCCCGAGTAGCCTTCTCTGCCGATCTTGGAGTGACCGCTGTCGATCCGGAAGTGGCCGCGGTTTGTGCGCAGGCTGCACAACGTTTCCAGGAGTTGGGGGTTGTGGTCGAGGAGGCGCAGCCGGATTTCTCCGGCCTGCAGGAGGTCTTTCATACCCATCGGGCGCTTCTTTATGCCAGCAGCCTGGGCCCCCTGCTGGAGGCTAATCGCGAGGTTTTAAAGCCCGAGATCGTCTGGAACGTGGAGCAAGGTCTTGCTTTAAGCGGTGCGGAAATCTTGCGCGCCATGCAGGAGCGCGCCAGGATCTACCGTCGCGCAGCAGGGTTTTTTGCCGACTACGACCTCATCCTGACGCCGGCAACTGTGGTGCCACCCTTCCCGGTAGAGCAGCGGTTCGTCGAGCGTATCGGCGATTACGAATTTTCCAATTACATCGAGTGGTGCTCAATCGCCTATGCGTTCACCGTCATCGGCGCACCGGCCTTGTCCATTCCCTGCGGCTTTACTGCAAACGGCCTGCCAGTTGGCCTGCAGATGGCAGCAGCACCACGGCAGGAGGCCGGCCTGCTGGCGGCGGCCATGCTGTTCGAGGACATGGCCGGCCTGGCTGGCCAGTTGCCGATCGAGCCGCGGGAGGCAAGCACGTGATCCACTACAGCGCCTGTCCGCACGACTGCCCTTCCACCTGTGCGCTCGAGGTCGAAAAACTCGACGACTACACGATCGGGCAAGTACGCGGCGCTGCCGCTAACAGCTACACGGCCGGGGTCGTCTGCGGCAAGGTGGCCCGTTACCACGAACGCGTTCACCACCCTGATCGCCTGACCCAGCCACTCAAGGCACGCAACAGCAAAGGTAACAGCAAGTTCGAGCCAATCACTTGGGACGACGCGCTAGACGAGGTCGCGGAGAATTTTCTTCGAGCTGAACAAGCGCACGGCCCGGAAACGATATGGCCCTACTACTATGCCGGCACCATGGGACTGGTGATGCGCGATGGCATCAACCGTTTAGCCCACGTCAAGCGCTACTCGGGCATGTACTCGACGATCTGCGTTACCCCGGCGTGGAATGGCTTTATTGCCGGCACCGGCCGCCTGGCCGGAGTCGACCCGCGCGAAATGGCGCAATCGGACCTGGTCATCATCTGGGGTACCAACGCGGCCAGCACCCAGATCAACGCCATAACCCATGCGCTCAAAGCCCGGCACGAACGTGGCGCACGCATTGTCTCAGTCGACACCTACCGCAACGCCACGGCAAAACAGGCTGATCTATTCGTCTGTGTGCGGCCCGGCACCGACGGCGCCCTTGCCTGTGCACTGATGCATCTACTCTTTCGCGACGGCCATGCCGACCGGGACTACCTCGCCCAATACACCGATTGCCCGGAGGCACTGGAGGCGCACCTTGCCACGCGCACCCCGGCCTGGGCCAGCGCTATCACCGGCGTCCCGGTAGATGTTATCGAGCAACTGGCCACGATGGTCGGCACCACCCCGCGGACCTTTTTCCGGCTGGGCTACGGTTTCACCCGCCAGCGTAACGGCGCAGCCAACATGCATGCAGCGCTGTCAGTGGCCGCCGTGGCCGGTGCCTGGCGCCATCAGGGTGGCGGCGCGTTTTCCAGCAACCACGCAATCTACCACTGGGACAAAACCCTGATCGAAGGACTGGATGCGCTGGATCCCGGCGTACGGGTGCTGGACCAGTCTCGGATTGGGGCCGTACTGGCGGGCGACCCGCAGGCCTTGGGCGACGGCCCCCCGGTGACTGCGCTCTTGATCCAGAACACCAATCCGATGTCGGTAGCGCCGGACCTCAACCAGGTGCACGAAGGTTTTGCCCGCCAGGATCTTTTCGTCTGCGTGCACGAGCAATTCATGACCGAGACGGCCAGGATGGCCGATATAATCCTGCCAGCCACCATGTTCCTCGAGCACGATGATGTCTACCAGGGTGGTGGCCAGCAGCATATTGTGCTCGGCCCGAAGATCATCGAACCACCCGCGGGCTGCCGCTCCAACCATGAACTCATCTGTGCGCTCGCTGGGCGGCTGGGTGCAAAACACCCGGGCTTTGCCATGAGCGCGCGTGAACTCATCGACCAGACACTGCAGGATTCTGGCTGGGGCAATTTGGAGAGACTTGAGGCCGAACACTGGATCGACTGCCAACCAGAGTTTCGCAAAGCCCATTATCTGAATGGCTTTGCTCATGCGACCGGTCGCTTTCATTTTTCTCCTGACTGGGATGCGCTGACTCCGCAAGGGTTCGGGCCAGCGGATAGCATGATGCCGTCCCTGCCCGATCACTGGCCGGTTATAGAGGAAGCAGATACGCAGTTACCCTATCGGCTAGTGACAGCACCAGCCCATCACTTCCTCAACTCGACCTTCAACCAGTCACCCACCTCCAGTCGCCGTGAGCGGTCTCCCAGTGCGATGCTGCACCCCGAGGATGCGCGTAAACTGGAAGTCGCGGACGGCGATGAGATTCACCTTGGCAATGAACGTGGCCAGGTGACCATCCAGGCGCAACTGTTTGACGGCGTACAGCGCGGGGTAGTAATCGTCGAGGGCATCTGGCCCAACTACGCTTTTGCCGACGGCAAAGGCATTAACGCACTGACCGGAGCCGACCCAGTTGCACCTGTTGGCGGCGCCGCCTTTCACGACAATCGCATCTGGATTCGCCCAGTCTGAAACCTTGCCGGAGCCCTTGCCCAGCACTACCCCGGCGAGAGTATTACAATGGGATTACTGGAGGGCGGACGATGGATATTGGTGCAGGTAGCATAGTTCTGGTGATCGCGATCCTTGTGGTCGCGTGGGTAATCTGGATCTATAACCGCTTCATTCGGGGCAAGAACGAAGTGCGCGAAGCCTGGAGCGGCATCGATGTCCAGCTCAAGCGCCGTCACAACCTGATCCCAAACCTGGTCGAAACCGTCAAGGGTTACAGCAGTCACGAACGCGAGACGCTGGATGAACTAACCCGAACCCGAACCGGGCGGGCGGACGACACGAGCGTGGCCGAAACGGCGCGCGAGGAAACGCTGATCTCCCAGGCGCTCGGCAACCTGCTGGCTGTTGCTGAAAATTATCCAGATCTCAAAGCCAGTGACAACTTCCTCGACCTGCAGAACAAGCTGCACGAGGTAGAGGAGCAGATCCAGTTGTCCCGCAGATACTACAACGGCACCGTACGAAACTGGAATATCCTGGTCGAGTCCTTTCCCAGCAACTTGATTGCCAGCGCTTTTCGCTTTCGGATAGCCGAGTTCTTCGAGATCGAACTGGCTACCGAGAGGGCTGTTCCCAGCGTCGAGTTCTAACGATGCGGGCGCCCGGCCGGCTCCTGCGTACGGCAGTATTTCTCGCTGCCTTCGCCGCTACACCAGCAGCACTCGCTAGCGAGCGCATTCTCTCGTTCGAGAGCCTGGTCACCGTAGAGAAAAGCGGCACGCTCACCGTGACAGAGACCATCACGGTCCTGGCCGAAGGCAAGAAGATCAAACGCGGTATATACCGCGACTTTCCAACCCGCTACCGCGACCGCGCAGGTAACAACTACACAGTCGGTTTCGAATTGTTGTCTGTGACGAGAGACGGCCTGCCGGAGCCACATCACATCGGTGACCTCGACAACGGGGTCCGCGTCTATGTCGGGGAGAGCAACGCCTTCTTGCAACCCGGAAAATATGCGTACACCCTGACTTATCGCAGCAACCGGCAGATCGGTTTTTTCGATACGCACGACGAGCTCTACTGGAACGCTACCGGCAACGACTGGCCATTTTCTATCGACCAGGCAACGGTCCGGGTCAAGTTGCCGGCAACCGTACCCGTGAGCCTGATCGAATTTCGTGCTTATACCGGCCCGGCCGGGTCTAGCGCCAACGCCTACACCGCACAGCTAACCGGCGAGGACATGGTGCGCTTTGCCACTACCGCAGCACTCGCGCCTGGTGAGGGGATCACGGTGGTGGTCGGCTGGCCCAAGTACCACGTGGATGCGCCCAGTCGCGCCGAGCGCCTCGGCTTTTTCCTGCGTGATCAGTTAGCCCTGGTCATCGGTGCTGGAGGATTGGCGTTACTGCTGCTGTATTACCTCGCCAGTTGGCATTTTGTCGGCCGTGACCCTAAGCAAGGAGTCATTATCCCCCGTTTTGCGCCTCCTGATGGGCTCTCGCCCGCCGCAGTCCGCTACATTCTGAAGATGCGGTTTGACAACCGCGTATTTGCTGTCGCACTGATCAGCATGGCCGTCAAAGGCCGGATTCGCATCCGGCAACCTGACAACGACGAAACCATAATTGAGCGCGACGATTCCGGCAGCAGCGATATCCTGTCTTTCGGCGAGAAAACGCTCTACAAAGCTTTACTCAGTCTCACGGGCGCTGTTCGTCTGAATAATACTAACCACAAGGCCATCTCAAGTGCGCGAAAAAAACTTAAGTCCCGACTCTCGGACGAGTACCACGCAACCTACTTTTTCCAGAACCTGAAGTGGCTGATACCGGGCCTGACAATTTCTGTGATCATGCTGGTCGGCATCGCCGTTGCCGAACCCGAACAACTCCTGCTCTCTGGTATGCCTATGATTTTTCTGTCGGTATTTCTTTTGCAGGCGGGCAGGCTCTGGAAACAGGGCAGGCGGTTGATTGCAGGAGTGGTTTTCCTGGTTTCTGGATTCGTCGTCACAGCGCAATTCGGATTTTCATTTATTGGAGAGATTAATTTGGCATTTGCACTGGTTGTGATACTCCTTTTCAGTATCAACACTTTTTTTTACTTTCTCCTCAAAGCGCCTACGCGCCTTGGCCGTAAGACCATGGATGAGATAGAAGGATTCAGAAAATATCTTGGCACTGCTGAGGCCGACCGACTAAACATGCTCACGCCGCCGGAACAGACCCCTGAACTGTACGAAAAATACCTGCCTTATGCGCTGGCTCTGGATGTCGAACAAGAATGGTCCAAGAACTTCAGCGAGGTGCTGGCTCGCGCCGCCCAAAGCGGAGACAGCGCGTACCAACCGCGCTGGTATCACGGCAGCTCCTGGGATGCCCACGATCCGGCCAACTTCGGCAACAGCCTCGGCAGCTCCCTGTCGTCAACGGTCGCCTCCGCCGCCAGCCCACCCGGCTCCAGTTCCGGCTTCAGCGGCGGCTCTTCCGGCGGCGGTGGTGGCGGTGGTGGCGGTGGTGGCTGGTAGGCTGGTCTGTAGAATCTAACCTGCCGATACTGCCCAGCGCGGGGTCCGGTAACCTCCGGCAAGACCCCCCACCGAAAGCACGAGTTGCCACAGGTGGTCCTCCCGCGAACGGAAGGTGCCGGCACTAGCCAGTAGATAGTAGTCGAACATGCGCTTGAAACGCTCGCTGTAACGATCGCACAGCGCTGGCCAGGCCGCGTTAAAGTTGCGGTGCCAGGCCATCAGGGTGGGGTCGTAATCAGCACCGAAGTTGTGCCAGTCCTCAATCGTGAAAAACGCGCTGGCATGCCGCGCCAGAGCGGCAACTGGCGGCACTACTCCGTTCGGAAAAATATACTTTTCTATCCAGCGATCGGTGGCAAATCCACCCCGCCCGGCGCCGATTGTGTGTAACAGGAAAAGCCCGTCTGCTTTGAGTAGCGACTGGAGCTTGCGAAAAAAAGTACGGTAGTTCTTCTGCCCAACGTGCTCGAACATCCCCACCGAGACGATTCGGTCGAACTGCCCCTGCAGGTCGCGGTAATCCTTTATCCTGATCGTGACAGGCAATCCGGCGCAGCGCTCACCTGCCAGTTGTGCCTGCTCCTTTGAGACCGTGATGCCTGTAACACTGACGCCATGATGCTCAGCCATCCAGCGGGCCAGCCCACCCCAACCGCAGCCGACATCCAACACCTGCATGCCGGGTTCCAAACCCAATTTCTCACAGATCATCTGCATTTTATTCACCTGCGCCTGCGCAAGGCATTCGGCCTTGTCCCAGTAGCCGCAGCTGTAATTCATGTACGGGTCCAGCATGTGCTCGAAGACGTCGTTACCGATATCGTAGTGCTGTTCCCCAACTTGGAAGGCCCGGTTCCGGCTTTGCCGGTTGAACAGGCGAGACCTAAGGAAAAAAACCAGAAATCGGAAATTATTGCGCACCCGATCTTCCAGGCCGGCACGAAACGCACGGTTGATCATCTCGTCCAACCGCTGGCAGTCCCACCAGCCGTCCATGTACGCCTCACCCAGGCCCAGGGTGCCATCACGCAGAACGCGACGGAAAAGGTCAGGGTTATTGACCTGCACGTCCCATTCATTGGGACCATCCAGGCGAATACCGGCTGGCTCCAGCAACCCCTGGAAGTGCTTGATCTCTGGAGACTGCACGGCACTTTGCATCAGTGGGATCCTCGCGGGCTGTTGCTCGTTGCCACCTTCGGGATTGGGCCAGTCTAGGCCGGGAAGCCGCGTGCAATCTTACCTGTCGATTATCTGAAAACCAATACGATTTACCGGGGTGTTGCCTCTGGCAAGCCGCCATCAATCGGCAAGGTGGCGCCGGTGCTGGGCGTACGCCGCTCAAGGAAAAAGAGCACACCCTCTGCGACCTGGCTTGCCGTAATCTTGGCTTTCAGCAAATTGCGGTTACGGTAGTACTCTTCTAGTCCAGATTGGTCCAGGCCGCGTGCACGCATTCGCTCCGGCCCTACTTCAGCCCACAGCCCTGAACGGCGTTCACCCTGGGCAAAGACGGCATCCGGGGCAACCATGTTGACCCGAACATCGTTGGCGGCCATCTCCTGGCTGGCTACTCGCGCCAATTGGTGCGCGGCGGCCTTGGTTGCACTGTAGGCACCAAAACCAGCACCAGGGGCAAACACATTCTTGGTCGATACTAAAACGATATCGCCGCCCGTAGCCTGACGCCGGAACAGGCCAGCCGCCGCCCGCAACAGCAGCACCGTGCCGTCGGTGTTGACCCGTTCCAGGCGGCGAAAATGTTCCATATCCATCTCTTCCAGCGTAGCAACATGGGCTAGGCCTGCGTTGATAACCAGCCCGTCCATACCGCCCCAGACCCGGCATACTTCGGCAAAACTTGCAGCCACTGATTCGGCCTCAGATACGTCCTGGTGCAGCCCGATGATGCGGTCGCCATAACGCTCAGACAGTTCCCCAACCAGACTCTGGAGACCAGCATCATCCAGGTCAGTTGCCACCACATGTGCGCCCGCCTGCAGCAGACGGCTGCAAATTCCGGAACCGATTGCGCCGGCTGCACCGGTCACCATGACCACGTCGCCCGTCAGCGGTTGCTCGCCGTCGCCAAGCTTGAGTTGCTGCTGGGGCAAGTACTCCATGTCGAACAGGTGTTCCTCCTCTGGCACCCGGTAAACACCACCCATAGCGGCGATACGGTCTTTCACTTCAAGGGTGTGCGCTGTGACATCCCGGGCAATACGCGCAGCTGCCGCATCCGAGCCGGCACATAAGGCACCAAGGCCGGGAATCAGAACCACTCGCGGCCGCAGATCAGTGGCTGTAGCAGTGGTCGGTAGCCTCGATAGGTGGCGTTCAAAATAGTCCTGGTAGTCTTGTGCATACTGAGCCAAAACTTCTTCGAGTTGGGATCGCAGCCGTTGCTCGTCATCAAAATCAGGTGCCTCAACCCACGCCGGCAAGAGCCTCGTTCGGATCAGGTGATCACTGGTCAGTGGTGGCGAGACATGCTGAGAACGGCTCCCGCCCGCCAGGATACCGGCTGTCCAGGCGTCGACCAGAGGCTGCAACACACAACGCCGGTAAGGGCGGCCGTCGTCCCCGGTCGAGGCTGCGAGCAGGCCACGCAGAACAGGCGCGAGCCGAGCCAGACGGCGGTCCGAGATTTCGGCGGATTCGTCGGTACGTGAATAAGTCCGTGCCGGTGCAGCCTCAGCGAGATATTGCTCAGCTCGGGAAACCAACTCAATCATCCGGTCATAGCTTTGCCGGGCCGTATCTCCCCAGACAACGATGCCATGGTGCTCCCAGACCATGGCTCGGGCCTGCGGGACCTTGGGCAATGCCTCCGCCACCTGCCGCGCCAGTGGAAAACCCGGGCGCACATAAGGCAAAACCACCACCTCTTCCCCGAGCGCTCGGCGCACGTGGTCGGCCCCGCCCTGCTGGTTGGTCAATGCAAGAATCGCATCGGCGTGGGTATGATCGATGAAACGGCCTGGCAGAAGCGCGTGCGCCAACGTTTCGATCGAGGGGGCCGGTGCACTCTGGTTAAAGCGGCTGGCGCAGAGTTCATTCAGCATTGCTTGGTCGGAGATGGCCGCAAGCGTTTGCAGTGATTGCAGCCGCTGCAGATCGACGGCTACGTGGTCTTGAGGTTCAATCGCTGCCAGGTCAAAACCGGATGCCTTGATGAACAGCGCCGGCGCCGGTTCACCAAATACATCTGGGAAGTGATCCTTAAGGGAGGTATTGCCACCACCGTGCAGTACCAGGGAAGGTTCTGCGCCCAGCAGCCGCCCTGAATAGCTACGCAGAATCAGCTCTCGCGGGTAATCCTCGCCGTAATACGACAACAACGCTTGGGCATCGCGATCGGACCAGCGGTTTTTCATTAACCAAAAGCAGCCGCGGGCCGCCGACAGGACAGCAGATACTTCGAGTCACAAGTCATTCTCAAGGCTGAGAATCCTGCTGATCGCGTATTTCAAGATAATAATCGTAGGCTTCCTGCACTCTGGCATTTTCGTGTACTACCTTGCGCACAGCCTGGATCATGGCCAACGGGCATTCGGACTGAAAGATGTTGCGGCCCATATCAACCCCGCAGGCACCCTGGTCGACCGCGTTGAAAGCAAGCTCCAGTGCTTCCCGCTCAGGCAGCCTCTTGCCACCCGCGATGACTATGGGAACCGGGCAGGATGCAACTACCGTATCAAACCCTTGTTCAACGAAATAGGTCTTAACGTACGTTGCACCGAGCTCTGCGCAGATCCGGGTCGCAAGCCGCATGTAATTCACATCACGTACCAGATCGCGGCCGACGGCAGTTACCCCCAAGGTAGCGATGCCGTGTTGATTGCCCAGGTCGATCAGGCGGGTCAAATTGTGGATCGACTTGGTTTCGTATTCTCCACCGATGAACACTTGCACTGCCATGGCTGCAGCATTCAGCCGAACAGCTTCATCGATGCTGATAGCGATCTCCTCATTGGACAATTCCTTCAAGATACTGGGACCGCCGCTCGATCTTAAAACGATACCACCGGTATAGGTGGGCGGGATACAGCTGCGCAGGATGCCCCGTGTCAGCATCAGGGTATCGGCGTACGGCGTGAGTGGCACAATATTGAGGTCAATGCGCTCGAGCCCACTGGTCGGGCCAAGGAAATAGCCGTGGTCAAACGCCAGCATCACGGTGCGGCCTGACCCGGGATTAAAAATCTGCGACAGGCGATTTTGCAGTCCCCAGTCAAGGTGGTTTGAACCTTTAAGGAAAAAGGGTTCATTGCGCGCAGGAACTTCAGCCTGGTAACTTCTCGCGCTTTCTGTATCTTGGTCAGCCACGTCTTTGTTCTCCCCCATCTGTTGGTAGTGCCGGATAGTGGGACTCCCTCATGAGTTCAGTGTAGCCAGTGGGACAATTTCTGTAAACGCGAGCCCTAGCACCAAGTAGGTTTACTCAGATTTTCAACTTGGTAACGAGGCCACGGAAACGGTTTGCAGCACGGGTTGGTCTTTAACGATATCGGCGGATCAGGTCTTTCCCCCGGTGAGCCACTTGTGCCCGACCGGGGCCTGGTAGGAGAGACAGGCATCGATCACCTCGGCTGGTGTCGAGGCGATAATAAGCATGTCGCGGGTCTGCTGCTTGAGAAATCGTGCCGCCGCCACCTCATCCAGAAACGCGATCAAGCGGTCAAAGTACCCATCGAGGTTCAAAAGTGCACAAGGCTTATGATGCTCGCCGAGTTGGCCCCAGGTCCAGACCTCGAACAACTCTTCAAGTGTGCCGATACCACCTGGCAGGGCGATGAACCCATCCGATAACCCGGCCATCAATGCCTTGCGCTCATGCATCGAGGACACGATGCGCAGATCCTCCACCCCCGGGTGGGCGAACTCCCTGTCCATCAGTGCCTGTGGAATCACCCCGGTTACGGTACCACCGGCCTCCAGCGCAGCATCGGCAACCGCACCCATCAACCCTACTTGGGCGCCGCCGTAGACCAATCCAAAGCCACGCCCGGCAATAGCCTGACCAAGTTCCCTTGCACCAGCAAGGTAGCCTGGCCGATCACCGCTACTGGAGCCACAAAAAATACAGAGTTTCATACCATTCTCACTTCCCTAAAAGCCATGGTGCAATGCTAGCCGGAAAAGGGCTGTCGCTGAAACCGCAAAAAAATGAGCCAAGCCGGGCTACAATGACCGATAGTATCCCGAACAGAGTACGGCTGATCCGGCTGCACCAATAAAGCGACGCCAGCTGCCAGACTCGATATTTCAGAAGAGGAAAATGAGCCATGAGTATTCAAAGACTCCAGACCGGCGAGCGCATGAGCCAGGTCGTCATCCACGGCAATACGGTCTACACCGCGGGCCAGGTCGCACTGGACGCACCGGGTGAGCCCGTCACTGACCAGACCCGGGACATACTGAAGCGCATAGACAGCCTGCTGGCGCAGGCCGGCAGCGACAAGTCCAGGTTGCTCAGTGCTACCATCTGGATTTCTGACATGAGCACCTTTGGCGAGATGAACGCTGTCTGGGATGCCTGGGTCGCTCCGGGTGCGACGCCGGCCAGGGCCTGCGTGGAGGCAAAGCTGGCCACACCCCAGTTCACTGTCGAGATCGCGGTGATCGCGGCCCTTAACTAAGGCAACACCCGGGACAGATCATGCGCGTGGTTATCCTCGGCGCTGGCATCATCGGCGTCACCGCCGCCTGGGAGTGCCTGCGCGACGGCCACCAGGTCACGCTGGTCGACCGCGCCGCCGAACCGGCAAGTTTCGCCAGCCATGCCAACGCCGGCTTGATCGCGCCGGGGCACTCATACGCCTGGGCCTCACCCCACTCGCCTCGAATCATGCTGCAGTCGCTGTGGCGCAACGACCAGGCCATCCGCTTTCACCCCGCTGTCAACCCCGCCCAGTGGGGCTGGATCATGCGCTTTCTTCGCCAGTGCACCGAGGCGCGTACTGCCATCAACACCCGGCGCAAAACCCGGCTGTGCATCTACTCCCAGGCGCGCTTTGCTGAGGTGATCGCAGAAACCGGTTTCGAATTCGCGCATAACAGCGGCGGGCTCATCTACTTTTACCGCTCACAGAAAACCTTTGATGCTGCCGCCGAAAAAAGCGATATTTTGCGCAACGAGGGTCTTGATATTCAGTCGCTGGATCGCACTGCACTGGTTGCCCGGGATCCCGGGCTGGTTGACGCGCGCGACCATATTGCCGGGGGGCTCTTTGTTCCGACCGACGAAAGTGGTGACGCGCGGTTGTTCGCCCTCGCACTCACCCAGAAATGCCGGGAAGGTGGCGCCAGATTGTGCATGCAGACCAGCGTCACTGGCCTTGCAACCAACGGCGGCCAGATCTCTGCAGTGCAAACATCCGGTGGGACCCTTGAGGGAGATGCGTTCGTGATTGCGCTCGGCGTTTTTAGTCCACACCTGGTCAAGCGGCTCGGCCTGAAACTGCCTATCTACCCGGTTAAGGGTTACTCGGTGACTTTGCCGGTAGACGCCCGTCACCGCCCGCCGCTCCTGGGTGGCCTGGACGAGGACAACTGGCTAGCCTATTGCCCGATGGATAAGCGGTTTCGGATCACTGCCACCGCAGAGATTGGCAATTACAACACCGACCACAGACCGAGCGACTTCAAGCGCATGCTGTCTACAACCAGAGAAATACTGCCCCGGGCCGCCGACTATTCAGCGCCCGAATACTGGGCTGGGCTGAGGCCGATGACTCCCACCGGACTACCGGTTGTAGGGAAGACCCACTGGGGCAACCTGTGGCTCAATACCGGCCACGGCCACATGGGCTGGACCATGGCCTGCGGCTCGGCCCGCATTCTGGCCGACCTGCTGGGCAACAAAACACCAGAAATTCCGCTGGACGGGATAAACCCGGCGATCATGGGGGGTCACTGATGCCGACGCAACAAGAAACGAGTGCAGGTTTACACACCATCAACCACATACCTTTCGAGGTGGATAAAGGCATCGCCGCGCGGGCCAGGATCGGCCTGGTGGTGCTGGCAACCGACCATACCATGGAGCACGAGTTTCGCCAGATCGTGACTCTGCCCGGGGTCGCGTTCTACCACTCGCGTATCCCCAACTCACCGACAGTCAACCCCGACACCTTGCAAGCGATGGCGGGCCACATCAGCGAACGCGCTGCCGAAATCCTGCCCGGCATGCCGCTCGACGTAGTGGCCTACGGCTGCACCTCAGCCTCGATGGTGATCGGCGAGGAGCGGGTGTTCGAACTGATCCACGCCACACGGCCCGAAGCAGCAGCCACCACTCCGATCACTGCCGCCTTCGCCGCCTTCAAAGCGCTGGGCTGCCGCCGCATCGGCGTACTGACTCCGTACCGGGACGACGTCAACCGCATGGTGCGTGAATACATCATAGCCCGGGGTTTCGAAGTGCCGGTGTTTGGCTCTTTCAACGAGGAAAATGACAACACGGTAGCGCGGATCTCGGCCCAGAGTCTGCGCGCGGCAATCCTCGAGATTGGCCGCCGGGATGAGGTCGATGCGGTCTTCCTGTCATGCACCAGCCTGCGCCTGGCCGGGGCGGTCACATCCATCGAGCAGGAACTGGATAAACCGGTGACCTCCTCGAACCACGCGCTGATCTGGCATACCCTGAGGCTCGCCGGCATCGACGAGCCTATCGGCGGATTCGGCCGGCTGTACCAACTACCCGATTGAACATCGAGCGCTAGCCACCCCACCCTTGCCACAGAAAATTATCCTGGTAGAACACAACCCCGAGCCGCGGGATAACGGGGCATCGATCTGGCTGGCAGAACAGGGCTTCAAGCTCCACTGGTGCCAGCCGTTCGCGGGCGAGCGCCTGCCGAGTCCCACGGTCGAGGTCGCGGGGGTCGTTATTCTGGGTGGCAGCCAGAACATCGATGAGATGAGCCGATCTCCTTTTCTTGCCGACGAAGCCTGCTGGCTGGAGACGTGCCTAGCCCAGCAGATTCCCGTGCTGGGCCTGTGTCTCGGCGGGCAGTTGCTGGCACACGTGCTCGGCGCACACGTAGGGCCGCGAGAGGACGGCACCGTAGAGTTTGGCTTTTACCCGATACAGCCTGCTGCGCAATGCGCCGACTTTGTTCCCGACAATTTTTTCGTCATGCAATGGCATGGCCGAGGCTTCGAGGTGCCCGCTGGGGCCGAGGCGCTCGCCGCCGGTGAGGTTTTTCCCAACCAGGCCTTTCGCTACGGCGACACCGCTTACGGCCTGCAGTTCCATCCCGAATGCACGCTATCAGTATTGAGACGATGGCAGGAGTACGAGGGAGCGCCCTGGGATAAACCCGGGGCCCAAAACCACGGTGAGCAGGATCGTCTTGCCCAAGTGCACATGGCGACCATGCACGAGTGGTTCACCAGCCTGCTGGGTCGCCTTTTCTGCGCCACCAACCCCACCATCTGAGATTCCGCAATGCATCCTGGCCAGACTCTCGCCCTTGAAACCAGTTCCATCGTCGCAAAGCACTGCCATAACCCACTGGCATTGACCGGGCAACTCTATCCCCCGGCAATAGAAAAAACACTGCCGCGAAGAACTTGTGAAAATGCTCGCCAGGCAATCACCAGTTGGGCCAACTATGCACCAACTCCGCTGTACAGCCTCAAGGCCCTGGCCTCCCACTGCAACGTTGCCTCGGTGCATTACAAGGATGAGGGGCCTCGCTTTGGCCTCGGCAGCTTCAAGGCACTGGGCGGTGCTTATGCGGTGCAAACCGTACTACAAAAAGTTCTGGGCGAGAAAATACCCGGAACAACAGTTACCCTGAAAGACGTCGCTGATTCACGCTACCCTGAGATATGCAGCGAGATTACCGTGGTTACCGCCACTGACGGCAATCACGGTCGCTCTGTCGCTTGGGGAGCGCAACGCTTTGGCTGCCAATGCGTGATCTATCTGCACGCCGAGGTTAGCGAAGGCCGGCAAAGGGCGATCGAGGCATTGGGCGCGAAAGTAGTGCGAATCACCGGCCACTACGATAATTCGGTGCACCAGGCCGAGCGTGACGCTAAAGACAATGACTGGTTCGTGGTCTCGGACACTTCCTGGCCCGGCTACACGGAGATTCCGCGCCAAGTCATGGCCGGTTACACAGTAATGACCGGTGAGGCCATGGATCAACTGCCAGACAATCTCACCCCCACACATGTGTTTATCCAGGGGGGCTGTGGCGGGCTTGCCGGCACGGTCTGCGCTGACTTATGGCGCCGATACGGCCTTGCCCGGCCACGACTGGTAGTGGTCGAGCCCGAATCGGCGGCTTGCCTTTATCTTAGCGCCCTGGCGGGTGAGCCCAGGGTGGCATCCATCACGGCAGAAAGCCTGATGGCCGGGCTATCCTGTGGCGAAGTGTCGCTGGTGGGCTGGCAAATTCTGGCACTCGGAGCACAGGACTTTGTTACCATCACCGATGAATCAGTTGCTCCGCTCATGCGCCTGCTGGCAGAAAACAACTGGGGTGATCAGGCAATAGTTGCCGGCGAATCGGCTATTGCTGGTCTCGCAGGCCTAATCGCCGCCAGAGCAGACCCACAGTTGTCGGATAAGCTCGGCCTGTCACAAAACAGTCATGTCCTGCTTTTTGGTACCGAGGGTGCAACTGACCTGGAGGTGTACCGACAACTGGTGAAGCAGTAGGGCTATCAACTTGTTAACCATGGAAAAGCCAGTGAGCGTCTCATTGCAACGGGGGTTCCCCCAGGCTGAATTCGAACAGCGCACCAGCCGCGTCCAGGCGGCAATGCATCAAGCACGCCTGGATGCACTACTGGTCACTACCGAGCCTGAAGTACGCTACTTCAGTGGCTTCCACACCCAGTTCTTCGAGAGCCCCACCCGCCCCTGGTTCGTGGTGGTGCCCCTGGAAGGTAAACCGATCGCCGTAATCCCGGAAATTGGCCTCGCCGGTATGCAGGCCACCTGGCTAGACAGCATTCACACTTGGCCCTCGCCACAACCCGGAGATGATGGCATCTCCCTGCTTACGAGTGTGCTCAATGCCCTGCCCACACGCTTTGGCCAGCTCGGCCTGCCACTGGGGCCCGAAAGCGTACTGCGTATGCCAGTAGCCGATGTCAATACACTGACCGATGCGGTCTCACTCGAGGTTGCCGACTGTGCACAAATGCTGCTCAGTCTGCGGTTTATCAAGTCGACGGCAGAGATTGAGAAAGTCCGCCGTGCCTGTGAGATTACCTCCGAGGCATTCGCAGCCTTGGCTCAAAACATGGCTGTTGGCGACACCGAAATTGAGATCAGCCGGCGCCTGCGCATCGACCTGCTTCAGCGCGGCGCTGACAGTACGCCGTTTCTGGTCGCTGGTTCAGGACCGGGCGGCTACGACAGCATCATCATGGGGCCGACCGAAAAGCGCCTGGCGTCGGGTGATGTACTCATCATCGATACCGGCACGGTCTATGACGGGTACTTCTGCGATTTCGACCGCAACTTTGCCTTTGGTCAACTCGCCGAGGATGCGCACCGAGCCAACGAAGCCTTGTACCGGGCAACTGATGCTGGCTTCGCCACGGCTCGACCGGGCGTACCCATGTCTGAGGTTTGGTCGGCCATGTGGGCGGTGCTGGAAGCCGGCGGGGCTCTCGGTAACAGCGTTGGCCGCATGGGCCATGGCCTGGGTATGCAGTTGACCGAGTGGCCGTCGATACGGCCGGACGACTATACCGTGCTCGAAGCCGGTGCCGTGATCACGCTGGAGCCCGGCATGACCTTTGCCCCGGGGCGCCAGTTGGTACACGAGGAAAATATCGTCATCACCCAAGATGGTGCCGAGTACCTGACTCACCGAGCCAGCCCTGAAATGCCTGTGGTGTCCTGAGTGCAGCTACCGGTAGGCCCGGTTGCAAAACTCGGGTCAAGTTCCATGCGTAACATCATCCTGGTCAATCCCCAGGCCGGCCGCGGTGCCGGACCCAACCTGTGTCGGGACCTGCTTAGGCGGCAGCCGCAGTTAACCGACGCCCGCATCATCGATGTGCCAGATGCGCTACAGGCAAAGCGCGAACTGATACGTGCGCTATCGCCGACAACGGATACGCTGGTCGTGATCGGCGGTGACGGCTCGCTGAACCTGGCAGTCGATGCTCTGCTCAAATGTTCACTGGGTAAACAGGTGCGGGTGTGTCCGATATCCGCTGGTACCGGTAGCGATTTTGCCCGCGCTTTACACCCGCGACTGGACATCGATCTCGCCTGCCGAATGCTTACTGATAGCCGGTCACGTCCGCTAGACGCACTGGAAGTTACCTGGCCCGATGGTAGTTCCCGTTACGGCATCAACACTTTCTCGGCCGGTGTCGCGGGGTTGGTCAGCGCAACGATGGCATCCCGTGCCACCCGGAGTGGTGCGGCCTACCTGCGGGCGACTCTGTCGGCGTTTTTCCGCTACCACGCATGCAACTGTCGTGTCACAGTTGACGGTAGGGATTGGCACGAGGGACCCCTGTACTTGCTGGCTGTGACCAATGGCAGTCACTTCGGACAGGGCATGCGGATAGCACCAAAAGCGCAATTGGACGACGGCCTGGCCGAGGTGCTGGCGGTAACGCCGATGTCGCGCTTGCTGTTGCTGCTGCGACTTGTACGACTGTACCTGGGCAATCACCTCGGCGCACCATACGTGCGTTACTGCCGTGGACAAACCGTGACAGTAATCCCAACAGAGAGTCTGCCGGCATTTGACCTCGATGGTGAGATGGTACCCGTCGGGCGGGTAACGATCCGGTTACTGCCTGGGGTGATTCGGCTGGCCTGCCAAGATTCCTGTATTTGATCAGGCCGAAGAATGTAGATGCTCTCAAAGCCCGCCAATACACTCGATGCACTTGGTAGAAAACGCAGCCGCGGGGAGAAAGATCAGTTTGAAACTCAAGGTTGTCTTTTACACTTCTTTATCCATCATGTGCGGCTTGTATTTCATGTCTTCTTTGAGGATGTGCTGGTCGAACCATTGCATGAGGAATTCATAGATTTTCTCCCGCAGGTCGTCCTGATCCGCTGACTGGAGCAGGGTTTCCATCTTGCGGGCGTACTCTGCATGTAATTCGAGGTGGTCATTCACCAGTGGATAGCCCATCTCACGCAGAATCTTCTCTTCGCACCGGAAATGGAGTTGCGCGTAGTTATTCATCTTAATCAGGCACTTCATCATAGACACCGCCGAATGGTCCGGCAGGCGCGATAACTCGATGCAACTGTTGATTATCTCCACCAACTGCTGATGCTGGTTATCGAGCTCTACATGTCCGACGCTGAATTTCCCGGAATCCCAGACGATCTTTTTCATCAAACCATGCTATTGACAGACATGGGCCTTATCCTAGAGAGCGGCCTGGGGCTAGCCCTGATCTAGATCAAGAATCGAGTTGGTTAGCAATAGCCGATGGACCACTTGACCGCCCGCGACAGAGGGTCCGGCTGGGTGACAGCGTCAGCGAGAGTCGCGAGGCTTAACGGCTGGTGCGACCCTGATCCTGCCCCCGCTCAGAATCAGTATCGCAACGCGCCCGAAAAGAACTGCTCGAGTTCCTGGTAGTAGCGATCCGGCTCGAGCAGCAAGCCCTCGGTGTGATCGGCGTCAGCAAAAGTGTGCAGGGTTACGCTCTTACCGATTGCCCTGGCGAAAGTCACAAGATCAGTTGCGTTGTGGTAGGGCACCCGGGAATCGGCGCTACCGTGCAACACCTGCAGCGGGCGCTCGCCCATACGCTTGATGCCATCGGAAGGGGTCAATGCCATCAGGTC
>Ga0208278_1000058_pt1 | contig 50425 bp, 44 predicted proteins | sample ETN01SmetaG_FD_185794 | JGI IMG/M metagenome (GOLD analysis project Ga0208278, IMG submission 185794) | Marine microbial and viral communities from oxygen minimum zone, Eastern Pacific Ocean - ETNP2014F12-01SV259 (SPAdes) (version 2) | ecosystem: Environmental > Aquatic > Marine > Oceanic ...
CACCGACTGAAAAGGGAACGGCCGTGTTCTTCAACGGCACCGGTTCCGACACCGACGGCAACGTCGTAGCCTACCTATGGAAATCATCGATTGATGGTGAATTAAGCACTGAAGAGGATTTTACCACCACTAATCTTTCTATTGGAAACCATACGATTACGTTCATGGTACAGGACAATGATGGATTTACAGATACAGACACAGTAGAGGTTACAATATCTGAGAAGAAGGTTCAGATTGATGATGAGGGTAATGTTACTGTTACGGATGCTGAAGAGGATGAGGAAGGCATACCCACACTTTCCGTGATTACCACTATGGCCGCCGTGGCCGTCATCGCGCTGCGCAGACGCTACTGAACCACTATGTTCTTCGGGAATGGCTGTCCATAACCTTATACTATACAGATATGGTGCATATCATGTACTACAGAATCAATATCATATCGTTCGATGCCAGCCGAAAAGACGAGTTCATAGCCCATTTCAACTCTGTGGGCGATCAGATTAAGGCGATTCCCGGACTTAAATCCCTAAATGTCGTTGAGACAGGTGAAGGTGAAGCTGTTGGAATGGCAACCTACGATAACCAAGCCAGTGCAGAAGATGCACTTCCTACAGTGAAAGAAATCATGGGCGGAATGGCTCAATTCTTCGCTGGACCTCCAGAACTGAAACTCGGCCCTGTAATGTGGTCCTTGAACAAGGAATGTTGTGACTGTGGCGATAAGTGTGACTGCGACGATAAGTGTGACTGCGACGATAAATGTGACTGTGGCGATAAGTGTGACTGCGACGATAAGTGTGACTGCGACGATAAATGTGACTGCGGCGATAAATGTGACTGCTGCTGAACGCGTTTTGTTACTTATCTCAGAACCTGTTATTGCGGTAGACGACCAATCCAAGCCCATTGATAACTAATCCGGACAGGATCCCCAGATGCATGCCACGTGCCTGCACCGGGGTCAGACTTAGCTTAGGTCTCTCACCTGACCCACCGGGAGGAGGTGCTTCCGCTGCCATCTGTATCTGTACGAACTGGAGGTCTTCCTCATTCTGCAGGAACAGGCCATGACCGTCCGGATTGTTGGGATGATTATCCACCCGGAACATGGCCGTTACCTGGATGCGGTCGCCCACCTCCAGTTCTATCTGGTTAGGACCTAGGATAAACTGGATCTCGGACCCGGGATGTACCGGGTCGGCCAGACGTACGGCCGAAGGTCCGATGATCTCGACCACATCCCCACCACCTATGTGGACCTTCTGATCATAGAAATCCTGTGGATTGGCAACCAACTGATCAATGTTCGTCTCAATCGTCTGCTGTTGGTTCGGGGAATTGTTCATCCTTGTCCAGCGGGTCTGCAGATCCTCCTCGGCTTCTAGGAACACCGTCGTTCCCGAGGCCACGATGAGCAATGACACGAGACCCACGGCCACATTCCCGTATTCCATGGATTTACCGATAGTGAGTATCCCTCTGGCGGCCAACAGACCCAATGGAGGTGCCAAAGGAAGGTAGTAACGTATGTCAGTGTAGGTGTTGTTGAGGACCCATCCCTGGGTCAGATAGATTGCTATCGTGACGCCTAACCAGTAGATCAGGGCCACATTGGCCGGTGCAGTCCTGCGCGCCACCCAAATGCCAGGAGGTATGACCAGCAGGGCAGGGAAGAAGGCAATCACGAAGCGGGCCACTTGTCCCAAGTTCTCAACTTCCTGGTCACCCAGGTTCACATAACCCTCCCACATCGTACCTGCCGGTTCGTGAGTCTCCACGGTGATGTTTCCTCCCTCACTGCTTACCTCCAATACGTTCTTGGATTGGTAACCTGAATTCAACGGGCCACCGAAGTATGTGTCGTTGTACATCGCCAAGGGTATGCCTATCAGAAGAAGGCCCATGGTCAGGGCCCCAGCTTGCATCAATGGCTCCTTGACCCGAGGCCAGGACAGGGCCGTCTTCAAACGGCTCCAGAATTCCTTGGTATCACCGTCAGGAAGATTATACCATCCAATATACAAAAAGGGAGAACCTGAGACCAGGACCGTGGTGTAGCGCATCGTTACACCTATTCCGATCAGAACGCCACCAAGTATTGTCAACCCCATGACCTTCTGCAGTCTGAGGTCTACATCTTTCTTGGAGAGATGAGTTGCTTCCACCACCAGCCAGAAACCGGGAAGGGCAAAGGCCACTGCAGCGAGATCGCCCATCCATTGCCCGAACTGTAACATCAGGATCACGCTATTCAGATATGTGAAAACTGTTGCCAGGGCCGCAGTTCTCCAGCCCCACCAGCGTCGCCCCAGACCGTAGGTCGCGATGCATGTCATCGCTGCCATCAGGGTCCCAAATAATTCCTCCAGACCAAGTACTATCAGTGGCATCAATACCACACTGGGTCCAGGAGGCCAATGATTGACAAAATGATATTCATCTTCGACGGGAGCTATACCTGAGACCATGGGTGGATCATAACCTTCAATGTCCCAGTCCGTCTTGATCTGATAGACATTGAGCTCCAGTTCCTTTACTATGGTCAGGGTACCATTTTGTGATGTGGTTCCAAGTTCCTCATTTAGTGGTAGAAGGGTCACTACTGCTCCTTCAACCTGCATCCCGAACAGGTCTTGGGCATGGATACTGAACTGGGTCCTCTCGACCACCTTCACTTGGACTCGACCATTGATGTCCAATTGGCCAAGGTCGCGTTCGTCCAGGACCACACTGATATTACTCGCTGATTCGCCTTCTTCCCTTAACTCGAAATTACCTCGTTTCTGGTCCAGGTCACCCACCTCCAGATGACCTTGTTCATCGGTATTGCCCTTGAGCTGCCCATTGAATCTGACCTCGATGTCAGTTGCCGGAGTACCATCCGTCCGGTACGCCTCCAATAGGCCTCCCAATGTCCTATCTGACAGGAACTCGACGGTTGTCAATGTGGTGACACCATATCTGGCCTGCCCCATTGTGGTGGCCTCCAGATTGGTACGGACAATCAGTCTTGGCTCTCCTTCCCGTTCAAGCTCCACGATCAGTGGTGGGGTCCCAAAGGGGATATCATAGAGTTGAGCCTCACCTGCACCATTAGTGGTCGACTCGATTCTTTCTCCGCCCTGTATGGGAATATAGACCGTAGCACCTGCAACGGGATCGCCATTCTCGTAGCTGACTTCAACATTGAGATCATCGTTCTGGCCATCTTTGTCCAAGTCGGTTATCGTATGTTCTACTTGGAGTGGAGGTGCGTCTGAATCAACGGTAATACTTTCCTGATAACCATAGACCCCATTGGCCTTATCCATCGGCAGCGAATAGTATCCATCCAGATACAGCTCGGCCCAGGGATAGTATGCTTCCTCATCCTTCAGATGGCCCTCAAACTGGAGATCATGTGGTTGGGAGACTATCCAGGCCGAAATCAGCAGAAACCCGACCACCAGGAACGTGGCGACGTTTTTCTCGTTGTCCAGCCACTGACGAATGTCTTTCACAGTAGGCCCACGTTTGTGATTGCTGAAAAACTAACCGGTCCGCCTTCTAACTTAGGAAGAGTGATCTCCGTTTAGGCACCCTTAAGGATGTGATTTATTGCTTGGTATACGATTTAAAAAGGGTAACTTATCTAAATCAACATGGATAAAGGTCTAACTCCCTATTTGCTAGTAATCGGGCCCGTTCTCATGTTCATTGCTTTTATGACGGGGCCAGACGACGTACATGGTCAGGAATACATAGATTATCTGAAAGATACTGACGCGAATACGATGATAATCGGAACTATTCTGGTGACTGTTGGTGCAATACTCATGTTTGGCGGTTGGTTTGTACTTACTCAAGATATGATGGCTAAAAGTAATAAAACACAACGAGATTTACTAATGTTATCAAGAGTTGCACTTATTTTACCTATAACCCTTCTCCTACTTGCTACTGGAATGGATCTTGAAGCTCACTGGCTAGTTACAGAGGGAGAAGATGGTTTGACTGTTGAAGAAGAAGAGGCTATAGCTTTGCAAAACCGGGAGGTTTCTACATACTTTTGGGGAACTATGCCCATTACATGGGCTCTTGGGCTGATTCTAATTGGCGTTGCTGCACTTATGGGTGATCAAAAAGATAAACATAGTGAACAGTGGGTTTTCGCAGGGCCTCTCGTTACAGGTTTAGGATTGATTTCAGCATACTGGGTTGAAGAGGCTTGGTTATTCTTCATGGTAGCTATAATCATAAGTCTTCCAATTGGCATTATGATGTTGATGGGGAAACTAGATTATCTATATTCAGACTAGTTAGCTAAAGTTTCAGGAGGCTGTCTATCTTTCTCCGGAACCGCTTCGAACCGGGCTTGGTCAGTGCGGCGTAGCCGGTAACTGCCTTCCCTTCCTTGTCGATCAGAATCTTGTGGAAATTCCAGCGAGGGACCCCGGAGACGAAACCCAGTTCCTCTCTCACCCATTGGTAGAAGGGATGGGCATCCTTGCCCTTGACCAATGACTTCTCGGCCAATGGAAATGAGACCCTGAATTTTGTGTCACAGAAGGTCCTTATCTCCTCATTGCCAGCCGGTTCCTGGTTGCCGAAATCATTGGATGGAACACCGATCACGACCAGGTCCTCATTCGAGTTATGCAAGGACTGAAGTCCCTTGTACTGGTGCGTAAAACCGCAATCACTGGCGGTATTGACAACGATCATTACCTTGCCCTTGAAATCGGAGAGATCAATCATCTCCTCTCCCTTTATGGACTTGAAGGAAAAATCGTAGGCAGTGGATGACATTGTAGGCTCCTGATTAGCCAGCTACATTAAATTTGCTGCGTTGGCCGTGTCACAAACACTTATTATATTCTATATTTGGGCATGCTGATGCGTTACCTTCCTTTCCTGCTACTTAGCGGCCTCGCGCTGGTTCTGATGACCGGAGGGGCAGATGCCAAGGAGCCAGAGTGGAATTACACTGCTGACGCCAGTATCAACTCGGTCGCCATCTCGGCAGACGGCGAGTACATCGTTGCCGGCTCGGATGACAGCAAGGTCTATTTCTTTGACAAGGACAATAACACCCCTCTCTGGAGCTACACGGCCGGGGACGGCGTATTTTCGGTCGCTATCTCATCGGACGGCGAGACCATCGTCGCAGGCTCCATTGACAACAACGTCTACCTCTTCAGCAAGGATGGTACGCTCCTCTGGAGCTACGGTACCGGGAACCGGGTGTGGTCGGTCGCCATCGCGGAGAATGGTGAGACCATCGTTGCGGGCTCCTGGGACAACAAGGTCTATCTGTTCGACAAGGACAGTAGCACCCCTCTCTGGAGCTACACCACCGGAAATTGGGTGCTCTCGGTTGACATCTCGGCTGACGGTGAGATGATCGCCGTCGGCTCTGACAAGGTCTATCTCTTTGACAGGAACAGCAGTACCCCTCGCTGGAGCTACTCTACTGGGGATACTGTGCGGGCGGTCGCCCTTTCGGAGGACTTCTTTGGTCAGCAAAGATATCATCTCGCTGCCGGCGACTGGAACGGCAAGGTTTACCTCTTCCACAATAACAATAGTGTTCCCCTCTGGAATCATACCACTGGAGATTCGATCTACTCGGTCGCTATCACGGATGACAGCGGATATGTTGCCGTAGGGTCCAAGGATTACAGTGTCTATCTCCTCGACGGAGACGGTACTTCTCTCTGGAGTTACGCTACCGGAGGTACCGTATTGTCGTTGGACTTCTCGGTCGATGGCGAGGAGCTCGCTGTCGGTTCTGACAAGGTCTATCTGTTCGACAAGGACAGTGGCACCCCTCTCTGGGGCTACACTACTGGAAATTCCGTGAAATCGGTCGGAATCTCGGCGGACGGCGAGGATATTATTAGTGGCTCCGGGGACAAGGAGATCTACCTCTTCGACAAGGATGTGCCCCCGACTGCCCAGATCGATTCCATCGAACCAACTACTATCCGGTTCGATGAAGAGGTTACCTTCACTGGTTCCGGATCAGGAGTCGGTGTCTCCATCGTAGCCTATGAATGGACCTCATCTCTGGACGGGCTTCTGGGCAACGAAGCGGAACTCAGCGTTACGGGCTTCAGTAGCGGAGAACACACTATCTCCTTCCGGGTACAGGATGAGAACGGGGAATGGTCCGGGTGGGATACAGCCCTGCTGACCGCGACTCCCAATCTACTTCCAGTCGCAACCATTGATTCGATTACTCCCTCATCGGCCAGATTCAAGAACGAGGTCGTCACTTTCGACGGCTCCGGTTCGGACGATGATGGTACCATAACGGGATGGGAATGGAACTCATCCCTGGATGGGATCCTGTCCACTGAGGAAGACCCCAGTGAATCTGGTTTCACCCCCGGTACCCACACCATCTCCTTCCGGGTACAGGATAATGACGGAGGGTGGTCTGACTGGGACACTGCAACCCTGATAATTCATCCCAATACACTTCCGGTCGCGATGATCGATTCCATCAGTCCCTCACCGGTCGAGGAGGGAATTACCGTCTCTTTCCGCGGCTCTGGAACGGATGATGACGGTACCATTATGGGGTATGAATGGAACTCTTCTCTGGACGGGGTCCTGAGCAACGAGAAGGATTTCAATGGCACGGGTTTCAGTGCTGGCACCCACACTATCTCCTTCCGGGTACAGGACAATAACGGAGGATGGTCCAACTGGGACTCATCAACGTTGGTCGTCATTCTTAACACTCCTCCAACCGGAGCCATTGGCTCCATTTCACCTTCACCAGTAGAGGAAGGGACAATCACCTCCTTCACCGGCAGCGGGTCGGACAGTGAGGGGGCAATCGTAGCCTATCGCTGGAGTTCATCACTGGATGGCGAGCTGAGTAGCGAGAAGGATTTCAGCAGCAACACCCTCTCTCTGGGAGCTCACACAATAACCTTCCAGGTACAGGATAACGCCGGAGCGTGGAGCGAAGAGGATTCCAGAATCCTGGTGGTGGGCATTGCGCCGGTCGCCAAGGCAGGCGATGATATCGAGGTCGAACCGAAAACGGAGGTCCAGTTCATCGGTCTGGGCAATGATGATGGTACTATCGTCAATTACGAATGGGACTTCGATGGCGATGGAAATTATGACTGGTCATCGGAACGGCACGGAATCACCACCACCATCTACTACCAGATAGGGTCCTACACAGCGGTTCTCCGCCTGACGGATGATGAGGGTTTCACATCCACTGATTCCCGTACCATAACTGTTATCAGACCTGAAGCGGAAGAGACTGAAAGTGGCCTTCCTGCACCTTCCATTATCATTTCAATGGCCGCAATGGCCTTTATAGCGCTACGCAGACGGTATTGACAGGATGGGGTCACACGCTGACGCACTTGGAAGAAAGGCATTGGTCATAGCCTTCATCATAAATCTGATAATGATGTCCGTGGACCTGTGGTACGGTCTGATGATGAATTCGGCTGCATTGTTGAGTGATGCTGCTAATAATTCAGGAGATGTGTTCATCCTTGGATCGAGTATCCTGGTATTATCATCGACCACTGAAGTCAAGAACAGACTGGCATTACTCAAAGGAGTGATAATGATGGTGTTTGGTCTATGGGCTTTCTATTATGCATATCTGGGTTTAATGGGCGAATCAGCATTGACTGGGGGTACTATCTCTATTATCGGGGTGATGTCGCTAGCTGGTAATTCAAGTGTTGCATTTATGATGTATAAACACCAACATAAAGATATAAATTTCCTGAGTGCCTTCATATGCTGCAGAAATGACGCTTTTGCCTCGGCTGGAATTATCCTGGCCGGTCTATTGGTGATGTTCACGGGATCCTTTTGGCCCGATGTTATAATCGGGACCGCTATAGCAACCATTGTGTGTCATGGAGGCATCAAGATCATCAGACTGAGTTTGGATCCTACTACTCCTGTGAAAGATGACTGCTGTGCGGAAGATGACTGCTGCTAGAAATTGGTGGGACCTTTCCCGCGGAGGCAATGTTGTAATGGGCATCATGACAATCGTATTGGGGATACTTGGTCTTTGGATTGATGGGCCTAGCTGGCTGTGGTATAATTATAAACGGCTGAATCAGACTGAAACTATATTCAACAGTAGAAGATTTCTTTGGTACCCTTTTTAGTGGTCACGCAGATTTTCTTCGAACTTTGTTTTATCAATTCTTCATAAAACTTGCCTTTGAATCCCAATTTTTTGGACAATGTTTTGGGCCATCCTTTTGGCCATGATTTAGGATATGTGGATAGGTCCAATCCAAGAATCGCGCTACCAACAATTCGGTGAAAATGAGCTGTTCCAGCTCTTTTACCGTTGGAAAGGGCCTGATTTGTAACGGCTTGAAGAATTTCCAGATTAGTTTGGTTATGGGGCATAAGTTCTCTAACCATTTGTTGCAGTTCTTCTACCTCTTCGCGCAATTCTTCAAACTTTGAAAATGGAACAAAATCCGGTGGGGTTTCTTGGACTGATTTCTTTTTCATCAAACCGGGAAGAATAAATTTGTCACTGATGAATTGGTGCCCCCTGAGGGTTCTATCCTCAATATCCTTCCAGTCTTTTTTCGGATATTTGCCCAGTTCCTCCTTGAATTTATCATGAGTCACAATTATAGCATTTTCCTTTAATGCAAAATCAATCCAGTAAATGTCTTCTTTCTTGACCGAAATTAGAACCACCTTTCTATCACGAATTAGGCGTTCTAGAATATCCAGATCCCCCATATATGGCGAATCTGAATCTGCAAGATCCTTGGCCCAGAGATATGTTCCTGTTTTCAAAAAAGCAATCGTGGGCCAACCAAGTTCTTCGCAGTGGTTGATTGCGCCCTCCAGCCTTTCGGGCCGTATCTGCGTGATTTGATTCCCCTCACTGTCCTTTTTTTCTATTCCAGTATCATTATGGATTATATTTGCGCCATCAAGGACGACTTTTTCATATTCATCTGCCATTCTTTTGCCTCCCCTTCCCAGTTTGCCAAGCGACATGGGTTTTATGTGGTTTGTCTCAAAGGGTAATGACTCATGGACCATCTTGTCGAGCACCCGGAAATTGGCGCAATCCGATATCAGCGCAGCAAAGGAAGGCGTATCGGAATCTCGGTCAAACCGGAATTCATCAGGGTATCCGTACCCAGACGTCAATCATTCAAGAGCGCCCAGAAATTCGTGGAGTCACAGCTAGGGTGGATCAAGAGAAGGATCTCGGAAATGAATATCCGAATCGAGAAATCCAAGGTTCTACCGGAGATCGACCGGGAAGATGCCCGCAAAATCCTGAACCAGAGATTAGTGGAATTGGCAACAGAGCACGATTTTGAGTACGGAAAGGTCTCGATTCGTAAGCAGAAGACCCGATGGGGCAGTTGTTCTTCCCAGAATAATATCAGTCTCAACCAGAATTTACTGCATTTGACAGATGAATTGATCGATTATGTCTTACTGCATGAACTGACCCATACGCGGGTCAAGGATCATAGTCCCAGCTTCTGGGATGAACTGGAGAAGGTCTGCCCTAGTGCCAAGGAAAAGCGAAAGCTGTTGAAGACCTACAGTTATTGCCTGATTTGACCTATTTTATTTAAATACTAATCGTCATTGCAAGAATCGCCTGAGATCTCCCTTCAACAAATTGGCCAGAAACTACACAAATAATTGCGACGATGAGGTAGGTAGCAGCCCACGCTTTCTCGTAGAAAGCGTCGTTAGCAGTGTAATCAGCACCCCATCCCGCTTCCGCTGCGTTCATGACCTCAGCGTAAGTCAACAACGTAAGGAGTGTGAATATGGCACCCACTCCTGTCAACCACCATTTTGGTTGCATGTATTCTTTCATTATTATAACCCCGTGAAAGAGATGAATTGCGTTGAGAGAAGTACAACTGCTATCGCAGTCATCATCATGGGATACATCTTGAACATGAATAAGTCCTTATCTTCAGGAGGTTCGCCCATAATGGTCATGCCATCCTCTGCTCCTTCGTCCCTTAGACGATAATAACCGTAAACTACCGCAAACCAGACGAAAAGGGATATCACTGTGTTCTGTACAAATGCAGCTCTGGTCGCTTCAAGCGTCGCAGCAGCCCAGTCAGCATCATCGAAGAAGACTAAACCGAAGACGTTGTTGATTGCAAAGGTGCCCAAACCGAACATGCTGATGTGCATAATGGGCCATTTTCCACTAGCTCCAGTTCTAAGGATATTTACTGCGAAAAGAGTGTATGGGATAATCAAAGCTCCAAGAACTTTCACTGCGATTGGTGCAGGGGCAGTTGGTTCGTCTGCATAGTAGTTGCCCTCATAATTGCCAAAAGTAGGTAGTGGGCCATCGGTTCTACCGAGATAACTCTCGGCGAAGAATAGATTGTTGATTGCGAAAAAGACCCCGATCAATGCAGCAACAAGTAGTAAACCGGTTGCAACCGAGTCCTTGACCTGAATCCCATTAAATCCAAAGTCGAGCCCCTCATTCACACCTTCTTCTATCAGGAAATAATATGCTGCACCATAGAGTAGAGTCGCAATCCCGGCAGCAATCATTGGATTGTCACTTGATGGTTCATAATCTCCAGTGACAGATAGGACAAGGGTCAATGTGATGAATCCGATAAGGCCAGGAATCATCAGGCTCCATTTTGCCCGTGCACCCTCAATCAACATGAGGAGATTCCCCATGAAAAGACCCAACATTAGGCATCCTGCGACGTTAAGGAAGCCTGCTCCGCGACCATAGGACGCATCCCCCGCTTCCGCTCCTGATGTCAATATTGAGGTACAGCCATCGCCATTAATGACGTGACAATCCGCGAAGAAAATGAAGTTCACGGTGTATACTAGCATTATGACCGACGAAAGACCCAGACAGACCTTTGCCGGCATACTCTTTATGCCATCGAACATGGTCTTGACTTAAATTATGGTACTTAATCGTTTTCCATACGATATTTTCCATACAATTATTCTTTCTTGATACTTACATCTGGAGACGTCCGGGTTCCCTTTTCAGCCACAGAAACGGTTGAGACTCCAGGAGTTACTTCCGAACCGTGTTTGGCAACCTCTACATGACCAAGGCCTTTAATCTGTTCAATATCTGCTTTCGAAGCGCCCACTTCGTTTAACTCTTTAAATTCATTCTTATCAAACCAGAAACTATTGCAGTATCCACATGAATCAATTACTACTGACTTTAGATTCTTAGGTTTTTGTTTGGCCTTTTTAGTCGCTTTAGAAGCTAATTTCGATATGCCATATATGGCTAAAATAGGTAAAGTTATAATCATTCCTTCGGGCCCACCAAACCCACCAAGGCCCCTCATTCCTTTGTCAAGGGCACTTGGGAGAAGATCTTTATCATAACTTAACTCAATTCTCTGCATTTTCCTTGAACATGTTGGGCAATTCAATTCTCCCGGTTTACCTGAATTCAGGAAATTTTCTAATTCATTTTTCTTAATTCCGCGATTATTTATTTGGGCATTTATCTCATCAATGCTAAGATTGGTGCCTCCACATTTTTTACATCGGTAATGCTTTCTCAAATTAGTCAGTTTTCTTTGATTGGTCAGATTCCCGCAACTTCTTGGGCAAGGAAGTTCCTTTTCAGGCTCCTTGGAGGTTTCTCCTACTCTGATGACCCGCGCCATGTCTGCCTAGCAACTGTTTGTATTTAAGATGTAATAACCTGTTAAATACGGTGCATTGAAACGGATGGCGTGGCAAGCTATAGCGATTTCATAAATTTTTTCTCCGGTGGACAAGCTGGTGTAAGAAGAAAAAGAGCCAAAAAGAATTTTTGTATTAATTGCGATACGGGCGATTCCGAAAAAATAGGAAAAGACAAAAGATGTAAAATATGTGATAGCCAATTAGTTGTAAATCCTTATTTTGGAACCTGGAAACCCTACACTAAATTACGCCCATTTGGCCAGATAAGGCTAGCAATTCCTATATTTTTAGTAATATTTTCTTGGGGGGCTGCAATCATTTTGAAGGATATACTAGCTGGCGATGTAGCCTGCGAAGGTACTGCTTGTGGAAATCCAGTAATTGATGGAATGTTCCTAATAATTGTTTGGGCTTTGATAACTGGTTTCCTAAGCTGGAATTTTGGGGCTGGCCTATTGATTATGGTTGTCTACAACCACCCAGGATTTACATACCTAGACTGTCCAAAATGTGGCCATGGGGGAACTTCAGGTGATGATTTCGGAGCATTTTTGTGGAATAGGGTGCAGCATGCTAAATGTCCAAAATGTAAACTTAAATTCGAAATTGAAAATGTGTCACAATGGGGTTGGCCATACGATGATGAACCCCATGAAGGAGAAATATATGGAGACCCTACAAAAATTAGAGTTAAACCTGAAATTCCCTTCAGATTTCTAAAGTTTATTATCAAAAAGAATGAACGTTTCCAATCTAACCATTATGAACTAATCAAAGTAATACCTATTACAGCTACCATCCTTGGAATAGCTTGGTTCTTTGGCATGTTGGATTTAGTCATTATTCTGAGTTTTGTGCTTATAGCTTTTTACATATTTGTGTGGAAGAACATACTATTCGAACCTATTTGGGAATTTTACAGTGATATTTTGGATGAAGCCTTCGATATCAAAGAAGGCTATGCCGGCGTCATGCGCCTGCCGAACACACCCCTCAAGAAAGCTGCAATAGCTTTTACATTTTTATTAACTTGTATCTTGGCGTTAGTAATTCTACCAGGAGGCATTATTCAAAATAGTGATAATCCATGGATTAGGGCTATTGGTGAGCTAATTTGGGACATCATAATTTTTATACTGGAATTGATATTCTATTCGGAGAATTAAATGGAACCTACAATGATCGGAGCATACGCCGGGATGGTGATTGTTCTAGCGGCCTTTTCAGCGCAACTAAGATCTGGCTTTTGTTGATGGTCACATTAACCTGGTAACTTATGTGGTTTGGATAGATTACCTTCCATAAGCTTGATTTCGTCGATGCCGCTTATCACTATTTTCGAATCCTCGTCCAGCTCCGAATTCTTAATCTTGCCTTCGTAATCTAACCTATTAAGAATGTGTTTCATACAGTTTATTCGTGCCTTTTTCTTATTGTCCGATCTTATGATGGTCCAAGGGGACAGGGTCGTGTTGGTCTCAAGGAGCATCTGGAACTTGCGCATGGTGTATTCTCCCCACAGATCCTGAGCTTGCATATCTACGGGGGACAATTTGTATTGTTTCAAGGGATCTTTGGATCTCTTTTCAAAGCGTTTCAATTGCATTTTCTTTGAAACTGAAAAATATAACTTGAACAGGATTATGCCTTCTTTAGTTAGGATCCTCTCAAAGACGGGTGCATATTTCAAAAAACGTTTATGTTGCTCATCGGTACAAAAACCCATTACCGGTTCGACCATAGACCTGTTGTACCAACTTCTATCAAAAATTACAATTTCACCTGCGGAAGGTAAATGGTCCGTATAACGCTGGAAATACCATTGTGTTTTCTCACGATCGCTAGGCTTCTCCAAAGCAACTACTCTGGCACCTCGGGGGTTTAAATGTTCGCGAATTCTCTTTATCGTACCACCTTTTCCAGCAGCGTCACGACCCTCAAACAGCATGACTATTCTCTGGCCTGTCTTCTTTACATGGGTCTGCAATTTCAAAAGTTCAATCTGTAGCTTGAGCTTCTCCCTTTCATACTCGATGGTGGACTTAGGAATCCAAACTTGAATTTCATTGTCCGAACCTTTAGAATTTATGTTCTTCAGGGCTTCACCTTCTGATAATTTAACCTTGTTCGAAGCAGTCACGGAAAGTTCGCACCATATGACTGAATATAATATTTATTATTTAGATTTCCAATTCAGGCGAATATTCTCCATGACATGCCTTTGAATTCATTTCTGCTCGGTGATAGAAGGTTGCATAGGTTGTCTCCAGATTTGCATTATCCCCTCCCCAAGCACGTAACGCCGACTGCTGAAGGGCTCTACCATATGAAAAACTCAAGGCCCAAGGGCAATCACCCATGGCATTCATTGCATTCAGGTGCTCAGTGGCTTCGGTTTCGGACTGTCCTCCTGAGAGGAAAACAATACCGGGAACGTCCTCAGGTACCGATGCTTTCAAACATTTGACGGTCATCTCTGCAACTGTGTTTATATCTCCCTGAACTGGGCAATCCTTGCCTGAAATAACCATATTGGGTTTCAACAAGATTCCTGGCAAGTATACTCCTTCATTCTCTAATTCTTCAAATACGGTTTTGAAAGTTTTTTCTGAGACTTCGTAGCAGGACTCAATTGTGTGATTTCCATCCATCAAAACTTCAGGTTCTACAATAGGAACTAACTCAGCATCCTGACATGCTTTAGCATACTTTGCAAGCGCAGAGGCATTACCTCGAATACAATTATCAGTTGGAATACCCTCGCCAATCGTGATAACTGCGCGCCACTTAGCAAATCTTGCTCCAAGTGAATGATAACCTACACAACGATCATACAGCCCATCAAGACCCTTGGTCAGTTTCTCCGATGGTGAATTTTCCATAGAGTGTGCTCCTTTGTCAACTTTAATTCCAGGGATTACACCTTTGGATTCAAGAATTTCTGATAATCTTGTTCCTTCTTCCGTTTTCTGCTCCAATGTTTCTTCAAAAAGAATAACGCCTGATATGAACATCTCCATACTCTCTGTTTCAAACAATGCTTGCCGAAAGTCTCTACGATTCGCTTCTGTGTTCTCTTGACCGATTAGGGCCAACCTCTTACCCATTGTTGGAGTGCTTTCGTCGGCCGCTAAAATCCCCTTCCCTGACGAGACTATCGCCCTCGCCGTAGCTGCTAGTTTCTCCTTGTTCATAACCTTGTAAAACGGCCTGAATAAAACAATTAGGGATTACTTTTGGCCAATTTCTATTAACATATTCTGGAACCATGATTGGCTCGTGTCAAATTCCTTGCCGCCTTTGATTAATTGCAAATCGATTAATCCTAATTTGCCATCATTGTTATCATCTAAACCTACCAAACCGCTCTTTTCTTTCAATGCAAACTCTACAGCCATAAATGCCGATTTCTTAATCAAATCTAAATCTCTTTCACCTGGTTTTGCCGATCGGGCAAAATATCCACTTTTCTGAATTAGGGTCTTGTCAGCGCTCAATGCTTCCGCAAACTGATCCGCAAACCATTGTCCAGGATTAATCTCCTCTAGACGGACATGGCCAAAAGCATCACGTAGGACTTCTTTGCCTTGGGATTCGATTTCACGAACTATAGTATCCCTTCCTGCCCCTTCACTCAAAAATATGTTAACACAATCATTCTCGTCCATGCATTTACGTAGACGTGCTGATTCTTTCTGGAAATCAATGTCCATTTCAGGGACATAAATGGCGTGTACGTCCCATCTCTGTTTTGATATAAACAGTTCTGGAAGAAAATTCCTGTTTTTCAATGATTTACGGTATTCGTATGCTGTTGCTGCTGTAAGCCATCCACAATGACGGCCCATCACCTCATGGATAATCAACTGACGACGGCTAGTAGTATTCTCATTAGAAATATTCTCGAAGAATATGGCTCCCTGTTCAGCTGCCGTCCACGCTCCTAAAGTCTGTTTGACTGGAACAACATCGTTATCGACTGTTTTTGGCAAACCAACAACTGTGAGTTTTGTGTCAGATGATTCCAAATGTCTGGCTAGGGCTGCAGCCATGGAGTTTGTGTCATCTCCCCCGATAGTATGTAGGATGTCGATTCCATCCTTGGAAAGCTGCTGTGCCGCAACGTCCAGAGGATCCTGCCCCTCTGGAACATAGCCTTTTTTTACACAATCATCAACATTGGTCAATTTTACACGGCTATTTCCGATTGGAGTACCCCCAAAATTATACAACACTTCATGAGCTTCCTTTACTTTCTTGGAGAATTCTACCGTTTCACCTAGTAGGAGTCCGCGATAGCCATGCATATAGCCAATAATCTCTGCATTTGGGGACATCTCATTGTATTTCTCAATCAATCCCCCTATAGCTGCTGAAAGACAGGGTGCAATCCCTCCACTCGTCAATATAGCCACTCTTGGCATGAGGTGCGAAAGAGTCGGCATGTTAAAAATTACGGCCAAATTTTTTATTAAAGGGCTTTATATACTAATCCCTATAAAACATAACGGAAATAGTCAAGTGCGTGCTTGAATGGTTGAGAAGTGGAGGCGATTGCCGTGCTTAAACTACTATTTTTGGTGTTTTCAGAGTAGAATTTAAATAAACCACCTGACTGGCCAAAAGCTCCAGTATTCATTAGTCTAACGGTTAGAGTGTGGAAGGGCCTGTAGCTCAGCTAGGTAGAGCGTCCGGCTTTTAACCGGACGGCCAAGGGTTCGAATCCCTTCAGGCCCGCCAGACGTTTTGCTGGAAAGGAAACTGCATGAAATCGGGTAAAAGCGAAACAAACGCGGATTCTTGCCCCACTTAAAAGGAGAATGAAATGAATAATAATGCATTGTGGTTGAACAAGCTTGTACCGAAGCATGTCTTGCTTGATGATTCTGAAATTGAAAAGCGACTTAAACCTTTGCAAATAGAAAAAACACAACTACCCAAAATATTTCTGAAGGATCCGGCCCTGAAAGCTCTGGACCAAGAGGCAAAGCCTGGAGATGTTGTTGAAATTCACAGATTCGATGACCATGCAGGTACGAGTTTGGCTTACCGACTGGTGGTGGAAGAATAAACAACCGAGAATTAATCAAAGCGTTCTTCAAGAGCCGAAGTACGGCTGGGCCAAGTGCAGCTCTGGTCAACCATCAGTTAGGATCCTTCAATGACTTCTTGCCCCATGACAAAAACCCTGCACCCTGGATGCAGAGAGTGGTTGACAACATCTCTGTTGGTGCAGATGAAGCACGAAGGGGTGTTGTCCGACTTGAGTTGGGCGATCTGGATGTTATCATAGAACTCGGAAAGATACGGATTGGGCGGCCTATTGTTTATGAGGCTAATGGTTCTCAGACAGAATCAATCCCTATGATGGCCAGGTTACGTAATATGACCTATTCAGCTCCGATATATCTTGAATTTACAATTGTCGAGGAGGGGATGGAGATTGAAGAGGTCGAAGAAGAAATCGGGAATATGCCGGTCATGGTGAAGTCCATGCTTTGTAACCTGCACCGCCACTACCTTACAGGAGAAGGTTCAAGCGATGATGACTACAAAAACGCATTGAAGGTAAAAGGTGAGGATCCTCAGGACCCTGGTGGATATTTCATTGTAAATGGAACCGAGAGAGTTCTGGTGTGCTTGGAGGATTTAGCGCCTAATAGGGTCATGGTAGAGAGCGAACAGCGCTACCAAAGGCAGACCGAATTGGCAAAGGTCTTCTCCCAAAGAGAAGGCTTCCGAGCCCTGACTGTCGTTGAAAAGAAAAAGGATGGTATTCTTCAGGTCTCCATACCTGTAGCTTCTGGTCAAGTTCCTTTGGCCGTTCTGATAATGGCTTTGGGAATGGAATCTGCTGATGACATAATGCAAGCCATAACCAATGATCCAGAAATGCAAAATCTGATTTTGGCAAATATCGAGGAAATCCACAGTACAGAGGGAATCTATACCACACAGGAAGCTCTGGAGTATATGGAACGAAGATTTGCAGCAGGCCAATCCAAGGAATACAGGAAGAAGAGAATCAATTATATCCTAGATAACACCCTCCTACCTCATCTAAGCACCACTTATGAAGCGCGGCTCAAAAAGGCCGTTTTCCTGGGTCGGATGGCGCGAGAGGTTCTAGAGTTGAATCGTGGTCAAAGAAAACCTGACGATAAGGATCATTACGCTAACAAGAGACTCAAACTTGCTGGAAACCTGATGGAAGAATTATTCCGTTCAGGACTCCAGGCTTTACTTAATGACATGAAATACCAAATGGAACGTTCGTATTCCAAGAGAAAGGAGAATCGTATCCATCATGCCGTTCGTAGGGATGTCCTGACAAACAAAATAATGCATGCCATGGCAACCGGGAACTGGACGGGTGGAAGAGCTGGCGTTTCCCAATTGTTGGACCGAACTTGTAATATGGCAACTCTCTCACATCTTAGGAGAGTCATTTCACCGTTAACCCGGTCACAACCTCACTTCGAGGCACGCGACTTGCATCCTACACAATTTGGAAGGTTGTGTCCCAACGAAACCCCTGAGGGTCAGAATTGTGGGCTTGTCAAAAATCTGGCCTTGATGGTTGATGTCTCGGAGAATCTTCCCGATGCTCAGATACGAGAAATTCTTGATGAATTGGACATTCATTCAATCGAAGAAGGGGAAGCTCAATTAGGTAAAGTATACTTCAACGGCGACCTGATTGGGACCCATGAAGCTCCTGTGGATTTAGTGACGGAGATCAGGCAACGCAGACGAAAGAACATGATTAGTAACGTGGTCAACGTAAGGTATGATGATTCTCTGAATGATGTAATCATCAACAGCGACCCGGGCAGAATTCGAAGGCCATTATTGGTCGTAGGACGAAACAATAGGTTGAGTATCAAAGAACGTGATATCGACAGTATACAGCAAGGTAAGTCCGAATGGGAGGACCTCTTGAAAAAAGGACTCGTTGAATATATCGATGCCGAAGAAGAAGAAAATTGTCTAATTGCACTTAATCAAGACGATTTGGTGCGAAACAAGAAGACACACAAGTACTCTCACATGGAGGTTGACCCCCTGACAATCCTAGGTGTGGCTACCTCTAATGTACCGTTCCCCGAGCACAACTCCTCACCCCGATGTACTATGGGGGCAGGTATGTCCAAACAGTCATTGGGTCTGGGGCAGGCGAATTATCGGATTAGACCTGACACTCGTGGACATCTTTTGCATTATGCGCAGAGGCCTATGCTTCAAACGGAAGCGATGAAATACAATACTCTGAGAACTCGCCCTGCTGGGCAGAACATGGTAGTCGCAGTTATGTCATATCACGGCTACAACATGGAAGATGCTCTTATTTTCAACCAAGGTTCTATCGATCGTGGAATCGGAAGATCCACATTTGTTAGAACTTACATGTCAGAAGAAAGGAGATATCCTGGTGGACAGGAGGATCGCTTTGTTATTCCGGGACCTGATGTTAGAGGTGCCCGTTCCGAAGAAGCCTACTTCTATCTAGAAGAGGACGGCTTAATCTATCCTGAAATTGATTTGAACGGAAAAGAAGTGCTGATTGGAAAGACCAGCCCTCCACGATTCTTGGCCGAACCAACTGATTTCCTGAGTCCCCAAAAAGTGAGGGAGTCCTCATTGACTGTAAGACACGGTGAAAAAGGGACCGTAGATTCTGTGATGCTATCCGAAACCGAAAATGGGTCCCGGATTGCAAGAATCAGAGTGCGGGACCAGAGAGTCCCTGAAATGGGTGACAAATTCGCAAGTCGGCACGGGCAGAAAGGTGTCATCGGACACTTGGTCCCAGCTGAGGGAATGCCATTCACGGAACAAGGAATTACACCCGATCTAATCATCAATCCACATGCAATTCCATCTCGTATGACGGTGGCGCACGTATTGGAAATGATTGGGGGTAAAGTTGGAAGTATGGAAGGGCGTGCCGTCGATGGCAGTGCTTTCTCAGGTGAGAAAGAAAACGACCTTAGAACCAGTTTGGCTGAATTCGGATTCCGACACAGTGGAAGAGAGGTCCTGTATGACGGGCAAACAGGCCGTCGTATAGACGCAGAGATTTTCATTGGTGTTATTTATTACCAGAAATTACATCATATGGTCTCTGGTAAAATGCATGCCAGGTCCCGGGGTCCAGTCCAACTCCTGACGAGACAGCCGACAGAAGGTAGAGCTCGTATGGGCGGTTTAAGATTTGGTGAAATGGAACGTGATTGTCTGATTGCACACGGTGCAGCAATGGTAATCAAGGACCGATTGTTGGATGAAAGTGACAAAACGGTCCAATTTGTAGATAGTCAATCGGGGCATATCGGTTATCTTGACCGGAGAGGTGTTCTGTCATCCCCAATGGGTGACAATACATCGATTTATCCTGTTACCATGTCATACGCCTTCAAATTGCTGCTGGAGGAATTGAAATCTCTTGGTATCGCAGCCAGATTAAGGCTGGAGGACTTGTCATGAGGGAAATGATACCCAAGAAAATCGCGAAAATCGATTTTGCACTGATGGGGCCTAAAGAAATCCGTAAGCTGTCTGCTACAAAGGTCATAACTGCTGATACGTATGATGACGATGGATTTCCGATTCCGATGGGTCTCATGGACCTCCATATGGGTGTTATTGAACCGGGCCTGAGGTGTAAAACTAGTGGCCGTAAGATGGATGAGGATCCGGGTCACTTTGGACACATTGATCTGGCGATGCCGGTCATACATGCAGGATATTCAAAAACAATGAAGGATCTCCTAAACGCAACTCACCCAAGCTCAGGGCGGATTATGCTAACTCAGGACAGAATTGATCATTACAATGTGCAAATTCAGATGTTAATAGATTCGGAAGCAGGCACTACTGTTAAAATAGGTGGAATCACAAGAAGGGCGATTCGGGAAGCTGTAAAATCAAAGACTTGCCCACACTGTGGAGAAGAAAAAATCAAAGTCACCTTGGACAAGCCAACTACTTTCCGTGAAGAAGGTCGCAAACTAACTCCTAAAGAAATCCGATCGCGTATGGAAAAGATCCCTGACTCGGATCTGTTGTGTTTAGGGTTTAACCCTAAAATCACTAGGCCTGAGAATATGATTCTAACTGTCCTTTCGGTTCCTCCGGTTCCAATGAGGCCGTCGATTACCCTTGAATCTGGTGAGAGATCTGAGGATGATCTCACACACAAACTAGTAGATGTTCTGAGAATCAATCAGCGTCTCAGGGAAAACCGTGATGCGGGAGCCCCGCAACTCATTGTTGAGGATCTATGGGAATTACTACAATACCATATTACGACTTATTTTGATAACCAGACTGCAGGTATCCCTACCGCCAGACATCGTTCGGGAAGGCCATTGAAGACTATTGTTCAACGTCTCAAGGGTAAAGAAGGACGATTCCGTTCGAACCTCTCTGGTAAACGTGTTAACTTCTCAGCTCGAACCGTGATTACACCTGATCCTTACCTGAGCATAAATCAAGTAGGCGTTCCTGAGCTTGCGGCTCGTGAATTAACAGTCCCAGTTAGAATTAACATTCACAATCTGGCTTTTATGAGAAACCTGATTAAAGAAAACTTTGATCCTTCAGACCCCGAACAGTACATCCCTGGAATAAATTACATGATTAGACCTGACAGTCGAAGAGTGAAATTAACCGATGAGAACTGGGAATTCAATCATGAAAGGCTGGAACCAGGTTTCATAGTTGAAAGGCACCTCATGGATGGTGATATTGTACTGTTTAACCGACAACCCAGTCTACATCGGATGTCGATGATGGCGCACGAAGTTCGTATCATGAAAGGCAAGACTTTCAGAATAAACTTGTGTGTTTGTCCACCTTACAATGCAGATTTTGATGGTGATGAAATGAACCTCCATGTCGTGCAGTCGGAAGAAGCTCGTGCCGAGGCAAGGATACTGATGCGAGTCCAGGAGCATATACGTTCACCTAGGTTCGGAGGTGCTGTGATTGGAGCTATTCACGATCATATTACTGGAATGTTCTTACTCACTCACGGAGAGGCCAGTTACGACAGAGATCAGACTGTCCGAATTCTGTCTCGTGTAGAATACAAGAAAGACCTTCCAAAACCTGAATATCCAAAAGCCAAGGGCGGACCGCGGTGGTCTGGAAGACAGATTTTCTCAGTTCTTTTGCCTGATGACATGAACCTGAAATACAATGCTTCCGTTTATTTCGCGGAACGCACATTGGAAGAGAATACCAAATTAGACATGATTGTTGAAATTGTGAACGGACAGATGATTAGGGGGCCTGTGGATGGTAACTCTATATCGGCCTTCAAAGGTAGGATTCTCGAAGATATATCAAGATTGAAGGGATCTGATGCCGCAAGGGACTTTATCGATAAGGTCACTAGACTGGCAGTTGGAGCCCTGATGGAAACCGGTTGCACCACTGGAATCGATGATGCTGACGTTCCTAAAGATGCATTAACACAAATTACTGTTGCCCAGATTGATGCTGTAAAAGAGGTTGATAAGCTAGTAAATGCCTATAACAAGGGTAAACTTCAACCCAGACCAGGAAGAAGTGTAGAAGAGACCCTGGAAGTAGAAGTCATGGGGATTCTGGGTAGGGTCCGAGATAAATCTGGAGAAATCGCAGGATGGCATTTGGGTATGGATAACTTCGCCGTGATAATGGCAAGATCTGGTGCTAGAGGTAGTATGTTGAACTTGTCACAGATGGCTGGATCTATCGGACAACAAGCCGTTCGTGGTGAAAGGATTTCACGTGGCTATGAGAAGAGGACATTATCCCATTTCAATCAGGGAGACCTAGGTGCAGATGCCAAGGGATTTGTAAGGTCATCTTACAAGAAGGGCTTGACTCCCACTGAATATTTCTTCCACTCCATGGGAGGGAGAGAGGGATTGGTCGACACTGCGGTCCGAACTTCCAGATCGGGGTATATGCAGCGCCGTTTGATAAATGCCCTAGAGGACCTCAGGGTCAAATATGACGGAACTGTCAGAAATACTGCTAATACAGTTGTCCAATTCACATATGGGGAAGATTCTATTGACCCGACAAAGAGTAAATTCGGAAATGCGATTGATATAGATCGATTGATAGAAGATGCCAAAGGAGGGAAATAAATGGCTCGTTTAGATACGATTCGAGCACTCGAAAGGCGTGGATTGGCCCCTGAGTTAGCTAAGAAAACAGTCGATTTGGGATATCAACTGGGCACTTTGAAAAAGAGTGGATTGAGAGAACTAAAAAAGCACTTCAACTACAAGGAAATCCTACAGTTGATTGACGTCTCCAAGAATAAGAAGATTGATCGAGATGAAATTGTTGCTAGGGCTCTAGAACAGGGAAACCTCCAAGATGAGCCGATAACTGCCGATCAAGCTCTTAGAAGGGTGGAAAAGAAACTGGGTGTTATCTGGTCATTACCAGAGGGCTATACTATCGATGGTCTGCAAACCCATATTTCCAAGAAGGGGCAGGTCCTGCTGGGTGTTGCTTTTCCAATAAACTCCAAACAGTTCCGCTACCCATTCAATGGTTATGTGTACCTAAAAACCAGAGGAATCTGCTACCAGTCTGTAATCTCGGAAGTCCTTTCTTTTGATAGGCCTGATATTCCTGAAGAGGATAATTTACTTCTTCCAGCCCACACGGAGGAACCTTATGTTACATTCCTCAGGATTGCAAGATTAATTGAATTACCACGTACCATCAGATTGGAGGAATTCCAAAAGATGGATGGAACGCAAGTCCGTTCTGCCCGGAATTATACACAGATTGAAGATGCCCTGGATCTTGAAAGGGAACGTCTTAGATTCGAGCAAGAAAAAATAGTTGCGGTCAAACTGTACACTGATATGGGGCTAAGTGAAAAAGTCTCTCTGGGTCTTTACGGGCACGGTATCTTCTTAGCTTCCCAAGTCGTTATTGCAACTGATAATGAACTACGTATGGCAGGTGTTCCTGCAACGAAAATTGCGAAATTCAGAGAAAAAGCTGCAGTGGCTACAGGAGCTGAATTGCAGAAACCTGTGTCTTCTAAAGATGTTGTTGTAGATGACAAATCTGGAACGGATGAAGGAGCGGTCAAGAAAGTCAACAAGTATCGTAGACAGGCGAACAAATTGGGAGAGAAGCTACCTGAGAGATATGCTGAGGAAATAGCACAACAAGCCGAGACTGAAAAACTTAAAAAGAACGCGATTGAGAATTTGGTTAAAGAATTCAAAAATCTTGACGATAAGGAAACTAAAGTGAAGCAGATAATTGCAAAGAAAGGCAGTAAGCTGCCTCAGGGAATAGTGCGGAGCATTGCAGAAAAATGCATAGCGCATGGGATGAAGGCAAAGCAAATCGAAAAGATTGTGCATGGGGCAATAGAACAGTATGAGCGTAATCGAATCGATGCGGCCGAAGCTGTGGGTGTAATTGCTGCACAGTCTATTGGTGAACCCGGAACACAAATGACCATGCGTACTTTCCACTACGCCGGGGTTGCAGAAATGAACGTTACTCTAGGGCTGCCACGGCTCATAGAAGTCGTGGATGCGAGAAGAGTGCCAAAGACTCCGATAATGGAAGTCTATCTCGAACCTGATATATCATCCCAGAAAAATAAAGCCCTTGAAATTGCTTCGATGATTGAGGCGAAATCGGTTTCTCAATTAGCTAGAATAAGCACTGATATCACTAACTTGAGGGTACTGGTTGAACCCAATGCCAAGGTCCTCAAAGCTCGGGGGATTCCCATTACGGAATTAGCTGCCCGAATCAAGAAGAAGGGACGGCTTAAACACAAAATGACCGTGGAAGCAGGCGTCATCATACTTGAGGAAGAAGATGTATCTTTCAAGAAGCTCTACCTGCTCGAAGATAAAGTCAGCCATCTCATGGTAGATGGTATTGGTAATATCAAAAGAGCCATTGTAAGAAAGGAAAATAACGAATTCGTCATATTTACAGAAGGATCGGATTTGAAGGCCATTCTGGAAGTGCCTGGTATTGATCCTATTCGAACCAGCACCAATTCATTACATGAAATTGCTGAGGTCCTGGGTATTGAAGCTGGAAGAATTGCGATTGCCATTGAACTTCACAAAACATTGTCCGAACAAGGTCTGTCCGTAGATCACCGCCATAATATGCTGGTATCGGACGTGATGACCAACACAGGTTCCATACAAGCGATTGGAAGACATGGAATATCTGGTTCAAAGGTCTCTGTTCTGGCCCGTGCGGCCTTCGAAATCACGTCCACTCACTTGCTACAGGCCGGGCTCACTGGTGAAACTGACGTGTTGGTAGGTGTCGCTGAGAATATCATTGTTGGACAGCCAGTCAATTTGGGCACTGGTGCAGTTAGTGCAATATACAAACCCCGAAAGAAGAAGGCTGGAGGCAAGTAGATGGACCTGAACAAGGCATTAAGGCTCGCTATCGACACCGGAGATGTGCACCTTGGTTCCAAACAATCCTCAAGAGCTGTGGACTCGGGGAGTGCTAAACTGATAATCCTAGCGTCAAACTGCCCAGAAGAGACCGTTAACTTTGTCAAAGGTGGAAAAACCCCGGTACACAGTTTCAGTGAGAACAACTCAGCATTAGGTGCTGCCTGTGGTAAGCCCTTCCCAATATCTGCAGTGGCTATCCTTGATGGGGGAAAGTCGGATGTTCTCACCTTGAAAGCAGATTAAATTATACCGAAGGTTTAAGGTCTCTTTCTATGCTGCGTCAGCAATGGATTTTCCAATAGATATCAATAGATTCAAAAAATTGGATTTATCCCTTGATAAAAGGCTATCAAACAAAGATCTTGATGGCCTAACAAAGAATATAGAACTTATGAGAGACGCGATTGTCGCGACGACTGCGTTCGCAAGAGCGAAAGGAATAGGTGGACACACAGGAGGCCCTTACGATATCGTTCCTGAGGTGATTGTCGTCGATGCTCTAAGAGATGGAGGTGTCACAATACATGATGAGTTTTTCGATGAGGCTGGCCATCGCTCAGCCCTGCAATATGTCAGAGGGGCAATAAGAGGAAAACTCGATCCCGAGAAACTGATGCATTATCGTGAATATGGGTCTGGATTAGCCGGTCATCCTGAACCTGAATTATTGGACTGTATTGACTTCTCGACGGGGAGACTAGGCCATGCAGCAGGACATGTCAATGGAGTGGCCATGGCGAATCCTGGGGTGGCTGTAGTCATGTTTGGCTCGGATGGTGCGCAGATGGAAGGAAATGATGCCGAGGCTGCGAGGTTAGCCGTAGCCAATAATCTCAATGTCAAGTGGATTATTGATGATAACAATGTTACAATCGCTGGACATCCTGGAGATTACATGTCTGGTTTTGATGTTGGTAAGACCTTAGAAGGTCATGGATTCAAGGTCTTTACTTGTGATGGTGAGAATTATGAAGATGTGCATAGTTCTATTGTAGAATCGCTCAAAATCAAAGGTCCGGCTGCTGTGATTTGTAAAAGAGTAATGGGGCCTGGAATCCCGGGGCTGGAAGGCACGAGTAAATTACACGATGTTATTCCTCTTGATACAGGAATAGAATATTTAGAAAATCGAGGTCACAAGAAAGCTGTCAAGATGCTTGAAGGAATTGCCGCAGAGCAAAATGCAATGCCTGCTATGGAATTCAAGGGATCTGGAGAGAAGGGTGCCTGTCGAAAGCAATTTGGAACGTCTGTAGCAAATGTCCTGAGAGAGATGTCGGAAAAGGAAAGGGGACGTGTTCACGCCTTTGACTCGGATTTGGAAGGATCTGTCGGATTGACTGCCATTAGAGAAGAATTTCCTGATTGTTTTACTAGTGCAGGGGTTCAAGAAAGGGGAAATTATCTGGCTGCCGCAGGCTTTGGTTCCAAAGATGGGAATCTAGGGATCTTTGCAACATTTTCAGCGTTTATGGAAATGGTCATCTCGGAAATCACGATGTCAAGACTGAATGAGGCCAATGTCCTAGCCCACTTCTCACATGCTGGTGTGGATAACATGTCAGACAATACGTGCCATTTTGGCCTTAACAATTTTTTCGCAGACAATTATGTAGAAGAGGGGAGCAGTACAGGTCTTTACTTTCCAGCTGATATCAACCAGATGGATGCTGTTATCAAGCGGATATTCCATGACCATGGGTTAAGATTTGTTTTCTCGAATCGTTCCAAGACTCCTGTAATCTTCAATGAACAAGGGCAGGATTACTATGGTAGTGGATACGAATTTACGCCCGGTGTAGATGAAATTATCAGAGATGGTGATGCGGGATGGATTATTTCATACGGCGACATGTTACATCGGTGTTTGCATATTGTTGAAGAATTCAGAGAGAAAGGAATCAAAGTTGGATTGATCAATAAGGTAACCTTGAATGCCGTGGATGAGGAAATAATGGAACGCATCGGAACGTCTCCGTTCGTGATGGTCATCGAGAGTCTGAATTCTAGAACTGGACTGGGTGTTCGCTTCGGGACTTGGTTACTAGAACGTGGTTTTTCACCAAGATATGACTACATGGGAACCACCAGACCTGGTAATTGTGGACAAAAAGAGCAGATTCTACATCAGGGCCTTGGCGCCGATGCTGTCAAAGAAAAATTGTCTACTTTCTTATAGAACAAATATCTAGGATTGGTATGGCAATGGGTTTTCCTGCTCGGGTTTTTGCAATCATACTGAGAATTTCTCCCGGCCGCGTCCGTAATTGGATGTGGAGATGGTGGTACCAAAGATTAGCGAAAGCTCATGAAAGGGCAGATTTCCGCTTTATGAATTACGGTTACAAAGATGAAGAAAAACTGAAATTATCCAAAGAAGATGAACCAAATCGACTTTTCATCCAGTTATACAACATGAATATTCGCGATGTGGATCTGAAGGGAAAAGATGTTGTTGAAGTTGGATCTGGTCGTGGAGGTGGAGCTTCCTGGATTGCCAAAACATATGGACCAAAAAAATTAATTGGTTTTGATTTTTCCAAAGAGGCTGTGAAACTTTCCAATGAATGGTACTCTTCACAAACGAATCTTTCTTTCAAAGAGGGTAACGCCGAGGCGCTTCCATTGGAGGATAATTCTCAAGATATGATTTACAATGTGGAATCGTCACATTGCTATGGAAATGTTGAAGCGTTTGTGAAAGAAGTTTATCGTGTACTTAGGACTGGAGGTAACTTCTGCTGGACTGATTTCAGAGATAAACCGACTATGGAAAAATTACATTGCATCTTTCAGGATTCGGGATTCCAAATTGTGTCAAAGAGGGAAATTACTTCAGAGGTTCTTGTGGCTTTAGATGAGATAAATGAAAGTAAAGTTCAAGGAATAAAAGAAAGTGTCCCAAGATCTATGAGAAAAAGTTTCGAAACTTTTGCTGGAGTTCAGGGAACGCCTGTTTATGAGGCATTCAAGGCCGGCAATTTGCATTATCACAGATATCTAATGGTTAAGCCTGAATAATCTAACTACTTCTTATACTGTAAACTAATCGTTGAGATATGAATGGTCGTACTTGCCTAATCACTGGGGCTACTGATGGAATAGGCAAGGAAACTGCTATTGGAATGGCCAAGAACGGCTATAATTTGATCCTTATCGGAAGAAACGAAGAAAAAGGAAAGAAAGTCTCTGATGAAATAAGAAAAATAGCAGATAGTATCGATATTGATTTTTTCAAAGCTGACCTAGTGTTGATGAAAGAAGTTTCAAGAGTTGCTGATGAAGTTTGTCAGAAATATGACCGAATAGATGTTCTAATCAACAATGTTGGAGCCTATTTTGCCTTCAGAGATGTTACGGAAGAAGGATTCGAGCGTACCTTTGCCCTGAACCACCTAGGATATTTCCTGATGACAAAGAAACTGCTGGATCTGGTTGAAGCAAGTGATTATGCCCGCATTGTGAGTGTATCTTCGAGTGCCCACTATGGAACCAGCTTTGAATTCGACAATCTCAATGGTGAAAAGAAATATCGGGGTTTCAAAACCTACCAGAAATCCAAACTGGCGAACGTCATGTTCACTTACGAGCTGGCCAAGAGAGTGAAGGATCGCGGTATCACGGCCAACTGCCTACATCCTGGATTTGTAGCTTCTAAATTTGGCAATAACAATAATTTACTATGGAGAGGGATACTTGGTTTTGCAAAAGCTCTGACGGCGATAAATGTGGAGAAGGGGGCCAAAAACAGCATTCATTTGGCTTGTTCTGATGATGTCAAGGATATTACTGGAAGATTCTTCGCCAATTGTGAAGTGAAGAAGGGCTCTGCCAAGGCCAATAACGAGGAACATAATCGCAGGCTTTGGGAGATCTCGGAAGAGGCTGTGGCGCCTTTTCTTTAGATTCTGCATAGCAAACTTTTAAAAGCTGCGAGTGTGAGATATGAACGTGGATACTAAGACATTGTTTACAGTGGTTTTGGTAGCAGGGATAGTTGGTGGCTTTGCGCTGAACAATTCGCTGTTCAATACTATAGAAGTTGGAGCAGAAGCACCGGATTTCACACTGATGGATCCTGCTGGAAATGAATTCAGTTTATCTGACTTTGAGGGTGAAAAGGTTATTGTCTTGGAATTTATGAACATGAGATGCGGTACTTGTAAGAATTTCGAGGAAAACTCTCTGAAGAGCTATTGCGACGACACCATGCCAGAGGATGTGGAAGTGATTTCCATAACACAGACCAAGAACGCAGACGATGATGAGTTAGCTGAAAGGACAGAGGAAATGGGTTGGAAATTCATCAAGGGCAAGAATGAAATTACTGATGCGTTCGGAGCTGATAGAAGTCCTACAGTTGTCATAATCGATAAGAATGGAATGATTACCTTCTCAAAGAGTGGGGCCATGTCACAGTCTGACTTGGAAAAGGAAGTCAAAGCTGCACTTGAATGAATAGCGTGTTAGAAAAATAAACTAGAACTGCATTATCAATAGAAGTGACATGTAGCCTGTAAACATTAAGAAAGGTGTATCCCATGTGTGCGGAGAGTATGCTTCAGTCAATGTCATAATAATAGGAACAAAAAGCATTGCGAGAATAAATTGTATGTCAGTGAAAAATTCTGCATGAATTGCCACCGCTATGAATCCTGTAATCAATACGCACGCACTCCCTTCAAATGTTCTTACGTATGTTTTATTGGTAAAAAGTGCTTTTGTTTTGTATTCGTGCTTCCCAAACCGAACGCCCACTGGTTCGGCTAGGCCGTCTCCAATTATATTAATCAGTATAGGGATAAGAACCAATGACTCAAGACCCCATTGCCCAAATAGCCAAATCATAGGAAGCAGCACTGCAAAACCTGCGGCGAATTGAGTCCATATCCAGACGAAAGTATGTGGCCTATCTTCAGGCCTATCAATGCCTTCGAACATGAGTTGAAATGGTGGGATGGATTTCCTAATAGGTTCATAATATACTGATAAAGCTAGAGTAGAGACCACAGCACTTATTGCAAGATATTTGAAGTCAGTGAAGGTTTCGGCATTGAATTGTTTATCGATGAAAACTGGCAAGAAGAAAAGTGCAAAATGATTAATCTTTCGGGTGTAATTCACTCTGACCGAGAAATAACGCGCTAACGAACCTGAAGAGAGCATTATCACGAGAAGGGAGACTCCCTTCGCAATAGTAGACTGTATTTCCGGAGTGATTTCCATACAACACCAGGTGGTGGACCGGGCGAGATTTGAACTCGCGCCCTCCTCCATGCCAAGGAGGCGATCTTCCAGACTGATCTACCGGCCCGCTAATGTGTCATTTTAGTGGCCTGTTAATAGAATTATAGGGCGTAATCTGTTTAGCGACAGTTTGGATAAGAATGGTGTGAGAGGAGTAAAAGAGGTAAAATCATACATAAAGAAACGCAACATAAATGGAGAAATCATCATGTTCAAAGCTGAACAGGCGAAAACCTCGGCCTCGGCTGCAGAGCATCTTGGTTGTGAAGTGGCTCAAATCGCGAAAAGTATAGTTTTGAAGGCTGAGACGCCAATTCTGGTAATCCTATCTGGAGACATGCGAGTGGATTTGAAGAAACTCTCAGAAGTGATTGGTGAAAAGGCCAAACTTGCTAGTCCTGAATACGTTTCCGAAGAAGTCGGATTCATCATTGGAGGAGTCCCACCGATGGGGTTTGATCGGTCCATTAGAATACTAATTGACATTTCCATAGATAGATTCTCAGAAGTCTTCAGTTCGGGCGGTTCAAGGGATTCTATACTGAAGATTGGTGTAAAAGAACTGAAAGATGCTGTGGAATATGAGTTGGTAGAAGTTTCAAAGTGATTTGAACAAATATTTCTCAAAATCTTCCACGAAAGCTTTCTTGCCCCGATATGTTATCGAATGGCCTTCAGCTTCGAGGCGTTTGGCCTGTCCTTCGATACCTTCTGGAAACTTTGGATTTAATTCTCCATTTCGCTTCAGGCTCCTCCAATAGGCCACTGAAAACGAACCATGTTCTTCCTTATCTTCGTGAGATGCCTGAGCTACCATTGACATGAAAATGCCTGAAGTCATTGGGCAGGCGATATCTGCGCCATTCTTTCCAGCCAGAGTGCTACGTACCTCGTCAAGAGTGGCCACCTGACCTTCAGGGATGGAGTCCATCAACTCCCTTACTTGCATAGGGTGAGGGATTACCATTGTACCGCCGCCCCATATCTCTGGTGCAAGTTTCACTTCTGGCAGATTGTGAGGTTTGTCCAATTTTTCCCTTCCTGTTGTTCTCTTATAGGCCAAATTCAAACACTCCAGCGACCTGCAACACCCAGACTCATTGCCACTGCCGGACCAATTCCAATCGCATATATAATTGTTCCAATTCCAAAGGTCCCGCCTAGAACTATTCCCAAACTCAGAACCAGAATCTCGATTCCTATTCTAACGCGACCAATTGGCCAACCTGATCTTTGTTGGATCCCCGTCATCCACCCGTCCCTTGGACCTGGTCCCAAATTCGCAGTGAGATAGAAACCGCTGCCTATTCCCACCACTATGATTCCTATAATTGTCTGAATTAGAGCTGGTCCTGTCTCGGTGGGATTCGGAAGAAAAGGAGCCATCACATCTATGGCCATAGCAATCAATATGGCATTCAAGATCGTCCCAATCCCTGGTGTTTCACGCAGTGGAATCCACATAAGGAGGACCAGAACACTGACAATGAAAGTTGATTCACCCACTGTATAACCAGTCTGTTCACCAATTCCTTGAGCTAGGACGGTCCATGGGCTCACTCCAATTCCCGATGCAATGATGATTGCCTCTCCCGTACCAAATATCCAAAGGCCTATGACCAGAAAAAGAAAAGTTAGGGGCTTAGGCCTCAATGTCAGAGGTGTGTCTGAACTCCAGATTGTCTTAGGGACCTCGTGGGCTGGCCTGATAATCTCGAATATGGTCTTCAGTGACAAGCTTGACCGTACTTCTTCAAGCGCCAGTAATTGTAGGGCCACGGTGTCAGGAATCCCACAATGAGCATGAATGGTATAGCAAGCGGATTCATGCCAAGTTCACCACTGGTGAACAGGAGATCGGTGATCTCCATGGCGATTTCCATCATCAGCATGGAGATAAATGACATCCCCAATGCGGTCGAGAGGGCATTTCTGAAGTCCATCTGCCCACGCATCAGAATCCCTGTCTCCAGCATCACACTGGTAATCAGCCCATTAATCAGCGGTAGAATGGCATAAAAATACCACACGTTCGAGAACATTTCGAGATTGGCTGTAATCTCTGAATAAGAATAGTAGGCCAGCGTTCCAAATTCACCGATTGAACAGCCTATCAGACACCATTTCGTGTTATGTGCAGACTGTTTCCAGACTGACCCATCGTTCCAATTGAATTCCGAACTTGATGGCGTACTCGGAAACTGAACCAGATTCAGTGCTGCACCGGGCTCATGGATGGTGTAGCCTGCTCCAGTAACTGCTGTTTCCAGTGTTTGCTTGTCGAGAACCGCATTATCGATGTTTACGATGGCTTTAGCCCCTTCGAGATCGATATTTACCTCAGAAACCCCTGCTACTGCCGACAATGCATTTCTAACGTTGTTAGCACAGCCATTGCACGTCATACCACCTACACCCAGAATATGCTGTTTGGAAACCATATCACCCACGTAAATTAGTGAACATGGATTGAAATAAAGGTTTGTTTGTGTCTTAGTATTGTTCGAAATCAACAAGCGCGATGGATTGGCTAGACTTGGCAAAATCAAAACATCTCATGGAGGTCTGGAAACACCAACTTTACTTCCTGTGGTCAATCCAAAGATTCTGACGTTATCGATGCAAGAATTGGCTGAATGTGGAGCCCAAGGAATTATCACCAACAGTTACATCATATACAAAAATTCTGGACTGAAGAAGAAAGCTATAGCTGAAGGAATCCATGCCATGCTTGGCTGGAAGGGTCCAATCATGACTGACAGCGGGACGTTCCAATCTCATGTTTATGGTGAGATTGATATGGAACCGGATGTAATCCTTGACTTTCAAAAGAAAATGGGAGTCGATATCGGAACGGTGCTGGATGTTTTCACTGAACCAGGAACCAGATTCAGAGAGGCATCGAAGGAACTGGAAGAAACTCAAAAAAGAATCGAAGAGGCTAATCAAAACAAGGGTGATATGTTATTGGCTGCGCCGATTCAGGGAGGAAGGCATTTGGATCTCAGACTCAAGGCTGCTACTGGTGCTTCTGAAACGAATGCTGATTTGTTTCCTATCGGGGGCGTTGTTCCTCTAATGGAACAAAATAAATTCCAGCGACTGGCGGAAGTTGTTTTCTCATCCAAAAAAGGGCTTGATATTTCAAGGCCAGTTCACCTCTTTGGGTGTGGGCACCCCATGTTGTTTGCCTTGGCTGTGTTTATGGGGTGTGATGTTTTCGACAGTTCCAGTTATGCCAAATTTGCCTCTCGTGATAGTTTGATGTTCACATGGGGTTCCCGAAAACTGGATGATTTGGAGGTTTTGCCCAGCGAATTCTCAGCGGCTCCGGGCATTACTATAAATCAACTCAAAGAAATGGAATCAAGCGAAAGGCAACGAATTATTGCTAAGCATAATCTAGTTGTTTCTTTCACAGAAATTCGTAGAGTTAAACAGGCGATTCATGAGGGGACCTTATGGGAATTGGTCGAGAATAGGCTTCGTTGTTCTCCTGCTTTAATGAAGGTCTTTGATGTCCTAAAAGAAGAAAAGGAATGGTTGTCTCAATTTGAACCAGCTTACCGCTACAAGACTCCTGTAAAAACTGGAAAAGAATCAGATAATCGACCAATCTTTGCAGAATTTGCCTCCTCTGGAAAAGGAGATATGCTTCACCCTTATTTTGGGAATATTTCCCTACACCTGTCAGAAACCTATCCGTTTCACCCTGGACTATTACAGGATGATATTGAAGGATGGAAAATGCAGGGATGGAATGTTGAAAGGGTCAGAACGATACTGGATTATCAATTTGGAAAAGGTATGGGAGAGGCCCTCACAAATGGTGATGTTGAACTTGTCACCAGCAGGAAAACGAAACGGCTCCGAAACCTTATGCTTGATGGAAAACATCTGGCTTCTCTTTCCCACAGAAGAGGATTGTTCATCCTTCAGGAATATGGTGCTGAAATGATTCAAAGAAATACGGACTTTCCAGGACTCCGTGTGGTCATTGACCCCGAAACAGCTGCTTTCAACAGGGGCGGTAAGAGTGTGTTTTGCAAGTTTGTGAAAGACATTGATCAGAATCTGAGATGCATGGATGAATGCATCATTGTAACTCCTGATGATGAATTAGTGGCATTTGGTAAACTAGTTATCTCTCCAGAGGAACTCAGATTAGGGCAACAGGGAATGGCTGTCAGAATCAGAGGTGGTATATCTGACCAGTGAATATCGCAAGTTTCTTTAATCAAAGTCCTATCTCTCGAAACATGCAGCGCAAGGCCTTCGCAATCGGAATTGTAATGTTACTTTGTTTGAGTACGAGTTTTACAAGCCAAGCTGCTAAAGAAGAAAACCAGATTTCAGGACTGGATTGGTGGGATGTATATTCCAGAGACAAAAATCACGATGGGATTTCCGATTTATTAATCTGGAAATTGCAGCAGGGTGAACGTTTCTTTGATTCAGGTGAAGCCCGCATATTTGTCAGGTATGATCACCACCCAACCGATGATGATGTTCAAAGGTTGGAAGAAAGTGGAATTGAAGTGACATTCCGTGCTCAATACATCGACCTGATAGGCACCACAATGCCTCGGGAGGTCATCAAAGAGGTTGCAGATTGGGAAGGTGTAGTTATGCTGGATGATATTGGAAAGGCAGAGCCACATATGCATGAGGCTGTGCCTGCAATGGGCGTAGACAACGTTTGGAGTCAACATGGTATTTATGGAGAAGGCGTATCGATTGCCATAGTAGATACGGGTGTCGATAATGCTCACGTTGGCCTAGACGACATGGACGATAATCAGTTTACAAATGATCTGAAAGTTGCTGCTTATTATGATGCTGGACAAGACGCAATTATTTGCTCCGAAAATGGACTTGATGGTACAATGCCTTGCTACCCTGGCCAATCTCTTGATAGTGGCACTCACGGAACCCATGTGGCTGGAATAGCTGCAGGTACTGGGGACGGTGAAACTGCTCCTGACGGAACTCCGTATATCGGTGTGGCTCCAAAAGCTCATTTGGTAAATGTTCTATCTTGCTGTGACGGAGATATTGAAGACATCATCAGAGGAGTTGAATGGACTATTGAATTTCAAAAATTCGTCCAGCCGCACATTCGTGTGATGACCTCAAGCTTAGGTGAACAGCAGGTTGAATTTCATATTGATAATGATGGTAGTTCTGCCTGGAGTCAAGCCGTTGATGCGGCCGTGGAATCAGGTCTTGTAGTTACTTTAAGTGCTGGAAACGAATTTGGCTCGCTTACGGCTGCTGGTTGTAATACTATTGACTCACCTGGTGATTCAAGATTACCCATAACTGTTGCTTCACTTGACAAGGATTTGAGTCTGGCACCCTATAGCTCAAGAGGCTATACCTCAGATGGTCGAGTCAAACCAGATGTTGCTGCAATTGGTAGCAACATAATGGCGCCTAATCAGGGAACTGGAACTGGTTACACTTCCAAAAGTGGAACCAGTATGGCAACGCCATTGATGGCCGGAATAGTAGCACTGACCTTAGAAGCAAACCCGGACTTAACGCCTGCAGAGGTGAAAGATACTCTAGTTGGAGGATATGCTATCGAGAGAGAGATTGAAAATGACGCTATTGATGCTGCTTCTAATAATTGTTCACTTTTGGAGACCAGACCTGATAATGAATATGGATATGGGCAGGCTGACCCACTGACCTTCGTTCAGATCGGGGGAATGATAGATCCCGAGGTTTCTGTGAATTGGAGTTTGAGTTATGTCGAAGGTGAGTTTAACGGAACGGCTATCCTCCTGAAACCAGAGATCTACAATGGTTCGGTTTTGAAAGGGACTGCCCAGACTGCAAACAAACCAGCGATTGGCGTCCAAGTGAGGTTTGGTGCAAGTGAATGGTACACTGCTACAGATACTTCAACACAAAGAAATTGGGCTAATTGGCAAATCTCCGTTCCTGAAGAAATTGTGAAAGGGAATCAGACGCTCTCTGCCAGACTTGTGTTGGCATCTGGAGATATGTCTGCTGTGAACAGTTTCTCAGTTGTTCTTTTGGATGATTTTGGTTCGACACTATTGGTCCCACAAGGTGGGATTAATCTTAGCGGATTGGTATTCGCTCCATTCATTATAGTCGCAATGTTAATGACTGCCTACATCTTTAGACAGCCTAGAAGATCTGAAAGTAATGTCGAGGTGGAGGCATCTGGGACCGATGAAATTGTTTGGGACGATACTTTGCCAGACCAACTGAGTCTGACCACTGACTGGAATACCAGAGCGCTAAGTCTATGTGCACTGTACACTGCTCAAGGGATACCCTCGGGTTTCATCTCGTATACATTGATCGCATATCTTGCTGAACAAGGATACAGCGCTGCCGCAATTGGAAATATGCTGTTCTGGGTCTATTTACCTTGGGTCTTCAAGTTCCTTTGGGGTCCTTTTGTTGATAATTATCACTATTTGCCTATGGGGAGACGTAGGCCTTGGATTCTTAGTGCACAGTCTGGTATGGTGGCTACCGTTGTGATTATTGCGTTAGTGCCTGGTATTGAGAGTAAAGTCACGTTATTGACTGCGTTGTTATTCTTCCATAACTGTTTTGCATCTCTACAAGACGTCGCTGTGGATGGATTAGCTGTTGACATTTTGAATCCTGAGGAATTTGGAAAGATTAATGGATTTATGTTTGGAGCGAAACGTTTTGGTACCATGGTCGGGGGTGCTGGTATCGGATATTTGATGGGGAAGTACTCTTCCATTGGAATTGCTGGTGGACTGTTTTTGACCGTGCCACTCCTATTGTTGATTATGTGTCTTCCTGCATTTATCAGAGAAAGGCCAGGGGAGAAATTATTCCCATGGAGTGAAGGAAAATCCATTGTTAAGCCAAGTAAGCCTACCGAAAAGACTGTGAAAGTTAGTAAAGGAGCTATAAGGAAAGTAAAAGGAGGTTCTATTGATTCTTCTGACAAGGTGAAAGCTATCGCTGTGGATTTTGCACTTTTGGCTTTTCTGTTTTTCTTCTTACTGTTAACTATTGGAGATGTTGTTGGTCTGCTTGGAAGTGTTGTTGTAGCTGCCGTATGCGCAGGTCTTTGGTATTTCACATTTTATTTGAAACCAGAAGAGGAATGGAACTCATTTGGAATGCAATTTTATGACTTGGCACCTGTGCAAAGCGACATTGTCAAGGCTCTTTCTCTCAGGGCACCAATGATTGGTGTTTTGTTGGCAATGCTAACCTACTTCTGGGAATTCCTGATACCTGTGTTAAACGTTCTTTTCATTCAACAACTGGGATGGACAGATACTGAATATGTACTTGTTACGGGCGGTTCTGCAGTTGTTGCTGGAATTCTCGGAACGCTCATGGGAGGAATTATTGCGGATCGGTATGGTGCGCGCCGTATTGCCAGTTTATTTGCAATTCTAACGGGCCTATCCATCTTTACCATAGCACTGGCCGAACCATTATGGGAGAATAGAACTGTCATGACTTGGTTGGTCATCATTTATCCTTTCTTTGGTGCTGCGATGGGCATTTCCCTGATTTCATTATTCATGAACGTGACCTGGCCAAAAGTCGGAGCTACGCAATTCACATTGTATATGGCCCTTCTGAACTTTGGAGCGTTATTCGGCCTTAAGATGGCTGGATACTTCGAAGAGAATTTTACCTTCACCACCACAATCATGATTGGTGGAACTTGTCAATTGATGATCGCGTTTGTTCTGCCCTATATAGATCCAGGGCAGACCCGTAGAGAATTAGGCAACAAATTCTAGCGGTAAGCCTTAAGTCGGGGGCTTTCTGGAAGCTCGCCTTGGAGACAGGGCAGGTTTGATAGAAATGAGCAATAATATCTATGTTGGGAACTTGCCATGGTCCTTCAAAGACGACAGTTTGAAAGAACTCTTTGAAGAACATGGAGAAGTTACATCTGCAAAAGTAATTGTAGATCGCATGAGCGGCAGAAGCCGTGGTTTTGGATTTGTCGAAATGGCAAGCGCAGACGAAGCTGGATCAGCCATCGAGGCCCTGAACGGGTACGAGACTGACGGTCGTGAATTAAAGGTGAACGAGGCCAAACCTCGAGATGATTGATTTAATAAGAAACGACGACCATTTATTCTGACAGCACTGTTCCTGACGGTGTGTATGCAAATGAGCTTTTTTGCTATAGCGTACACGCTGAAGTGGAACAACAGTTCTGATCCCACTCCAAAATATCAAGACGTATCCAGAAGACTCTTCTACTGGACTTTAGCTTGTACAGCAACTTAAAATGATAGTGAAGCAAATGCCTGTTGGCCCTATGGCTAATTTTGGCTATCTATTGGGCTGTGAGGAGACCAGGATTGGAGCTCTCATAGACCCTTCCTTTGAACCTGAGAAATTTGTCGAGATGGCGAAGGAAGTCGGATTGAAGATAGAATGGATCCTGAGTACCCATGGGCATTTCGACCATGTCAATGGCAATGAGACTGTGGTGGAAATGACCGGGGCCAAGGTCGCAGGGCACAGTAGTGCCACATTTCATGTTGACCGTAAACTGGAACACGGTGACGAGATTAAGATTGGTAACATACCTGTGGAGGTTCTGTACACACCCGGGCACAGCTCTGACGAGGTCTGTTTCCTTGTTGACAAGCAGCTTCTGTTCACGGGAGATGTCCTCTTTGTCGGCGAATGTGGGAGGACTGACCTGCCAGGTAGTGACCCACGTGAGATGTACAAGACACTCTTCGAGATCCTGGCACCCATAGCTGATGATGTTGATATTTTCCCGGGGCATGATTATGGAAGCAGCTCAATGTCAACCATGGGCTTTGAACGTCAAAACAACTATGTGTTAGAATCACGGACCGAAGAAGAATTTGTTGCGTTCATGAAGAAACCCTAGTTATTCCCTAATAATCTAGTTTTAAGCCTGATTCTCGTCGTATATTTCACCGTCGATCCAGATTGTCTGATACCAAACAGTATCGGTAAAATCAGCATCCATTACAATAGCGTCAGTGAAGTCAGTATAGCTGAGACTTGCACTAGTTAGATTTGCACCAGAGAGCGCAACTTCGATGAGGAATGCATAACTGAGGTCAGCATAGTTGAGCCACGCATTCGATAGGTCTACACGAAAGAGGGTTGCACCGTGGAGATTTGTACCTTCGAGGTTTGCATATCTTAGGTCTGCATCCGTTAGGCCAGCATATTTGAGGTCTGCATTTTCTAGGGTTGCGCCAGTTAGGTTTGTATTAGCTAGGTTTACATTCATTAGGTTTGCACCAGTTAGGTTTGCAGCACTTAGGTCTGCATCGGAGAGGTCTGCGCCAGTAAGATCGGCCCCGTAGAGGTTTGCAAATGGTCCAACAAGATTGTCACCCACACACTGCCATTCCTACTACCAGCACTCGTGCAGCCTTTAGCCGCTGTTGGCCTTGCGGACCAACCTCAGGCAGTGCCAGTTTTCCATTTTTGATATGCGTCTTTGTCCTTCATACTCACCTATACTGCATTCTCTTTCAAAAAATAAAGACAAGCCGGATGAGGAGGCTTGAATAGATTAAGGCTTCAGTAGTTCGATTATAGACTTCTTCTTGGGCTCGGCCTCTTCCTGATCCAGGCCCTGTTCCAGAGCCATGACTGCCTCACCCTGCTCGGGCGTGGTGATGCCGTATTTTCTTCCCCATTTCTTCTTCCAATATCTCAGGTTCCGAGGTGCGTCATACTTGCTGACGAACTGCCCCTTGACATCCCTTGGATGCCGCAGGTCGAAGATCTCCTGCTTTAATTCCTTCCTTTCCTTCTTTATCTGTAATTTGGTCCTTATCATGTATTTACCTCACTAATTTGTTTCTCGTATCATTGAAAATATCTTTCAAGAATCGGTACACGATATCCAAGACCATGCCTGCATTAAAAAGTTGGGACTAGAGTGATTACCGCTTCGGTACATGATGTCTCCACAAAACATGGCCGCGAGGGCCTTTGTATTAGATGGCTATCATGTTTCTAAGCGAAGATTTTCTTCTTGGTTTGACTCTCCAAAATAGATTCTAGTTTGGCTACCCTCTTTTCCAATTTAGCAAGTCGAATTTCGTACGGGTGCCTCATAGCCAATCACAATTTTGATGAATAATAAAGGTTTGTATCATCGGATATAATACACTTCTTTATTCGTTAGTAGGTGCAGTTGTAAATACCGAATGATTGTAAGAGATTAAGTGAAATCTAAAAATCGTAATGATTGTGACGTCACGGTTATCGGTGGAGGAGTTATTGGCATATCCTGCGCCTATCAACTTGCCAGAGCAGGCTACTCGGTCCGATTGCTGGAGAAGGGGCTGATTGCGGATGGTTCATCTCGGGAAAACTGTGGATTGATATCTCCCAGCCATGCGCTACCGCTCCCTCGTCCGGGCCTTATCGTGAAGGCAGTGAGCATGATGCTGCGAAGTGATGCTCCTCTCTACGTCAGTCCTTGGATGAACTGGGCCACTATGCGTTGGTTCATGCAGACTGCACGTAAATGCAATCTATCTGACATGCGCCATGCTACACTTGGGCGCCTACAACTGCTTGACGCTTCTCGCCCGATGTGGAACGAGATGGTCGAACGTGAGAACATGGAAATTGAACTGGATGAGGTAGGCTGCATTCAGGTACATGCCGGAAAGGAAGACATGGAAGCATTTGCTCCAATTCAGAAAATGCTAGATGAGATTGGATTGTTCGCAACGCCCCTAATAAGGGATGAATTATTTCAGACTGAGCCTGGTCTGCAACCGGATCTGTATGGAGGTTGGTTCTACAAGATGGATGCACACATGAGGCCTGAAAGTCTAATGTCAGAATGGTGTCGTGTCATCATTGAAATGGGAGTTGATGTAATCGAGAAATGCAAGGTCACAAATTTCAAGACAAGTGGCTCAAGAATCGATTCCATACGCACCAATAAAGGTAATTATTTCTCAAAAAATTATATTTTAGCTTCTGGCGCCTGGTCTCCCTTCTTATCAAAAAAATTAGGCGTAAAAATCCCTATCCAACCCGGTAAAGGATACAGTATTACTTTGGAAAGACCTGAAGGGTGTGTCAAAATCCCACTTATACTGAACGAGGCTAGTATGGCTGTTACACCCTGGAAAAGCGGATTGCGATTAGGGGGTACTATGGAATTTTCTGGTTATAATTCTAAAATTAACTATCGCAGAATAGAGGCTTTGAAGCGTGGTGCACGCCGCTATCTAAAGGAACCTGGAGAGATTCCTATGAAGGAAGAATGGTATGGGTGGCGCCCCATGACTCCAGATGGAATGCCTATAATCGATCGCTCTCCCAATTATGGTAATTTGATAATCGCTACTGGACACAATATGCAAGGCATGGGTATGTCACCAATTACTGGAGCTCTTGTTAAAGGCCTGATTGCTGGCGATGAAGCACCTTTCGACATGTCTTTTTACTCTGCCGCCAGATTCTGAATTATCTAAGTTTCCACATACTATATATTCCAAAAAACAAGATGCCGAGGCCTGTGACACACCCTGTAACTCCTGCAGCAAACCAAGCATCGAATGAGGTTCCTTCCCAAATTATCATTGCGGCAAGACTTAACATGGCGAAAATTGCACCTCCGGCCATTGTCAGAGCTGGGCCATCTGTAGGATCTGTCTCTTCCAGTAATTCTTCCTTGCTTCCTCTGGCTTCAAGTACAGAAGACATCCCATCTCTATCCTTGCCCTTTTCAAAAGCCCGATATGCCTCGTCCAATAACCGTTCTCTTCCCGAACTGTTTTTTCTTAGGTGTGAAGCTAAATCAAGACGGCACCAAGCCGCTTCCACAGGAACATCGGCCCTATCAAAAAGTCTAATCGCTTCACGAAGGTCTTTTTCTGGATCTTCGGACCATTTTTTCACGACGGCACCATAACGGAGTAAATCGCCGCAGGCCACCGGATCTCTCTTCCTGGCCTCCCTGACGGCAGAGTCCCACGCGACCTTGTCCTGATAGGCCTTTTCCATCAACTCGCTATCTTCCTTGGAGTCGGTCACTTTTTCCCTGATGGTTCAGTTTCTATATACTATGTCTCCGGCACGCACTCTTTCAGCAACATTGATTCCGACATCGCTGCCAGCTCCAGCAGATTCGACAGATTCATGTTTGATCTGCATCGATTCCAAGGTGGATGTGAAATCCGTGGTCGCCCCCTTGAAATGAAGTGAGTCGCCAACTGAAACCTTTTTGGTCGTGATAACTGCGGCCACTCCAATCTTAGTGAAAAAGTGTGATACCTTGCCAACTTCTTCTTGGGCCATGCCTCACAATTCCTTGCTAGGCCTTTAACCTTTGGTCGGAGCCGATTTAGCCTAATTATTCTAGCTTGTGCATTGAAACTAACGCTGGGCCAATATTCTTCAACTCATCAGGTACTGTGTGGCCCGAGATAGGGGCGGCCAATGAAATGCCGGCATCCTTCTTGGCCTTCCAGACCGCGGAATTGAAACCAACCAGAGAATCTGTCATCTTTGTCCACTTCTCAGTTCCGGTCATCGGTATTTCTGGAAAAATGTCTACATCCACGGCCGATTTCTCATACAAGATTGTTGAAAGATGATGAGTAAAGAATGGACATATTGGGGACAGGATGGACAATAGATCCCTGAAAATACGATGTAACGTCCAGGTCGCTGAAGTGTCGCCATTGTACAACCGGGTCTTGCTCATCTCAAGCCAGTGTGACGCAAAGACCCCCGTACTGAAGGTCTTGATTCCCTGAGCTGCAGTATAGATGTCCAGCCCTGAATAACCAACCCTGGCTTTTTCCAGGAGATCCGAGAACTCGGCCAGGATCCACTGATCCTCATTCTCCAGATTGTCCGGTACCTTATCCAAGTCTCCATCAAAATCGAATTGGGATGCGAAACGGCCCACATTGAAAACCTTGGTAAGTATTCCGAAATAACGTGATTCGATCTGTTCCGGATTGATCTGGAAATCATCACCGACCTGTGCATCAGCCGCCTTCCAGAATCGGAAACATTCGGATCCAATCTTCTTGGCCTGTAGTGTCACCTGCTTGCCCCCGGGTCCCTTGATCTTCCACGAGCCGGTTCTCCCCCCGGCACCACATTCCAAGATCGATTCAGCATCGATTCCATTCCCCAGAGACTTGGACATCTTTCGGCCCCAGGGGTCCATCCCCAGACCATCAATCCAGATGTTAGCAAATCCGGGTTTGTCAAGCAGTAAGGCTGATTTGAGAAGGGTATAGTATAGCCAGGTCCGGACGATTTCCTTGCCCTGGGGTCTGACTCCTGTCGGGAATGCTTTCTCGAATAATTCCGGGTCAGATAAGTATCCTGAAACATACAGGTTTGAGTTAGAAGAATCCATCCAGGTATCGAAGACTTTCTCTTCACCTTCCAGATTACCCAGTTCTGATTTCAGATCTGAATATTGTCCTAATTCCTTGCGGGAATCGCGGTCCAGCACAACTGAATCATCAGGTGGTGAATCGCGCCATGGCTGGACGTAAGTGCCATGTGGGGGTGTAACAACTTTTGTCCGATCTTCAGAATACCAGATCGGTATTTCGGTATGGTACCACCGACGGCGGCTGACCGGCCAATCAATCGTGATATTCTCCATCCAGTCCAATAGGAATTGCTTGTTGCGAGGAGGTACGAAATTTATCTCATCAGACAGTTCTCGTATTCGATCCTGAATATGGGTCTGTCTGACATACCACTCTTTCAGCAGAATTATTTCGATTGGGTTTTTTCCGCGCTCGGAGATTGGAATCTCCTGATCTCTCTCAACTATATTCTCTATTCTATCTGCTTTCTCTAGGATTTCAATGGCCTTGCTTCTAGCATCTATGACGGACATTCCTGCCAATGGCCCTCCAATCTCAGTTATGTTACCATCCAGATCTATCGCCTGGAAGGGAGGTAATCCCAATTCCCTGAACACCGCAACATCATTCTGGTCACCGAAGGAACAGACCATCAGGACCCCGGAACCAAATTCCATGTTGACGCTGGGATGAGCCCGGACCTCTACAGTAGATAAGCGGCTGGAAGTATCGATTGGTAATTCCAGATTCTTGCCTACTAGGTGCTGGTAACGAGCGTCGTCCGGATGCACGATAACTATACCGCAGGCGCAGATTAATTCAGGTCTGGTCGTGGAGATGATTACGGGAGGATGATCCGGGTCTCCTTCCACGGACCAGCGGACATCCATCAACTGGGTCTTGCGAGGCAGACGCTCTACCTCCGCCTCAGCTATGGTTGTGCCTTCAACTGGATCATACAAGTTAGGACGTAATTCCTCAACTATGTCACCACGCTTGAAAAGGTCGATGAAAATTGACTGGGTGACGGCCCGATAATCGGGAGCATCAGTCAAATATTCATTATCATAGGCACAGGAAAGTCCAACTCGCTTGGCGATGTTCCGCATCTCCTGAGTATACTTTTCGATCTCAGCTCGGCAAATGTCAAGGAACTCGGCTCGTTCATAGGTCTTCATCTTGCGTCCGGTCTTTCTCTCGACTGTGAATTCGATATTGATTCCATTGCGGTCGACACCCCATGGGAAATAGACCTCCTTGCCAATCAACCTCTGGCTGCGGGCGATGACATCAATCATCGAATACTGAGCCACTGCACCGATGTGCCAGGTCCCTGAAGGATAAGGAGGAGGTGTATCGACGACAAATATCTCCTTTCCTGACTTTGGGTCGAAGGGGTATCTTGGATCGACAGAGAAATGTTCCTCCTGAATCTTCTTCTCCAGATCTATCGTCCAGCGTTTCTCCTTTATCTTCGGCTCGGCCATGGTTGTTGTTATTGGCAGGCCTAGTCTGGCTTTTCTTAAGGTTACTGCGAAACTATTTTACTAATCCGCTATGTTGGGATTTCTCCATGAAATATGCTAGGGATGTAGTGATTGTAGGTGGTGTTCGGACCGCGCACGGTAAATTCAAAGGTGCATTGTTCAACACTCCAGCTGTAGAACTTGGCGCTATGGCAATCAGTTCGACCTTGGAACAGACAGGGGTCGATGGTAGTATGGTTGATGAGGTTATCATGGGCAACGTCCTATCTGCGGGAATTGGTCAACATCCAGCCCGTCAATCCGCTCTCAAAAGCGGAATCCCGGCCGAGATTCCGGCCTTGACGATTAACAAAATGTGTGGGTCCAGCATGAAAGCTATCATGTTGGCAGCTAACTCAATCCGGGCCAAGGAATCTAAGATCCTTATGGTCGGAGGAATGGAATCTATGTCCCGTGCGCCTTTCACTGTCTCCAGAGCCGAAGATGGAAAAGTCAGTATGGAAAAACCAATTGACAGTATGATGAATGATGGTCTGATAGACCCATTCAACGGCATGGTCATGGCCCAGACTGGAAATCGCATCGCAGAACAATTCGGAATCACCAGGGAAGAATCTGACCTATTCGCTATTGAATCGCATATTAGGGCTCACAATGCTCACAAAAGAGGTGACTTTGCAGATTATCATATTTCTGTTGAGCATGAAAATGGGGTCTTGAAGACTGATGAAGGAATAAGACCTGATTCCAGTCTAGAAGCGCTAGCTAAACTGAATCCGGTATTCGATGAGAATGGTGTTGTTACTGCCGGTAATGCCAGCCAGATCTCGGACGGAGCGGCAGCTTGTCTAGTAATGTCACGTGAGAAGGCCGAGCAACTGGAGTTGGAGCCGTTGGCCACTATCACTGGTTATTGTGCAGTCGGAATTGAACACGCAGACGTAATGTCAGCTCCCATACCGACTGTCCATAAACTGTGGAAGATGCTCGGGCGTGATGGAGAAAAGGACTATGACCTCTATGAGCATAACGAGGCGTTCGCATCTGCCTGCCTAGGTGTGATGCAAGAGCTAGGACTGAAACACGAGAAATTGAATGTTCATGGTGGGGCCGTGGCCATGGGGCATCCTCTGGGTGCTTCCGGTTGCAGGATAGTACTGGCATTGATCCATGCTCTCAGGAGAAAAGGTGGCAAACGAGGGTTTGCGACTGCCTGTTTGGGCGGTGGCATGGCCACTGCAATCGAAGTTGAAGTATGAACTTCAGATATCTGGCCCTAGGTAGTCTGATATTTTCCTTGGGAGGGGCTTGGCTTTTCTCAGTGGTCTATGACGTCAATTTCAGCCTGGTGGTATTCATTGTATTGCAATGTCTGGTCATAATCCTGGCCACAATGATCTGGCCTGCTCTAAACTCAAGATAATGTTAATTTAGGGGAACTATCGGAACCTGTGAAAGAAACTCCGAAAAAGGTAAGACGGCACGATATCGACTGGCTAAGGGTCATCTTATTTGGATTATTGATTCCCTTCCACGTTGCTATTGGTGTCTATTGGAATCTCTATGGGGACGAAGTGAACCCGAACGTGGCCGGTCTGGATAATGAGGAGAGATGGGAAATCGCAGAGGAGGGCAACGACTACACTGCCGATTCAGTAGAGTTCACGAGTATGGTATTGCACTGGATGCATCAATGGAGACTCGCCGCACTATTCATGATCTCGGGAATGGGAACTGCATTCGCCTTCAAACGTCGGACTTGGAAGGTATTTCTCAAGGAAAGGGTCAAACGATTGCTCGTGCCGATGTTCTTCGGAGCGTGGACAATGGGTTTTGCCGGGTTGGTCCTGACAGGGGAGCATGATAACACAAGTCCCTTGGGCCTTCTATTTGGATTTCTCTTCGGCATCATATGGAGATCTCTCGTCTTCTGGGTTCCCATCATTGGCAAACTCATAGCCCTAGGCCATCTATGGTTCCTGTGGAACCTGTTCCAGTACTCTCTCATACTCACTCCGGTTTTCTATGTGGTTAGAAACTATCCGGACGGTAGACTGGCACGATTCCTGCGTTCATCCTTCACCCTGCCTGGAGGAATAGGAGTGTTCCTGCTACTTCCACTTATCCTAGTTTTGGTGGAGATCCTCTTCAAGCCCTGGTTCCCAGGATTCATTGGGGTTGGATACGAGTGGTTCTGGTTTTTGATCTTCTTCGCCTTCGGCTATATTTGCATTACTGCCAAGGACGAATACTATGAGTTCATCGAAATGCGTAGAATGGTGATTACAGCCCTGACTTTGCTATGGACGATTGGTTTTGTCTGGTTGCGGCTAGAACAACATAAGACTGGTGTACCTTACGTCGACGGGGGCTGGCTGGAGAATAAGATAGTCCACAACAAGATGACTCTCCTTGCCTGCGTAATCCACAGCTTCCATGCCTGGTTCTGGTGCCTAGCCGTGTTCTCCTGGGGTGCACATCTGCTAAACAAGCCCAGCAAGAATCTGGCCTACCTCAACCAAGGAGTATATCCCTTCTACATCGCCCACATGCCACTGACCTTCGCTGGTCTCATACTGGCTACCAACCTCGGGCTCAGGGACTACCCTGCAGTGATTCTCGGAACGGTTTTCGTGGTTCTGGCCTGCTGGATCTTTTTCGAGGGGGTGCGACGCACTAGAATTACTCGCTTCCTGTTCGGCATAAAGGAAAGAAAAACTGTGCCACCAAATATCCTAGAAAAACCTCCTGAAACTATATAGGTTTATCGACGGAAACTAACGCCAGTCCTTATATAGAGTCCGTTTCTGCGAGCGACCCTACATTCGCGCAACCAGACGTTTAGGGCAATTATCCCTATACCTTGCGAGGCACTTGTTCTCGACGAGAAACGGCGTCACGGTACGATGTGTAACATGTGGGAAACTACGCCTGATTTCAATTCCGTTAGCACCGGTTATAGATTTCTGGAGAGAAGACAAAATGCCAAAGCATAACAAACCGAACCGCGGATCCATGGCATACAGCCCTCGGAAGCGAGCACGCTCCGAGACGCCCCATATCTCCAGTTGGGCAGCTGCCGAAGGTGACGAACCAAAGGTTCAGGGATTCGCCGGATACAAGGTTGGTATGAGTCACATCATGGCCGTAGATTATCGAAAGAAATCGACCACTGCTGGGCAAGAAGTGAGGATGCCCGTGACCGTGGTAGAAGTTCCGCCCATGAAGGTTGTTGCTGCACGTGGCTATGTCAAGGATACTTATGGTCTGAGAACCCTGACCGAGGCCTGGGACAAGAAATTGGACCCTGAGCTGGAACGTCGAATCCCCATACCCAAAGAACATGACGCCAAAGCTGCCTGGAAGAAGATGAAGGATGGTGATTTGGAAGATATCAGATTATTGATTCAGACTCAGCCCAAGATGGTGGCTGGGGTACCGAAGAAGAAACCGGAAATCATGGAGATGGCTGTCGGGGGCGGTTCAATGGACGATCAAATGGCCTTTGCCAAGAAAATGCTGGGCAAGGAAGTGACGATCAATGATTTCGCCAGTGACGGAGAGATGCTGGATGCCGTGGCTGTGACTACTGGATATGGTTTTCAGGGTCACGTCAAACGCTGGGGGGTCAAGCTACTTACACACAAGAACTCGAAACATCGCAGAATGATCGGTAACCTGGGTCCTTTTAGTCCTGGTTACGTCGTATCTACCGTGCCCCAGGCCGGCCAGACCGGATATCATCAGCGTACCGAATACAATAAGAGATTACTGAAAATCGGGGACAACCCGGATGAGATTAATCCCAAAGGTGGTTTTCTGAATTATGGATTGGTTGGTGGAACCTATGCGCTTCTTCACGGTTCATTGCCTGGACCCAGCAAGCGCCTTATACGTTTCAGAAAGGCCTTGAGATTCCACGGTAAAGCAACCGATGCAGTCGTTGCACCCGAGATAACAATGGTCTCGCAAGAGAGTCAACAGGGAGTGTAGAATGAAGGTTCCAATTTATTCAATGAAAGGTAAAGCTTCGAAAAGCTCGGCCACACTTCCTCAAGCGTTTGAAGAACCTGTGAGGCTGGACCTTATTCGAAGGGCTGTCAGAGCTGCTCGGGCCAATCGCAGACAGGCCTATGGGGCTTCGCCACGGGCAGGTTATCGCCATTCCGTATCATGGCCTGGTAAAGGACGAGGTATGGCCCGTACTCCACGCAAGAACGGAGGCGGTGGACGTGGTGCAGAGGCTCCGAATACCGTTGGAGGCAGACGAGCTCATCCGCCCAAGGTCGAAAAGGAGTGGGACCAGAAGATAAATGCCAAGGAAAGAAAGAAGGCCTTCCGTTCCGCTTTGGCCGCAACTTCACAAGAATCCTATGTCAATGCTAGGGGGCATACTATCCCTGATAAGGTCACATTGCCTTACGTGGTCGACAACAAGATTGAGAGTATTGCTGGTGATCATGAAGGAGAATCTATTACCAAGCGTGCAATGTCACTATTGGACGGGCTTGGAATTGGAGATGACGTTGACCGGGCCGCTTCCAGAAGGGGGATTCGAGCTGGAAAGGGGAAGCGACGTGGACGAAAATATCGCAAACCACGGTCAGTCCTAGTCGTACTATCTGAGAATAACGGCTCTGAGAGAGCTTTTCGTAACCTGTCTGGCGTGGATGTCACCACTGCCAAGGACCTGAACACCGAACTTCTGGCGCCCGGTGGCGACCCTGGAAGATTAGTGGTGTTCAGTAAGGCTGCCGTATCAGCCTTGGGAGAGCGGCTATGAGTGACCATAAAGTGATCCTCAGCCCCCGTTCCAAGGAAAGAGCATTGTATATGCTCGAACAGAACAAATTAGAATTCTATGTTTCCCGAACTGCGTCTAAGCACGACATCAGGGGAGCAATCCGTTCTCTCTTCCAGGTGGAAGTGAGCAAGGTCAACACCCGAATTACCAAAGAGGGTAAACTGGCAATCGTCAAGCTCGCGGAAGGTCATTCTGCAGAAGACCTGAGCAATCGGTTAGGAATATTGTGATAAAATGGGAAAGCGAATCATACCTAGGAGACGCGGACGAGGGCATCGTTACAAGGCCTCGGATAACCGTTTCAAGGGAGAGGCCCGCCACCCCAGAGCAAAGTCCTCAACTGGCAAGGTTGTGGAACTAATG
>Ga0208278_1000064_pt1 | contig 49152 bp, 36 predicted proteins | sample ETN01SmetaG_FD_185794 | JGI IMG/M metagenome (GOLD analysis project Ga0208278, IMG submission 185794) | Marine microbial and viral communities from oxygen minimum zone, Eastern Pacific Ocean - ETNP2014F12-01SV259 (SPAdes) (version 2) | ecosystem: Environmental > Aquatic > Marine > Oceanic ...
GAATGCCGTATTTAGGGTTAGTAACCCTCAGACTCCTAACGGCCCTGCGCCTTTTCTAGAGTTATATAATCCTACACTTGCGATGATTGAGGATTGTGCCGCGAAGGTTGACAGCATCAGAAAGCCCGCTCCGGGTTCAGTGGTGATGAATGCAAGAGAGTATCAATTGTCGGGCAGCAATCAGGTGGTCTTCTTGATCGAAGATTGCAAACTCGATCGTAGAGCTGGTACCAAACCAGATCGTCCTCGTTTAGATATTAGGGTTAAGCAGGATGATCCTCGTTTAGATGATCCTCGTTTATATGACGGACCACTAGAGGATAGTTCGGGTGAATTTGGCGGCTGTGGTTCAGGTGACCTGCCTGGTCCTATATCGTGCGCAGATTTAGCGTCGAACCCTGCGGCGGTTTCAGGACACGGCTGGCAGACCGTGAGCAATACATTGTCAGAGGCTTCTTGTCAGCTGGGATATACCGATGCCGTTGCGGGGTCCGGACAATCTGTGATCTACGATAATACCTACTCAGTGACGTGTGATAGTGGAGTGTACGAGCCAGGTGTTTATGTAGGCTTAACCCCGCCTGATTCAAATTGGGGAGCTTATGTGAGGCCCTCTGAGACCTGCAAAATGAAGACGGGACCGCGGCCTTCTGATGGTACAGGCGTGGTTGAAGTTATCGTATGTCCAGTTCTTTCTGACGAAGCTCCAGGGCGCATTGATACCACGTCAGATCGTCCTCTTTTTGATGGAGAGCTTGATCCTCGTTTTGTTGACTCGACCGTCCACGTTTCACCCGGACGACTAAATATTGCTGATAGCCCAGTAGATGATGGTTTGACGGATGGATCCGGCACTGAATTCAGCGGCTGTGGTTCAGGTGACATGCCTACTTCCACATCTTGCTCGGTTTCTGGTAGCGGCTGGCAGAGCGTGAGCAATACATTGTCAGAGGCTTCTTGTCAGCTGGGATATACCGATGCCGTTGCGGGGTCCGGACAATTTGTGATCTACGATAATACCTACTCAGTGACGTGTGATAGTGGAGTGTACGAGCCAGGTGTTTATGTAGGCTCAACCCCATCTGATTCAAATTGGGGGGCTTATGTGAGTGCCTCTGAGACCTGTCAAATGAAGACTGGAGTTCATCCTAGTACTGGCGCACACGTAGTAGAACGTATCGTGTGTCCATCTCCTTAAGAGCAGATTGTTCACTGATCGATCAGGCCGGCTTTTGCCGGCCTGTTTTTGTTTTTGACTCAGTTGCTAGTGATCAGAGAGTTCCCGCGAGCTGCTAATTCTCGGCGGAATGCCCTTTCGAATTCTGGGTAGTATTGGATGACCTCGTAGTAGTAGCGGGCCACGTCACGGTCAATCAAGTGATAACTGTTGGCTAAATCTTCTGCGGTCGGGAACATAATCTGTCTACCTTCCCGGAACGCTTTCAAAGTTAAGGGCATGCCTTTATTTAGCGCTAGGACTTTCTTCATAACCAGAACACCCTGTAGGACCTCTAGTGAACTAGCGCCCCGATTACCAGATAGTTGAACGTCAGAAAGCAGAATGCTAGCTCGCAAAGGGATACCCGATTCGTTCCTTGGATTTGCTTTGATGAGTTGACGGGTGAAGAATTCACTGGAAGTAATATTAATATCCAGGCTTTCAAGGGTGGCCAGCGGTTGCACGAACGGATGCTCTGGTGTGCTCTCGCGCTGGAGATCGATAGAAATTAGAATATCACTCGTACCAGGCTGCCAATGGTTGCTCAGGATTTCTGTCGTGAAACCGCTTTCATTAGCCGCATCTGGTGCGTTCTTGAAGAGAATAATGCGATCTATTGGAATGTGGTCCGTAAATTCTGTCTTATGCACAATTTCCCAGATCATCCGCCTTACTAATATTTCTTCGCCTGGGACTTGGTCTTTGAGGCCCTCGAGAAGGATTCGTTGACTCAGGTCTGCAGTCAACGATATGGCACTTTCGAGTCTCGTCCTTTCTTTCCGATAGTAATCGGAGTCGTACACGAACCGAAGGTCGAAAACATCATCTGCCTTGATTCGATAGGCATTCCTAAACAGGATGTTGCCAAAAGAGTTGAACGCGTCCGAATCCTGAGGGAGCAGATAGCTGAAGCTCTTCTCATCGAGGGGCATGACATGAGGGGTTAATACAATAATCACCTCTTTCTTTATTTGATCATGGTTTTTTCGGGTAAAGACTCGACCAAAGATTGGTATTTTGGATAAGAGCGGAACTCGTGAGACTACATCTCTGGAATCGGTAGATATCAGTCCACCAATAATAAATGGGGTGTTATCGCCAACACGAACAAAAGTCTGGACCTGTCGATTATCTATGGTTGGTGCAACAAAAACTTCTTGATTGCTTGAAGGATTTTGGCTGATGGAACTAACGATGGTTTCGACCTGCATAGTGACATCTGAACCATCCTCATTGAGCCGTGGACGAAGATTGAGCACAATGCCAACTGGAAAGTAGTCGACGGCCGAGATGATGCCGGCATTCGTTGCTGTCGATTTAACGACAGGTACTTGCTGTCCGATCTGGATTCGTGCTTGCCTGCCATCGAGTACGAGCACTGATGGGCTGCTTAAGATCTCAGCGTCTCCACTAGCAACTAGAGCATTTAGGCGCAGTTGTAGGTAATCAGAAGCCTCATACCCTGAGTCAGTAAACGAAAAAGTAAAGGGTTCGGTCGAGCCATCAAGGCTTCGAGAGAAATCTGTGCTGAATTTTCCTTCCGAGGCCACTATATCCAGGCCAAGGTTGCTGAGTTTTTCAGTACTGACCTCGATCACTAGGGCCTCAATGATAATTTGTCGGGCAGGTCTATCGATTTGCTCTCTGAGAAGTGTCAATAGCTTCGCCACGGCTTTGGGATTATTCTTATCGTAAACTAGAAGTAATCTCTGCTGGGGGTCGCCAGAAGTACTGTGGTGAAGATAGGTCCCTCCAATATCAGGGACAGCGGTATATTGGGAACTCCGCTGATCGAACTTCTGGGCTTGTTGTCTGGTTACGGCACCCGGGAGCTTGTCCATTAAACTGGTTTTTGTTGAATCGGGAAGCTTCACAATAACTGGTAGCTTCCAACCGCCGCTTTGCCTTGGGTTGTAATACTTGTCAAACAGTGAGTCTCCTGGCCCTGTAGCATATTCGATGGTGCTATAACCGAGAGCCTTGAGCAGAGCAATTGCGCGGTCAGCCTGTAAATAACTCAGGTGATACATCTGATAGGCCAGGGCATCAGGTTCTGGGTGTTCCATGATAGTTATTTCGCGCTCAACTATGCTGATTAAACTCTTCTTGGCGTCGACCATCTGCCGTTCAGCGATGCCTCCGTTTCCCTTTAGATAGAGATCAAGCCGGCCTTCGAACCCGGGTATCACACCGACTTCAAGAACAGCTTCGGTCTTATTCTCCTTTGATGAAGTCAGAGCTAGCCACCTGCGGTAGAGGAAGTCAGCATCGAGTGGCGTCTGCGGAACCTCTATGGGCAGAGCATCCATTTCGATTTGCAGTTGCAGTGCATATCGATCGATTAATCCAGTTGACGCTTTAAGATCTGTGCTCGGCGCACCGACGATAATAGATCTCCTGGTTTCAAGCTGAGATGTTTCGCCGTGCGCTTTATCTATGCCCGCGATGACCGTTATGATGGTTGTGGTCAAAAGACCAGTGACAACAAAGGGTATAAATTTGTTAAACATAGCAACGTTGTTTCCCGTCAAAGCATATGAAACAGAATTGACCTAATTAATAAGAAAGACTTCTGATAACTTAGCCTTAATAGCAGGAGTCTCATAGGAGCAATAATAACGAGAAGTGGGTTAAAGATATACGCCGCCGTATCCGTAAAAAGTATTCCTCAGCCTCCGAGGCGGCTTTCACGTACGCAAGAAGACGAAACTGGCATATATCCAAAGCAGAGCAGCTGCGGCACTAAAGATGCCTATACCTCTAAGTGCGTTGCAGCTAAGAAGGTCTAACAGGACAGTTACCAGATTTTGACACTAGGAATGACCATCATCAGACTACGATCTGCAACAATGATTAGACCGAAAACTATAACCAATGGGCAGGTTTTGAAAAAGGGATCCGGTGGTGTTGAATTGCCTCTAAAAATGACCCATCTACCCCCTTAATTTGCATCGAATGTTGACCAGTTCTTACAGAGAGGCTTCAGCCAGATGAGCATAGGAATCATTAACGGCCTATTCAGAGAAACCTGCAAGTAAGATTTGATAGCTACAGGGCATTTTCCATAGCACGTGATTTTGGAAGATCAGGATGTTTTTCAGCAGTGTATCCGGAACCTGTCACTGCGCATGTGTCACTGCGCAGGTAATGATCACTTCATAATTCATAAAACTCCTTTGTTAGTTACCCATGCATGCACATTGTTGATTTGTTCAGTACCTTTCATCAAAGCGGCGATAGTGTGAGAAAGGCGAAATAGCTTTTCCTGGTCACATCTATATACGATGTCAGAATTCAGCTAAATCAAATTTTACGTACTAAATCCAATTATTATTTTAAAGGTTTTTGTAATTGCACAATTCCTTTTCCGGCATAGTCGGGAATATGCAGATTCTGATGCCCATTCCAGATTTCTGTAAGTTTTTCATGCAGCATTTTTTCCATTGGGCAAGCCTGACCTACGTTTGTCTCTACGTGCAGCAGCATGTGTTCACTAGTTGCCGGGATTTCTCCGGATTCCGGATGAATCATCATGTGGACAATCCGAAAGCGTTTTTCATCAAAACCGAGTAATTGGGTTTCCACCGAAAGCGATTCACCGCCTGCAACTTCACGTAAATGCCGAATGTGTGTTTCCACAGTGTAAAAGGAAAAACCTTCCGAACGGTACTCTTCATCCATACCGATAAACTGTAAAAACGCATCGGTGGTATCCCCGAAAACTTGCAGATAACGGCTTTCAGTCATGTGACCGTTGTAGTCAAGCCAGTCCGGACGAACTTTGGAATCGTGCAGTCGCAAAGGCTTTGAGTAATCTGCGTCACCGGAGGCGACAGCGGAATGTGCTTTTTTGTAAAGCAGTTCCTCGTATTCTTTGAGAACTGCACCCACGCCCCAATCCTGGAGTTTAAGACCCTGCATGATGGCAACCAGATTATTGTCACGAATTCGCTCCAGATCACGAATCGAATGTTTACCGGACTGCTGGTCTGATTGTTCCACGATTTTGTCAATTAATTCCTGATTCAATTCTGGAACATCTGTCAGTTTGCTCCATGGCCATTGCAGCGAGGGGCCAAATTGTGAAAGAAAGTGACGAATCCCTGCCTTACCTCCGGCAATTCGGTAAGTTTCAAACAATCCCATTTGCGCCCAGCGCAATCCGAAGCCGAAACGAATCGCATCATCCAATTCTTCTGTGGTGGCTACATCATCACAAATCAGCCAAAGCCCTTCCCTCCACACTGCTTCCTGCAAACGGTCCGCAATAAAGGCATCAATTTCTTTACGCAAAATCAAGGGTTTCATCCCAATATCCTGGTAAAATTCCGCGGCACGTTTTTTCGACTCAGTTGAAGTTAGCTCACCTCCGCAAATTTCAACTAAAGGCAAAAGATATACAGGATTGAAGGGATGGCCGACCAAGAAACGTTCCGGATTCTTCATTCCTTTTTGCAGCAAAGAGGGTTTTAGTCCGGAAGTGGAGGAACAAATAACCGCTGTTTCCGGAGCATGTTGGTCAATTTCATTCAAAACCGAACGCTTCAAATCAGGATTCTCCGGAACACTTTCCTGAATAAACGAAACACCTTGAACCGCATTTTCAATAGTATCGACAAACTCCAAGGTTCCCGGTTTAACCAACGGTGCCATTGTTAATTTTGAATAGGCGCGCTCAGCGTTGGAGAGCATTTCTTTCAGGTTTTTCTCCGACAATGGAGATGGGTCATGGACTTTTACGCTCATGCCGTTCAGCAGCAATCGTGCGGCCCAGCCTCCTCCTATAACCCCAGCGCCAATGACTGCTGTTATTTTGATTTCCTCACCCATCGTCTTCAACAAACAAGAATTCTGCTATAAGGTAAAATGGTGCCTGCTTGATTGCAATAAATGGTGCAATGCGACTCCAATCATTACTAATCAATTATTACTAATAATGCACCATTTGATTTGATACCTGTAGATTTCTCCGAAGAGGGCGTGAATGCTTCCTATGCTCACACAGGCGACATAAACGTGTACAGTTCAAGTCTGAATAAAAACAATAAAACGTTTGGGGTGACAATGTCGAAAAGCACGCTGGTAAATCCCTATAGCAGCACGGTCACACGATACTACGCGGTGGGGGTGTTGACTCTCGTCTACACATTCAACTTCATTGACCGGCAACTGCTCGCGATTCTACAGGAATCGATCAAGATAGATCTGAACCTCATGGATTGGCAATTGGGGTTGTTGACCGGTTTCGCGTTTGCGCTGTTTTACGTCACGGCTGGTATCCCAATCGCTCGCTGGGCAGACCGCAGTAACCGTCGCAACATCATCGCGCTGGCTGTCGGCATTTGGAGCCTGATGACCGCCATCAGCGGTCTCGTGCAGAACTATGCCCAACTTCTATTAGCTCGTGTGGGCGTAGGCGTTGGCGAAGCGGGGGGCAGCCCACCGGCGCACTCCATTATCTCCGACATCTTCCCTCCTGAGAACCGCGCTGGTGCTCTCGCGTTTTATTCTATGGGGGTCAATTTCGGCATACTTTTCGGTTTTCTCGCTGGTGGATGGTTGAACGAGATTTTCGACTGGCGAGTCGCCTTCTTGGTCGTAGGTCTACCGGGCATCCTGGTCGCCCTCGTTGTGCGCTTCACACTTCAGGAACCGATTCGCGGCCTATCAGAAAATCGCGAAGCGACCGAAGAATCCAACGTGCCTTTTACCGACGTCTTGAAATTGCTTTGGAGCCGCCTATCTTTTCGACATATGGCATTCGGCGCGGCGCTCAACGCCTTTGCGGGCTATTCGACCTCTAACTGGACGGCGTCTTTTATGATCCGTAGCCATAACATGAGCACCGGAGAACTCGGCACCTGGCTTGCCGGTATTATGGGCCTGGGCGGCGCAATAGGGGTCTTTTGTGGTGGTATTATCGCTGAGAGACTCGCCCTTAAAGATATTCGCTGGTACATGCGACTACCGGCACTCACAGGTGTCGTCTGCGTACCCTTTATGGCTGCAACCTACCTGGTAGATAATGCCTATACCGCCTTGATCGTCTCCATCGTGCCAGGCGTCCTGTTTAATGTTTATCTCGGCAACACGCTGGCAATAACCCACGGCTTGGTAGGACTGCGCATGCGCGCGCTGGCATCGGCGATCCTTTTTTTCATTCTCAACATTATCGGTTTGGGCATCGGACCCTGGCTAACAGGCTACCTAAGCGATCTTCTGTTCCCCACCTTCGGCGACGAATCGTTGCGTCATGCCATGCTCTACCTCTTACCTGCAGCTATGGCGTGGTCTGCTACACATCTCTATCTCGCATCACGCCACCTGGAAGGGGATCTCGCCCGCGCGCCAGACTAGACAAAGAGCCAGGTAGTTAGTGATAGTATTTTGCTGTTTTATATTCCGTGGAAGGTGAGGGGTCGTAGTGAGATGGCCCCACTGGCTGCACAGAGGACTTAAAGGGCTGGTCAGGCGCAAGGGAGGAATACGACGCTACTACATTTACATCTTAAGGCAACTGGGTATTCCCTGACCCCGCCGTAAATGTCCGCTGCTGCACTATCATATTCGCCGGGCCCCGCTGAATTCATCCTGATGCGTCGTCTAATTTCTCTTCACTCAACTCTGCCGACTCTTGTAAGTCAGCCGCGGTAAATTCACAACCACATTCAGCGCCCAGCGCAATCAACGGCTCGGCGTCTATCTCTTCACCAATCTTTGTCTGTAGTTCTTCATCCTCTCCTACCTGATTCATAAACTGTTCAAGATTCCCTTTGCTCATGATGGTTCCTGTACTCCAGTAGAAACTGTACAGTAAAATGACGAAGTGTCGGTCAATCGACTGGATTCCATTAAGACTGGGAAACGACCTTATGAATAACTCACTATGGATAAATGTAAAGTTACTCCGGTTAATATTAACTGGAGTGATTGTTTGGATCGCCGCTGGCGGTGTGGTCAATGCGGATCACCATCTAGGCGATGAAGGCGTTACGGCAGCAATCAAAGCAGTGAACCAAAAACTGATGGACTGCATGAACTCTGGTGATGCAGCATGTGCGGCTATGCTTTACACCACCGACGCGGTCTACATGGCACCCAACGCTGAGCCATTGAAAGGAAAGGATGCTATCGGGGACGGTATGGTCGGCGATGGAACATTTTTCGTGCAGTTAATATCAGATGAAGTAGAAGTGTATGGTGATACAGCCTCAGAACTAGGTACGTACGTCACAGAGACTAAAGATGGCCAGCACCTTGACCATGGTAGTTATGTAGTCATCTGGAAACAAACGGAAGATGGCTGGAAGTTGCATTGGGACATCTTCAACACCAACATGGCTGGTAACTAATTGGCTTAGTCGGGTTTGATAATATAAAGGGCTAGTTTGATCGGCTAGCCCTGAGCATTACGATTGATCATAGGAACTGCGATTCGTATTAGTCCTTGTTCATAAAGTATTTCAAAAAACCAATCGAGCCTCGTTTGCATTTTGTCCATCCCAACCTGCATATCGACCAGCTCCTGACGCACCTCCATAACTAACAACCAGGCCCCTGCCGCAATCGTTATAAGAACAACCCTGGTACATGCGTATGCTTTCAACTGACAGGACGGATAGCACTCTTTTTGGTACGGCGTTGGAGTAGGGCGGTAGGTGGAACAAGAACGAATAGGCGCGCTAATTCCTAATAGTGCTATAGTAAATGGCCTGTAGCTATCAAATCTTACTTATATTTTTTACATGTGGGTCATATGACCGACGCGGAAGGTGTTGAGTTCCTATACTATGGCCAGGTAACAGAAAAAACCTGGCGGTGTTGTTTAGGGTAATTTGTTTCTTGGTCTTTCGAAAGAATGGCTACTTCTGATAAAAAACGTAGTCACTATGATATTGCACCTACTACTCTTTCTAACAGGTTTCTCTGAATAAGGCGTAAATGGTTCCTATACTCAGTTTAGATCAATAAAGGAGAATTAAAGTGAAAAAAATATTTCTAGTAGCTATCAGTTTAATATTGTTGAATCCGGCTCAACTTTACGCTGGTGATAAAGAAGATTTAATCGAACAGATAAAACAAAATTGGGTTAATACTTCCAATAGAACGGTTGATACGCCCACGGTACATCCGAATGGGACGTGGCGGGCAAGCTCTGAAGGCGGTCTATGGGAATTTCAAACCCTTAAAGAAGCACAATCACAAGCAGGAGCCAATAAGAATACCCTTAATGCCAGACCTCATCATATTGAGGTGACCATTGTGGGTAAGAATAAAGATGTAACCTACGCCAATTACTACCTTGTAGGTAAGATAACTGGTCCAGATGGAAAAGTGATCGTGGAGAATTATAGAACAAGAGCATCGCAAGCTTTTGTTAAAGAAAACGGTAAGTGGAAATCGATTGGAGAACATTTCAGCCCATTATACGGTGGATCTGGTGTGATTTTTGATCTTGACTAAAAAGTTCAGATCAATAAATAAAGGAGAATTAAAGTGAAAAAAATATTTCTAGTAGCTATCAGTTTAATATTGTCGAATCCGGCTCAACTTTACGCTGGTGATAAAGAGGATTTAGTCAAACAGATAGAACAATATTGGGCTAATTGGTCCAATAAAACGATAGATATATCCACTGTACATCCGGATGGAAATTGGGCGGCAAGCTCTCAAGGTGGTCTATGGAATTTTCAAGCTCCTAAGGAAATGCAATCAAACTTACAACGTGACAAGAATACCCTTAATGCCAGGCCCCATCATATTGAGGTGAGCATTGTGGGTAAAAAGAAAGATGTGGCCTACACCAATTACTACCTCATAGGTAACGTAACTGGTCTGGGTGGAAAAGTGATCGCAGAGAATTATAGAACAAGAGCATCGCAAACTTTCGTTAAACAAAATGGTAAGTGGAAATCGATTGGAGGACATTACAGCCCATTGTACGGCGGATCGGGCGTGATTAATGATCTCGACTAAACAGCTTAGATCAATTGCACTGAGCCGCTAGCTGAAGGAGTAGTCGACATGAGGGGCCTTTGGCACGGTATATCAGGGCGTACCGGTCATTTGGAACGTATAGAACAATGTGGAAATCGGGTGGTGGTGACGGCGTACAGAACAATTCATGATTTTCGCGTAGATGGAACATTAAGAAACGGAGCGAGAGATATTGGTCCAGCTTGTAATAACTTCAGGACTGCGAATCACTTTGATGATGGGGTGATGTTCTTCAGGCTCTTTAATTTGTTTGATGCGGTTACTCGTAGGCTGAGCGGGGAAGAAATGATTTTTGCTTTCATTGATGGCATTGAAACCCGCACGAAAAAAATTTGTCATTACCCCATTGATGGTTAGGGTAGATTAAAATACTGAGACCAGGTTTGGCGGTGTCGGCAAGGACGCTACTAGTGCAGTGCGTGCACTTGGGTAGGATATTGGCAGGGTATGAAGTTATGGGATTCCTGGTAGATAGACTTCGATTAACAGAATCGACTCGTCGAATTCGAAAATCTGAGGAGGGATGGAATGATGGGCAGATTGATCTCGATGGAGAGCGTCAGTAGGCACTGGGCGATCCGCGTCGGAGCAGGTTTTCTTTTCCTGGTAATGGTCGGTTATGCCATTCGTAGCTACTTTTTACCCGAGCTGACGGTCGTTGTGTTTCTTCAGCATGCGGAGTCTGTGGACTGGTTACCTGCCACGCGAAACCCACTCTTTGAAGGTGGTCGAGTGGAATTTGCGGCGCATGATCTTGTGCAGCTCGGCGGGGAAGACTTGGGAGAGTGGCATGAGGTGGCGACCGTTAGTTTCGAAGATGAAGTGTCTTATCAGGTATTCCTTGCGCGTATAGATGCACAGCAAAACCTGGCGCGATATCACTTGTTGAGGGTAGAACCAATGGCGCCGGAATTGCACTTCCTGACAAATCTCCGCCTACGGAGCTTTCTGGATGACGATACGGTTGAGGTTGGGGCACGAGCTCCGATGGAGTCAGTGGTTCCGGACCCACGCTACGCACAGCGTTGGACCGAGCTCTTTACTGGATCTTATCGGGATGAACTCTTGTTGCTCAACCTCATTACTTTCAACGAATCACCCGACATCCTCGATGACGAACAAGGTGTCGATGCGGACAGTGAAGAAGTCTTCGACCGCTACAAGGAGAAAGCTTTCCGGGTGCTAGGGAGGATGGGTGCCCAAATAAGTCAGGTGGGCAGTATCGACAGCGTCGTGGTCGGACCTGATGCGCGTAAATATGATACCTACGGTTTTGCCCACTACCCTTCGGTCCCGGCGTTTGAGGTTGTGTTCACTGCAAAAGAAAGGGTGGACGCTCAAGTTCACCAACGTGCGGCCCTGAGTGCCGAAAGCTCGATGGGCTACTGGGCCAAGCCTTATGACGAATTCAGGTTGCGACCTAAATGACGGGGTTACAGGATGAGAGAGCTGATTTTGATCGCGTCTTTGCTACTTCTGGCTGGGTGTGAAGAGGTCTACCAAGGTCCACTTCAGGAACGACAGGGGGAAGGGGCTGGGTAGGCGCTGGCACGAGAACGGACAGACTCTCGGATGAATCTAAAGGCGTTCGACCATGCGGCTTTACTCAGTTTCGATTCATTGAACCTGTTATCTATTTTGTCAGGATTTATTCGGGCGTTATTGGATCTATCTCAGTCCTAAAATACAATCACGTAAAAAGCAGAGGGGGAGTTCAGACATGAGATTCCGAATGTCAACCATAGGATGTAAACGATAAAAGTATTGCTTTCTCTTGCCATACTATTTGACCGCACTCACACGCGGTTTCTTTTTTTTTGTTGGTTTATTCTGTAATTCGCCAACGATTTCCGTAAGTTTCGCGAGTTGCTCCTGGATATCGGTGAGGGTGGCTTTCTCCTCGGGAACCGGATCAATTCCCTTGGCGCATTGATAAGCCTGCTGCAGGAGGTGGCCGCTATCCCTTTCTTCGGCGATAAATCTGCCAAGTAAAGCTGCTGTATGAGGATCAATGCTCTTATCCGCTAGCAATTGCAGAAGCTGGTCTTCGCCTTCCTGCTCTTTTTGACCAATACCTAGCTTCTCGAATTTCTCAACATCGTCCAAATCGGACTGTACAATTTTCATGGTTTTCTTGAATTTCGGATCTTCCCTTTCCTGCAAACCGTAACCCAGTTCACACATGCGTTTTTCAAAACTTGCAGCGTGTTCTGCTTCCCGTAACGATACAGTCTTGAGCATACCGGACAGTTCGGCATTCCTTGTCTTCAATGCCCAGGCGTCAAGAAACTCGAAACCTCGACGTTCGCCATTAACAATTGCGTTAAGTGTGCCGAGGAAGCTTGGCTTATTAGATGAACTCATGATAAATCCTCTGTAGTGACGACGATATCATATACTCGCTATTGCCGATTGGCATCCTCTTCCTTCAAACGGATGCGGCTGGTGTTTTCCGGGTGTCTACCGTTTCTACCACAGTAGAATTCCCGAATTCGATCCATATCCTGACGCACGTTCCCCGTCGGGATCAAGGACACACCCAGGCATGCAACTTTCTCTTTGTAATCCAGATAACCACAAACGATCGGTATCTGTGCAGCCAGTGTTATTTGGTAAAAACCGGATTTCCAGTAGTCTGTTTTTGAACGTGTTCCTGCAGGTGGGATGATCATGGTGAATTGATCTGAACTATTGATGATATCGGCAATGTACTTGACCATGTTGTTGCGCTTGGATCGATTGACCGGAATTCCCCCCAGGTATTTAAGAAATGGGCTAAGGATAAGAGAGAAAAGGCTATCTTTGCCCAGCCAATTGATGCTCATGCGAAAACTGTAAGCAGCAGCGAAGAGATAAAGGAAATCCCAATTACTGGTGTGCGGAGCGGCGATGACAACCATTTTCCGACTCTCTGGTAGATTGCCTTCAATTCTCCATCCCGTAAGCTTCATCACCACCTTACCGAGGACGAACGCGAAAAGGTTACATCGTCTGGCATTGTGTTTTGTCCTATCCATATGTATCCACTATGTGACGTCAAACTATATGGTACCACCTGGCCATTATTGCTAAGAAACACTTCTGCTAATTTAAACTTAAGCAGAGGAGTTTCAAATGAGCATGCCGCAGTTGTCAAAGTTTACTTGCAGGTTTCTCAGAATAGGGTGTTAATGATTCCTGTACTCAAGGAACCATTCACGCCCACATAGGAGAATGCAGTATGGCCAATGAGCGTGCAATAGTCATAACCGGAGCATCAACTGGAATCGGCAAGGCCTGCGCCCTTCGTCTGGCAGAGGCGGGTTTTTATGTTTTTGCCGGGGTGAGAACGGAGACCGATCGTGATTCGTTGCGCCGTGAAAGCAAAAAAAGGCTCACGCCCTTGATTCTGGATGTGTGTAATGAGGATCAAATCAGGCAGGCAGTGAAAACTGTAGAGGCGGCAAAGGAGTACACGCTGTTCGGTTTGCTTAACAACGCGGGCCATGGCGCCCCAGGCCCCATGGAACTGGTACCCATTGCGGAGACCCGCGAGATATTTGAGGTAAACGTGTTGGGGAACGTGGCGGTCACCAAAGCATTTCTTCCTCTTCTTCGCAAAACAAGGGGCCGTATCGTGAACATGGGCTCGTTTGCTGGCCGTTTTGCCCCGCCGGGCATGAGCGGGTACGCTGCCTCAAAGGCTGCTTTGGAGGCCATTTCCGATTCCCTGCGGGTAGAGTTGTGGTCCTTTGGGATCACTGTTTCCATCATGGAACCTGCAACCGTGGACACCCCGATCTTTGAGAAGGGTGCAAAGGTACAGAAGCAGAGGCTGATGGGAATCGCCCCGGAGGTCCAAACGCTCTACGCGCCGCTTAGCGAGTTTCTTCTCAACAAAGCCAGCAACCCGGGAGGCATCAGCCCCGACCACGTGGCAAAGGTGGTGGTGCATGCCTTTACTGCAAGAAGAATGAAACCCCGCTATCTCATAGGGGGGGAGGCAAAATTCATTTCAATTATCGGACAGCTGCCCACGAAAATTCGAGACTTCTTTGTGCATCGAACCGTCTATGGCCCAACGGTCAATTAAGTATAAGAGGAAACATCAAAAAAGACGGAAAACAAAACGCTCTCTGGGAGTTCTTCGATCTAGACGGAAACTTGACTCTGACAAGTACATGGAAGAACTGAGAATTTGTCGAAAACTAATGAAGACCGCAGATTACGCCAATGACATTTTTAGCGTTTGCTGTAGTCGACAGTAAACCAGGTTTCCGGTGTAATCGACACGACGATACTATCACCCCCGGCGTCGCTGGAACCTTCGGCGTAAGCCTTTCCTCCTTCGGTGCCCAGATACCTTGTTGCCATATGGAGTAACTGGCCTTCGCCCGTTGCTGTTGTAGCAAACGGCCCTTCTATGGATACATATTGATAGGGCGCAGCTTCTGTCTGTACGCAGAGACTGATGCGGGACGCATTTTTTAACAGCTTTCCTTTGATCGATGAGTTACCTGTGATCATCCAGACCACGCCACCGGGTTCGTAGTCGTACCAGATCGGAACCGTCAGCGGGCCTTTTTCCTTCCGGGGAATGCTGACAATTCCAACATGGAGGTCTGCTAAAAAAGCCTCTCGTTGGTCCGTGGACATCGCAAGTGACATGTTTGTTCCTCTTTAAATTAGTGGTAGCCGAGTTTAATCTAACACCGTCTCTATCTAACGCAAGGGCCTAACCCAAGATATGGCGCGAAACAGCTTCGGCTTCTGAAAAACCCGCCGGTAGATTTGCTATGCTGACTATTCCGTCGCCACCACAAGCTGACATGACCAGTATCCAAAACCCGTACAAGCGCACACATACCTCTCTCTCCGGGGACTGGCACTATATCGTTGATCCTTATGAAACCGGCTTCTACGACATGTTTGGTGGTGAAAATAACTTTGGCTACTTTCGCAACCTGACGCCCGAGGACCACTGGGCATCGGAGTACAATTTCTCTGCGAGTCCAACCTTGAAAGTTCCCGGTGACTGGAATACCCAGGAAGACAAACTTTTCTGGTATGAAGGTACGCTCTGGTATTTCCATGAACTACCGGAGAGCAAAGCTATTCATAACAGATTGTTCTTACGGTTTGGAGGAGCCAACTACGACAGCATTGTTTGGGTGAATGGGCAGGAAGTTGTTCGTCATACGGGAGGTTTTACACCATTTGAGGCTGAAGTGACTCAGCTCCTTCAGCAGGGAATCAAGAACTTTGTAGTAGTAAAGGTCAACAACGAACGACTGAGAGATGGTGTGCCCACCAAAAATACCGACTGGTGGAACTATGGTGGTATCACCCGGGAAGTTTTACTGGTTGAAACACCAGAAGTTTTTGTTCGAGACTATTTCTGCCAGCTGGACCCTGAAGCACCAGAACAGATCAAAGGCTTTGTGCAACTGGATGGCAACCCAACACCCACCGAAGTCACTATCAACATCACCGAGCTGAACATTACGCATGTGGTAACCACTGACTCCCAGGGTTTCGCGGGTTTCAGCTTTTTGGCTGATGCCGAACGCTGGTCCCCGGAATCACCGAAACTTTACGACCTGGTAATCTCCATCGCGGGAGATCAAATCGAGGACAAGATTGGTTTTCGTACCATCGAAACCCGAGGTGAAGACATCTTGTTGAACGGGAAGCCCATCTTCTTAAAAGGCATCTCTCTTCACGAAGAATCCATTGGCGAGACGGCCAAGCGGGCTAATTCAGAATCTGAAGCTCGCCAGCTGTTCGATGAGGTTAAAGCACTGGGCTGCAATTACGCAAGGCTTGCCCACTATCCACACAATGATCACATGGCGAGAATGGCTGACGAGAAAGGCGTGCTCCTCTGGTGTGAAGTACCTGTCTACTGGTCTGTCAACTGGGAAAGTGAAGAAGTCCTGGACAATGCACGAACTCAATTAACCGAAATGATTGTGCGCGATCGCAACCGCACCAGCATCATCCTTTGGTCTATAGCCAACGAAACTCCAGTTTCGGATGCACGTACCAAATTTCTTGTCGAATTAAATACAACCGCAAAAACCCTCGATCCCACCAGACTGACGACAGCTGCCATGTTTATGCGACCGGACAAGCTTGAAGAGGATGGCCGTACACTACGCACCTACACGCTTGACGATCCTCTTGCGGACCACCTCGATGTATTGGGCTGCAATCAATACCTGGGCTGGTATTACACCAAGGTATCAGACATTGCCAATTCAAGGTGGGTATCTGACAAAAACAAACCACTGCTCATGAGTGAATTTGGCGCCGGTGCACCCAAGGGAAAGCGGGGTGGACCTGAAGACCGATGGACCGAGGACTACCAGGTAAGTGTCTATGAGGCGCAGCTGTCGATGATGGAGGACATTAGCTTTATTCGAGGGTTATCCCCCTGGATTCTGAAAGACTTCCGTACCCCCAAACGCCCCCTTGCCGGGGTTCAAGATTACTTCAATCGTAAGGGGCTAATTTCTGACACTGGAGAAAGAAAGCTGGCCTGGGACATAGTGCACGAGTACTACCAGAAGCGTTCCTGACTATACTCGCGGCGATGGCCTGTTTTTCAACGATATCCTTCAAGGCCTCGGGCTGCCGAATACGCCTGGGGGTATTGCTGAGAGAAGCATTCCCGTGGCCCGGAGTTGCTGGGAACATTTGCTTCCAGGAGTGCTGTATGATTGGTAGGGCGTTAAAAAGCAGGCGGCCCCGCCCCTGTCGTCTTGACAATCTTAAATACCACAACCTGCGCCCCGGGGTTCGACTGGGCTGGGGCCAGGAGGACCTCCACATGAATCGAAAAGGAATATCTAATGAAAAGCCTAGGTGCTGGACTCATTGCTCTTATTGTTTCGAGCGTATCTGTTACTGTTTTAGCCGGTGGAGACCATCAGCTCTTCCATCTCGGCAATTTTGAGCTTGAAAGCGGTGTTGTCCTTCCCGATGCCAAACTCTCCTACGTAACACACGGTCAATTAAATGCAGCCAGAGACAATGTAATACTCCTCCCTTCATTCTATTCTGGCGACCACCATGGTTACGATTTTCTCATCGGTGCGGGACTTGCGCTGAATCCGGAGGATTACTTTATTGTTGCCACTGACATGTTTCAGAATGGGCTCTCCAGTTCACCAAGCAATACGCCAGCGCCCTTTAACGGGCCAAATTTTCCTGAGATTGCTATTAGAGACAACATCGAAGCAGTTTTCCGATTATTGACCGAAGAATTCGACCTTAAGCGGATCGTCGCCGTGATTGGTTTCTCCATGGGTGCCCAACAGGCGTTCCAATGGGCGGTGAGTTATCCGGATTTCATGAAGTATTCCGTTGGCTACTGTGGCTCAGCAGTTGAACACCCACATGGCATAGTCCGACTGGAAGGGTTCAAGACAGCCATCATGGCGGATTCGGTGTATAACGGAGGAAACTATACCGAGCCTCCGGCGGTTGGACTTGCAGCGGGTGCTACCCATTGGGCGGCCTGGGGTACTTCTCAGGAGTGGTATCGCAAAGAGATGTACAAACTCCTGGGATTAAATACTCTGGATGATGTCTATGGTTTCTACCAGGACATATTCTCATGGGATGCGAATGATCTGATCTGGCTTGCCAGCACATGGCAGAACAATAATGTCGGAGATACACCGGGTTTCGATGGTAATTACCAGCGGGCACTCGGTTCTATCAAGGCGAAGGTTCTTTATATGCCTTGTGAGACCGATATGTATTTCCATATCGATGCCCTTAGACACGAAGCAGAATTCATACCTGACGTGCAATTCACGGTTATTCCTACACTGTGGGGACACATTGCCGGAGGAGGATCGTCTCAAGAAGACGCGACGTTTATCAATAAGACGATCAGAGAGTTTCTTCGTTGATCAGCTCTAATTCATATGGTTCCTGATGCCGGCTGGCTCGTGGGGGATCAGGCTGTCGCGGACTTGCAGGCGAATTATGATTGTAAGCCAGGTTCATGGAAAAGAGAGGATGGATTGATTGAGCTATAAGATGCAATAAGTTTTCAAAGGCTAGACTGGTCAACTAAGGTCTGGCGAAAAACGGGGGAATTCCCTTTTACCTCGCAAATTATTCTCATTTTCAGCTTAGTATACTGTTTGAAGTAAAAGCACGTTCCGCGAGGAAAGTATGGCGGTTGAAGGAGCGGGCGTATACGTCGCCGATCTGGTATCAGCTGTAAAAAGAACCGAGGTATACTGGGCTGAACTCACCATCGTACAGGAGGTAACTACCATGCCGGACGCCATATCCAGAGTCATGAAAATCAACATCCGAGCCCGCTCGAAGGACAGGATCAATACGCTGCTGCGGGACATTCTCGGGGGTGAGCCCGGTCCTGATCGCGGCACCAACACCATTGGTGATTTCGAAGGCGCTTTCGTGAATGTCGGGGGTGTGGTCTTCGACGTGATGGTACCCACCGACCCCGATGGAGGACTGGCCAAGGTCATTGAAACGCACGGTGAAGGTATCGATTCAATCTGTTTTGCAGTTGAAGATATGGACTACACAAAAGAGGTCTTCAGAGAAAAGGGAATAGAGTTCGCCCGGGATCAGGAATTCAATGGCAATCGAGTTGCCTTCGTGCATCCAAGGGACGCGAGCGGGATCTCACTCGAGTTCATCCAAGGCCCTGCAAAGGAAGAAAGCAGCGACAGTTGAACCCTTGATATCGAGTACACGTCAAATAACTATAAAGCGACTATGAATAATCAGCTCGGAATTAAAGCAGCGGCTTTGATAGAAAAAGCTCAGGGTGGTCCAATCAATAATTGCTTATCACTCAATTGCCTTTCTCGGATCGAACGCGTCCCGAATCGCTTCTCCTATGAAGATCAGCAGCGTCAGCATGATTCCAATCGAGAAGAAGGCGGTTAGTATTAACCAGGGCGCCTGCAGATTACCAGTGCCTTGCTTGATCAAACGTCCCAGAGAGGGCGCATCGGGCGGCAGACCAAATCCGAGAAAATCCAACGATGTCAACAGTATGACAGCAGTTGTAAGCAGGAAGGGTACCATGGTGAGCGCTGCTACCATGGCATTGGGCAGCACATGCTTGACCATGATGGTGGGGTTACCCAGCCCCAAAGCGCGTGCTGCCCTCACATATTCAAGGTTGCGCGCCCGCAGGAACTCGGCGCGAACGACGCCGACCAGGGCCAGCCAGCTAAATACCAACAGCACGCCAAACATCCAGAATGGATTGAGCGGTACCACGCTCGCCAATATGATGAGCAGGTAGAGCTGTGGCACGTTTGCCCATATCTCGATAAGCCTCTGAAACAGCAGATCGATCCAACCGCCGAAGTACCCCATCGTTGCGCCGGCGGCTGTGCCGATGATGGTACTGCAAATTGTCAAAGCCAAAGCAAACAGGATCGATAAACGGAAGCCATACACCACTTTGGCAAATACGTCGTGGCCTATGTCGTCCGTGCCGAAAATGTGCTCCTTCGAGGGCGGCGTTGGTGCTGGTTCGGGCAGATACAGATCCATCGTATTGTTTGCGTAGCGAATGGGCGGCCAGATCATCCCGCCGCCCCGATCCTCTATGAGCTTTACCAGAACAGGATCCCTGTAAACCGCTTCCGTTTCGAACAGTAACTCAGATGCAACAAGATCACCGCCAAAGGTCGTCTCAGGATAGCTGACAAAGATTGGGAAATAGTACTCACCATCTACCCACAGCAGCAGAGGCTTGTCGTTAACGATCACTTCACCTAAAAGACAGAAGACGAATATGACGGCGAAAATCCAGGCGGAATAGTACCCCCTCCTGTTCTTCTTGAAATTCTGCCAGCGCCTCTGGGACAAGGAGACGGTATGATCGGAGGGCTTGTAGGGAGATTCGAGGAGAGGTTTCACCCCGGCAGACCGGTCGGGAGCGGTCTCTCCATTAGTTACCACCGACATAGTCACACCTCCCTAGTTTCAAAGTCGATGCGTGGATCGACCAGTACGTAGGTGATGTCGCCGACCAGATGCATGACCAAACCGATCAGGGAGAACATGAACAGTGTACCCATAACGATGGGGTAGTCGCGACTGACGATAGCTTCAAATCCCAACAGGCCAATACCGTTGAGGGAGAATATGATCTCGATCAGAAGGGCGCCGGTGAACAGAATGTTGACCAGAGCGCCTGGCATCTGGGCGATGATGATCAGCATGGCATTTCGAAACACATGGCCATAGAGGACACGTTTTTCTGTCAGGCCCTTGGCACGTGCGGTTAGCACGAACTGTTTGCTGATTTCTTCAAGAAACAGGTTTTTGGTCAGCATGGTGAGAACGGCAAAACCACTCAATACCATCGCTAATACGGGTAGAACCAAGTGCCAGAAATAGTCCTTGATCTTGCCCCAGGTACTCAGATCATCGAAGTAGAAGGATGTCAGACCCCGCAGGGGAAAGAAGTCCCAGTAATTGCCACCGGCAAACAAGACGATCAGCAGGATGGCAAACAGAAACTGCGGAATGGCAAAGCCGATGAATATGGCGGCACTCGTCCAGATATCGAAGGGGGTACCATCCCTGACTGCCTTGGCAATGCCAAGAGGAATACAGATACTGTAGTGGATCACCAGGGTCCAGAATCCCAGCGATATAGACACCGGCATGCGCTCAACCAGAAGTGAGATGACCGACCGATCCTGGAAGAAGCTGGTACCGAAGTCGAGTCTGATGTAGTCCCAAAGCATCTTAAAGAAGCGTTCATGGGCTGGCCTGTCGAACCCAAACTGCTTCTCCAGTTCCTTTACAAAGTCAGGATCCAGACCCCGACCACCCTCGTAGGCACTGTTCAGGGAGGCATCGCTGTCACCGGATGCATCTCCCATGTCGCCCCCGCCACCGCCGGTGATTCGCGCCGTCGCGTCTGTTTCCTGACCAGTCAGTTGCGCGATAATCTGATCGACCGGGCCACCCGGCACAAACTGGATGACGGCAAAGGTCATCAACATGATACCGAATAGAGTTGGCACGATGAGAAATAACCGCTTCAGGATGTAGACACCCATAGTTCAGAACCTGTTCTTATTGTCTATGTCTATTCACTCTCGCTGCCACTACTGTTGATATCCTGCATAGCCGCGGCTAGCTTTGCTGCTTTGGTACTGTCTATCCACCAGGTGTCGAAGAACCCTGTGCGTAATCTGGCTTGCGTTTTTGGTCTTCCGAACTTGTCCCAGTAACCGTACCGATAGCCAGGCGGCCAGAAGCCGGGAATCAGATAATAATTCCACAGCAGCACCCGGTCGAGCGCATGGGTAGCAGTCACCAGCTGGGCTCGACTTCTGGCGCCGATTACCTTCTCTATCAATTGGTCCACGACTGGGTCCTCGATGCCTGCGGTATTGCGGCTGTATTGCCGCGATGCGGCGGCAGAACCCCAGTAGTTGCGCAGCTCGATGCCCGGTATAAGGGTCTGCGCATAGGAGACGATGGTGCCATCGAAGTCATAGGTTCCGAGTCGATTGATATATTGGGATACTTCGATGGTGCGCACCTGACAGTCGATTCCCAGCCGTTTGAGGGCATTGACGATGGGTATCATGCCCCGTTCGAGGTAGATGCTGACGGTGATGAACTCGATGGTAAAGGGCTCGCCACTCTCCTTGTTGACCAGCACGTTGTCGCGAATCACCCAGCCAGCCTCCTTCAGCAATCGGGCAGCTCGCAGTAGGTTTTCTCTGGCATAGCCGTAGCCTTTGGTTACCGACGGTTTATAGACATCGGTGAATACCCGCTCTGGGATCTGGTCGCGGAAGGGTTCCAGCAACTCAAGCTCCTCCCGTGACGGCAAGCCCTGGTGAGCAAGGTCAGAGTTTTCGAAGAAGCTGGTCACTCGCGAGTAGAAACTGTGGTAGAGGACGCGGTTGGCCCACTCGAAATCGTAGACCGCGGCAAGTGCCTCTCTCACCCGTACGTCCTGGAACTTGGCTTTGCGCAGATTGAACGCAACACCGAAGTTAAGCCCCCACGGCCGTTCCGTCTTGATCAGGTTCTTGATAAAGAGCCCCTGCCGATAGCCGGGGAAGTCGTATTCGGTAGCCCATCGTTTGGCGACCCCTTCCTGATTCCCGTCCACTACACCAACTTTCTTGGCTTCATGAATAACGTGTTCGTCCTTATAGTAGTCGTAGACCACCTTTTGTACGTTGTAGCGGCCCTTGTTGACAGGAATGTCTCTGCCCCAATAGTCCTCCACCAGTTCAAGGGTAACGGTATGGCCCGGGTCGACATCAACGACTCGATAGGGGCCGCTTCCAAGGGGAATCTCCAGAGTGGTCTCTTCAAAACTCCTGTGCCGCCAGTAGTGTTCCGGAATGATGTGCATGCGTGCGATCACCTGGGCAGGTTTGGGCGAGGTGGCGTCTTTGATGTGGAATTTCACCTGGTGTGAGCCGGTTTTCTCGACCCTGACGATGTCGCGAAAGCGCAGCCTGGTTGACGGGTCGCCATATTTCTTACGTTGCTTGAAGGTAAACACCACATCGTCTGCAGTAACCGGCTCACCGTCATGCCAGCGTGCTTGCCGGCGCAGATCGAAGACTACCCAACTATAGTCATCCGCCAGTTCGACCGTTTCCGCCAACCAGCCGTATTGGCTGGCCGGTTCATCATCGGCGTCATACATGAGACGGTCGTAGATAGTGACGCTGGTATCGGCGAGACCGGCGGCTTTGCGACCCTTGCGGATGAAGTTGTTGAGGGTGTCGAAGTTTCCCAGTGCAGCCTGCCGTATGGTGCCGTACTTGGGGGCGTCCGGGTTGACATAGTTGAAGTGTTTGAAGTCCGCAGGGTATTTCAGATCTCCAAAGAAGGATATGCCGTGGCGTTTCTCGCTGGCATCGGTGAGTGATGCGCCGGCCAGCAGGAGCAGCGACCACAGCAGGCTCAGGATGCCTGCCTTATTACGTGCCCCAAGGTTCATTCAGAGCGCCTGTAAAGACCATTTAGAAAGCAAGGTTACAGACTACACTAATTGACTGGCGCTGAGAATCTCTGAACAAAATATTACAAGGCTTGCCAAAACGGGGTAAAACAGATCTGATTACCTAACAACCGGACAAGGCCTATGAGTTGCTGAAAATGATGGAAGCATATGATGCCGAGATGCCGAAACCGCTCTGGCCCGCGTTGGCTGAGTTTGTAGTTCGTGTGAATGGCCACATTCTGCAACCTAAAAGAGCAGAAGAAGAGTACATTTACTTTGCTAACTAAAATCAGACATTATTGGGCTGATGATATGGGTACGCCTGACGAATGAAATGATGTTAAGTACTCAAACTTAAAACGGAGGATAGAAACATGCGCTGGTACGGATGGGTTGCAATTGCCGCAGTTGGGGTCATTGTATGGATCATGTGGGGTTTCTTTGCCAACCTTATTGAACTAAAGCCCGACGGACCGGAAGCCGAGGCAGCACTGGCGGCGGCGGTCGAGGCGCAGGATGAGGACGCCTTCTACAGGCCTTCAAGGAATGCAGTTGAGGTTCAACCCGCTAATCCACTCAAGAACGTCTATTTTGGCGATCTTCACATTCACACAAACCTTTCTGTTGACTCTTATCTCTTTGGCAACCGACTCGATGTGGATGCGGCCTATCGAATTGCTAAAGGCGAGAGTGGAGAAATTGCAACTGGCGAACGCGTAGAGCTCACCAGGCCCCTCGACTTTGCAGCCGTGACCGATCACGCCGAGGGGTTCGGGCGTGTTCTAGCCTGCGCCAATCCTGACCTGGACAAGGCCGGGCGGAAGGAATGCGATATCCTTGAAACACCATCTCCCATAAGCTTTATAAACATGCGTTTAAGCGTTGAAAAGCGCCCCCTGGTAATGGACCTCACCATTTTCGGGAATGATAAAGACGCAGCCCAAAAATATCACGCCTCGACCTGGGAGAAAATCAAGGACGTTGCAGAGCGTCACTATGAACCGGGAAAATTCACGACCTTTGCGGGCTACGAGTACTCCCCGGTCCTTCCCGACCGCGGCAAGCATCACCGCAATATCATCTTCCGGTCGATGGAAACCCCGGACCACGCTGTTTCAGCCTTTGACGCTGCGTCTGAAATTGATTTGTGGAAACAACTGGAAGCGACATGCACAGACGGCTGCCAGTTCCTGACGATCCCACATAATCCGAACAGGACCTGGGGTTTGGCATTTGCCAGTGAAACGATTGATGGAGTGCCCTACACGAATGATGATTGGAAGTTGAGAGAAAGATCAGAGCCCATCGTCGAGATGTTTCAGATAAAGGGAAGTTCAGAGTGTTCCACGGCCTTCGGCGCAGGAGATGAAGAATGCAGGTTTGAGCAGTTTTTCCCTTATTGTGAGGAAGGCCAGGAAACGGCGTGCATCCATCCGACATCCATGGTGCGCGATGGGCTTCAAAAAGGTCTGGCGCTGGAGGATCAAATTGGCATCAACCCCCTCCGGTTCGGCCTGATTGGTTCAACAGATACACACAATTCTAACCCGGGAGATACCGAGGAATGGGACTTTCGCGGGGGAACGGCATTTGCTTCATCGCCCGCCGAACAAAGGTTGAACATCGGTAGATTGACCGGGCTGCTGAAAAACAATCCTGGCGGTCTTGCAGCCGTCTGGGCACAAGAGAATACACGTGAGGCTCTCTTTGACGCAATGAAGCACAAAGAGGTCTATGCGACCAGCGGCACCCGAATCAAACTGCGTGCTTTTGCAGGGTTTGTACTACCTACCGACATTGCGGAAACCGGCGATCTCACCGCCGCATATGAGACCGGAGTACCCATGGGTGGAAGCCTTGAGGGGCAGGGAGGCGCTCTGTCCCTCTTCGTCTGGGCTCTCATGGATCCGGACAATGCGCCGCTGGCAAAGCTTCAGGTCATCAAGGGCTGGATAGAAAATGGCGAGAGACAGGAAATTGTCCATGACATCGCCTGTGGTGGATCGCAGCTGGACCCGGCCACCGGCAAGTGCGCTGCGAATGGAGCCAAAGTTGATATCACTGACTGCAGTTGGGCCAATTTGGCGGGCCCTTCTGAACTCAAGACACTCTGGACCGACCCGGATTATGATCCAGATGAGGACGCCTTCTATTATGTCCGCGTCGTCCAAAACCCGACCTGTCGTTGGACTACCTATGACAGCTTGCGCCTCGGCCGCGAACCGCCAACCGACGTTCCGGCGGTGGTCACGGAAATGGCTTGGGCCTCACCGATTTGGGTTAAGGCCAGCGTCAATTAGTCTCTCCTATTGAATATTGGGATCTTCCATCATCATAAAGTGTCTTCAGCGCTACGATGACATCGCCGTTACGACCTGTTAGGTTTGCCCCTTTGGTACATAACGCATAAGGACCGGACACATGAGCAAAATAACTGAAGGGCGATTTGAACTGGGCGATTTTGAGCTCCAATCCGGCACTGTCATCCCAAACGCGTTTCTGGGCTATGCGACTCACGGGACACTTAACGAGGCGCGAGACAACGTTATTATCTATCCCACTTGGTATACTGGTCGTCACTCGGATGCAGAACCTTACATCGGCCCGAACAAGGCCTTGGATCCAGAACGCTACTTTATTGTCGTACCAGACATGTTCACCAATGGACTGTCGAGTTCGCCCAGCAACTGCGCTCCACCTCTGGATGGCTTGAACTTTCCACTGGTAACCCCCTTCGACAATGTTGTGGCCCAATATCGACTGCTTAGCAAGCACTTCGGTGTCACAAGTGTAGAGCTCGCCATGGGCTTTTCTATGAGCGGTCAGCAAGCGTATCACTGGGGCGCGGTCTATCCAGACACCGTCAAACGAATCTGCTCCATATGCGGCTCGGCAAAAACTGCACCCCACAATCTGCTCTATCTCAACGCCTACAAAACCGCCATGGAATCTACTGAGGGATGGAACAGCGGCAACTGGAAGACATGGTCACCTAAGCTGATCCCAGTTATGTCCAGCATCGTGACCATGATGGCCTGGTCTCAAGATTGGTATAGAGAAGGCCTTTATCGCGACAGCGGCGCAGATACTCTGGAGGAATTTGTCACGAGTGCGGCTGCTTTTTTTGAGCCCTGGGTGCCTGCGGACTTGTATGCACAAACGCTTACTTGGATGGCCGCAGACGTCTCCGATAACCCATTGTTCAATGGCGATCTGGATGCGGCGCTCGGTGCGATCAAAGCTCGAGCGCTTCTCCTACCCTGTGACACTGATATGTACTTCAGGGTAGCAGACAACGAGATGGAGCTGTCCAAAATGCCTAATGCTGAATTAAAGGTTATTCGGTCGAGTTGGGGGCACATAGCCGGCCTGCCGGGTGCCAGTGCAGAGGACGATGCCTTCGTAGATGCGACCCTGAAAGCGTTTTTGTCGAGCGAATAACAATGACTCACATCCCATTGAGGCAAGGCCGGTGCAATCTTGTTTGAAAATTCTTACGCGAGTATCCGCTCAGATTTCCTCCCACATCTGCCAAAAGCAAATTCTCATCCCTAAAGAGCTAAAACTACGTATTGATATGATAATTATTCAAAAAGCATGCTTAACCCTACTGGGTGAAGGGCTAATCACGCAATGACAATAAATGACGACATACTTCTTTATTCAGTTCCACCGTCTTTTTACTCCCAAATCGCAAGATTGGCATTAACCGAGAAAGGCGTTAAGTATCGGAAAATAATCGTGGCACCTGGTCCTCCAAATTACGAGACCTATCAACCGTGGTATATGCGCCTCAATCCAATGGGTACAGTTCCAACTCTTGTGGTCAATGGAAAGGTCATTGATGATTCCCGAATGATTCTCAACTTTTCGGGTCAGGAGCTGCAGAGTCACACACTATTTCCTTCAGAGGAAGCTCTGCTCGCTGACGTTGAGAACTGGATCGAAGAAGCCTACCAAATACCAGAGAGAGAGCTTGCCTATGGTAGTGAGAAACTAAAAAAACTGGGTGCCATAACGAACAGAAAACGATTGAAAATTCTTCGTAAATACAGAAGTAGACAAACTGATATGAAAGAGATCTATGATAACAAGATCGCAGATATCGAATCGTTCATGCAAAACGCTAGTAACACAAAGCATTTTGAAGCAATACAGAAAGCTATTCATCAAAAACTTGATTGGGCCAACCAGGCTTTAAGTGGACGCGAATTCTGTTGCGGTAAAACTTATAGCGCTGCGGATGTTGTCTGGACAGTCACTGTGGCGCGCCAAGTTATGTTAGGGAATAAACCTTTTGAAGGCCGCCCATACTTGGAGGCTTGGTACGCGCGGATGAAAGCCAGACCCTCGTACAGACAAGCCGACGTTTGGGAAAGGTTCAAACCTGAAGTCATGCTACCCATCTTACTCTGGAAATATAAGTGGTCATTATTGGTAGCGCTCACTTTAGTGACACTCATCACGCTTGGGCTAATATTTGGGTTTGGTGGCTCTGGTATATAAGCCGATATTTTAGACTTCATGAATCTATGGGACTCATTAATTAGTGTGATGACTGATCTTTTCCAATTAGTGTGATGACTGATCTTTTCCGCCGGAGGGCCTGACTCTGACCCGGCCTCCCCAGATTCTGAGCTGATCAAGGCTGATCATCAAGGTCTATGAGGTAGATCCGCTGACCTGCCCCACTGTGGCGGCCAGATGTGTTTTCTTGCGGTTATTAAGGAAGCCCCGGTGATCGAGTGGATTCTGGGCCAGATAGGGGAGTGGGGCCTCTCTCCACCACTTACAGCACCGCCCGATGAACAAGAGTGGCCCAAGGGCTGCTAGATCCCGCTTAGCTACCACCCTGTTGCTGATATCGGATGAGCTGTTGTTTGATTCCAGGCAGAGTGTCCTGTGGCTGTTGGGCATTATTGGCGCTTGAAAACAGACGCCAATTGGGGTTCAAATCATACTTGCAGATTTCTCAGAATAGAGCGTTAATGGTTTCTATACTCAACTCGGGGAGATGAAATGAGGAATCCATCCATCAGCTGCATACTTTTGTCGATAGGCATTGCGAGCTTCGCTTCGGCTGAGGTGAATGATGCAAAGCTCAGCGACATGAGCAACACTCAAGACTGGCTGGGCTATGGACGAACACACTTCGAACAGCGTTTCAGTCCATTAACCGATATACACGTCGGCAATGTAGCAAAGCTCGGTGTTGACTGGTACGTCGACTTGCCGGATACCGCTGGTCTCGCCGCAACCCCGTTGGTAGCTGACGGCATCATGTACTTCATTACGTCGCGCAATATCGTACACGCAGTGGATGCCACCGATGGGTCTCCACGCTGGACATACGACCCTGAGGTTGCAAAGCACAGTGGCCAGCGAATGCGCGCTTCATTTCTGCATGGCAATCGAGGCGTAGCACTCTGGCACGACCAGGTAATTTTTGCGACGGTAGACGGCCGACTGATCGCGTTAAGCTCAGAAAACGGCGAGTTACAGTGGAGTACCCAGACTACCGATCCGGAACAGGCCCTTTATATTTCCGGCGCACCAAAGGTCTTTAAAGACAAAGTCCTGATTGGCAATGGAGGTACCGAAAACGGCCCCGGCCGGGGATACGTGACGGCGTACCACGCTGCAACCGGCAAACAAGCCTGGCGCTTCTTTATCGTGCCCGGCAACCCTGCGCTTGGCTTCGAGAACGAAGCGATGCAGATGGCCGCAAAAACATGGACCGGAGAATGGTGGAAATATGGTGGCGGCGGCAATGCATGGCACGGGTTCACCTACGATCCCGAGTTCGACGCGGTTTATATCGGCACAGGCAACGGCGCGCCGTGGAACCAGAAAATTCGCAGCCCAGGTGGCGGTGATAACCTTTTCTTATGTTCGATTGTCGCACTCGATCCCGATACCGGCGCGTACAAATGGCACTACCAGACGACACCGGGTGAAACGTGGGATTACAACTCCAACATGGATATCGTTCTGGCTGATCTCACAATTGCAGGTCAGCCAAAAAAGGTCATTCTGCATGCTCCGAAAAATGGGTTTTTCTATGTCATAGACCGGGCTACAGGCCAGCTCATTTCAGCCGAGCCATTCGCCGAAGTGAACTGGGCTTCAAAAATTGACCTCAAGACCGGTCGTCCTGTTGAGGTACCCGGATCGCGTTATGAAGATCATAGTTTCCAGATCACACCCGGGCCTTTAGGCGGCCACAATTGGCCCCCAATGTCTTTTAATCCAAATCTGGGCTTGGTCTTCATCCCCACAATACACCAGCGTTTTCACTTTGACGATAGCCTTACAGACCTCGATAACTGGCAATCACCAGACTGGCAGGCGCCTTCGCCAACGGAAGGAATGGGCGTCGCTTTCACCAATGAGAGCGATACGGACAATGTTTCCGGGAGCTTGCAGGCCTGGGATCCGGTTGCACAAAAGCAAGTCTGGTCTGTACCTCTGCCCATTGACTGGAATCCTGGGACCCTTGCCACAGCAGGGAACCTGGTATTTCAAGGGAGAGCCGATGGTGACCTGGTTGCCTACGATGCGCGGACGGGAGAAATATTGTGGAAAGAGCATTTAGGATTAGGTATCGCCGCACCCCCGATCACTTATCGTATCGACGCTACGCAATATGTCGCGCTACTGGTGGGATGGGGTTCTATCTACGCTGCAATGGGTGAACAACAAGCATACGATCTGGGCTGGGCTTACGGGCTACAGATGCGTCGCCTGGTCGCCTTCTCACTCAAGGGTGATCAGGCCCTGCCTGCACAGCCAAAGCCCGCTCCACCTAAGATTGCAGAAGCGCCCTTTATCGAGGTTAACGATGCGATCGCGCTGAAAGGCCAAGACGTTTATGGCCAGTGCAGCTGGTGTCATGGCGACACGGCCATTTCAGGGGGGCTTGCACCGGATCTGCGTGCGAGTCCTATTGTGTTATCAGCCGATGCTTTTGCAGAAGTCGTTCGCAATGGTGCTTTGCGCAGTCGCGGAATGCCCTCCTATGCAAACCTCAGTGATGAACATTTAGAGATGTTGCGACACTTCATCAGACAACAGGCTGAACTCAGCCTCGAATCCTCCGACGCAGGGCAGTAGCAACACCATACATTTTGCATGAACAGACGCGCTGGTCTGCTGTCCACCGGCGCAGGTAATCTGCCTTCCTATTCTTGAGCTTCTTAGTCTTGAGAGTGCTGTAGGAAATGGCCTGTAGCCATCAAATCTTACTTGCAGGTTTCTCAGAGCAGGGTGTTAATGGTTCCTATACTAAGATTCAGAACTAAGGTTCAGATCTCGCCGACAGTGAAGCAATCAATTATGAAGTCATCGAACTTAATGGTTCCTATACTCATGTACTCATGAAGGATTCGTCGTGACAGACCAAATGGGGCAGCGTTTCAACCCTACATTACTCCGTTTTAACCCTAGGGTAGAATAGGAGCTGATCACGAGGGGAGTGCTGTTGCGTTTACTCAATCGGATGTCGATATGTTTGATCGCCGCGGCCCTGCTTGCCGGTTGCGGGCCCAGTGGTGGTAGTTCGGTCGCCACCAACTCGGATCTGCAGACACCCAGCGTAAGCTCGGATGTTGACACGAGCGATGAGATGTTCGTATCGAACCGCGTGCTGGACATAGATATCCAGATGGATGCAGGCGATTACGATGTGATGAGGATTGAAGGCCGTTCGTTGCCGAAGGTATTTTCCGGATGCTGGAAAGAGTACCCCGACTATACCCATTTCAAGGCGACCGTTACGGTCGATGACAAGGTGCTGCGGGACGTCGACATTCGCAAGAAGGGGTTCCTCGGATCGATCTCAGCCAGCCGACCTTCCGTGAAGCTCAATTTCGGGACACACGTGCCCGGCCGGCGCCTTAAGAGCCTTGAGCGCATGACGCTGAACAACAACCGACAGGATCCCAGCAACACGCACCAGTGCATCACTTACCAGCTGTTCCGGGATGCGGGCCTGTCCGCGCCGCGGTGTAATTTTGCGCGCGTCAGCATCAACGGGCGAAATCTTGGCATCTACACGCATGTAGAGAGCGTGAAGAAGCACTTTCTCCGGCGCAGCTTCGGTGAGGCGAATGACGAAGGTAATCTTTACGAAGCGCAGGTGGCCGACTTCGGCGAACTGCTGAAAGAGAACTTTCAGCTCAAGACCAATGAGTTGATGAACGACCGCTCGGATCTGGATTTGGTCGTCTCGGCTTTACAAGCCGATGATCTGAATCTTCCTAACTTGTTGAGCGATATAGTCGATCTCGACGCGTTTATCGACTTCTGGGCCATGGAGACGATCACGGGCCACTGGGATGGAGCCGCCGGCAATGCCAACAACTACTTTGTGTATCACGATCCCGTCTCGGGCAAGTTCCACTACATCCCGTGGGGAACCGACGGAGCGATGGAGCTGGGACATCCCTTCCGCCCCAACGGGGTACCCCTGTATCGCTACGGGCGTATCCACTCACGCCTTTATAACATTCCCGAGTATCGCGATCAGTATCACACTAGATTGCTCGAGCTACTCGACGAGATCTGGGATGCGGACACGCTCAATGCCGAAGTCGATCGAATTCAATTGCTCACCGACACACCGGAGGAGGAGCTGGCGTCCTCCCGCCAGTTCATAGATGCACTCGAAGAGCGAATCCGCTCAGCGGTTGCCGGGAACATACCTCAGACCGAATCGACCATCGTCGACGAGGCCACCGTATGTGATGATTCCAATATCACGAGCGTCAGCGGTAGCTTCATCGACGGCAACGGATCCTTCGAGTACGTAGACCTCGCCGGGAACCTGGTGGTGGTGCCGGCATGGGCGGAAGCGCCACGGCAGGAGGACGGTGACATCGTGATGAATCTGATCGGCGAGGATACGGGCGCATATCGGGTCATCGGGCTCATCGATATCGAGGAATCCGACTTCGGTTCTGAAGAGGTATGGTTTCAAGGGGTTGCGACGATGATGCAAATCGGCGAGTGGGATGGCGAGAACTGGAATAGAATCGGCTACGTTGGCGATGGTAGTATCGTGTTCGACGAGCCTGCCGTACTGGGAGAGCCAACCACGATGAGTTTCTCGGCCGAGCTGTGGTTGCGAATTCCCGGACAGCGTTTTTAGAGGGCGAAGGATGATGTTTCTCAATACGGCCCGGTATCGGGATGACCACGAGCAAATTCGCTCCCCGAACCCCGATATGGCGCCCCCCTCGGATACCTTGGGGACGTTCGCAAGTCATACGCTTGAAGCCCAGGCGTCGGTGGTACTGCCGGATCGGATCGACTCGAAATTCCTGATGCCCCTGGAGCTGCTCCCCAAGGTACTGGCGACCCTGGATCAGGAGTACACCGTTCTGGAAAGTGGGGGTACGCGTGTTTTTACCTACGAAAATACCTATTTAGATACACCGCAGTGGCACTATTATCTCGATCACCATAATGGCAAACTCACCCGTCACAAATATCGTTATCGCCGCTATCGAGAAACCGATGTGTCGTTCCTGGAGACGAAGTTGAAAACCAATACACAGCGCACCGTGAAGAAGCGCGCTCGGTGGCCGAGCCCCGAGGCCAACGAGGTAGTTGGAGCTCTGTCGTTGCAAGCGCAGCTTTACGTGAACTATAGACGGGTCACCTTTTGGTGCAACTCGATCCAGGAAAGGCTGACGATGGATTTCGATCTGAGATTCAGTCGGCCGGGTTCCGAAACTTTCACGTACATACTCGACTATTTCGTGACCGAGCAAAAGTGTGAGAGTAGGGTCGGAGGGTCGCCGTTTGCTCGTTTTGTACGCAAGCACAGCTACCTGCCGGTGTCGTTAAGCAAGTACTGCATAGGCGCCTGTATGACCGACCGGAACGGCACATTGAAAAAGAACCGCTTCAAGCCGATGTTGCGCAGATTGCCGGTCCAACAAATTGAGTTGGCAGCCTGATGGAAAACCTGAACCTTGACTTTCTAATTCGGCTGGTGATCAACACAACGGCGACTCTGGTGCTGGTTCGGTTTGTTTACTTCAGATTCTCACAACATCGGGCTTACGCCAACTCGTTCATTCTGTTTGGCCTCGGTGTGTTTCTGATCACGAGCCAGCTGGCAAGTGTCGACATCTCAATGGGTTTTGCGTTCGGACTTTTCGCGATATTTGCCATGCTTCGCTATCGTACCGAGTCGATCACCATCAAGGAGATGACCTATCTATTTCTCGTGATCGCCATCTCGCTGCTGTCTGGCGTAGGCACAATGACGCACCTTGAGCTGCTCGCGTTGGTTGTCATCATTTGCTTAGTTGCCTATATCACCGAGGCGAGCGCGCTGATACCGCGCCTCGAAGAGCAGACTATCGAATACGAGAAGATCGAGAACATCGTGCCCGAGCGCAGGTCGGAACTGATAGAAGACTTGACGCAGCGCTTGGGTACCGAGATCAAGAACGTAGAAATAGAATCTGTGAGTTTCCTGCGAGATACTGCGCGTCTGAAGATCCAGTTTGTAGGGCGGAAGACCGATCAATGAAATGTGCTGTCGCACACGCTCTGGTTTTCTTTATCAGTTCGAGTGCCGGCAGCGCAATGTCCGCAGAGGACACGCCGGAGGTAGCCGAAGAAACAAAGACGTTTGCCGATCGATTGGATATCGGCGCTCGGCTTTTCCTCGATGCCGATCATTACGGGTCATTCTGGGATCGCGGTGATGACAGTACGACCAGTGAGGCCGAAATCCGTAACGCCAGAATAGAAATCAACTACGACTTCCCGATGGGATGGGAAGGCCGCCTGCAGGTTGATGCTTCGAAGGATTCCAATGACGCCGACATAGATTTGGGCAGCGCTTACATCCGTTACAACAAATGGCGATACGGCGACTTCACGCTCGGCAAGACAAAGGAAGCAATCGGATTGGAACGCAACACCAGCGCTGATCGGATTCTGACCATCGAACGCTCGATGGCGAGCGCCGCATTCACTCCCGGCAAGAGCTGGGGGCTGCACCTTCGGGATGGCAACAAGAAGCGGTTCTGGGCCTTCTCTTACATGCAGGAAGACGACCAGGACGACGACTACGAAGAGAGTACACCCACCGCCGTTAGCGGTCGGTTCGTTTGGTATCCGCGCAACACGGATACGGAGACGATTCACGTCGGTGCCTCTGCATCATCGCGCGACCTTAATGGTAATGACTATCGGATTGCAGAGCGCGCCGAGGTAGATACCGGCGACCGCGTGTCACGCAGCGCCGAGTTTGCCGCAGACACCGCAACAATCTACGGCCTCGAGGGCATATGGCAGCGTGGCTCGGCGTTGCTTCAGGCCGAGTACCTGGCCACAAACGTCGAGGAAGTGACCGGCCGGGAGTGGGATTTCAATAGCTACTATGTCACCGGGAGCTATTTTCTCACGGGTGAAGCCCATCGACTGCGCGATGGCGGGCTGCGCCGAGTCAAGACTAAAGGTCGTCGCGCCTGGGAGCTGGTTGCACGCTATAGTTTTCTCGATGCCCGCGACAATGGCCTGGGTTCCGAAACGTCCGTCGCGACCCTTGGCGTCAACTACTACCATGGCGAACACATACGGATTATGTTGGCGTTGCTTAAGCCTGACATCTCTGGAGACGTGGTACACGGAGATCCCGAGGGTGAGGCGATATCACTGCGGTTTCAGGTGAACTACTAGCCGGCTCCCGGGCCCGCTGATGGCCCAAGGCCCCGCTTCTGCCGGAAGTAAATTCCTATCCCTTGCCTTGTTGTGGATGATCAGACCGGGCGGCTTGGGGCGCGGCGCTGTCTTCTGTCCCGGACGCGGTCGCTTTGAGAAGGCTGGCTTGCGCCGTTATCCCGGCTGCCCCCTTCGAGTCCTGGTAGAGATAGTTGCGAGTGATCGGTACCGCCAGGTGGTGGCGTGCCAGTTGCCAGTGCTGCACCGTGGTGATGCCGGCTTCAAACGAGGTCTGAGAGATGACCAGATAGAACTCCCACATACGGCAGAATCGCTCACCGCGTTCATGTACAAAACGTGCACGGTGCCGCTGAAAATTGGCGTTCCAGGCGGCGAGGGTCATGGCATAGTGTTCGCGCCAGATCTCGACATCGACGGTGTGCAGATGGCTTTTTTCCACGCTTTGGGCCACCTCGGAGAGGCTCGGCAGGTAACCGCCGGGGAAGATGTGGCGACGGATCCACGCGTTGGTGGGTGCCGGGGGCAGTCGGCTGCCGATGGTGTGCAGCAGCGCGACTCCCTCTGATGTGAGTGAATCGGATATCTTGCGCATCAAGGTCGTGTAATTGCGTTTGCCGACGTGTTCGAACATCCCCACCGAAACCACGCGGTCGTAGCGTCCGGTGTGTTCGCGGTAATCCATTTGACGGATGTCTATGCGGGTTTCGAGTCCGCAGGCCCTGACCCTGGCGCGGGCCGTCTGCATCTGCTTGTGCGAGAGTGTGAGCCCGGTGACACGAATGTCGAATGCCTGACAAAGCGCAATGGCGAGGCTGCCCCAACCGCAGCCGATATCGAGCACGTGTTGGCCGTCCTCTAGGCAGAGCTTGGCCGCGATCAGGTCGCATTTTGCGCGCTGTGCCTGTTCAAGGGTGATTTGGGGATGTTCAAAGTAGGCGCAGGAATAGTGCAGGTCGTCGTCGAGGCATGCTCGAAACAGCACTTCGTCCAGATCATAGTGATGACCGACGTTGCGGTAACTCGTGCGGATGCTGTTCCATGATTGCAGGATACGTCCCATAGTGCTCATCAGTGTCGCTCGTCCGTTTCTCGGGGCGACCGATGATTCGAGGTTGATGCGTAGTATCGAGAGCAGGTCGTGCAGGGTGCCTTGGGCAATATCCCAGTTGCCGTTCATATAGGTCTCACCCAGGTTCAAACGAGGGTTGGTGAGTATGTGGTTGATGACGCCGGGTTTGTTCAGGCGCCAGGTAACACAGGGTTCGTCGTGGCCACTCTCTTTCTGGCCGAAGGTAATTCGCCGGCCATCGTGGTCGATGATGGTGAGTTCTCCGAACTGCACCAGACGCTCAAGCAACTCGTACCCGTTCATATCCCTCTCCGGACCCGCGGCGTGTTCGCGACGTTTTGTGGCATCCGCTCGCACAAACTCTCTTAGGGGACTCTAAGGAGCCGCGAGTATGTCATTCACGAATGAAACATTATCTCAGCGCAAACCTTGAGGATCAATATCGGTACGCGCCACTACCTGAGTTTCCGATTTTCCCTCTGGTTTGTGCCGGACGCATTGCCGGCATGGTTGACTATAACGTCGGCCATCGTGCCGGGCGCCGGAGACTTCAGCGCAGCACCATGCCGGCCTTCAGTCCCAATCTCTGTCTGCAAAGCCTGCCACGTCCGATCATACCAGCCTCTCTTCATTGCCACACAGTGACTGACTATTTGCCCTCTTTTTCGCTCCAAATGCTGCAGAGGTATCCAGAACAGTATGGATATTTTCCCTGTCCATCCGCCGGGATAGTGGTACTTTCTTAAGCATAAATCTCTGTAATGATGTCCTTAGCAGTTTCGATAAACAGGCCAATGTCTTCATCCGTCATCGGTACCGAAAGCGCCAGTTGGCCACGATACATTGGGAAAACTCCGCGATTGGCCATTTCAAAAGCAAATATCTGCATTTGCTCTTCGTTATCGTACCCTAGGATGTCCCGGCACGAAGTGGGCGCTTGCCCCGGGCTATCGACAAATTCGTAACCGAGGTGCGATCCGATTCCATAAATCACAAACGGGCGATCTTCATCTTTCGCCCACTGATTTAACTCTTTCTTTAGCCGGTCCCCGTAAGCATTCAGCCGCGCATAGGCATCCTCATCCATAACCTGCAAACACGCCGCTCCAGCAATCGTCGCAAGCGGATGGCCATGGTGCGTACCAGAGTGACTCACCGATCCTTGATCACCCAATTCGAAGTACTCGGCCTGTCCGCCGACTGCACCAATAGGGACACCTCCACCAATCAACTTGCCCAAGACAACCAGATCCGGCCGAATACCGTAAAGGCTCTGTATGCCGTGATAATCGGCGCGCAAGGTAATCGTCTCGTCAACGATAAGGAGAATACCGTATCGCTCTGTGATCTCTCTGATGCCCTGCACGAATTCCTGATCGAGGGTAACGACAAATCCCGCGCCGGTCTGCAATTCCACAATAACGCCGGCAGTATCGTGCGCGTTGGCTCGGAGTATGCGATCACAGCTCTCTAAGTCATTCTGAGGAAGCACAACAACGTTGTCCTGAACAAAATTCGGAATGCCGGCTGTATTGGCAACGGGAATTGGGTTCGTGGGCGGTCCCGGAAACATGGTTCCGGGGACATTAAACGGGTGCAACGACATCATGAAGTCGTCACCGAGCCCGTGGTAGCCACCTTCGAATTTGGCTATCTTGTTTTTGCCCGTATTGGCACGCGCGATGCGAATGGCACTCAAACAAGACTCACTGGCCGAGCAGGAGAAGATTATTCTCTCGATTGCATCTATCCGCTCACACAACATCTTTGCCAGATGGTGTTCGTGAGGCACAGGATTGCCGAACGAAAATCCCTTGGGAACATACTCTTCTAGGGCTTTTTGAATCTTCGGGTGATTATGACCCGTGATGTTACAACTAAAATTGTTATGAAAATCCAGCAGCTGACAATCATCAATTGTATGTAAATATTGCCCATCGCCCTGATCGACATAGATGGCGTGGGGTCCGAATGTGAGGCTGTTTCTACTATAACCCCCCGGAATGTATTTGCTTCCTTCCTGACAAAGTTGTCCTGACTTCTCAAACTTGCTTGCAAAGTTTGCGCTGGCTTGCTCTAACGATAATTTACCCATAGCGTAGATTCCTCCATATCTTCATCAATGCTTGTTGCCCGAATTTGAGTGCAAACGAGCTATATAGCACCTGATTTTGATCTCCCGCAAATACCGTATCGCAACATACTCGATATTGCATCCGCGCGCACTCGGTAACAGCCTCAAAATACTGTTATTTTGCAGACGCTGGCGGTATCTAAAGCCAGTCGCGGGCAGTTTGACAAACCAGAGCTTAACTCGTCGCGAATTCATTTCTGAATCGTTGGCAAGCGGCCCGCAGATCCGGGATGTCGCTATCCAGGGGAACCTCGCCGGGTGTCGTTATTAAACTAAAACCCCGTGTCGGCTCGACCGCCCATTCACGTGGCTGCAAAGGCAAAATAACTCCGCCGGGTTCACCATCGGGCACACCTCGTTGATTGCATACCAACAGCCCGGTCGGTACTTCACGGTAGAACGCCTCAACGTGTGTCTGCTCATGCCCGTTAGGCACCAACACAGGGATAGCGCTGTAAAAACGGGCTACATTAATTACAGGATTTATCGCCAATTGCCAGGCTCTGTTACCCTGCACAGTGGTCTCGCTTTCGACGATAAAAATGACATGCGCCCCAGCTTCAGCGAAGATTCGAGCACTTTCGCTGACTAATCGACCACAGGTTTCCAGCACCGAAGTATCGTTGTCGTCCATTAACTGCCCAGCGAGCGTCGCCGGTCCCGTAATGACAACAGCAAACAATGTTTCATCTGTTTGAGTGGCTTGCAATCGCGTCAGAACTTCGACTCCAGTTTGAATTCGATCGTGCGTGTCAAGCAGAGAAGCGATATCCTGGGGAATGGGCTGACGGGGCTTACCCGAAATCTCTGGCGGGTACACACGCCAGTCTAATTGAGCACCTACCGCTTCTGCGACTGCTGACCTGTCATAAAAGCAAACGATCGCATCGACACCAATCGCCTGATTCATTGCCACCAGTGACTTTGCCATTTGAGTGGCATCCGTGAGAAATTCACGAACATCGAGGTTGTCAATCTGCGCCGCAGCGGCGTGAACCAAAGGAATCAGCAACGGATGCGACGGCACCTCGCCGCGTTTCACAAGGCGGCGAAATCGCCGTTTTGTGTTTAATTGTTGCGGTGACGCAGTCATACGGCCATATACGAATCTACGGCCGCATCAACGGCGTCACCAATTTCGCATCAGGCCAGCTACCGTAGTGACGCAGTATTTCCTCAGGCGGGCGTTTTTTCAGCCACTCAGCTTCGAAATCACTGTACTTCTTACCGTTTTTTAGGCGAGTCGCGCATGTGGCGCTGCGAAGCTTATCGGTTGCGACCTGATCAACTTGGTTGGTATCTGGATCGATTACGACACGGTAGATAGACTCTGCAACTGCGATCGAAACAGTGCCTTTCTCAATATCGGCACGGACCGCCGCCGGATCGCGCTCAATGGGGTCGCCATACCCCGCCCCGCCGGTTGAAAACGCAAATGTAATGACATCGCCGCGATCATAGGATCGGACGCTGCGACCCTGAAACTCGGTCGTTACCTCACCTTGGATGGTCTGATTTTCGAGGATTTCGATCGTATCCAGCGTGATGTCCTGATTACCTTCGCCGAGAGTCTCCATAATGTCTGGCTTGCGGACACTAATCCCAGGTATGGTGCAAGGTGCATAGCCACCGAACAGCGGTTGCGGGGTCTGGATTTTGGAGTTGTCCGCGATCGCGCTCATGTAAACCTCTTCCACGTGATGTGCTACCCACAACTGTGAAGTACCTACTCCACCACGCAATTTTCCGTGTCCGCACGAGTCTTTCCAGTGTTGCGATATGGGTATCAGCAGTGGGAACTCGTTTTCGACCAGTTCGACGTCTGGCGCACGCCCAAAAACACACCAGGGAAAGCCGAAAGCATCCATGCCATCCATCTCAGGCCGAGCGCCTTGCCCCTCCGTATTGAGCGAATAAGCCAGCATGTCTGCGAACGGCATCTTCCACTGAGACAATCCCGCCAAAACGAGTGCATTGCCACCGTTACCTTGAGAAGCCCCAACCTGTTGCCAATCTGATGTTGCAAACATCGCTTTGCCAACGCAGTTGTGTACAGCACTCATCACACCTGAAGCAATCATAACGGAGTTGCTGGTCGCTGCACGTACATCTGGCGACAGACAGGTTCCTGGAGGAAAATAGAATTCGATGTTGGCAAACGTTCCGTTACTGATCGGCAGATCGTGGAACAAATATTCATAGATGTAGTTTGAAAAATGTCCGATTGCTGCCTGCGGGTGCGCATTGTAGGACGATGCAGTCTCCGGTCCTGTGCCAGTAAAGTCGACCAGCATATGATCGCCATCCTTCACGACAGTCATGTAGCAGGAACGAACCAAGCCTTGCTCGAGTCCAACCGCATCGGCAAATGTTACACATCGATACTTGCCGTCCGGCCAGTGGTGAATTCGCTTCGCTGCTCCCTGCTCAGCCGAAATCAACATCTTTCGAAAAAGTCCCTTGATGTAATCCACGCCTTCCCGTTCTGCGAGCTCGATCAGCCGTGTGCGCACGCGGTCTGCCGTGGTGCAGCGTGCTTTCAAGTCAACCGTGATCATTTGCGGTGCGCGAATACCGAACGCAGCGAACACGCCCTCAATATCACTACGCAATTCGAAATTCTCGCCGATCTTGAGCGGCGGCAGATTCATTCCTTCCTCGAATCGAGACGTGGCAGAAACAGGCATTCCTCCTGGTTCGCTGGCACCTGTTTCCGTCGTATGAACGAGTGCCACGGTCCACGCGATTAGCTTGCCTTCGAAAAATACGGGCATTGCGACCATCTGATCGGGATTATGGATTCCTCCATACACAGCGTCGTTGCAAAACCAAAGATCGCCATCTTTGATTCCTGGATTCTCTGCATGCGTGTGCAAGATGTACTTGACAATCAACGGCGGTATGACCGCATGCAAATATGTACCGCATGATCCGTTAACCATGTCACCGGATGCCGTCATGATTCCGACGAGTGAGTCTCCAGCGATTCCCATGGCGCTGCGACAAGATCTCACAAAGACCTCCATACCTTCGTCTAGGATATCGTTCGTGCGTTGAAACCCTATCTCGTATTGACCAAGGCCTATTTTCTCAACGCAGGCGAGCTCTTCTTCTGTGGGAGGTGTTGGTTTCAACCACTCCATTTTCTGTTCAATCGTTGGGATTGCCATTCTATTCTCTTCCTAAATTCAGCTCAGGGCGCTTGTATTTCGATCTCGCTGCGCGCGCCGTCGCGAACCGATACCGCGCTGCTGGTTTGCGAAGCCTGAGGAGTGGATGCTGTGTTTCCTTCAAGAATTCCCAGGCCGTACTTGTCAATTGAGAAAGTCTGCTCAGGAGCCACAACTACAGTTGTCAGGTCCGCCTCGACAATAGCTGGTCCGACGAATCGGTTTCCTGGTTGCAGTTCGTCGAAGCTGTACACCGTCGTCTCAACGTATTCGGCGTACTCGGGCCAGTAAGCTTGTCGAGTTCCTGTGCGAGCAGCGCTTGCATCCGCGCCCGTGATTGGTAACTCAGCAAGTTCCACTTTCTGAGTCGGAACGCTAACTCTCAATACATAACTGTCCAAATACACGCCTCCCGGTTTATTGACGACCAAAGGGCTAAAAGCCTCGGAGAATTCCAATTCGAAGGCTTCGTAAACGTCTCGTGCGTCGTTCTCAGAACGAATGTACAGATGCGGTGAGGCCATGCGTTTCACATTCACCTGACCGCCGTAAAGCATATCGAGCTCCAGAGAGAATATTGCCTGATCAACAGGCAATCCTTCAGCCATTAGGTCTTGCTTGGCACGCTCAACTAACAACTCCACGACCCCGTTGAATGTTTCGTACTCTGTGGTCATATTTTCGGTAATCGCCTCCATAAACATCATGCGCTTCGACATCTCATAGATATGGACGATATCCATTACCGATGCGCCCATAGCGCAGAATACCGGAGACGTTGGAAAGATTACTGCCTTATCAATGTCGCCCTTAAAGCCGGCAACGTGGGTGGGGCCGGCGCCTCCAAACGCGAACAAAACAAAATCCTCCGGCTTATATCCGCGAAGGTGGACCTCGCGCTTTATCGCGGACGCCATGTTCTGATCCACGACGTGCCGAATCAAAGCGGCGGCTTCGGGCACGCTGATTTCCAATGGGTCCGCAATGTTTTTCTCTATCGCACGTTCCGCCTTCGCCTTACTCAACTGCATCTGACCACCAAAATAGTTCTTATCGCTCAAATAACCAAGTACCAGATCCGCATCAGTTACGGTGGGTTCAACACCCCCCAGGTCGTAACAGACTGGACCCGGCATTGAGCCGGCACTTCGTGGACCGACATCGAGGCGATTTCCAAGCAGCGGGTCGAGTGAAGCAATTGAACCGCCACCTGCACCAACAGATGTCGTTTGCAGCATCGTCACACCGACCATCCATGTATCGATAATCGGTCTGAATTCGTAGTTTCGTACGCTTGATTCGACTACCAATCCAACGTCAAAGCTCGTGCCGCCCATGTCACAGGCAACGACGTTGTTGTACCCCAATTGTGACGCAAAATGTACGGAGCCCATCAGACCCGCGACAGGCCCGCCGTTAAATGTTCGGCAAGCGGTTGTCTTGAACAATTCGGCACTACCCCCGGAATTGTGGATCATCAGGAAGCTATTGTTAAAACCATGTGCCCTGACTTTGTCCCAGGTCGACGACAGTTCTATTTGCATAATCTGCTGCAAATAAGCATCAAGCACGGTCGTCATGGTGCGCTCGTATTCGCCCAACTTGGCGACTACCTCGCTCGACAAAACGACTGGCAGATAACCAACGTGGAACTCTTTGTACTCTTCCCTGATTATCTCTTTGATCCTGCGTTCATGTGCCGGATTGGCAAAAGACCACAATAACGACACAACAATCGCTCGAGCACCATTGTCCATGAGTTGTTTTAGTTTGCGGCGAACGTCGTTCTCATCGAGAGGTCGAATTACGCTCCCGGTTGAGTCTACTCGCTCCTTAACTCCGACAATCATTGGACGGGTCACAAGTGGCGTTGGTTTTGATTGCACCGCGAGATTGCGACGCTGCGCCACACGCTTCCCGTCGACCCATTGTGCACCCCGTCCGATGAGGATCGCATCCTCTTGACCCTCGCTCGTGATCAAGCCAATTCGCGGGCCCTGCCGTTGAATCAGTCGATTCAATGCCACCGTCGTCGAATAACGGACAACATCGATCCGCGGCAGTAGCTCACTTACATCCATGTCAAATTCATCCGCAGCATCCTCGACTGCGTTCATAAAACAAACGGACAGATCCTGAGGTGTTGTTGGTGACTTGATGATGATGCGTTCGCCATCTATCGTCATCACCAAATCACAAAACGTACCACCGATATCGACATCAATTGAGTTCAGTGCCGCAACACTATTGTCGCTCATTTTATTCGCCACCTTCTCCGGCCAGGTATAGACGTCCGTCCAATATCCTCAGTTCACCATCATTAACACGCGCCTTCAGCTTTGCAATATCTACCTCTATATCGTGTGTAATCGGATGACCGGGGGGCAGATACTCTGTCTCTATCTGTCGCCCGCATTTGGGGCAATAAAACTCCAAAATGCGCACCCAATCAGGATCCGGCGAGAACGTGAACTCGCCTTGTATGACCGGGTTGTGAATCTCTGTAGGATCCCTGTCAACTACCAGACAACCAGTCTTGTAGTTCTCGTGGGCCGAGACAAGATTGTGCCCGCATGATGTGCAATACCAACATTCTTCATCAAGATCCAGTTGCAGGTACTCCGTAAATTGAATTCTCTCCATCAATATCCCCTACGCGTCTATACGCGACAGCACGCCCATACCGTATTCATCAACTGTCATCGTCCACCCGGCGGCTATGAGACATGTTAGGCTCTCACCCGATACTATAGCCGGGCCACGCACCGTATTGCTCGCTTGAAGCTTAGTGAAGTCGACTATAGGAACTTCCGTTGCATCTTCGGTGAACCAAACATTGCGGTAATCAGACACAGCATGTTCGCAGGAAGTATTACCCTTTGTTATCCGCGCAGGCTCATAGGAGCCAAGGCCATACTCAGCCCTCAGTCGGAGCAGAACGCTGGAAATACCTGTCAATTCGACATCGGGTCCCAACGGGATTGTTTCTGCGCCATCTATCTCGAGCTCTGCGTGATACTCGGCCATATTGACGTCATACCCTTCCGCTTCTAAGTCTCGATGGGCTTTGCTGCGCAGCAGGTCCAGAATTTCCTCAATCGCCGTTCCCGAGTCTTGCTGATCGGTCTGAATTGCATGTTCATACACATGCGTAATGTCGGAAATTGCGGTACCAAATGCGCTAAAAATAGGGGCCAGAGAGAAAGAGACGTTTACCCGGCTAATGCCGAGAATATCCGCGACAAACGTAGCAAAGAGCGGGCCATTGCCCCCATACGCATACATTTGCGAATCAATGGCATCGATCCCAGCCTCCACGGCAGTCCTGTCTACCAGACCACTGACCATTTCGGCAGCACAATCACGGGCAAGCAGCGCGGCTTTCTCAACAGATACCTTCAACGGTTTTGCAAGATGTCGCTCTACTGCTTCTCGCGCCCTGGCAACGTCCAATTCCCGTCTGCCACTCTGGAAGCCGATAGGATCTATATACCCGAGAACGACAAAACAGTCGGTAACCGTAGCCTGCTCACCGCCCAGTCCGTAGCAGGCGGGCCCAGGTGAACATCCCATGCTCTCGGGGCCAATTCTCACGTTTGTGACTGCGTCTGGTTCCGGTCTAACGACACTGCCTCCACCCATGGCAGTGGATCGCAACAGTTGCATAGATGTTGCCAGCGGAATACCAAACAGGTTTCCGCCTTGCTGGTGCGCGGGCTTGCCGTCACGCGCAACGCTGCACTTCGCTGTTGTACCACCAACATCCAAGCACAGAACCGTGTCAACTTCGTATTGGCGCGCAAAATAAGCGCCAGCATATGTGCCGAATATTGGACCAGATTCGATCGTATCGATCGCCTTGGTCTTGCCAATCCGTGCCATGCCACCATTGGTATGACCAACTAACAGGTTCCCGGACCACTCGTGTTCGTACTTGAGGCGGTCTTCTGCTTTAAACAAGGAAGTCGCTAACGCTGGGTGTACATAGGCGTTAATTAACGCGCTGTGCGTACGCGTCATGTCGTCCGGTGTTTGTGCCATCTCGTGACCTAGTAGAACGGGAACGGCTCCCATGTAGTGATCCGGGTACTGTTTTTGCACCAGTTGTCGAATCCTTTTTTCCGCCTCGGGATCTGCAAATGCTCCTGCGAAGCTGACACAAACTCGACGTACGCCAGCTTCAAGCAAACCGCGGATGGATGAAATCAGAGTTTGTTCCTGATCGTCGTCCTGCGCGATACTAACCACGTTATTCGGATCCAGAATCGAATCAAGTGCCGGAGAGCGTCCTTCACCGTACAGCTTCTCTTCTTCCCCCACGTCAACCAGCAGCCCGACTTTAGGTCCGCGCTGTTCTGCCAAGGCATTGGACGTGACGGTTGACGACCATCGAATTACGGCAACATCTGAAAGAAATGCAGCAACACCCGTGTACCCCAGCGACTCTGCAGCGTCATTCAGGAGGTTCATTAATGCCACAGTGAGATCATGCGGTGTCGAATCAACTTTGAACATCAGCGTCTTGCCGTCGCCAAGGATCAACGCATCCGTCATCGTCCCGCCGGCATCGATATTTACTGTGAACATTTTTCCCTCATAACACGATCGTTGATCAACGTATGTCAACGTATTTGAGTATCAATTCACTCACGAACAGCCCAAATACTTTCTATACGAACAAATTAACCTTATCACCTATCGTACTCACCTATCTTTAGATAGATTATTTGGCTTCGATGTGATGTGCCGCCTAAGGTGTGCAGTCGACTGCCCAGCGCAGAACTTTGATGAAGGCTGAACTCTTGTGTGGTGGTACCGTGCCCACACGCAACACTCTAGTGAGAACTTTTCGGCGGGCCAGGCAAACTCGCCACAGAACCCAATTGGCGCAATCTCTGCGCGTCACCGGCGAATGCTAACCAAACCAGATGGATCTCTCAATCTATGAATCCAAGCTCTTTAGCTCGTCGCGCCGCCTGGGCTCTACGGCGGATTCCAATCTTGTCGTAAGTCTGTTGCAAATACCATTTCACGGACCCCTCGGTTAGCCCGAGTGAATTCGCTATTTCGCGATTGAGGAGGCCGCTTTCCACCATTTTCAGAATATCACGTTCGCGTTCAGTGAGGATTTGTGTGCCAATCGGGGCCACTTTAGAAGTAGATGTGGTGACAGTGTGCCCAAGTTCGGCCGCAATTATTGTCGCTAGTTGTTCTGCATAAATCAGGATCGGATCATCACCGACCACCTGCCCATCGATAAATTGTTGCAGTAGATTCTGGCTATTTTCCATTTCGTCGACAATCGTTCGCACCATTCCTGTTTGCATTCCAACTATCAGAGCATTTCTAAGTGCACGCAGGCTCGCTCGCGAATCGCCGGATTGCTGCAGAATATGAGCATGAAGCACACTAAACTGAACATTTGTCCGCAAGGCATTATGATTTTTTGCAAAGCGAATCCACTTGCGGCAAACAGTCGACATCTCTTTCGAATGCCCTTCGAACCTCGCTAGCCGGCACCAGGTCAATGCTCTTGTCGCATCTATGGTTGTGCTACCCCCTTTTGGATAGAAGCTCGCCGTATTTTGGCCACCGAATAACTCCACAAACATTTGCTTTCCCGTTTCAACATCGCGGGCCAACAAAGCCTGGCGAGCACACTCTGCTTTGATTTTCATCCCGAAACGGGGAAAACCCCATTTAATCGCCAACGCCTCTGCCTCCCTCAACACTCTCTTCGCCCCGGTATCTGAACCAGTCGCGACTAAACGGCGGGCTCGGCACACATATCCAGCGATTAGTTGATCGACAAATCCAATCTGATCTGCAAGTTGAAGGTAGCGACTTAATAGATCGTCAGCATCATCGAGTTGATTGCGCTCGTAAAGAACCTCGGCAAGAAGGATCCCTGGCATAGCAGCCAACGGAGACAGCTCACCACTGATTTCGCTGGCTATGGAAAGACCGAGTGCTAGCGACTCCTCAGCACGATCCAGGTCACCCCGTTCGAGCTCCGTTGGGCCAAGAATCGAATTGTGCCAAATTATCACCCACCGACTTTGGGCCTCTTCATATAGTTGCATGGAAAGCGCATCAAATTCGTTCGCGTTACGATAGTCGAACATCTCACGCTGCGCATATAATAAGCACGTCAAGAGATTGCCCTTTAGATAAGGATCTGTTAACGGGAAGTCTTCAAGCATTTCTTGACACAGATGCGCCACAAGAGGCATATCGTCTCTGAATAGTGCGTACATCATTTCTCGATGTTTGAGCATTGCGCGCAGGTCAACTAACTCGGATGGCGGCAAGCCGGTGGCCTCTTTTTCCTCCAAAACCTCCCGTACTTCATTGAGCATCTCGCTAGCGGCTGAAAACTTCCATTCAAGGATTAGTGACCATGCCTGATCAAGGAGAATTCGCGGGCATTTCCGCAAGTTTGATTCGGGAATTTGTTTGTACCATTCGTCCAAGATTCCAAGACGTCCACTATAAAAGAGCGCGTCGCAAGCCCTATCAAGTAGTAGTGTTGCTTTTCCCATGTCCTGTGCTTCCAAGGCGTGTTGAATCGCCTCCTCGACACAGTCATTATCGGCAAACCAGTCGCTGGCGCGATCATGAAGCAGTACAGATCGCTCGGGATATTCGACATCGAGCGAATTTCTAAGAACCTCTGAAAACAGATGATGGTACCGGTACCAGTGTCTTTCACTGTCTAGTGAGAACATAAACAAGCTTTTTGACTCGAGGATGTCGAGCATCCGTCGGCCATTGTCAACACCGGTTACTGCATCACATAGAGATGGGCTCAAACGTTCGAGGATTGACGTTTGTAACAGAAACTGCCTTATTTCAATATCCAGGCCGTGAAGCACGTCTTCCAACAGAAAATCGGTCACGTCTCGATAATTGCCCGAAAATGTTGAGATGAACTCTGCCGGGCTAGCGCTGTTAGAAAGAGCGATCGAGGCCAGTTGCAATCCAGCCGCCCATCCTTCGGTCTGTTGCCCTAATCTGTGAATCTGACCGGATGAGATTTCTCTATGGCCCGCAAGTGACATGAGAGAATGAATTTCGACACCGCTAAATCGAAGTTCATCGCTGGTTATCTCTGCAAGCCGACCGAGTGCCCGGATTCTCCCCAACCCAAATTGAGGTGCCTCGCGACTGATAATTATTAATCGGAAATTGTTCGGCGCATCGGAGACGATCTGTGCTACGGCATCTAGTACTTGCGTGTTGCGGATGACATGAAAATCATCCAGAACAATACTGACCCGATTGTCCAACATGACGACTTCGTTGAGAAAAGCACCACCAAGCGAGGCTGCCGACAGTCGAACGCCGGCATTGAGTTGGTCGAGGACCTTGCTACCAAATCCATCAATTGCCTGTTGCAACGCGGCGACCAGGTATGTAAAGAACCGGCCGAGGTCGTTGTCGGAAGAATCGACACTGTACCAAGCGGGTATCTCCGTCGCCGGATCTAGACTTGCGAACCATTGACCAACCGCTATCGTCTTTCCATAGCCCGCTGGAGCCTTAACTACAACCAGGTTGTGTTCCATCGTGTCAGAGAGCTTCCTGAGAAGCCGTTCACGGGCGACAAGTCCTACTTCCCGAACCGGTGGAACGAGTTTGGTGCGGATGATTACAGGATTACCGTCCGCCAACTGTTTCTCCTCTCTACCAAGCGTGCCGATAGCTATACCCGAATCCAGCCAACTGTCAACTCACCAGCCGTTGGGGTATAGGAACCATTAACACCCTATTCTGAGAAATCTGCAAGTATGATTTGATAGCTACAGGCCATTTTCTATAGCGCTATTAGGAATTAGAAGGGAGATTAGGAATTAGAAGGGAGATTACACCGGTTTTGAT
>Ga0208278_1000072_pt1 | contig 48488 bp, 45 predicted proteins | sample ETN01SmetaG_FD_185794 | JGI IMG/M metagenome (GOLD analysis project Ga0208278, IMG submission 185794) | Marine microbial and viral communities from oxygen minimum zone, Eastern Pacific Ocean - ETNP2014F12-01SV259 (SPAdes) (version 2) | ecosystem: Environmental > Aquatic > Marine > Oceanic ...
TGCACTGACTTGCTGGCAACTTTGTTGCCCCTGGCCTGAATACCTTTGATGGCCAAATCATCCAAAATATAGATATCGTTTGATTTACGAATTCTGGGAGTAGGTACAAAAGATACTTCCAGCAGAATTCCCTCTCCCTGACTCAAGTGCAAAATTTTTGCACCTTTTTTCGCAGGAAAGAGATTGTATTCACGGTCCATGATGAACTTTTCAACGCGGAAACGTTTTGCATAACAAACCCTGGTTGCACCTTCCCAGTATACCACATTATGAACAGTCGCTGAATTCAGTTTTTCAACACAAATAGCATTTTTTCCGATGAATTGTTTTTCGGGAACACGAATAACCTGATATGATCCATCCTTGCGGATAACAACCATTTTGTCATAGGCAGAGCAAAAAAATGAAGTAGTACCGGATTTTACATTCAGACCGAGAAAACCTTCTTTACGATCCCAACCTACTTTTTGTTTTTCCGCCACATCCTGAGCGCGTATTTCGTCAAAGCTCTTTATTTTGCTGCGTCTTGGATAATCCAGTCCATATTTTTCTTTGATTTTTTCCAGATACTTAATTGTGTAACGTGTAATATCTTTCAGCGACTTATTCAGTGAACTGATGGTGACTTTCAGTTTATCCAGTTCTTTTTGGCTTTCCTGCTGATCATAACGTGAAATACGTTTAATCTGCAGAGTCAACAATTTTTCGATATCAGCCTGTTCAACGGGAAAAGGCAGGACCGACTCGATCTGCAGTACAGCTTTTTTCACTACTTCAAGCGCTTCTTCGTATGAATCACAAGCTTCCAGTTTCTGATAAATTTTTTCGCCGATGAAATACATTTCCATTCTGCGCATATGCCACTTGCGTCTGGCCTGCTCTAGCGACAGCAACAACTCCCTCCTGAGGATATCTTTTAAGCGTATTGTGTTTTGCTGCAGGACTTCACTTACAGTCCGTTGTACGGGTTGATTCCCTTGAATTAGCAGCATATTAACAGATATGGAGACTTCACACTGCGTGAATGCATAGAGCAATTTCAGCAATTTTTCTGCATCCATGCCTCTGACCGCTTTCAATTCAATTTCAACTTTCTCCGCGGTAAAGTCGTCAATTGACGACAGTTTGAATTTGCCTTTGTTGACTGCATCCTGAACAGACTGGATCAAAGATTCCGTCGTCACCCCAAACGGCAACTCTCTCACCGTCAAGATTTTTTCATCAGTAATATCGATACGGGCACGCACCCTCACCTTACCGTTACCATCTTCGTACTGACCTGTGTCAAGCAAACCTCCATTCATAAAATCCGGAAACAGCTTAAATGGTATATTTTTCAGAAAAGCAATTTGTGCATCGATAACCTCGTTGAAATTATGCGGTAGTATTCGAGTGGACATTCCCACCGCAATTCCTTCCGCCCCAAACAGCAGAGAAACCGGAAGTTTAGCAGGCAGTACAATCGGTTCCTTATTTCGACCGTCGTAACTGTCGGAAAATTCCGTCAGTTCAGCATTAAAGAGGGCTTCTTTGGCCAGTGGAGTAAGGCGGGCTTCTATGTACCTTGGTGCAGAGGCAGGATCTCCGGTCAGTAAATTTCCAAAATTACCCTGCTTTTCAATAAAATATTCTTTGTTGGCCATCACGATCAAGGCTGAACCTATGGAGGCATCGCCGTGCGGATGGAGCTTCATTGTATCACCTACAATATTTGCAACCTTACTGAATTTTCCATCATCCATCTCCCTCATTGTGTGCAGAATACGGCGCTGCACCGGTTTTAGGCCATCTAAAATATCTGGAATCGCGCGATCCTTAATAACATAGGAAGCGTATTCCAGAAAATTTTGATCCATTAAAGGTTTGAGATAACGCATTTTTCTCTTTCAACTCAAAATATTTAAGTCCGCATCGGGCAGCTTGACTGATAAAATTTTTTACTGATTCAGTTACAAAACAATTTTAATTACGGAAGTGATTCCTTCTTTGTTGCGGATTTCTTCAACGACTGCATCAGGCAACTCATCATCCACACGGATCAACGACATTGCCTCACCGCCGCGTGTATTTCTTGCCAGTTGAAACTGATCAATATTGACACCATTTTCTCCTAAACAGGCTCCTAAAATACCAACCATTCCAGGACGATCCTTGTTGGTTGTCGCCATAATTGTACCTTCCGCTTCAAATTCACAGACAAAACTATTGATCAACGTGATTCTGGGGTGTGGTCCGCTGAACACAACTCCGCCGATGGAAAAATCCCGGCCTTCTCCGCTAAGTGTACATTTGAGCGCACTCTCGTAATCAGTAAATCCGGCATCCTCACTTTCTTCAATATGGAGGCCTACATTTTCCGCCTGCTGATCTGCATTGACATAGCTCACATAATTTTTGTGACTTTGCAGCAAACCTTTCAAAAAACAGAGCCTGAGTAGAGTTGCATCCTCTTTTGCCAGTTTTCCACGATATTTAATTTCCAGATGAGTAGGAGTAAATTCGACATATTGTGAAGTGAAGACACCAAGTTTTTCCGCAAGCGAAGCATAAGATGAAACGGGACCGCTGCCTAAAACCTGTACGCTCGGCATATTGACCGGATATTCAACCACTTCACCCCGTAAAGCACGCGGTGTCTGATTTGCGATCGATTCGGCAATCCTTATTTGAGCCTCTGTTGTTGAGGCACCGACATGCGGTGACATCACGACCTGAGGCAGCTCCCGAAAAGGGTTAACGCTCGGCGGTTCATCTTCCCATGTATCAATTCCGGCTGCAGCAACCTTGCCGGAATTTAATTCTTTCAGCAGTGATTTTTCCTGAATAACCCCTCCACGCGCTGAGTTCAAAATCACTACTCCGGACTTCATTTTGCTGAATTCCTCTGCACCGATCATACCGGTTGTTTCCTCGGTTTTAGGTACATGCAGCGAGATTACATCCGCAGAAGAAAGAAGTTCGTTCCAGCTGCATTTTTTGGCATTGTGACGCTCGAACACTTCTTCTGCAATATAAGGGTCAAAAGCCAGCACTTCCATATCGAAAGCTTTTGCGTAACGCGCCACGCGATGTCCTACATTTCCTAGACCTATTATGCCAATTGTTTTTCCGAGCAGTTCTGTGCCGGTGAAAGAATGACGGTCCCACTTAAGTTCACTCATGTGAATGTGAGCAGGAATTATTTTTCTCATCGCAGAAAGTAGCAAACCTATCGTAAGTTCGGCGGCAGAATTTGTGTTTTTTCCGGGTGTATTGATAACCAGAATTCCTTTTTCGGTTGCATATTTAACATCAATATTACCAATACCAACCGCAGCGCGTGCAATTACTTTCAACTTTGGCGCTTTGTCAATTAATTCTTTGGAAATCGGGGTTTCCGAACGCGTCAGGATACAATGGAAAGGTGCTATTATCTTGAAAATTTCAGTGAGAGGCAGATCAGGTGCGTATTGGATTTCAATATCTTTTTCTTTACGCAATTTTTCCAGGCCAATTTGGTGAATTGATCCTGTAACAAGGATTTTGTACATTAAACTAATTTTTCTCAAGTTCAGATTATAAACAGTTGCTGTATTCTATCATTCCACATTTTGACGGAGTACGCAAAGATTCTACTCTGAAACTGAAGAATTTTAGCAGCAGAAACCACTAAACGGAGAAAAAGGAGGAAAATAACTAAGAATGTTTTTGGAGGATAATTGAAAAACGGGAGAGACTACCCTCCCGTTTTTCTGATAATGCTCAGAAACCCTTGCGAACCATGAGTTCTTGAGGGGTTAAGCGGTGCAAACAGCGTGTACGAATGGCTATTTGACGAAAAGGGTAAAGATTTTTTGTGGTAGATTTCATCTGCTTCTCCCGTATTTAAACGATTAATATCAATGATAAATATAGTCTTTAAAACTATTTTATCGAACTCTTGCACACATCTTGAAAGATGTATTAATATCATCGACAGAACAGATAATTTCTTGAATTGTTTTTTATCAAGAGAACTTAAACAAGGTATTATGGCAAGAGGTGGCTTCCGAGAAGGCGCGGGAAGAAAAAAAGAATATAACGAGCCTGTCAAAAAAATTTTATTGGGACTTCCGGAGTCTGTTTTGAAGCAGCTGGACAGCTATGCCTCTGCCAAGAACCTCTCTCGACCAAAAGCCGTGGCAATCCTCGTAGAGCAGGCAATGGACCGAAACAACCAACTCGCGATGTAACAGCTATTTTGATTTAAAAAATTACTTTTCATCCGTCTCGGTCGGAAAGTCTCCGTCGAGCTCCTTGAGTTTACGTGTAGCTTCAAGGTAACGCTTTTTTGACCTCCGCCTCTCCCACAATCCTAAAAGAATCATCGAGCAAAATAACATTCCGATTAAAACAAGTCCCATATATTTCCACATTTAAACAGTCATACCTTCTGAGAACATACAGAAAATACGATGGATTCACAAATGATCTGAATTGCGCCCGCAACAATATCAGCAATCACTTACAGAAACTCCTCAGCTGGAGTTAAAAATCATCAACAGAATTGAAATTCCATAATATACTGCAATTCCTCCAAGTACCCAGTTAACCCAACCTGGCGTTTTACCCTTAGCTTTTTTGCGGTGCCTCCTCCATAAATAGATCGCACAAACAATCAGGAAAGCAAGAAAAATCCCCTTTGGTCCCATGTTAGTGCCTGTTCACCTGGTTTCTGCTTTACGATAAAGCACGGGATTTAAATTTTCATCGTTATACATTTTCATTTGCTGATAAACTTTGAGCCGTTTTTCTCCGCTGCTTAAATCAGCAAGCAATTTAGTGAGGCATTGTTCCAAATCTTGACGCTGCTCTCGTAAAACGGAAAGTTTTGCTGCACACTTGTTACGATGTTCTGCTGTCACCTCCTCACGTTGAACTTCTTCGTCCATATGATAAATTTTAAGCGCATTTATCGAAAGACGATCAATCATGCTTCCGGGTGTTTCACTGTTCATTTCCGTTTCAGCATTATTTTTCACATTTTCCGCGTTGATAATATTCAGCAGAAACTGATCCAGCTGTTCGATCAAATCATTTCGCCGTTGATTGAAAACATCAATCGCACGCTTCACTTCAGCAATTTTTGAATCCGAAACATCTGGATCACGAGCCAGATCTTCCTGATGCCATAATTCAAAATTGACCTGATGCTGGATTGAAACCAACCTGGGGAAATTTTCCGCTGCTGAAAAATCCGCCTCTGGCAAAAACCCGTGCCATAACTCAACCTCATGAAGCTGCTGTTTCAACAACTTCTCTGTTTCAAACATGAAAACCATTAAAATTCCTTTAGCAGTAAGTTTTTATCATCGTCTCCAATTCAGCTTGTACTGCTTCTACAGTAACACCGTGGAGACACTCCAGCTTACATTCTGGATAAGTACATTTATTTTTACATCCCGGATCATATTCAAGTGTACAGTGTTGAGCGTCCTCAGGAGGAGTCCAGTTAACAGCCCACGGCCTGCCGAAAACTGCCAGTGTCGGAGTGCCTCCGGCAACCGCAAAATGTCTTGGGCCATTATCATTACCAAGATGTAAATCCACTTTATTCAGGATCGCCAGCGTTTCAGTAAGTGATGGAATATCATAGTCCGGCAGCGCTTTTTGCTTCATTGCTTCTCTTACGGCATCAATAAAATGCTCCTCACCTGGACCAAAGAGAAATAATATTTTTGCTTGATGTTTCTGTACCAACCAGTCAGCAATCACAGCAAACCGTTCTGCAGGCCACACTTTGTAAGGCTGGCGTGAAACTGGAGACAAAGTCACCACAAAATCGCTGTCTTTTATACCAAGCTGGCCAAAAAGCCGCGCAGCATATTCTTTATCTTCTTCTTCTGCAAAAAAATTCAATCCGAAATCATTAGCGTAAATTCCAAGTTCTTCCAGCAACTGAGCTTTATCCTGCGCAGCATAAGTCACCTCCGTGGATATTTTGACAGGATGAGTATAGGCCCAGCTTCTTCCACGAAAACTAAAACCAATCCGGATTGGCGCAGCTGAAAAACGAGTCGTCAGAGCGCTCCGTGGATTTCCAAAAAAATCAATTACACAGTCGAATTGCCGTTTCCGAAGTTTGCGGATAAAGGAAATTGACTCACTGATTGTTTGCGCTTTACGATAAAGTAAAATTTCATCCAGAAAAGGGTTATTACGCAAAACCTGGTCGGCAGGAGCTTCCGTCATAAAAGTCAGTTCTGCTTCCGGAAAAGATTCGCGTAACAGCCTGATCGAAGGAGTCGTCATTAAAACATCACCAATCCTCCGTAACTGAATCAAAAGAAATTTCACTGGAGATTCACCTTTATTCCAGATCGGTTAAATCTTTGAGACGTTTTTCTGTTGAAGAAATCTCCATTATTTGTGCCCCAAGTTTATCGCCAATCGTCACAGATTTTGCTTTTGCGATCTCTTCATCATTGATATAGAGCTTCATATTATCCTCCACCTGCGTCTCCAACACCAGCATGGAGCCTTGCCCAAGCCTCAATATTTCATCAATTTCCATCCTGCATTCACCCAATACCAAGCGGGCTGTAACCGGCATTTCCAGCAATTTCTCGATTTGTGGTCCAACCACTTTTTTGCTTGTCTTCATTTTTTGTTTTCCGCTGCTCATCTGATTTTGTATGAAGGAAGATTCTCTTGAAGCAATTTTAGCTCGCAAGTATACAATTTTTTTGCTATTTTTTAATGTTCAATACTTAAACCATACCGTTTAGTTACGAGCAGAACAAGTTGATTTAATCTCAGATAAGAGGAAAAAGAAATGTCACCGAAACAAAAGACAGCCACAAAAAGACACGCCAACAGCCGTCCCAACAAAAGAAATCTGAAAAAACGTCGCCAGCTAATTCAGGAGAATGCTGAACTTCTCCAGTCTCTTGCTCAGGAGTAATGACTTCTCAGGAGAGTTTCGGAACCCTGATTCCTGATCCGCTCAATAAAAAACTTCAGCAGGAAGGAGTTGCTTTTACAGAACTTCGTGAGTCAAGCTCTGCTGCTGAAAAACTGGTTGAGCAAATTTACCGTTTATGGCGCAGCGGAGACCTCCGCATCGAACGCAACTGGAACGGTATACTCGATCAACCACAAAACATTCCTTACAGCCACAGTGCCTGCCTGTTACCCGATGACCGTCTCTATCTTGAAAGCTCAAATCCACAGCAGTTGTGGAAGCTTGCGACTTGGAACGTTAATTCTATCCGGACACGACTGCCTTTGCTTCTGCAGTGGCTCAAAGAGCATAATCCGGACGTAGTCTGTCTTCAGGAAACCAAAGTTGAAGACGCGCAGTTTCCTGTCTGGGATCTTCAACAAGCCGGATACGAATCTGTTTTTTCCGGACAGAAATCCTATAACGGCGTTGCCATTTTGTCGAAACATCCCATCCAGGATGTACAGCATGGTTTTAGTAACAGTTATGATCCGGAAAATGCCCGTCTGATTGCTGCAACTGTTTCCGGAATGCGCATGGTTAATGTTTACGTACCGCAGGGTCAAACCACTGAATCAGACAAATTTAAATATAAACTGAATTTTTTTGCAGAATTAATTCAGGAGTTTCAGGCAGCAAAAAATTCTGACAAAGCTTTGGCGATCATGGGTGATTTTAATATTGCGCCGCATACGGATGATCTCTCGAATCCTGAATCAATGCGCGGCAAAGTCAGCTTTCATCCGAAAGAACACGCGCTTTTAGCCGAACTGATGGAGATCGGCCTGAGTGATCTTTTCCGCAAATTTGACCAGCGATCCGGACAATTTTCCTGGTGGGATTTCCGTACCCGGGGTTTTGAACGTGATGAAGGAATGCGTATCGACTATATTCTGGCAAATTCTGTTTTGACTTCCTCCTGCCAAGCATGCATAATCGATATTGAAGCACGAGAACAAGATCGGCCCTCAGATCATGCACCGGTCATTGCTGAATTTAAACTTTGACTTAAAAAACTTATTCCACAATAAAAAACATGAATCGTGCAAAATATCTCAAAATCTTCATGATAGGTTGCCTATTTTTTGCATTATCTGCAGGAAATGTTTCAGGCTCGCTTCCAGTAGAGCGCCCCGGGGCATTTGCTATGGTAATTGATGTTCCAATTCGCATCCTTGGTATAGGGCTTGCGGTAGTTGGAACTGCTTTTTTTATCGTGGCTTTACCATTTGCCATGAGTTCCGGAAGTACCGGAGACGCCTGGGATGCCCTGGTAGCCGAACCCTTTCAGTTCACCTTTACCAGGCCTCTCGGAAAATTTGAAGATTGGAAGAGCCCAAATGAAGAATCTGACTCTTCTAAAATGATCACCTCTGATTAGGAGTGAAGATGAGAAAAATTATTTTAACAGTGTTTGCAGCATCCGGTCTGCTTTTATATAGCACACAGGCATTTGCACTTTTCAACCTTAGTTTTGGGGTGCCGTTGTCTCATAGCTTTTCTGATAGTAATGTTGCAGAATCAGATGGTGTTAGTGGCTATTTCATTCAAGTGGGTGTGCCATTATTACCAGGACTAGGAATGGACAGTTATGAAACTAAGCTTAAATGCGCAGGTTGTGATAAAGAGGCAAAAATATCAACTTCAATGTATAATCTGTATTATCAGCTACCGATTCCAATTGTTAACCTGACTCTTGGAATAGGTGCAGGTAAAACACAACAATTGTGGGGAGGTGTCGCACTAGATGATGGCGCTGCTACCCAGTTTTATGCAAACGTTGGCATACCAATTATTCCACTCTTTGACATACATCTTAGTTATCGATCAATTTCTTCAAAAATAGAATCGACCTCTGGAAGTGATAAGGGTACGGAATACGACTACGGAGGTAGCGTAATGGGCCTTGGTATCGGGTTCAATTTCTAGTAAATATATCTGCTCCAGATGTTAAACAAGTTAAATTATCTGCGAAAGCTGGCATTCTCAGCTTGTTTACTTTTGGGGCTGAGCGGCTTGGGAACTACAGCAAGAGCGCAGTTCATAGGTATCAGTACTGATGTTGCCATCGCATATTCTGCCGCTACCGGAAGTGCTTCAGGGTACTCTGTTGGGATTTCACATCCTACACCTTTTTTCCCAAATATTGGATATTCAACTGTCAGCTTTAAAGAGAAAGAATCCATAACTGACTCCTCTGATAGTACTTCATCTGTCTCACTAGATACAACGACTTCAATCAAAACTATTAATCTTTTCTACAACGTTCCATTTCCGGTTGTTACAATTTCTGTGGGATTTGGTTACGGTACAGATAATCTAGGGACAGGGGTGGAGACAAAAACAACAATTGTGGAAACCTACCAAGGAACAAAATTAGATCAAGACAATAGTGACTTGAAAGCCTCTGTTTCAGAAGCATTTTTTCACATAGGACTACCTTTTTGGAACACAATTGAGTTTCATCTTGGATACCACTTCATGTCTTTTACAAATATTGACATAACAAGTAAAAAAAGTGTTAATTTTCAAGGGAGTTACACTGTAGATAAAAAGAAATATTCTGGTGGAATGACCACAATTGGAGTTCAAGTTGCGTTTTAATGTTTCCCTCGCCGTTTCCTGAATATATCAGTTTTTTTTGTGCTGATTTATCTACGCCGCCTGTTTTTCCACTCCTTCCGGAAGAAGACAAATTTCTGAAAACATTAAGCTCCTCTATAAGGCAGACTGAGTTTTCTCATGGAAGATGCTGTGCTCATCAGGCTCTTGCAAAATTTAAACTTGAATCAGAACCTATTCTGAGAAATGCTGAGACAAGGGAACCGTGCTGGCCGGACAGGGTACGTGGGAGCATCACTCATTCCGGAGAATACGCTGCAGCGGCTGTTGGTTTGGCTGATGATGTTTCCGGAATAGGCATCGATTTAGAAAGTTTATACAGAGTAGTTGATTTCAATATCAGTAGACATGTCTGTGTCGAGAAAGAACTGGAGTGGTTAAATACCCTGCCACCGGATCAGGCAAACCGGGGACTCAGGATTATTTTTTCGGCCAAAGAGTCAATCTTCAAATGCCTCTTCCCGATTTCAAAAACATACCTGTATTTTAAGGATGCGACAGTCACGATTGATGAAGCTAGTGATGAATTTACTTTCACCCTCTCGAGGGAATGTTCCGGGGTCACTGAAGCGGGTTTCCGGCACAGCGGAAAATTTTCAATCATTGATAAAATGCTGCTGACCGCAATTTATCTCTAAAATCAGTTTCAAAGCCTAATCACGTATTTTTCTAGGCTAAGCTAATCTTATAATTTGCGCTTATCATATTTTTATCAACAAGTGGACAAAGTCTATTTCAGCTACAAATTCAACTTGTTGAACGCAGTTGTTGACAACTGACATTTTAACAACTGTTAACCAACAATTCGTATTGGGTTTTCTCTAAATTTTTGCTAGATTATTGTTTATCAACATTCTCTCAACAGCTTATCAAAACACACAAAAACAGAGAATAATGTTAATTAATCAAAAAGTTAAGGGCTTTTCAACAAGTTGTCAACAATCCTACTACTACTAATAAAATAAATATGGAAATTACTTTAAAAAGAGAAGCTTTGAGTAGTACTCTGCAAAACATCAATTCTGTTGTTGACAAAAGCTCAACGAAGCCTATCCTGTCGAACTTTGTGATAAGGACACTGGAAGACGACAGTTCGAATGTTGAATTTTCGTCAACAGACTACGAGTTATCTCTGGTTGAACTGATGCCTGCGCAAATTAAAGATCCGGGCAGTATCTGTGTTAACGCAAAAAAAGTTTTTGATATAGTTAAGGAGCTTAAAGATGAAGAAGTTCATATTCGTTCGACAGAACAACTCTGGATCTATATCACCTGTGGATCATCAGAATTACGCCTTCCTTCAGTTGAAGTGGGATTATACCCACAAACAGTGCTGGAAAAACTTCCGGAGTCTGTGACGATCTCTGTAGACGATTTAAAGCGCTGTATCGACATGACGCTTTTTGCGGCAATTACGAATGAGTCACGTCGAAACCTGATGGGTGTTTGTCTGCGCTCAACCAGTGATCAGCAAACCCGCTGGCTGTCTACTGACGGTCACCGTTTAGCGCAAATAATAAAGTCCGTTGATAATTTAATTATTGACGCGGAACAGGAAGTTATCATACCGAGAAAAGCGCTGACCGAAGTAAGAAGGGCCGCGGATTTGTTTGGTAAAACAGTAAATATAACTTTTGACTCTCGTGTGATGCAATTTTCCGGAGGACAGATAAGTTTTAAAACAAGACTGATTGAAGGTAAATTTCCAAACTGTGATCCTATTATTCCAAAAGACAACAATCTGGAAATTATGGTAAACCGCGAAAGTTTTATCAATTCGCTGAGGATTGTCTCTTCTATCAGTTCTGAAAAACTGAGACCGGTCAAACTAATTATTTCTGCAGGAGTTTTGAGACTTGAAAGTGAAAAAGCGGATTACGGCGAAGTGGTTGATGAGATAGAAGCCGCTTATGAAGGTGAGGCTTTTCAAATCGGATTTAATGCCAGATACCTTTTGGATGTTTTAGGTGTGATTGACAGTGATGATATTATCCTGGAGTGTAAAAACTCTATGAGTCCAACTATCATTAAATCGTCTACTGATGGATCTTTTTTATCTGTAATTATGCCATTGAGGGTTGAGTGGTAGTTTGACGGTTTTCACTTCATTGTTCATGAGAACTTAGAGAGTGATAACCGACAATCAACCGTTAACCGGACATGATTTGACATGATCATCCGCAATCTTGAGGTCTCTCAATTTCGCAACTACAGCAGGTGTTGCGCCGATTTTTCTGCAGATTTAAATTGGATATACGGCGCAAATGGTCAGGGAAAAACAAATCTGGTTGAGGCAGTACATTATCTCTGTAATTTAGAATCATTCCGTACAAAAAAATCAGCTCAACTGCTGCAGGAAAACAAAGCAGAAGCATTCCTTCAGGCTGAGCTCGAACGTCAGCGCGTACAGCATCAGGTACGCATAAAAGTTAGCAAAAAAGGTCGACAGGTAGTTTTAGACCGCTCGCCTTCTCACCGTGTTTCTGAATACATTCTCTCCTTTATGGCGCTGGCTTTCACACCGGAAGATGTAAATCTATTCCGGAATGTACCACAGGAACGCCGAAAATTTTTTAACAGGATAATGACCTTCGTTGATCCTGTCTATTTTAAGAACCTCCAGGAATACACAAAAATTATTGCCCAGAAAAACTCATTATTAAGACAGGGGCTTCCCGAACAAATTCCGCTTTGGAATGAAATGCTCGTACGTTCCGCAATAAAAATAATGCAGCAGCGCAGTAATTTTGTGGAACAGATGAATGCACATTTGCACGATCTTTTCATGGAACTTTCCGGTCGTTCAGAAAAGTTGACTTTGGTTTATAAACCTTCGCTGAATTCAAATGATCTGGATGAGAAAATCTGCCTCCTCCAACTCGAAAAAAGCCTGCAAAGAGACCTGCAATACGGCTTTGCTGTGCTTGGTCCACACAGGGATGAATACCATTTACTTATCGATGAAAAAAAAGACAAGGATTTTTTTTCACAGGGAGAGTTCAGGATTACTAATTTGTCTTTAAAAATGACAATAAATCGTTTATTATGTGTGAGATATAAATTTTATCCAGTTTTGATTTTTGACGATCTATTTTCAGAATTGGATGAGGAGGTGATTCAGCAAGTTTTGCAGTATTTTATTAAGTTAAAAAACCAAATTTTTATCACCTCAACCTCTGAACCATCGAGTTCCCTGCCCGGAAAGAATTTTCACATTGAAAAGGGACAGTTGGTTTGACACCACAGCTGGAGTAAATAAACTTCAGTTGTTTCATGAAAGAACAAAATGCCTGAAATTGAAAGCGTAGTAAATTCAGATTACGATGAATCTAATATCACGGTTCTGCAGGGACTGGAAGCGGTTCGCCTGCGCCCTGGAATGTATATCGGTGGAGTCGACAGTGCCGCTCTTCATCACCTGGTTTTTGAGGTTGTAGATAACAGTGTTGATGAAGCACTAGCTGGGTTCTGTACCGAAATTCACGTAATCATCAATTCAGACGGAAGTCTTTCTGTTGAAGATAACGGCAGGGGTATTCCTGTTGGCATACACGAAGAAGAAGGTATTCCTGCGGTTGAACTGATTTTGACACGGCTTCATGCAGGTGGAAAATTTGATAACAGCAACTACAAGGTTTCAGGTGGCTTGAATGGTGTAGGTGCATCTGTAGTAAATGCACTTTCCGGAAAAATGATTGCAGAAATACACCGTGAAGGTTTTTTATGGAAGCAGGAATACCAGCAGGGCATTACAGTTACCCCTCTCGATCAAGTTGAAGAAAGCAAGAAAAACGGAACACAAATAACTTTTTGGCCGGATGAAACGATCTTTGATAGTGTTGAATTTAATTTTGAAATATTAGCCCACCGTCTAAGGGAATTAGCGTTTTTGAACAGGGGAATCCTAATTTCAATCAGAGACAACCGGACGGAACGTTTTCAGGAATTTAAATATGAAGGCGGGATTGCGGCATTTATCAAGCACATCAACGAAAATAAAAGTGTTTTGCACGAATCTCCGGTTTACTTTTACGGAAAATCAGATGATGTGGAAATTGAAGTTGCTTTTCAGTACAACGACAGTTACACCGAACGTATTTATTCTTTTGTAAATAATATCAATACAGTAGAGGGGGGAACACATCTGACCGGTTTTAAAGGCGCGCTTACGCGCACCTTGAATAGCTACATGAGCGCAAATAAAATTGTCAACGATTCTAAGGAAAATTTATCGGGAGAGGATGTCCGAGAAGGTATGGCAGCAGTTATCAGTGCACGTGTCATGAATCCACAGTTTGAATCGCAGAAAAAAATTAAACTGACTAATGTTGAAATTAAGGGAAAAGTTGAAACTCTGGTCTCAGAATATTTGGGCGCTTATCTGGAGGAAAATCCTGTTGTAGCAAAAAAGATTGTCTCCAAGGGTATAGACGCTCAGCGGGCCAGGATTGCTGCTAAAAAAGCTAGGGAACTGACACGTAGAAAAAATGTTCTTGAATTCAGCACACTGCCTGGAAAACTTGCCGACTGCCAGGAATCAGATCCAGCATTAAGTGAGTTGTTTCTAGTGGAGGGTGATTCTGCGGGAGGTTCAGCAAAGCAGGGACGTGACCGTAAGAATCAGGCGATTTTACCCCTAAAAGGTAAAATATTAAATGTGGAAAAGGCACGTTTTGACAAGATGCTCAGCAATGAAGAAATAAAAACGATGATTACCGCGATGGGCACAGGTATTGGTATAGAAGAATTTGATCTGGAAAAAATACGTTACCACAAAATTATCATCATGACTGATGCGGATGTTGACGGTAGCCATATTTTGACTTTGATTCTGACATTTTTCTACAGACAAATGCCGGAGATTATTGAAAACGGTTATCTCTATATCGCTCAGCCGCCTTTGTACAGGGCAAAAAAAGGACGCTCCAGTTTTTATGTCAGGGATGATAATGAACTTACCGAACGTCTGGTTAGGGCTTCCAGTGAATCATTAGTTCTCAGCACGGATAATGGAAAAACCCTCAGCGGAGAAGAGCTTTTTCAGGCTGCTCTCAAAATCAGGCTTTACAATACCCACTATGACCGTTTGTGTTTTAATCCAAACCTGACCCTGCTGGTCGATCTTCTGCTTAAGCACGAAATTGAAATAGATTTGGGCGGTGCGGAACACATCCTCAAATGTGTAGACAGATTGAAGGAAAACTATCCTGATTATAAACTTACTGTAGATCCTGAAAAACAGGGAAACAATGTGTTGATTGAGGTTAACGAACTGCAGATTGAGTTGTCAATGAATTTACTGGAAAACATGAGTGCCTATGATTTTTCTCAAATGTTTCAGGAACGTTTAAAACTGATAGAAATTCTCGGAGAAAATGATGTTGTACTGACAGAAGAAAAAGAAGGAGAAAGCCAATCTTTTCAGACGTGGAAAGAAGTACTTGATTTTATGATTAGTTTTGGTAAAAAAGGTATGTACATCCAACGTTATAAGGGTTTAGGAGAGATGAACCCGGAACAGTTATGGGAAACAACGCTTGATCCAGACGTCAGAACTTTGAAAAAAGTAAAGGTTGAAGACCTAGTTGAGTCAGACGGAATTTTCACCATTTTGATGGGTGACCAGGTAGAACCACGCCGTAACTTCATTGAAGAGAATGCTCTTCGAGTGAAGAATCTTGATGTCTAGCATCACTACCAATATTACATGTCCAATCCGTATTCCATAGTCGCTATAGTCGGTCGTCCTAATGTTGGTAAGTCAACATTGTTCAATCGACTCGTCGGGCGGCGTTCAGCCATTGTAGAGAAAAAGCCTGGTGTAACACGTGATCGTAACTACGGTATTTCCAAATATCATGGTTATGAATTTATTGCTATTGATACAGGCGGATTTGAACCGGTTGCGGAAAGTTTACTCAGAAAGCAAATGGTGCAACAGGCGCGTCTTGCAGTTGAAGAGGCAGATTGTGTGTTATTTGTCGTTAACGCGCAGGAAGGCTGGACTCCTGCGGACGGTGAAATATACCGGACTTTGGTGGAAGCAGAAACACGGTTGTTTGTTGTAGTGAACAAAGCCGACAATCCGCGTTTGGAAGAGGAAAGTACAGATTTTTACCAGCTGGGAGTAGAAATAATTTATCCGGTTTCAGCAGAACATAACCGTGGAATAGATGGGCTGCTGGAAGAAGTAGATCAACTGGTTTCGCTTAAAATGGAGGAAAAGCGAGATTCCACCGAAGAAGCGGATCGTTCTAAAGAGCCAATCGCGGTTGCGGTGATCGGAAAACCGAATGCAGGAAAATCATCAATTGTCAACGCACTGCTCCGCAAAGAGAGGATGATTGTGGATTCTGTTTCCGGAACAACACGGGATCCTGTGGACAGTCACTGTAGTTATGAAGGTCGAGAATATTTACTGGTTGATACCGCGGGCATTCGCCGCCGGGGTAAAGTAAGTCAGAAAATAGAAACCTTCAGCATAGTTTCTGCGCTCAAATCCATAGAACGTGCGGATGTAACTCTCTTAATAATTGATGCTGAAGAAGGAATAACAGAACAGGTAATGAAAATTGCAGGTTATGCGAATGAGCGTAAGAAATCTCTGCTGATTGTGATGAATAAGTGGGATTTAGTTAAAAAAGACGGTACAACCCTGAAACAGGTAGAAGAAGAAGTATACGATCGTTTGGGCTTTATCAGCTTTGCACCAATTCTTTTTGTGAGTGCTAAAACTGGTCTAAGAGTTCCGCAGATATTTGAAAAAATTCTCAGCGTTCATGGACAGTATGTCCGGAGAATCCAAACTTCCGATTTAAACACCATCCTCCAGCTGATAGTCAATCAGCATCCTCCACCCTCAAAATCTGGTCGCCCAACCAAAGTCTACTATGGAAACCAGGTAAGTGTAGCGCCGCCGACTTTTGTTTTTATGACGAACAATCCGGAAAAAACAAATTTTGCTTACGAGCGTTACATTGCCAATCAGTTCCGCTATCATTTTGGCTTTGAAGGCACACCGCTGAATTTCATCTGGCGTAAGAAAAAATCTGCGCGCAGTAATAATGCTGGTAAAAAATCCTGGAAAATTTAAATCATTTTTTTACCAGCATTAAGTCGGATGAAAAAAGATTCTTACAAAATCAGCGGTACTGCACTTCTGTAAAACGGCTGCGTAACTTAGTGATTTCATCTTTCACAGTTTTATCTTCAAGTCCTGCTTTCATCAAGGAAGCGAGCTCACCCATTTCAGCTTCTTTCATACCGTAACGCGTCATTTCCTGCACACCAATCCGTAAGCCGGAAGGATTACGAGCATCTTTATCACCCGGAAGCATATTGTAATTGGTGACGATGTTATTCTTCTTCGCCAGGGAACGGGCAATATCCTTGGCAACACCAAAATTTGTAACGTTGAGTGCTAACTGGTGACTTGCTGTGAAGCCAAATTCCCGGGCTTCCACATTGACTCCTTCGTCTGTAAGAGCTTGTCCAAAAGCTTTAGCATTGGCGATAGTTTGCGCGGCATATTTTTTTCCATGTTCAGCCATTTCCCGAATTGCAATCAACAATCCCGGCAGAGTGTGTAAATGGTGGCTGCTGGATGAACCCGGCATTACGCCACGGTCGACGCTGTTCCACCATTTTATTTCCTGCTCGCTGGACATGTTGCCTAAAATAACTCCACGCTGAGGTCCAGGAAAAGTTTTGTGGGTGCTGCCGTTGATGAAGTGCGCGCCTTCCTCAATAGGATTTTGGAACTGTCCGCCAAAGATTAGACCGAGTACATGTGCGCCGTCATAAAGAAGAGGAATGTTTTTTGCCCTGCATACTTCTGCAATTTCACTCACGGGTTCCGGAAAGAGGAAAAGGCTTTTTCCAAGAATGACCATGTTCGGCGATTTTTGTTCTACCAGATCCACGCACTTTGGTACGTCGAGATGATAACCGTCCTCAGTGGTAGGCCAGTAGTGGATGTTGATGGAATTTTCGCGTCCGAGAGTAAGAGCTTTTCCGCGAACCTGAATCCTGCGTCCAACAACACCGATCGGACTATGACTGATGTGCCCTCCAACTTCGATTGAGTTTGCGATTACAGTATCATTACCTCTTAAAACAGCAAGAGCAACGGCGGTATTCGCGGCATTACCACTGATCGGGCGCACATCTGCCTGAAGGCATTTTGCGAGCTTGATAATTTCCCTGGTCGCCATACTTTCAATTTGATCAATGTAACGTGTACCTTCGTAATAGCGGTGATCCTCTTGTGAGGAGTTGGGGTGACCTTCCGCATAACGCCCCATGAAGTCATTGACCTCGATTTGTTTGACCGCATCGGACTGTACATTTTCGCTTGCAATCAGGTTGATGGCTTCTTTTCCGCGCCACTGGTTCTGGCTACTGACAATTTCCAGCACATCGGATATATTTACGCCCATAGTTTTCTCTTATTGATAATTTTTGTTTGAACCGGAAATAGTTACGGACGAACTATAACCCGGCTTTTTGAATTGAGCCTGTTTTCAGGCAGTTTAATATTCAGGAAAATACTCCAGCTTAGCACCTGTTTCTTTAATCGCTTCTTTTTCCGGAAGTTTCTTTTTCCGGAAATGTTCTCCTTTTACCACAGTCTGTGGTCGGATACTCCGGATTAAAGAACTTGCATCCTGCTCATCAAAAATCACTACTCTGTCAACTGCTTCAATAGCAGAAAGCAACAGGGCTCTTTCACGTTCATTCAGCAAAGGAGGCTGCCCTTTTTGCATGGCGATACTCTGGTCACTGTTGATGGCGACAACATTAAAGCCTTTCAGTGTCTTTAGTTGATGCAGAAACTTCAAGTGACCAGCAGATATTTCGTCAAAAAAACCATTCGTGAAGACCACAGGTTGCTCCTGTGGAAGTGAGCGACAGAGTTGTTCAGGAGTCATAATTTTAGCAGAAGTTTCTCCAATATCAAAACGCTGCAGCAGTTCATTTTTTGAAAATGAAACTACACCTACATGTTGAATTACCATACTTGCTGCGAGTTGTGCCCAATATGCAGCCTGTTCAATATCAGCTTTTCCGGCAAGCATAAAGGTCAACAAACTACTGACCGCATCTCCCGCACCTACAACATCGAAAACTTCCTGTGTTTCCGCAGCCAGAAAATGATAATCCTGCGGACCACTAAAAAGCAGTAAACCGTCCTGATCAAGACTGATGACGAGATATTTAAGTTTCACCTCGGACTGCAGAATTTCTGCCGCCTTGAGGATATCTTTTTGATCTTTGAGTTTAAAACCAACAGCCGCTTCAGTTTCTTTACGGTTTGGTTTTATGAGGGTAAAATTCTGATAGATTTTGTAATTTGTAGTACTTCGAGGGTCGCCCATTACCGGAATTTCGTTATTTTTTCCGCAAGCCGCAATTGCTTTCAGAGTTGCAGAACTGAGCAAACCTTTTCCATAATCTGAAACAATTACCGCATCACAGCTTGGAATTGTTTTTTCCAGATAATCAATCAGCTGTTTTTGAGGAGAAGGAGTTTCCGGATCGGGATCAATATCCATCCGGAGCAAATGGGTTTGTCCCGCAATCATGCGGTGTTTGAGGCAGCTTTTATAATTTTCAGCAACGATCACTCCGGAATAATCAACACCGTTTTCCGCGAGCAGTTTGCGGATTGTATTCCCCGTTTCGTCCTTTCCAGTGACACCGCAGACGAGCACTTCAGCACCGAGGGTGGACAGATTCATCACTACATTACCTGCTCCGCCCAGGCGTTGATCTTCCCGGAGTACACGCATTACCGGAATCGGCGCTTCCGGAGAAATACGATCCACTTCACCCCATGAGTAATGGTCCAGCATCAGGTCACCTACGACAAGGATGCGCGGCGAAACTATTTTCTCAAGTGCCCGGCGGAGATCTGGATCGTTCATTATTATTAACGGCGACTTAAATATTTATCTAAGGTTTTTTTGAAAGTGCTGTAAGGCTGCGCTCCGGAAAGTACTTCACCTTGGATTTCTCCAGATTTGGAATCGAAGAGGCCTACAAAAAACCCGGGAGTTCCGGTAATACCCAGCTCTGCGCCATCTTTCATATCCTGATTTATTAATCCACGATACCTTTCACCATCCAGGCACTGATCAAATTTAGCAGGCGATTTTATTTTAATTTCACGTGCATATTCTTTTAGATCGTCCAAAGTTTGTGCTTTTGGGTTTTCGTAAAGCAGCTGGTGTATTTCTTCAAACTTGTCTTGTTCACGCGCGCATTCAGCGGCAATAGCAGATTCGTCTGCTTCCTTATGAAATGCGAGCGGAAAATGTCGGTAACCAAATGCAACGCGGTCCTGATAGTCATTGATCAGTTTACCTAATGTACTTTGCACCCTCCCGCAAAATGGACACTGATAATCAGAATATTCTAGCAGAATGACAGAAGCTTTTTTGTTGCCTCTCATGTATGCAGTTTTTATATTTCCCTTAAGAAGAAAATCTGAAGGTGCTTCCAAATGAGAAACGATCCAACCTTTCTGAAGTGCCAATGAGTACTGGCTCAACAGATGCTGACTGCGAACTTGCTGTTCCAAAAATTGTTCTATTTGGGGCCGGAGTTGATCAAGTGTTCCGCGTTCCTGCAAGTTATTTTGCTCATAAACAGCAATGATTTCTTTGAGGGTTATTTTTTTTTCTGTAGTCAGTTTAATCTCCGGATGTTTTGCCGCCAATTTTTCAACGGCAAATTCGATCAACTGGATACTCAATTGTTGATACAGTTGCTGGCTGAGGTCATTCACTTTTTTATTGCGCACATCTTCAAAGGTCACTGGCTTACCGTCTACTAATCCGATAACAGGGTTAGGATGATAAACTTTGCTGGAAGTTTGCGCAAAAGCTGGAGCAAAAAACACAGACTTGAGAAATAGTAAAAAAGTAATCCATAAAAAAGAACGGGATAAAAATATTTTCATTTTGTTTCTAATTTAATTAAGAAAGTTAGGGGAGGAATCGGCTGAGACTTCATGCTGATTTGACATTTCCATCAGGCAAATCAAGTCATCCAATCGTGTGTCCAAATCAGGAGACTCAAGCAGAGTTTGTTTCTCTATTCCGGTAAAATCAAGGTTCATGCTGAGCAGATTGACAAGGTAATTTGCAGGGATATCTTCTATTTTATCCCACTCAATTTTCAACTTATTTCTTTCAGAATATTCCCTGAAGTTTTGATACAAAAGATCTGCGTCTTTAGAGAGGCTTGCATCTTCCATATCATGCGGAAAAGATGTATAAGCAACTTTTGCTATTCTGTATGGAGTATCTGTTTCCAGTTCTTCAATAATCTGGAATCGTGATTCACCATGAAGTTGAATCAGGTAATTTCCTTTAGGCAGTTGTTGTGACTGCTCAATTGACCCGGCACAGCCGATTTTGCACAATTTTTTAGAATCCTGTGCCGCAGGTTGGATAATTCCAATCAGCATGTCATCATTTTCCATGACGTGTTCTACCATCAGACGATAGCGTGACTCAAAAATATGTAATGGTAGAACTGAGCCCGGTAGCAAAATTGTACCGTGCAGAGGAAACAAAGCAATGGTGTCAGTCAGTTTTTCAGCAGACATCAGGCCTCCACTGGAAAACGGTCCCGGAGACTGAAGGCCAGCTTTTCTTCCACGTCCGGAGCAGTTTGGGGCCGGTAAGGCATTGTTTTTTCCCAGAGGGAACTATTTTCCATACAAAGATATGTTGGTATCTGAGGTGCCAATTTTTCAATTCTCTGTTGAACATTCCGGAAGAGGCGCTGGCGTATTTTTTTTAAATATCGCATTTTCCCATCTTCTCCTGGTACAAACTCACCTAAAAAAACCTGGCTCTTTGGGAATCGCTCGTCCACAACTGATTTCAGCGAAGAGATGTAACGTAAAGTCCCCAAACTGATCCAGGCAATTCTGTCCGGAGGAACAGCGTCAAGTATTTGATCAACCAAATCCTGATAACCTTTTTCCCAATCCGGATAGTGGATCATGGGATCAAAATGAAAGGCGACTTTATATCCTGCCGCGGATGCCCTTCCTGCTGCTTCCAGTCGTTCATGCAGCCGCGCAGTTTTGAGTTCTTCCTGCTTAACAATTGCTTCCGGATTTACCGACCATGAAATTACGGTTTTTCCGCCATGCGGAAGATCAAGCAGATGCTCTACATGCTTTGATTTTGTTTTAAGCTCGAGCAAAACATTAGGCAGTTTAGCAAAGAAACGGATTACATGTGCCTTGATGCCCAGAATGTGATCGAGTGCCAAACTGTCAGAATGCTCACCTGTGCCAACACGAAACAAAGTGTCATGCTGAGCCGCTGTTCGTTGCCTGACCTGTTCTAGAATTTCTTCCAGATTTGCGTGAACCGTAATAACAGGTTTGTTCAGAAATGCTTGTAGAATACAGTATGTGCACTCAAATGGACAGTTTTCTATTAAATCAAGTGTAAAATAATTACAGCAGACAAGTTCATTAGAAAATCCCGGACAAGCCTTGATTGATGTTCCTTTAAAATATTTGAGATGTAATGTCTTTTTACCTTGAGTTAGTGGATTCCGCAGTGGGTCAGTGCCCAACTCGTCCTGATGCCATGCGAAATTTTCCACAACAGTTCTTGGTGTATCCGGAAAGCGTTCACAAATTTGCTCAGTCAGAGGTTCTGCGGCTACTGCTTTGTCAATGATAATTCTATCGGGACTGTACTGAAACATCAGGATTTTTTTATTATATGGCTATGAAAATATTGATTGAGTTTGATTACTGCGCAATTGTACTTCTATAAAACGAAAAAAACAATAATCTTACTTATTTATATAGTTCATAAATTATTGATTTAATTGTAAATAAAATTCTATTTTCCCAAATGTTCCAGACAAACTTCTAGACATAATGCAGATTTATATGATAATTTTATTATAGGTCTGGCATAAAGCCAAGTAAAACACATTTTCTTTTTAATTAGAATACTCTAAGAACTATATGCACAAGATGCATACAGTCGATTCACCTTAGCGATTGCTGATGCCATGCGTGTTAGCTAAAAAAAATGAAGACACCGTTAAATAAAAAATCTACGACATCAGATATCGAAAAACGTTTTAACAACGACGTTGAAAGGTTTTCCAATATTGACACAGGCCAAGTCACGACTATTGATGCATCTCTTTCAATGGAATTGATAACCGAAGCAGCTATCTCAACAACTCCAGTCATATTAAAAGTTTTGGATATCGGATGTGGAGCAGGCAACAATACAATAAAACTCCTCAGAACATATGGAACTGGTTTTGATTGTGACCTTATCGATCTCAGTATGCCTATGCTAGAAAGAGCAAAGGAAAGAGTTTCTCAAGAGACTCATGGAGAGATCAATACTTTTCATGGAGACTTTAGGACTGCAGACCTTACTGATGAGAGTTACGATGTGATCATTGCTGCCGCAGTACTGCATCATCTCAGAGAATATCAAGACTGGAAAGAGGTATTTAGGAAGATTTTTCGATTACTAAAGCCGGGCGGATCTTTTTGGGTAACCGACCTTGTAAGCCACGAGGATGTTAGTATTCAAAAGCTTATGTGGAATCGCTATGGTAATTACCTCAAATCGAAAGGAGGAGATGATTATATGGAGAAAGTATTTGACTACATTGACCAGGAGGACTCTCCGCGTTCAGTAACCTTTCAACTAGATTTAATGAGAGAATCTGGATTTGAGTCAGTGGATGTTTTACACAAGAATTCCTGCTTCTCCGCTTTTGGTGGAATCAAAGGCAAATAAATTAGTTCGACTGATTTTCAATCACGACACTCCTGTAAAACTGCGACTTAAACATTGACAACATTAAGCTTCTTAGAATAGACAATTTACATGATTGATTATTACACTATCGTTATTGCTGTCGGAGTCTTTACAATCGCAGGGACAGTAAAAGGAGTTTTAGGTCTTGGTTTGCCAACGATTAGTCTAGCATTACTTACAGTGGCAATTGATTTACCAAGTGCAATGTCTATAATGCTAGTACCTTCTCTAATTACGAATATTTGGCAAGCCGTTATTGGTGGGAATTTTAAAAGCACACTCATTCGTATTTGGCCGTTTATATTATTTGCTTTTGGCACAATATGGATAGGAGCTTTATTTCTCACTCGTATCAACCTATTCTTGCTTTCTTCTCTTCTTGGAGGGGTGCTTATTGTTTATTCTGTTTTGAACTTGTCAGGGTTCAGGTTTGTTGTTGAAGCCAGAAATGAATTTTGGGTTGGAGGGCTATTAGGATGTATAAATGGCATCCTCACAGGGATGACGGGATCCTTTGTTGTTCCAGGTATAATGTATCTACAGGGGATTAACTTAAAGCGAGATGCCTTGATACAAGCAATGGGCATGTTATTTACGGTATCAACATTTGCACTTGCTTTATCATTGCAACAGAATAGATTTTTGTCTTTCAATCATGGAGTGCTATCATGTTTGTGTTTATTTCCGGCTATTGTGGGGATGGTAATAGGACAGAAAATTCGTAATAAACTGCCTGAAAAAACCTTCCGAAAAGTATTATTTTCCTCACTGCTAGTGTTAGGAGTATATCTTTTGGTTGTTAAACTCAGCCACTACGTTAACCATATCTAATAACAAAACTGTAATTATCAACTTATCAGGGCGTTTGCCTAATAATAATAATTTTTTCAGAATAGGAAATATGGATACACTTCACATTGAGACACCGCTTATAGAATCGATACCACTGGGAAGAAAGGTCAAGGGGAAAGTCTGGCTGAAACTTGAAGCATTGCAGCCTTCTGGTTCGTTTAAACTGAGAGGGATTGGGAATGCGTGTCAGACATACTTGCGCAAAGGGGCAAAGAAGTTTGTCAGTTCATCAGGAGGTAATGCCGGTATTGCTGTTGCGTACTCCGGAAGACAACTTGGCATCCCTGTAACGGTTGTAGTGCCTGAATCAACAACGGAAAGGTCTATCGAAGCCATAAAACAGGAGCACGCAGAAGTAATAGTTAAGGGTGGTACTTGGCAAGAAGCCCACGATTACTCCGTCAAATTGACTGACTCTGAATGCATCCATATTCACCCTTTTGATGATCCGCTATTATGGAATGGGCATGCTACTATTTTAGATGAAGTGAAAAAGTCAGGACTTTCTCCAGATGTTGTAGTCCTATCAGTCGGTGGTGGCGGTTTAATGTGTGGAATTATTGAAGGTCTATGCAGAAATAATATGGCTACTGTTCCTGTCATTGCTGTTGAAACTGATGGTGCTGATTCTTTATCAGCATCGCTGAGTGCTGGGCAACACCTTGAAATAGAGGATATAACAAGCGTTGCGACTTCCCTAGGCGCCAAGAAAGTCGCCAAAGCAGCATATGATTGGTGCTACAAGCATGAAGTAGTCAGTCATGTGGTATCTGATATAGACGCAGTAGATGCATGTCTGGAATTTTCCAATGATCATCGTTTATTGGTTGAGCCTGCTTGTGGAGCAACACTAAGCGCATTGTACAATCCCATTGAATTTCTGATGGATAAAAAGAATATTTTAGTTGTTGTTTGTGGAGGTGCTGGGGTTATGATAGACAAGATGAATGATTGGAAACAAAAATTGGATAACAATCGCTTGCAGGGGATTTTTGGCAGCTCCGGGTAGGCTTAACTTTATGTGTTTTAAGGGATGTAAAGCGTTAGACTACAGGATTAAATCCAAATTCGATAATAATTCAAGCATTAAGGAGATAATAAATGACTGACTTATTCAATGAAAAATCTAAAGATTGGGATGCTAATGAGATGAGAAAGATGCTTTCATCTGCTATTGGATCTTCAATAATAGAACAAGTTTCTTTGCATGACCAGATGCGTGTGATGGATTTCGGCGCAGGTACTGGTTTGATTAGTTCTCAAGTCGCACCACTGGTAAAAAAGATAGTAGCTGTAGATATATCCGAAGCTATGTTAAATAAACTTGTCTCCAAACCAGAATTACAGGGTAAAGTCGAAATAGTCTGTCAGGATATTATTGATAAACCCATAGCTGAGAAATTTGACTTAATTATGAGTGCTATGGCTATGCATCATGTAAAAGACACGTCTAAGCTGATTCAAAGATTTTCAGAATATTTAAGTCCAGGAGCGTTTATTGCCTTAGCTGATCTCGACAAAGAAGACGGAAGTTTTCATCCAGAAGATACTGAAGGAGTATTTCATTTAGGCTTTAAAAGGAATGAACTGCAAATCATACTGGAAAAATATGGATTCAGAGAAATTCAATTTATAACAGCGCATACTGTTAATAAAGAGGAAAATAAGTATCCCATATTTCTAGTAACAGCTACAAAAAATTAATTTCTACCCTTTTTATTTTTGCAAATCTTATAAAAAGAATAAGCATGTCTGTTAATTTTCGTAAAATTTCAGTCGAAGGAACACCTGAAGATATTGGTTTTCAAACAGGTACACTTTTGAAGGATGAAATTCATCATAACAGTGAATTTTATATTGCCTACATTTTAGAAAAAATTTCGCCTCAGCAGCTTTCAAAAGCGGTTTTGCATATTAAATCTCTCCTGGCAAAGTTTTGCCCTCATTTGTTAGTAGAAATTGAACACATGGCAAGTGCAGCGAAAATTAAGCCTGAGTATTTATTTGCGATGAATGCAAGGACAGAGCTTTTGTTATCTCCAAATTACAATGAGTGTACCGCCATTGCTTTTCCTAAAAAGGGGATATCAGCTCAAAACTGGGATTGGTCAAGCAAGCTCGAAGATAACTCAGTTGTGATCGAAATAACTAAACCAAACGGATTAAAGATTATCCAATTAACAGAGGCAGGTGTTTGTGGGAAAATTGGAATGAATAACTACGGCATTGGTATTACATTGAACATTTTGAGGACATTAGACAGGAATTTAAAAGGAGTACCAGTTCATATCATCATGCGTTGTATTTTAGAATGCCAAACATTTACAGAAGTAATCAGTTCAGTAAAAAGTTATACTAAAGGTACTTCCAGTAATCTTATCATTCTAAACTCAGACAGCTCAATAAACGTTGAGTATGGTGGGCAAGCATGGAAACTATTTAATATAGAAAGTGATTTTTATGTTCATACAAATCATTTCATCCATATTGAAGGAGTTTCTGTTGATGAAAATGCCATGGAGAATTCACTGCACAGATATAATCGGTCTCTTGTACAATTGAGAGAAAATGAGCAATCTATTGTTACTATGAAAAAGATTTTATCTGACACTCAAGGAGAGCATCCTATTCTTTCGAAGTATGTACCGTATTTAGATAATAATATGGGAGAGACCGGTACGTTGGCGACTATTGTGATGGATTTGAACAATGGTTTTTTTGAGGTTCGCAAAGGTAATCCAAACTCAAAACATTTTGATATTAATCAATACTCTAAATATCAAGTAATTGATTAGTCGGCATTTTTAAAAGAGCTTTGCAAATTTTTTTAAGCAAAACTGCACTCCTAGCAAGTTCATTGGCACGGGCAATAAGACTAATATCTAAACGTTAGACATTCTAGAAATTTAGACTGTGCGGTACAAATATTACATTTGTGATGTTTTCACTACTAACCGATTTGGAGGAAATCCACTGGCAGTATTACCGGATGCCGAAGGTCTCACAGCGAAGCAAATGCAGCAAATTGCGAGAGAGTTCAATTTTTCTGAGAGTTCATTCGTTTTTCCTCCGGAAAAAGGAAATACTAAAAAAGTTAGGATTTTCACTCCTGCCACAGAGGTTCCGTTTGCAGGTCACCCAAATATTGGAACTGCCTTCGTATTGGCTTCAGCAGGTATAATTGAAGAATTTAATGAAACAACGGAATTCGTCTTTGAAGAAAAAGCGGGCTTAGTACCAATAACTTTACAGAGACTCCATGATGGATCGTTCTGGTGTGAACTCCAGGCTCCGGAAAAATTTTCGATTGGAAAAACCATTTCCGCCGAAATATTAGCATCCGCAATTTCACTGCCTCCTGAAAAAATAATTTTAAATATTCATTCCCCTCAAGTTGTTTCAGTCGGCTTGCCGTTTCTGATAGCAGAATTAAAAGATCGGGAAACCTTGGAGGAGGCTAGTGTTAATCCGGAAGGATTTAAGCAGCTAATTGGTCAAGACATTCCCCCTTATGTTCACCTCTACACCAGAAGTAATGATGAGTTTGATATACGGGCACGCATGTTTGCGCCTTTTGATGGAGTTCCGGAAGACCCCGCTACCGGAAGCGCTAATTGTGCGTTAGGCGGTTTACTGACCTATTACAACAATGCGAGTTCCGGCAATTTTGAATGGAAAATTGCCCAGGGCTTTGAAATGGGACGTCCCAGTAGTTTGAACGCACGTACTCAGAAAAAAGATGGCGAAATCATTTCTACGTATATTGGCGGAGGCAGTGTGATGGTCAGTGAAGGAGTTATTTATGTTGACTGAATGGCTAACTATCCGTGTTTGCTGAATTACCGGGGGCAGTTATTTAAGTGGCGCCGTTTACGCAAAAAATTCCGTGACGGTTTTGAAATATATAATTGAATCGTGCGATTGGTGGAGTTTGTTTAAATATAACTAATGTCTGGTGCTGGAATTCATGCAGCAGGTCAATAATAAAAAGAGGCTCACAAAAGTAATTATTACGGTCATTATTCTGCTATACTTTTTCTTCATTTTTAAAAAATTATTCTTTTGAATGCTGTTTCCTGTATGGGAGCGTATTTATCAACCACAATAAAATTCATAAAATAATTTCAAACCTAACTGCCTGCCCAGGCATAATTCAAGACAGTGATTCTTCGGATGCTTAGCAATAAAGATCAAAGTTTTTCTGCAAACGCAGGTTTGGAACATGCGCTAAAATTGCTGCAACAAGTATCTTTTGAACCTCACAAATTACCCAAAAAATGCCCCAATTCAGGTCTTGGTGAACTTGAGACAATGGACCTTCTCGCACCTCATGTACTTGGAAGAGCAGCCCGTTTAGATCGAAGTCATGCATTAGCGCACATGGATCCTCCTACACCCTGGATTACCTGGGTTGCAGCACTTTGGAATGCCAGCCTAAATCAAAATGTACTTCACCCTGCTACGGCTCCATTTGCGATTGAGGCAGAGAAGTTGTTAATAGACTGGTTAAAGCCTTTCTTTGGAATGAACGGCGGTCATTTGTGCTCAGGTTCAACACTTGCCAATCTGACTTCTCTTTGGGCGGCGAGAGATGCTGCCGGCATAAAAAGGGTGGTTGCTTCAAAAGCTTCTCATCTGAGTATCAAAAAAGCTGCCCGGATACTCGGTTTAACATATGAAGAAATACCAACCAATTCCAAAGGCCAAATGGATGCTGAACAACTCAAAAATATTTCAGATGTCTGTCTGGTTCTAACTGCCGGAACAACTGCAACAGGATCAATTGACTCCCTGAAGTTGGCAGGTAAAGCAAAGTGGACTCATGTTGATGCAGCCTGGGCCGGCCCATTGCGTCTTAGCCCTTCTCATGCACATTTGCTGGAAGGTATCGAGAAAGCCGACTCTGTCGCGGTTTCTGCACATAAATGGTTTTTTCAACCTAAGGATTCTGCACTGGTCATGTTTCGTGAGACAAAAAAAGCTAACTCGGCAATAAGCTTTGGCGGCGGTTATTTAACTTCTCCTAATATTGGGGTTCAGGGTTCACGCGGTGCAGCCGCGATACCTTTATTAGCCACCTTGATTGCATGGGGTAGAGAGGGGCTTGTTGAACGAATCGACCGTACAATGTTGATGTCAGCAAAACTTGCAGAAGAACTGAGCAACAAAAAAGGAATAGCTCTTTGGGCACTGCCGACAACAGGTGTAACTGTCTTTCGACCACTAACATGCAGGACTGATGAATTACATAAGCGCTTACCAGAGGGTATGTTTTCAACCTGTATGCTTGATGATGAGACCTGGTTGAGATCTGTTGCCGTAAATCCCTTGGCTGATATTGATGAGATTATTTCAATAATTAATGATGAAATAAATTGAAAGTTTGTTTTACATACTCATAAATTGAATAACAAAAAATAACAAAAAGTACACTGTTGATCAAATCAATGTTCATGTACTGCACCCGACTCAACGCCTTAGAGTCATATAAGGGAGAATATTTGAGTTTAACATTATTTCTGAAACAGGTTGGAACACAGGCATGGCAGATATTTTTATAGAACATTTGAATGATAAAAGCTGGCAGCGTTCTTCCGCAGAGCGAGTTAAAAAAGGGGCAAACCCTAATTTAAGCTGGCGCCATCTTGTGGATGCAGCCCAGCATGACAGCCATACATTATCTTTAGGGTGTTTGAACATTCCCGTTGGCGAGCACCTGCCTTTGCACAGCCATGCACCACAAGAAATCTATTTCGTTTTACAGGGACAAGGGCTGTTACTTTTAAAAAATGAAGACACGCGTCTGATAGAACAGAATAACGCTGTTTATATTCCGGAAAATGCCCTTCACGGTGTACGAAATACCGGTGATGTCGATCTTAAATTGCTTTGGGTTTTCCCGACCGATAGTTGGAATGATGTTGCCTATGATTTTAATAAATAATGTCGGTATTGCCCAAATACCGAGGTCAGCTTAACTAACCGCTAACAATTCGTTGCACCGGATGTGCGAGGGGGTTGTTTTTTGAAGTATCCGTTGCGATCCAAAATTCCGGGAAAGTTTTAAAGTATTCTGGTTTAGTCGTTGCCCACCAGCACGCCGTGGAACTCTGCGTTAGCAGTTTAAACTAATTTACAGTAACTCCATGAGAGAGACTATATGAATGAATAAAGCTGGCCAACTATCTCGGGCTTCAGCAGAATATTAATAATAGAAAAATGGGGGTGAACCTATCATGACAGCTGCAAAAGAACGGAAACAGTTACCGTGGAACTTTTCAATAGGAGACGAAAGCCAGGGCATATTTCGAATATTGACTGAAGGCATCACAACTAGGATTTTCAGCGGAGAAAATGTGATGCTCTCAGTAGTAAAGCTTGAACCAAATTCGGCGGGCACGGTTCATAGACATCCAGAGGAACAGTGGGGAGTTCTACTTGAAGGAGAATGTGTGCGAATCCAAGGTGATGAAGAGTTGACAATGAAGGCTGGTGATTTCTGGTACACGCCATGTGGCGTCTCTCATGGAATTCGTACTGCTGAGATAGGCGCGACTGTGTTGGATATTTTTAGTCCTCCCCGTGAAGAATATAAAAAGCAGGGAGAGGGGTTCAGTTCATCTACCTGAACAATGAAAAATTAACTTTAATCAGTATTATGGAGATAACACATTATTTCACTGAAATGCCGGAATGAATGAGTGAAAAGGCCTTGTCCGTTCATAGGTTGGTTTTGGAACTATTTCCTGAATCTAAAGTCAGCCTGAAATATAAGATGCCGACTTATGAAATCGAAAATGTTTGGTTTACAATTGGTAACCAGAAACAATACTTGATGTATAATATAAGTAGCTTTATTCTACAGGCAACAGCTCATGTTCTGAGAGGTAATTACGCGCGCTTTCAAGGTCCTTCTTAATTTGATTTTGCAGCTCTTCCATCCCGGAAAATTTCTTTTCCTGCCTCAACTGAAAAAGCGGAATAACCTCCAAATCCTTACCGTAAATATCTTCTTCAAAATCAAAAAACCAAGTTTCAACCGTAACAGCATTTTCACCGAATGTAGGCCGTTTACCAACATTGCTAACACCAAAATGGGTTTTTTCTGCCAATTTTATTTTGCTGACATAGACGCCGTTTGGCAAAGCTAAAGTGATTCCCGGCTGGATGTTTGCAGTAGGAAATCCGAGTTTCTGTCCACGATGTTCACCGTGAACTACCTCTCCGTAAATACTGAAATCACGACCAAGATAAGACGGTATTTCCGCAAAACGATATTCCTGTATCAACTCCCGTATCAGGGTACTGCTTACTGTTTGACCTTTTTCCTGCACCGGAGCAACTTCTTCCAGTGAAAAGTTGTATTTTTGGCTGAGAGTTTCCAGCAGGATGAAGTCTCCTGCACGGTATTTTCCAAAACGGAAATCGTAACCAATGACTAGTTTTTCCAATGCAAAACGTTTGATCAAAAACTGAAGAGCGAATTCTTCCGGAGGCATTTGCGACAGCTCCTTTGTGAACGGTATCACATGCAGCTCATCGAGACCGAGTTCTTCAAGTAAACGCAGTTGATGAACAGCTGTGCAAATTCGCGAAACTGATTGTTGGGAATGAATTATTTCTTGAGGATGCGGATCAAAAGTCACTAAAGCACTGGCACATCCGCGTGCTTTTGCTTCATGTACCGCGGAACATATTAAAGCACGGTGGCCTAAGTGAATTCCATCGAAATTCCCGATAGTAACAACGGAACTTGGAAAAGATGTTGTTTTATCCTGGTAACTGAAAACCTGCATGAAGACCTTTGAGCGCAGTATTAAACAGGGATTATTGAACGAAAAAGGTTTGAAACATTTTTACAGGCAGCACCGTAAATTTCAAAGACAAGGATTTTAAAGCATACGTGTTTGTGAGTAACATTCAAGCCTCAATCAATCATAACGGCTGTAAACAAGGGTCTGTGCGGTCACATATTTTACGTGCGGAACTTGATACAGATTTCCGGAAACAATCTCTGTTACAGGCTGACCGTCAGTAGTCTGAATGTCTTTGGTGGCAATTTCACACTCTCGTCCTTCCGGAGTAATCCCCTGTAAAGTATTAGCACAAAGGAATGTTTTACGTGCCAAAATAATCAGATGCGCATCCTTGACCGCTTCCACGACATATCCCACCAAAGTTTCTCCGTGATCCTTCAGGTGAGGATTTTTTATCCGCTCGATCGCGAGGTCTGTTCGGTTTGCTCTAAAGAAACCATGTGTTATTTTAGTGGGCCAGGCTGATTTTAAAGCAGTGCATTTTTCTTTATCAAATGACTCGAGTAGTTCTGTCATTTTAATAAGCCAGTTTGCGGATAAATCAAGATGCCGTAAATCAAGCCTTAAGACACTCAAACTTGTGTTCTGCAGTTCGGGAAGATAATCCAGCAAAAACAAATCCCGCTGATGAAACATGAAAGTTCCATGTTGATTTTCAACAGTTGGAAACTGTCGTTGAGGTTGATCTCCGGGGACTAATTTTTTTTCAAGAAAATCTGGAGAGTTTATTGAAATATTCTGCGAACTAAGTAATTTACGGGGAGTATAAAACAATAAAATTCTACCAACAGTTAATATTTCACAAGGTACAGTTAAAATTTTACTATACTCAATCAGCGCTGATTTAGGAAGTTCTGTGGAAAGAACGAGGCGTTGTAATTGCGGACCAAAGTATTCCGCCCAGCGCTGAAGTCCGATGATGTTATGGTTTCCACTTTCAACAATCAACTGCAGCGGAAGTTCCGGATGTTCCTGCCGGATCCACTCCGCGGCTCCAAGATCCTGCACACGGATTGCGTGAAATTTTGCTAAAGGCAGACGATTCAGGAGTGTCAGACAGTGCCGGAAAGTGTGCTCTGTGCTGAGGATGTCCCACTGCAAAACGGGAGACAATCCGCAAGAAAGGGCCGCGTTCAGGAGTGAGATCAGAGACTTTGTGTTCTGCTTTCCCATTCTGCTCAGCGATTTGTGTTCCAAAATCACTTCGCGGATTGAGGTTTGTTGGATTTGTGCTAACGCAGAAAGACTTTCGAGGTAAGTATTAAACTGCATTATTCTTCCAGCAGGGCGCCACACTGTTCAACGCTCAAGCCTGCAGAGGAAATATCATGCTTGATGTTTTGGCGGTGCAAAACGAGGACACGGGTTGCCAGCTCCAGTCCAAGTTCAAGTTGGTGGGTAACCATCAGCACGGTGCCTCCCTGCTGGTGAAATTCCCGCAGATATTCCTGAAACCAGCGGAATGAGTTTTGATCAAGTCCGGTGTATGGTTCATCAAGAATCAGGATTTCAGGTTGGCACAACATCAAACGTCCAATCATCAAACGTTTTGTCATCCCGCTGCTGAAATTACGAACCGGCAGTTGCGCAACATGGGACAGGTCGATATTCGCTAAAATATCATCAATTTTTGAATTCAGTTGCTCAACACCGTAAAGAGTTCCGTGCAAGCGTAAATTATCTTTTGAATTCAGGTCTGCATATAACCTGTTTTCGTGAGTGATACTGCCCATTATCCTCAGCCATTCCAGCAGATTATCTTTTTGCTTTGTGCCGCGGAAAATAATTTCCCCGTTTGACGGTTTCATCAGTGAACTGATAATACGGAGCAGCGTTGATTTGCCTGCACCGTTATTTCCAATCAGCATCACGAACTCACCTGTATCAAGCGAGAAGTTAATGTTGTTGAGGATATTGCGAAAACCGAAGCGCTTACCGACGCTTTCAAGATTTAAGAGAGCAGACATGAAGAAGGGCGGAAAGTAAAGGAGTTTTTGTTACTACTTTATCGAATAAGCATTATCAATTATCAGCTCCTTTTTGTTATTCCAAATCAGGATTCGTACAAAACTTCCTGGCTTTACTTTGGAGAATTTTCTGGAAATGATTCTATATCTTTTTATTCTATAAGGAATTGAGCTTTCGAGGCGGAACGGAATATCTTTTTCCAGGTTTTTCTTGGAAGAAAGATACATTCCGGTACGTCCCAGTTGGAGCCTGTTCGATTTATTGGTCAGGTTGTAACTGACGCTTACTGTACCGTTTTTCCGGTTAATTTTTAATTTTTCTACAGTGATAACAGAATTTGCGCTTATTTTTGAATTTTGTTTTTTAACCGGAGCAATAGCTTTAGCTCGGACGCGTTTATTTATTTTTAGTTCAAGTTTATTTTTTTCCGCTTCAAGTTCAGTTTTTTTTGCCAGGACAATTTCATTTTCTGCTATTGATTCAGTTAAAGATGCTTGCGAGTTCAAGAGTTGCTGCTGGAGAGAACGTACTTTAAGTTGCAGATTGTTGATCTGTTCCTGAGTAGAAGTTTTTTCAAGTTGAAATTGACGAACCACCTGTTCGCGCTGTTTAAGAATTGAGTTAAGTTCATTAATTTCATTTCTTTGACGTTCCAGTAGTGATGCCTGCTGCTCGTTCAGTTTTTTTTGCTGAGAAGACTGAGACAACACCTGCTGCTCCCATTCAGAGTCCTGTTGTCCGGTTTGTTTTAATTTCTCAATAAGATTATCACCGCGTGTTTTTTCTTGCTCGATACGTACAGCCAACAGTTCCTGATCGAGTTGGAGTGTAAAATATAGATAAGCGGTTGCAATGGATAAAGCAAAAATAATGGTTAACAGTAACCAGACAAAAAATTTGATATTTTTCAGAAAAAACGCTGTTCCGCGATTGTCTCCAACAACGAAAAAATTAGTTTCCATTTACACTCATTGAAAAAGCTTTAATTTGTGGGCAGGTCAAGTTCGACCGCAAGACGGTAAATTTGTCCGCCGATACCCTCTACTCTACCAGCTAATTCTAATTCTAGCAAGGAGGCCAGCAAGATATTCATTTCAATTGCGGTTTGTGAGTGAATTGCGTCGATTTCCTCAATTCCGTCATTTAACGCTAAAATAATTTTCTTTTGTATTTCATTCAAATCATCCGGATCTATTTTTTTTAATCCTGATTGAGTAGTTTCGAAATTGAAAGGAAGTTGAGAAGCAGAAGTAGAAAAAAGTGATAATTCTTCTAAAATATCGCTTGCGTTGCAAATCAGTTTAGCGTGCTGACGTGCGATCAAACTGTTAGTACCGGAGCTCGTTGATGAATCTACACGGCCTGGCACAGCAAAGACCTCTCTGTTTTGCTCAAGCGCAAACGCGGCTGTGATTTTTGCGCCGCTTTTTTTCCTCGCTTCGGTTACTACAATTCCCATCGACAAACCACTGATGACACGATTCCGGATAGGGAAATTACGTGCAAGAGGTTTTACACCAAGGGGAAATTCGGAAACCAGCGCTCCATTTTTTAGAATTTCCGCAGCTAGATTTTTATTTTCCGGAGGATAGATATGCTGTAATCCACCAGCGAGTACAGCAATGGTTTTTAAGCCGCACTCCAACGCTGTTTCATGTGCCACCGTGTCAATCCCTTTTGCAAGTCCGCTCACAATTATCATCTCCGGAACAGCTTGTGCCAGTTCTTTAACCAGTCGACGGGTCTGTTGTTTTCCGTAAGCTGTGCAGCCTCTGGAGCCGACGAAAGCAAGACACGGACTTTCAGCATTCTCCAACTCGCCCTGCCAGTATAAAACGCTTGGTGGAGTCGATATTTGCTTTAAGCTCAAAGGGTATCCGGATGAATCAGGACAAAAAAGCCGGATTCCCGGAGTTTCTCCAATGATTCGTTTTTCTATCAGGAAACTGTGTGTTTGAGTTGCCTTTGCAACTAGTCCCGCTAATTTTGATGAGAGTTGGAACTTGCTGGCAAGGATTTCAGCAGGAGTTTTTAACAGTTCCTGCACACTGCCTAAATGCTCACTTAGTTGCCGGATCTTTTTGTAGCCAATTCCGGAAATTAAACTCAACGCGAGCCACGACCATGCAGGATCTGAATCAGTTGGTTGCAGGGCGTTTTCTGTCATCTTGTTCTTGATTAAGTACGTTCGCTGAGAGCTCTTTCTACATCACGTTCTGCGTCCCGTTTTTTCATAGTTTGACGTTTATCATGCAGTTTTTTTCCGCGACCTAATGCTAACTCCATTTTAATGATACCTCCTTTTAAATAAATTTTAAGCGGAATCAGTGTAAGCCCCTGCTCTTTAACTTGTCCATACAGGCGGCGTATTTCAGAACGGTGAAGCAGCATACGTCTCGGCCGGAGTGGATCATGATTATGACGGTTGCCAAAATCGTATTGAGAAATATGAGCATTCAATAAATATACTTGTAAACGATCATCCACCCTGCAGTAACTTTCTGCGAGATTGATTTGCCCTGCACGGACACTCTTAACCTCTGTACCCTGTAGGACGATGCCGACTTCCATAGTATTCTGTATATCATATTCGAACCGTGCTTTACGATTTTTGGCGAGAGTTTTGGATGACATGTCTGTGAATATAGTTTGGAAAAAATACTGTGTATATTACTTGGATTATAACGATTCCGGCAGGAATGAGCAAGAGCGGACTAATTTGAAAGATATGACTTTGCCCAGTCAATGGCGTCTTCTTCTTTTTGAAAATCTCCGTTGAGCTGGCTTTCAAATGCCTGTTTTAAAATAAGGCCCATTTCAGGGCCGGGGGTCACACCGAGGGCTAAGAGGTGTCTTCCCAGAAGCAACGGACGTGGCGCTTCGTTACGCACGTCCATACGTTCTGCTTCATCCAAAAGCCAGTCTCCTGCTTCAAAATGTGTTCTCTTATTTTCAGACAGTGTCCTACCAAAATAATCTGCCCTGGCCAGTAAAACCAACTCAGGTATGCGGACACGTAACGCGAGTCTACGGATTGTTCCGGAATTAATTCGATCACGTTCTTTAAAAAGCTGTACCGGACGGAGGTGCTCTTTAACCAGAGTTGTTACTTCTTCAATTAAAATTCGATCATCCGTCATTCTGCGTAAGAACTGCTCTGTTGGTACAACACCTTTGATGTCATGAGCAGGACTGCGCCAGCGTCCGCGCAAAAATTCAGTAGTCAGTGGTTTACCAAAATCATGACAAAGCGCGCTGAACATTAATTCCAAATCCTGTTTTTCATCACCTTTTCTTAACTGTGCCGCTTCATCCATAACAAGCAGAGTATGAATCCAGACATCACCTTCCGGATGCCATTCCGGATCCTGCGGCACTCCAATAAGCGCTTTTAGCTCTGGAAAATACCTTAAGATTCCGAGCTTTTTGGCTGCTTCCAAACCTATGGAAGGGCGTTTTGCTTTTAAAAACAACTTCCGGAACTCTTCGAAAATCCGCTCCCTTGATAATTCAGCAAGGTCTAACTGTCCGCAAAGTTCTACGGTTTCGGGGGCAATTTCAAACTCAAGACGTGCGGAGAACTGCATGGCCCTTAAAACCCGTAACGGATCTTCGGCAAATGAGGGGCCAATATGCCTCAGTACTTTACGCTTTAAGTCAGCTAAACCATCATAAGGATCCAGTACTTCCTGTGTTAACAAATCATAACCGATACTGTTGACAGTGAAGTCACGACGAGAAGCAGCTTTTTGGTAGCTCATTGCAGAATCAGTTTTTACCAGAAAACCACGGTGACCTTTTCCGGACTTGCTTTCGGATCTGGGCAGGCTAAAATCATATTCTGCGCCTGAAGTTTTTAGCTTCAGCACGCCAAAACTTTTTCCCACAGCATGAAGATGTCCAAAATTTCTGAGCACGGATTCAAGAATTTCGGGACTCATTCCGTAAATTTCCACATCAATGTCTTTTGAAATGTTTCTACCCATGAAGTGGTCCCGTACAGCGCCGCCAACAAGAAGGCTGCGACCATTGCACTTCGCAACTGCTTTTGCGATTTTAATTAGTTCCGGAGGAACAGGCAGGAGGGGCATGAAGGTTTTCGGGGATTGATATTTGAGTTTGTCAGCACCTTCAGCTAAAAAAAATGCTCACAAGAGCAGGCATTAAAAAATTTAGTGAGCATTACTTTTCAGGAGCCTTTCAATAGTTCATCAAAATAATTGATAGTTGGGCGCAGTCCTTCTTCAAGTGTTATTTTAGGTTCCCAGCCGAGTCTTTTCTTAGCCAGTGTGATGTCCGGTCTGCGGCGTCCTGGATCGTCAGGACGTGCTGCGGTTTTAATCAGTTTGGAACTTGAATTTGTCATTTCGAGGACTTTTTCTGCCAACTCAATCATGGTGAATTCTCCGGGGTTTCCTGTGTTAACCGGCCCGGTCAAATCTTCTGTCAGCATCATGCGGTACATTGCGTCCACTAATTCTGTAACGTAACAAAAACTGCGGCTCTGTAGTCCGTCTCCGTGAATTGTGATAGGTTCACCCTTAAGTGCGGCAACAATAAAATTGCTGACAACCCTGCCGTCATCCGGATGCATTCTTGGCCCGTAGGTGTTAAAGATTCGAATAATTTTTACATCAACCTGACTTTGGCGATGATAGTCCATCATTAATGTTTCTGCCAAACGTTTCCCTTCGTCATAACAACTTCGCAAACCAACAGGATTGACATTGCCAAAATAACTTTCCGGTTGAGGATGTACTTGCGGATCGCCGTAAACTTCAGAAGTGGAAGCCTGTAAGATACGCGCGTTAACACGTTTTGCGAGCCCCAGCATATTAAGAGTCCCCATAACATTTGTTTTTGCGGTTTTTACCGGATTGTACTGATAATGAACAGGAGAAGCCGGGCAGGCCAGATTGAAAATCCAGTCCACTTCCAAGAGAACAGGTTCCACGATATCATGACGTATCAATTCAAAATTGGGATTGTGCTCAAGCTGCCGTAAATTCGATTTGTTGCCTGTAAAAAAATTATCAATTGCAATAACTTCGTGACCTTCATCAATTAGACGGTCACAAAGGAAAGATCCAACAAAACCTGCACCTCCTGTAACAAGTACTTTTTTCATTTAAACAATCTCGGTTAATCGTGAAATAGAATAATAACATTATAGCCAGATAAGCTTCCAAGGTTCAAGGTAGACCGCAGTTTCTCAGCTCAAGACAATATTAGTGAAAGTCACACGATAAGCTGACGAAGTGTCTTCAAGAATAATACGAATGATCATAAGTTACTAATATTGTTAGAATTTATATACGATACTAATAATATTAAGAGAATTAATTTTTTTTCAGCTTCATCACAATAAATCACCATGCCTGCTCAGTCAAGGACTGAAGGGCGGCTGCCGGAAAATTGCCGTACTTTCGCTCCAAATTGAATATAACATTGCGACTTCAGCACAGTCGGATTATTATCTACAGATTAAACTTGTCTAAATATACAGGGATAAATACTTTGCATGAGTAGTGTCCGGAGGCGTTTTGAAGTTCAACTTGTAACCCCAGTACTTCTCAAGGGCTGATCCAAAATAAGCAAACATTAATTCAGTGAAAACTGGGCAAATTATATTTATATATTTAAGGAGAAATTATGTTGACTGAAGAAAGACAAAAAGATTTGGAAACCGCGATTTCACAAATTGAACGCCAGTTTGGTAAAGGTTCAATTATGAAAATGGACGGTTCGACAGTGGGACAGTTTCCTGCAGTCAGCGCCGGAAATTTAGCACTGGACATTGCTCTTGGAATTGGAGGTTTGCCAAGAGGACGGATCGTTGAAATTTATGGTCCGGAAGCATCAGGTAAAACAACCTTAGCCTTGTGCGCGATTGCGGAAGTCCAGAAAGCAGGTGGAGTTGCCGCATTCATAGACGCGGAGCACGCGTTTGACCGAAATAACGCCAAGACGCTGGGAGTTCAGGTTGAAGATCTTTTACTAGCTCAACCTGATTACGGTGAACAGGGTTTGGAAATCGCGGAGCAGCTTGTCCGCGTCGGTAAAGTGGATATGGTTGTGATTGACTCTGTAGCAGCGCTTGTTCCTAAAAACGAATTGGAAGGAGACATGGGCGACTCACACATGGGACTGCATGCTCGCCTGATGTCACAAGCCCTCCGTAAATTGTCGGGTGTGATCTCAAAGTCCAACACAATTTTCATTTTTATCAACCAACTTCGTTCAAAAATTGGTGTGGTTTTTGGAAATCCGGAAACAACCACAGGCGGTAATGCACTCAAATTTTACTCCAGTGTACGTCTTGATGTTCGACGTGCGAGTCAGATTAAGAGCGGAGACGAAGTAAAAGGTCACAGAATGAAAATCAAGATTGCCAAAAATAAATTGGCACCACCGTTTCGTATTGCCGAAGTTGATTTAATCTATGGGGTTGGAATATCTAAAATGGGTGTTCTGCTTGATTTAGCGGTGAATGAGGAAATTGTGCAAAAAAGCGGAACCTGGTTCTCTTACGAAAAAGAGAGGCTAGGTCAGGGTCGTGATAACTCCATCAAATTTTTGGAAGAAAACTCAGAAATTGCTGATACCATAAACCTTAAAGTACGCGCTTTGAACAATCTTGATCCAGCGGAGCAAAGTCAGGAAGCGCAGGAAATTGCTGCAGAGGAATGATTAATAGCGACTCTTTGTCAGCCCAGGCAAAGCCGTCTTCCAAAAGAATTGAGGACTTTCTCAAAGGCGGCCTCCCTGCATTATCAGTGGAGGAAGCACTTGCAGAGGACTTGCTTTTGCTGGATGTGCGTACGGCGGAGGAGTTTGCAAAAGGCAGTATTCCTGGTGCCATGAGTTTTCCGCTTTTTGATGATTTGGAACGCGCGGAAATTGGAACAATCTACAAAAAGGTTGGTCGGGATGCCGCCGTTGTGAAAGGATTAGAGTTTTTTGAACCGAGGCTTCAGCAGTTTTTATTATCACTTTCCGCGATCAAACCTCAGCAACTCGTTGTATATTGCGCCCGTGGCGGGATGAGATCCGCTTCGGTGGTCAGGCTGTTGGAGGAAAACGGATTCCGCGTTTCTCAAATGCAGGGAGGTTATAAATACTATCGGCAATTTGTTCTGCAGCAACTTGAAAATTCAACGCCGCCACTCATTGTGCTGCATGGACAGACTGGTGTTGGAAAGACATTGATTCTGCAAAAACTTCCGGATCACTTGGATCTGGAAGGTCTGGCGCAGCACCGCAGCTCCCTGTTTGGCGCAATTCACAAAACTCCCCGGACTCAGAAAGATTTTGAAGCGTTGCTAGTTAAAAAATTGAGTCAACTTCCGGAGGATCGTTTCCTTTTTGTTGAAGGTGAAAGCCGAAAAGTTGGGCAGGTTTTTATTCCGCAGTCCTTTGCAAATGCAATGAAGAGCGGAATACTGGTGTTGCTAAAAGCGTCACTGGAAACCAGAATCAGCCGTATAGTTGAAGAGTATAATATTTGTGATGAACAGAGTATTCAGCAAATTGACTCAATTTTGCAGTCACTGAAAGTGGCGCTTGGAAAAGTTAAAGTCGAACAATTACGTCTGTGGCTGAAACAGGGTGAAATTGAAAACATAGTGCACATGCTTTTAGTGGACTACTATGACCCACGTTACCAGCATGCAATGAGCGGTTATGACTTTGAGTTGGAGCTTTCTGCGGAAGACCTGAAACAGGCCGCCGGCGAATTGATTACTTTTCGTAATCAAATGATTGTGAATCATTGTCAACAGTCGGTCAGCAATGTGTGGCTATCATTTATATAAATAATTATTATTATTATCAGAATTCTGAAAATGAGAAACAAGTCTTCATTAATCTTCCTGATACAGACTATAATTATAGTTTGTCATCCAGTGAGCGGATTCTCAGAAAGTAGTAGCAATGCCCTTAAAGTAAAGACACATTACGGCACATTCCAGCTACCTGTTCCAACTCTTCGTTTACCGGAGTTACCGGAGCTACCGCTAGTCTCTGTTTCTGAGACAGCATTTCCTGAACTTCCAGACTGGCATTACCCTCGTTTTATTCCGGATGACCCCAGTTGGCTTGACCGTTCAGGAAAATTTTACAAAGAAGGCATAGTTCACTTGTTTCGTGGAGACCTGAATGTGGCGCTTAAGAGATTCCAGACAGTTACAGATGATTATCCGGAAACGCCCTGGTTTACGCCGTCATGGTTTTGGCAGGGACAAATAACAGCGAAGCAGAATAAGTATGCTCAGGCAGAAAAAACGTTAACATTTTTTCTGGACTCACTCGAACAGAACAACAGTTCTGCCCTTTATGTTGACTTCCAGAATTTCGGCCGTTATACCTTGGCGTGGCTGGCTTTGAAGCAAAAAAAATATAAAGAAGCATTGGCGGTCATTAAGAAATATGAAGCGGAAATCAGTATTAAGAAAATTCGTATCCAACTTCTTTATTTGAAATACCTGACTTATGTAAAATTGAAGAAGAGCGACCAAATATTTTTCGTGCTTGAAAGCATGACTCAGCAATTTGAATATGATTTTGAACACATGGTACGTCTAGCGGAGCATTATTTTGTGGAAAAGCGATGGCAGGAATTAGCAGATTTAGTTGCCGATAAAGCTACTAAGCCGGAGTTTTACAACGACCTTCAGATGGAGCATTTCTTGTGGCTTGGAGCAGCTGCTGAAATGAGTTTGAAACAATGGTCTCAAGCAAAAAAAACAATGATGTCTCTGAAGGAGTTTGGTGTCAGGAACCCTGATCAGCTCGCGCGGGCCTGGTTAAGACTGCATTTAGCGACCGGACAATACGAGCAGGCTTGGGAAAAATGGCAGGAAATAAATGATGATCTGCTCCGTGAACAATCTCTGCGTGAATTAATGCAGCATGCTGCAAAGAGTGGGAAGTATAATTTTTTGCTCAAGAAACAGCCAGGACTGAAGTCTGTAGCAAAGTCATGGCGTGCCTGGCAAGGCGAAATGGAATTGATTTATGCCTATCTCTATCTAAGCTTGGGACAGAGAAAAAAGGCGAATCAGTGGCTTCAATGGTCCTTTAATCACTCATTAGAGACAGCAGACGAACAGTCGTCATTAATTGTTCATGAGGAAAGTATTTATCTCAGAACTGTGATTCAGCTGCTGGCAGCGGAGCACAGGAAAGCATTTCAGGACTTAAAACAGCTGCTCGAAGATTATTCTGCCTCTACGCGTCTTTCGGATTACTATTTTTGGTATGGAGTTATGCTGTATGAAATAGATAAGAGCCCCATGAATGCAATCATGGCTATGCGTCAGGTTGATCGACAGGGTGAGCGGGACGATGACCGCTGGTATCTGCTTGGCAAGGTGAATCATGATCAGCAAAAATGGAACCCTGCGATTTTCGCTTTTACTAATTTGAAAAAGCTGCATCCTGCGTCTGAATTTTTGGAAGAAGGACTTTATTTACAAGCCGGGGCACACTTCGAACAAAAAAAATATAATTCTGCTTTAGAAATATTAAATGAACTGCGCAGCACTTTCGATCCGCTAAAAAAACCTGTAAGAGAAATTCACTTAAGAGTCCGGATACTTATTGCGATGAAAAGGTATGAGCAGGCAGATGATGTGCTTCGGCGTAAAATTGAACAGTATTCAGACTTTTCATTGATTAAGCTGAGGGTGGAAGTGTTGAAGTACATTGAAGATCCCCGGCGAATACTCAGTGTGACGGGAGTCGGCCTGGGACTTTCAACCAGTGAAGATCACGGATTTCTCTTCTTTCACCGTGCAAATGCTCTTTATGATACGCAAAAATATGATGAAGCGATCACTTATTATAATTTAGCCTTAAAAAATCCTCCTCAAGGCAGTGAACGCGTTATCCGCTACAGAATTTTGAAAATTCAGTACGAGCTAGGCCGGATTCCCGAAATGCTGAAAGGTGCGGAGAAGTTTCTGCAGCAGAGCAAGGTTGATACTTACAGCTTCAAAATTCTGCATTTGCTCGGAAATTATTTTATGAAGAGGAAGCAAAAAGAAAAGGCGGCACCTTATTTAAATCAACTAGTTGTCAATTATAAAAAATCGGTACGTCAAGAGGAGCTTGCGCCGGAAAAAAGAGTTGAGCAGATTGTGCTGATCGGTGAACTTTACAACGAGTTGGCTAAATATGAGTTGGCTGAACGTTGGCTGAACCAAGCACTAAAATCAATGGAAACAGTACCGGATGGGCGCAAGAAATGGCAGCTGCATATCCTCAGGGAAAAAGGTCTGGCACTTTTTGAGCAGCAGAAACACGCACAGGCGCTCGCAGCAAATCTTAAAGTACTATATCTGGACCGTGGTTTGTCTGAACAAAAAAGCTATGCTCTTAATTTGAGAATTGCCTCAAGCTATGATCAGCTTGAACGCAGCAGTGATGCAATGGCGATTTACCGTAAAATGTTAAAAAAGTTTAAAAACGCGGAACGTCAACAGGAAGTTGAAAAACTACTGAACAGCTTGACTCAGTAATATTAGGAAGCTCTAAAAACCGTGCCCTGATCCGGTGCCCCGAGTGTAATCGAAGGGGAGGTAGCAGGGGTTTTTGGACTTGATTCAGGATTTGACTCCGCTCAACACATCGGTTTGCTGACGAACTTTTCCGGAAAGCAAAACAGGCGAGTAAAGATAACTTTTCAGAGTTTCTTCAAAAAGTAGTTATTTGCTAATTGTTCCACGTGAAACATAAATATTATGGGTTTTAAAATCATTGCCATTGACGGTCCCACCGGAGTTGGGAAAAGTACAATTGCCCGTCAACTGGCCGCTACACTGGATTGTTTGTATGTAGACACCGGAGCAATGTTTCGTTGCCTTGCCTGGGGCTGGGCCTCGCAGGGTTGTCCGGAAAGTGACGAATCTCTGGAAAAGCTGGGTGATCAAACACGAATAGTTTTTGAAAATGATAAAGTAATTTGCGATGATACAGATGTAACTCAGGAAATCCGCACAGAACGGATTTCGGCACAGGCTTCAAAAATCAGCCGCTTTCCCTTGATCCGGGAAGTGATGAAAAAACAGCAACGGACTCTGGTTGAAGAAGCCCGCAGGTTGGAAAGTTATCAGGGGGCGATTTTGGAAGGCAGGGATATTGGCACAGTTGTTTTTCCGGCAGCGGAATTTAAATTTTACGTAGATGCTTCTCCGGAGATTCGCGCTAAACGCAGGTTGTTGCAACTGCGGGAACGTGGTGAAGAGGCAAATTATGAAGAAATAATAACTGCTCTTCGAAAACGTGATTTTCAGGATCAAAACCGAAAGGTGGCACCGCTGAAACCTGCGGAGGACGCAATTATTGTCGATACAGGAATGCTTAGTGCAGATGAGGTTTTGCAGCATTTGCTCGACTGTGTGCTAAATGAAAAAGAAGTCAACCAGTCCGGAGTTCAATGAATTTTAAACATTTCAACGTATTTTTCAAGGTGACGTCATGAAAGCAGTTATTCTTGCGGCTAATCGCAGTACCCGATTGAGTCCATTTATTGAAACCCGCTGTAAACCGATGATTCGCATTGCGGGGCAATACATCCTCGAAAATACGATTTGTTTCCTCAAGGAAGCAGGGATTCACGATATAGTACTGGTCGTTAATCATCAGCAGGACTTGATCCGTCAGTATTTCGGCAGTGGACAAACGTTTGGTGTGAACCTTGAGTATGTCGTTCAGGATGAACTAAAGGGCATCGGCCACGCTCTGAGCCTTTGTCGCTCGTCTTTAGAGAAGAAGCCTTTTTTGCTGGTTTATGGTGATGTGATGACCGACTACAACCCATTTTTATCCATACTGCAGACTTACTCTGAAACTGACAGGGAGGTTGCTTTGATTGCGCTGCCGGAGTCTTCAAAAGAATTTGGTAATGTCTATCTGGATCATGAAATGAAAATCAGCCGACTGGTTGAAAAACCTCAGGCAAATCAGGCGAATTATGTCTTTGCGGGAATGTTTGTTTTGTTTCCGAAAATTTTTGAACGATTGGCTGAGAATCAGCATGATATTTCCCGCAGCTATGAGCAATTGATAGCAAGCAGTGGACTTCAGGCATGTTTGTGGGAAAAAGGATGGATTGATATGATACATCCATGGCACATTTTGGATGCAAACAGGATGTTGATGAGTTCCTGGCAAACTGCTGAAATTGATTCTACGGTAAAACTGTTGGGACACGTGCATCTGGAAGGAGCGGTACGTATAGGTCCGGATGTCACTATTGAATCCGGAACTGTACTCAAGGGCCCCTGTTACATAGGTTCCAATTCATACGTGGGAAATAATTCACTCATTCGTAATTTTAGTGCGATTGGCCCTGATTCGATGGTAGGTTACGGATCAGAGTTGAAAAACTGCGTACTCTTTGGAAACAACGATGTCGGCCGCCTTTCATTTGTTGGGGACAGTGTGTTGGGAGAAAATGTAAAATCAGGTTCAGGACTTACGACAGTTAATCATACAGTAGATTATAGTCGGATTACCTGCAGTTCCAACTCAGACTCGGTAGAAACAGGTTTGACGAAGCTAGGGGTATTCATAGGTGACAGTGTGTCCATTGGAGCCCGTCACACTCTCGGTCCAGGCAGCATTGTGGAATCCGGAAAAATCATCGCGGATTGTATTACTCTCTAAAAGAGGTCGCCTCGTGATAATTCTGAAACCCATAATTTGTCATTTCGAACGCAGAGAGAAATCTTCATGATATTAGTGCTTAACACAAAATAGCTTTCTCGCTTCGTAAGCAATAACACTTGTTTGAGAATTCATACGGTTCCATCAAATATAACAACCAAAACTAATAATACGGCAAAGCAAAATAATGTGTGGTATCAGTGGCATTGTCCATTCAGAAAATATAGGCAGAAATTTATTTAACTCAATCCGCAACTTGGAATATCGTGGGTATGATTCCTGCGGAATGGCGATGCTGAGCGAGGGCGAGCTTGACTTACGAAAAAATATTGGGGGAATAGATGAAGTCAACGCGCTTGAACAATTGGATAAAATGCAGGGGAGTATCGGAATTGCTCATACGCGCTGGGCAACTCACGGAGGTGTAACCCAGGAAAACGCCCACCCTCATCTTTCTTACAAGCGGGAATTTGCGATTGTACACAATGGTATTTTTTCAAACTACCAGGAATTACGTGAACAGTTGATGAGTCGGGATGTTGTTTTTAAGTCATTGACTGATACAGAAGTTTTCGTCAACTTGTTGGAGGAATCATATGCGGAGAGTAACGATTTAGAAAAAGCTTTTTTAGCCTCTCTGCAGCAAATTGAAGGTTCATACTCGATCGTCATGTTTTCAGCGCATGATCCGGAACATTTGTATTGTGTTAAAAAAGAATCTCCATTGCTGCTGGGACTTGGAGAGGGTTGTAATTATGTCGGTTCAGATCTCAATGCTTTTTTGGAATATACAAGGCAGGCAATTGTGCTGGATGATGGAGAGTATGTCGTCCTAGGTCGTGATGATTACCAAATCCGCAAGGTGGAAACCGGCGAACTTGTCGAAAAATCGATTCTACATATTGACTGGGATGTGGAAACCAGCAAAAAAGGAGGATATTCTCATTACATGCTCAAGGAGATTTTTGATGAACCGCAGACAGTACGGCAGGCAATGAAAATTCCTACGGAACAAATTTCAGAATTGGCCGGGATGTTTAGTGAAACTTCTCGTGCCTACCTGATGGGAGTGGGAACGACTTTCTATGTGGCGAATATCAGTCAATACTTTTTTTCCACCCTCGCAGACCGCTATTACCCAGTCCTCAGTTCAGACGAATTTTCCGTAGTTACAGTTGAGTCGGGAGATTTGGTGCTGGCGCTTTCTCAATCAGGAGAAACCTATGATACAAAAACCTCGCTGGATTATGCAAAGACATGCGGAGCACAAACCGCGGCGGTTGTAAATGTTATGGGATCGGCAATCAGCATGATGGTTGATCAAGTGATAATGCAGGGTTCCGGACCGGAAATATGTGTTGTTTCTACTAAAGCAGCCCTCGCGCAAACATTCATTATGCTTCGTGTAGCCCTGGAGCTTGGTCGGATAAGGAACTATCTAACGCAGGATGTTTATCAAAAACATCAGCAGGATTTGGAATCGTTTCCTGAAATGGTTCAACTGATTCTTAACGAACAATCCGGATTTGTTCGCAATATAGCACGGTCTACCAGTCATGTGGAACATTGGTTATTTCTTGGCTGCGGTGTCTATTATCCTGTTGCCATGGAGTCTGCACTGAAAATGAAAGAGGTTACTTATCAACATGCGGAGGGAATGCCGGCCGGATTTCTCAAACACGGAACCCTGTCGATGGTAGAACCGGCTCTGCACTCCCTGTTTTTTGTGCCACTGAAGGAACAAAAGGTTCTGCACGACCGTACGCTGATTGC
>Ga0208278_1000073_pt1 | contig 48377 bp, 48 predicted proteins | sample ETN01SmetaG_FD_185794 | JGI IMG/M metagenome (GOLD analysis project Ga0208278, IMG submission 185794) | Marine microbial and viral communities from oxygen minimum zone, Eastern Pacific Ocean - ETNP2014F12-01SV259 (SPAdes) (version 2) | ecosystem: Environmental > Aquatic > Marine > Oceanic ...
AATTCCAATTGTTTACTTTTTAAATACTTATTAAGGATATTAATAATTCTTACATTTGTTTTCTAATTTAATTCATTGCAATCAATCTCAATGTGAAACAAACATTAATACATTTACGTTATCGGCATAAGTATTGATAACTTGAGATCAAAAGATTGCCAAAGAACGAAATATTCCAACTTCGTTATCGGGAGATTTTTTTATTTCTTGAATTCTTGGGAAACTAAGGAAGAGCTTCACCATCCATCTTGTCCTTAAGATACTTCTCAGATCAGGAGAAAAACGATCTTCAAGTCGCAATGGAAACGACCCTCCATTTATGGGGAAATGGAGGTGCCTTTTTGATTCCGATTCCTGCAAGGATGTATGACAAAAGTGTGGCAAATCACACTAGAGGTTCAGAACCCTAGATGATTTCAAGGAAGGGATAACCCTGAAACCTATATGGAATTAATATTTTATAAAAGGAAGGGTTCGACCTTGGATGGTCGAGGTGAGAGGATTTGTAACTCAGACCTCTTCGTCCCTCAGGAAATCATGGGGCTATGCCGGAAGTCTTGGATTGGGCGCTTAACGTGGTTTGGCCCAGGCCTCTGGACCCTGCTGCCGGCCTGAAGCACTGAAAGCCCAGGCATTCGGATCTTCCACGGGTTTGGGCTCTTCTTTTGCGGATTCGACTTCATAATCCCTGGTTTTCTGAAGAGCCTTGATCAGTTTTTCCAGTTGACTCAACCGTGTTTCAAGGGTTCCAATTCTTTCGAGCAGAAGGTGTTCTGAGACGGATCTCATGAATCCTTGTGTGGTGGCTGACATGGTGTTTTCTTTCCTCCTTGTTCGGCCCTTTTCAAAGGGGGCGTTCCTGCAGTGTCTAAAGTAAAAAATCCTGAAAAATCAGTAACTAATGCTGCTCATAAGCATAAACAAACCTTGTTTGATTTTCCATTGGTAGAAGTACTTAGGGCCGTATTAGGAGAATATCTTAGAAAGAAAAACAAGATCCCGGCTCCAGAGGATTGAGTGTGGCGCGTGACCGGGAAGAGGAAGGGTTATGCAGAAATGTTGATGGAAGGAAAAGGTGTTTGTTCAGGGATTCAGTAGACGGATTATTCAGATTTTTTAGAGGAGGCGGTCAGGCTTCTCCAGATCCAGGCAAGGGGGTCGTAAAAAGCACCGGCAACACGTTCTTTGAGAGGGATGATGCCGTTATCGGTGATGCGGATGTGTTCCGGGCAGACTTCAGTACAGCATTTGGTGATATTGCAGAAGCCGATGCCGAAAATATCTTTGAGGTCCTTCAAGCGGTTGAGGGTGTCCAGGGGATGCATGGCGAGTGATGCGATGCGGATGAGGAAACGCGGGCCGGCAAATTCCTGGATTTGCTGGTCGCGCATCACATGGCACACATTCTGGCAGAGGAAACATTCGATGCATTTGTGAAATTCCTGGATGCGGTCGATGTCCTCCTGCTGCATCCGATAGGTACCGTCGGATTCTCGAGGTTTTGGGGTGAGTGGGCGGACACGTTCATTGATTTCATAGTTCCAGGAAACATCGGTGACAAGGTCCCTCATATGGGGAAAACGCTTCATCGGTTCGATGCGCACAGGTTCATCAAGGGGCAGCTCATCCATACGTGTCATGCACATCAATTTCGGTTTTCCATTCACCTCGGCGCTGCATGATCCGCATTTTCCGGCTTTACAGTTCCAGCGAACCGCCAGGTCGTTTGCATGACGGGCCTGGATCTGGTGAACCGCGTCGAGGACCACCATTCCTTCGCTCACCTCGACAGGGTACTCCCGCAATTCTCCTTTCGCCCCTTTGCCACGGTAGACCTGAAATAGCGTTTCACCCATGCTTCCTTTTTTCAAATGAATCAGTTCAAAAGTTTTTCGAGGTGTGAGGGCATCGCTTCCCGTTCACGGTGTTCATGGACCATGATTCCGTTTTCCTCACGGATGATGGCGTTCACTTTCTGGAGATCGCTGCTGCTTTCCGGAAAATCCTCCCGTGTATGACCTCCTCGGCTTTCTTCACGTTTGAGTGCGGCCAACGCGATCGCCTCTGCGACGCAGAGCAGGTTCCTCAAGTCCAGGGCATAGTGCCAGGCAGGGTTGTACTGACGGTGTCCTTCGACCCGGACCTTCTCAGCCCTCTGCTTGAGTTCACCGAGCAGTTCCAGGCCTTTCTCCATTTCATCACGTGCCCGGACAATGCCGGCATGCAGTTCCATGGTCTCTTGCAGGTCGGACATCAGAGCATAGGGATTTTCACTGCGATCCGGATTAAAAGGATCGAGGCAAAGTTGTTCCAGGTTTTCCAATTGTTCTCTAGGGGCACTGCTGGAGATCTTCACTTCCCTGGCGTGTTTGGCAGCATGTAGTCCGGCCCGGGCTCCAAATACAAGGAGGTCGGTGAGGGAATTACCTCCCAAACGATTCGCCCCATGCATTCCACCGGCAGCTTCTCCTGCGGCAAAAAGCCCTTCCACCGTTGTCATCGCGGTTTCGGGATCGACCCGGACTCCTCCCATCACATAATGGCAGGTCGGTCCTACTTCCATGGGAGTGGTGGTGATGTCGAGATTGCCAAGTTTCATGAACTGATGGTACATGCTCGGCAGTTTTTTCTTGATGTATTCGGCATCCCGGCGGCTGGCGATGTCGAGAAAAGCACCTCCGTGGGGGCTTCCTCTTCCCGCCAGGCGTTCACTGCGGATGGCTCGTGCCACCACGTCCCGGGTCAACAGTTCCGGCGGCCTCCGGGCTTCGGGATCTCCTGCAAGCCAGCGTTCGGCTTCTTCCTCAGTGTCCGAGGTTTCAGGGGCAAAGGCGTCGGGGATGTAATCGTACATGAATCTCTGGCCTTCGCTGTTCTTAAGCACACCGCCCTCACCACGGACACCTTCGGTGACCAAGATTCCTTGAACGCTGGGCGGCCAGACCATGCCGGTGGGATGGAACTGGACAAACTCCATGTCGATCAACTCTGCCCCGGCCCGATAAGCCAGGGCATGTCCATCACCGGTTCCTTCCCAGGAATTGCTGGTGACGCGATAGACTTTGCCAAGGCCTCCTGTGGCGAGAATCACCGATTTGGCGCGGAAGACGATGAAGTTCCCGCTTTCCCTCCAGAACCCGAAGGCTCCGGTGACTTTTCCATCTTCCAGAATCAGATCCACAATGCAGCATTCCATGTAGATATCCAGGCCCTGATGAATGCCGTGATTCTGGAGGGTGCGAATCAGTTCCAAACCAGTCCGGTCTCCGACGTGGGCAAGACGGGGATATCGATGACCGCCGAAATTTCTCTGGGCAATCAGGCCTTCCTTGGTCCGGTCAAAGAGGGCGCCCCATTCCTCAAGTTCTGCGACGCGTTCCGGAGCTTCCTGGCAGAAAATTTCAACCATGCGCCAGTTGTTGAGATGCTTTCCGCCCCGGATGGTATCGCGGAAGTGGACTTCCCAATTATCACGGGGATCTGCATTGCGTAGTGAAGCGGCCATTCCGCCTTCTGCCATTACCGTGTGGGCCTTTCCCAAAAGTGATTTGCAGACAAGTCCTACCGAAACCCCCTGGGCCGAAGCCTCGATCGAGGCACGTAGCCCAGCACCACCGGCCCCGATGACGAGGACGTCGTGTTCCTTGATTTCAAAGGAGTCCATTCAGAGGATCCGGTAATCGGTGATGATGCCCATCGAAACGAGGCGGACGTATACATCGGTGAAGCCTACCCAGAAGAGGCTGATCCAGGCCCACTGCATGTGGTGAAGGTTGAAGAAACTCACGAATTTCCAGGCCTGGTGGCGTTCTTTGCCAAAACTGGTACAGGAGTAGCAATTGACGTTTCCTCCCACCAGATGCCTAAGCGAGTTGCAGCCAGAAGTGAAACCCGTCAAAAAAATAACGTTAAGGGTCATCACGATGCTCCCGATTCCAATTCCTGGCCCGTCTTCAAAGGAAAAGGAAATCACGGCGTCATAGCCCAGAATCACGCAGAAGACGAGTGCCAGGTAGAGGAAATAACGGTGCAGGTTTTGAAACAGCAAAAAAAAACGCTCCCCCCGGTAGTTCTGTTGTTTTCCCCCCACGGCACATGCAGAGGGAGTCAGAAACAAAGCCCTGTAGTAGGCCTTACGGTAGTAGTAACAGGTGAGCCGGAACCCTGCAGGAGCCCAAAGGATCAAAAATGCCGGGGAAAGAGGCCACCAGTCGAATTCCAAAAGAGGTGAATAGAAGGGGGAAAGATAAGGACCCCATTGATAATGTTCGTTCTGAAATGCGGCCCAGGTCGAATAGACGACGAAAGCCAACAGGCCCAATGCGGTGAACAGGGGACCCACCCACCAGGCATCGTTTCTTGAAGTTTCCAAAAACCCAGGCCTTTGGGGATTCAGCCCGGAAGTGTTTTGCAGGGAAGCTTCAGCCATTGGAGATACTTATTTGAGCTCGGAGGGTTTAAATGAAAATACGCTGTAAAAAGGGCATACTATTCCAACTGACTCGATCTTGAGAAACCCGTTTAGGAATTCAGGTTTTGGATTCAAGGAGTTTTTCGAGCCGTGACACCCGCTTTGCCAGGTCTGCAATCTGCTTTTTCATCTGCGCGTTTTGTCCGTCCCGGGTACGGTGTGGTCTGGAGTGATGAGCACGGTCCACCCCGGTTTTGTCCTTGAGGTCTTCAAAGGCAAATTCGTGTGCAAAATGATGGATGTTGTCCATTTTCTGGTCTTTCATGGGCGCTCCCGTCTGAATTCAAAACCATGATGGTGACTAAAGTTTTTTGTAAATTAACCAGTTCCCTCGTCTTGGGCTAGTTTTTTTCGCTCCAGGCGAACATCACTTATTATATTTAAATATCAGAAAATCATATGGTCTGCCGAACCTAGGCATGAACTGAAGGAAAGTCAAGTTGTGATTTGGTCCTGTCAAAGATCCAAGGTTGAGTTTGGTTTTGAGATTTACAACCTGAGTTAGCAACTTGAGATTCAGGAGGTTTTGAATTAAGGATGAAGATTGTGGTGTTTTTTAAAATGGATTCTGCTCTTGGTCAAGTAATGAAATTTCCGACTCTTTATAAGATTGACCTGAGTGCAAGAATTTTCCGATTGAGATGAATGTGTCCATTTAGTCCTTGGTTTGTTGCATGGAACCGAGTCCTCAGAAATCCTGGAAGGGGAAAAATGGCAATCTGGAGTAAAAACGTTTTGAAACGTATCCTGATCCTCTTTTTTTTCGGACTGCAACTGCTCAATCCCTGGAAGGAGGTTGAGGCAGTCGACTGGGAGGCGAAACGGACCCAGATGGTGTTGATGGATCTGATGCCGAGGGGGATCTGGACTCCTTCGGTATTGAAGGTGATGAAACGTGTTCCACGTCATGAATTTGTTCCGAAGCACATCCGTAAGCTGGCATATGCCGACCGTCCGCTTCCGATCGGCGAGGGGCAGACGATCAGTCAACCCTACGTGGTGGCCTGGATGTCTCAACTGCTGGAAATCAAAAAAGGGATGAAGATCCTGGAGATCGGGACCGGCTCAGGTTACCAGGCGGCAGTGCTGGCAGATCTGGGAGCACGCACCTTTTCCATGGAGATCCGTCCCAACCTGGCCCGTGAAGTGAAAACCCGTCTGCGCAAACTGGGGTATCGGGTGCAGGTCCGTCAGGGGGATGGTTATTACGGCTGGAAGAAGCAAGCACCGTTTGACCGCATTATCATCACCGCTGCCGCAAACCATGTCCCCCCTCCGCTGCTGAAACAGCTGAAACCCGGTGGAAAACTGATCCTTCCCCTTGGGAACGTTCGATACTACCAGAACATGACCCTCATCGAAAAAGGGGCAAAGGGGAAGACAATCACTTCCCAGCATGGACAGGTCCGGTTCGTGCCGATGGTCGGCAAGGCCCAGCAGTAATGAAGTGTTTCAGCGACGCTGGTATTCAAAAACCAAGAGCGCCATCCCATAAAAAAACGCACCGGTCAGAAATAGAAATGACTGCCCAAACGCTTGTGCGATCCAGAGGGCCCCTGCAGCCCCGGTGACCGAGGCGAATGCGTTGCAGCCCCAGGCCAGTGCAATCGGGATCCTCCGGTCTACGGCTTCACTTTGCAATCCCAGATGTTTAAGTCCGGAAGGAAAGGGGGACCCCATCAGCATTCCAGAAAGGGTCACCAGCAGTGTTGCCAGCAAAAGCCGGAATCCCCATGCATTTCCAGACCACAACTCGAGCCACTGAGGCAGCATCATGGAAAAAATAAACAGTACGATCATCAGGATCAGGAACACAAACCGGATTTTCCGTCTCGTGCTTTCACGGCTGAGGAAGGATCCGATTCCCGATGCGGTCAGCAGTCCTCCAAGGATCAGGGCAAAGGAATAGACCGGCTGCCCCAGAAACAGCGTTAGTTTTTCCAGTAAAGCGATTTCCACCATCATGAAGGCCAGGCCGATGCTGAAGAAATAAATCATCAACGGAGCCTGGTCTTTGATTTGTCCAAGATGAGGAAGCATCGGAATGACGATGAACACGATGGAGATCAGGCAAAGGGCCAAAAAAAGGAGGGGGACCAGGAGGCCTGCTTCAGCAAGCCCTTCCCATTTACCTCCAAGGCTTTGCCGGATTTCCTGCAACCGCGACCATTTCAGGAACAGGTCGAAATAAGGCCGGTCGTCCAAAACGGGTTTGAGGTCGAAAGGAGTCTCTGCATGAAACAGATCCGGGTTCCGGAGCAGCGGCTGAAAGGCCAGGGCATAGACCGGTTCAGGCAGGCGGATGTTGGTGTTTCTTTCAGATTCAGTCATACCCGGATAAAAAACAGGAGCATATCCGCGTAGGTTACAAAAACTCTGGAACCGATGGCGATCTTCCATGCTCCAGGGTTTTTCTGAAACAAAGAGCATCAGTGTGCTCAGGGTCCGGAACAGACCGATTCGGGTTTCCGGATTCCATCCTCTTGATTGCAAGGCCTTGATGACCGTGGCCAGCATTCTCAATTCCCCGCGCGGAGGAGGCAGCAGGAAGCGATGCAAGGAAAGCCAACCTTCCGGTGCCAGATGATCGATTAGGGCCTTGATCCCCTCTTCCGTCATCAACGGATCGGTATTCAACGGATTCATGCCAGTGCTGCCGACCGGAGCAGAGTTTTCAATCGAGACCAGGATCCGGTCAAACCGCTGATCGGTTCTCGCCAGCAGTGTTCTTGAGCCTACGGCTTCAATGCGGATGTTTGGAAAAGCAGCGTCTTCGCTGAGGGCTTCGGCAACCAGAGGGTGAGCTGTTTGCACCATAACCGAAGCGGTCCCAGCTTCTTTGGCGAGCAAAGCCTGCTGTCCGGAAAGGGTTTCCAGGACAAGCACCTTGTCTGGTGGAGACTGCTCATAATAAAGCCCCCATTCGGGAAGGTAATGCAGATAATCACCAAGCGATTCCCCCTTCCAAACGGCGAATCCGGTGAGACGGTCGCCGTCCAGCGTCAACCCCTTCTGATGCGGGAGGTGACCCTGGAATTCTAGACTCATTCCGGGTGCAAAGCGTGCAAGCGGGGTTTCCAGCCGGTCGATCCGCAGTGAAGCATCGTGGCGTGTTTCCAGCAGTTTGCTCTGCGGATGCTGCAATGCAAGGGGGAGGTCTTTGTAGGGACTGAACTGGATTTCTGCATTCCAGGGACCGAGACAGGCATAGAGCATCAAGACCACGGAAGCTGAAATCGTCAGCCGCAGTTTATAACCCTTGGCCAGGCAGAGTCCTCCGGCCAGGGCCAGCAGGCATGGGACAGCCAGCCATTCGATTTCTTTCAGGTTTGGAGCCACCATGAAAAAAATGGTGCAGCCGAATGCCGCTCCCAGCAGGTCCCCTGCATAAAGAAAATACGAGTGTTCGGTGTGACGTTCCAACAGCAGGTTCAGGCTCAGACCCGCCAGGAAAAATGGTACAGAGAGCAGCAGAAAATAAAGCAGCAGCCAACCGCCGTGCCAGGGATCCAGGGCCAGCAGGGCCGGGTCGAAGGGCAGAAGACCCGCCAGTAAGAAAAGCGGGATCAGAACCAGCGAAAAACCGAATGCCGGCAGAAACGGGGGAATCTCCAGGGAGCATGAAAGACGAAAAGCTCCCGCGGCTCCGTAACCGAGCAGGGCTCCGCTGATGATCAGAAACGCATAATGATGCCACATCTGGATCGCGAGCAACCGTGAAAGGCTGATTTCATACATCAATGCCGCCGAAGAAATCAGAAACATTCCGGCTCCGATTCTTCCCTGGAGGAGAAAATTGGATTTGATGGAGATGGAGTTCAAAGTTGTTCGGTATGAATTTTCAGGTCCGTCGGGGCAAGGATAGCTGTTTCAGGAAATTCATGTCATTCTTCTTTTCCACAACATTTTCAAGTATAGACCTAGTAGGACTTAATGAAACAACTGATTGAATTCATTCCGATTGCCTTGTTTGGAGGAGTTTATTTTTGGACGCGTGATATTTTTGCTGCAACCTTTTTCTTGATGGGCGGGATCTGTCTCCAGCTGACATTTGAATATTGGACAACGAGAAAGGTTTCCAGACAGACCCAGATCATCTTCTGGTCTGCCATCCTGCTTGGCGGGGCGACCGTGATCTTCCGCAATGAGGAATTCCTGTTTTGGAAGCCCACCATTGTCAACTGGATCTTTTCCCTGGCGTTGTTGGGATTTCATTTCTTCAGCAAAGAAAATCTGCTCAGGAGGATGCTTGGAAGTAAAATTCAGCTTCCGGAACATGTCTGGATCAATCTTTCTCTGGGCTGGGCCATGGGGTTTTTTCTGGCCGGTTTGCTCAACCTGATCGTTGCTTTTCAGTTCAGCCTCGATTTCTGGGTCAGCTATAAACTCTTTGGAGGATTGGGACTCACACTATTCTATTTTGTCGTCATGGCGGTTTATCTGGCCAGGGGGGGATACCTCAATCAACCCAAACCTGTCACCGAGGAAACAACAAACCGGTGATTTCCGACAAGTCCAGAAAAGACATCACAAGGGAAATCTGAACGTAGTCCCTAAATCAGCTTATCTATTCATCATCTTCAGGGTTTGAAGTTCCATGACGGCTCGCTCATGATGAGGGGCTTCAGGGATCTAGGTAGAGATATTGATGCTCTCCTCAAGGTTCATAAGCTTTAAATTAACATGTTCCATTTTTGAAATCATCCAAGGCCAATCCCATGGATTTTCGTTCCCTGCTGATGGGGGTTAGCTTCTCGCTGATCTGGTCCAGCGCCTTCACCTCGGCACGGATTCTTGTTACCTCGGCGCCACCGGTGATGGTGCTTTCGATTCGGTTTCTGATTTCAGGCCTTTTGGGCATCGCACTGGCCCGGATGATGGGCCAGAAAATCGAATTTGAACGCAAGGAATGGAGTGGGGTGGTCATCATCGGCATTTGCCAGAATGCTCTTTATCTGGGATTGAATTTCATTGCCATGCAGTGGATCGAAGCCGGATTGGCGGCGATCATTGCGAGTATGCTGCCCTTGCTCGTGGCCGTTTTCTGCTGGGTCTTCCTCGGAGAAAAGACACGGATGATGGGGCTTTTGGGCCTGGTTGCAGGTTTTGGCGGGGTGGTCCTCATCATGATCCAAAGGCAAAGCGGCAACAGCGCCCTTTTTGGAATGGGGCTTTGTGTGATCGGGGCAGCGGCACTGGCTGGAGCAACGCTTTGGGTGAGCAGGATGATGAGCGGAAACAAAAATGTGATGATGCTCGTCGGACTTCAGATGCTCGTTGGCTGCGTGACCCTCTTCCCCTTCACTCTTTTTTTTGAAACCTGGACCATCGAATGGAGCATCAGCTTCATCATTGCCTTTTTTTACACGGTCTTGGCTCCAGGACTGTTGGCGACATTGATCTGGTTTTTCCTGGTGGGCCGGATCGGACCGGTTCGAGCCTCAGCCTTCCATTTCCTCAATCCCTTTTTTGGTGTCCTCGTTGCAGCCCTGATCCTGGCCGAACCCTTGACCCTCCAAGACGGCATAGGTGTTGCCATCATCATGGCGGGGATCCTTGCCGTTCAGATGAGTCGAAATCCTGGAGAGACAGAGGAGTCTTGAGGATTCATGAGAAAAAAATGAAGTCTGAAAATACAGAAGATCTCACTGAAGAACTGAGAAGAGTCAATAGAGAGATTGGAGAGTATCCTGCACCGATTACTGGATGTGATGCACAATTCAACCATCTCTTGGAAAGGAGGTCCGAGTTGGAAAGAAAATTGAAAACCAAAAACCAGAAAGAAATCAGAATGTGGGAGGGAGGAAATCTCTACTGAATGGAATCCTTTGGTACCATGGCAGAATTTCCAGACGACCCTAGATGTTTTATGATGCTTTTTCTGAGAAACGTCCTCCGAGAACAATGAAAGGAATACACTCAAGATGAATCAGGATACTTTTCAATACTATTTTGAATCGGGGCCCCAGAATTCTTTTTTAGTGGAGTATCTGGCATTTCCATTCTTGATCTTCCTGATGATCATTCTTGCCTACAATTACATCAAAAAAAGACTTCTGAGGGATGAAAAAGAAGATTTGGAAAGTCTCAAATTGCTCCAGGAATTGCTCGAACAAGGAACGATTTCAAAAGAAGAATTCCTGAAAAAAAAGAACCGTATCACCTCTAAATGGTAATGTCTTATAACGAAACCGCAGTGAAAGAGCTTTTGCGTGTCATTCCCCAAACAGGAAAAGTCGAGTGGATCGGCATACGATCGAAAAAGAAATCAGAAATGACCGTATTGGAAAAAGTTTCGGTGGAGAAGGGGAAAGGCTTGAAGGGAGATCACTTCCAGGGAAGCATTTCAGGAAAAAGACAGGTGACGCTGATCCAGAAGGAACATCTGGATGTAGTTGCAGGCATTCTGGGGCGTATGGAAATCGATCCGAAACTGACCCGGCGTAATCTCGTCATCTCAGGAATCAATCTCCTTTCGCTGAAACAACAGCAATTTAGAATTGGAGATGTGGTTTTGGAAACCACCGGCATTTGTGCCCCCTGCAGCCTTATGGAAGAAAACCTTGGTCCTGGAGGCTACAACACGATGCGGGGGCATGGAGGGATTACGGCAAAGGTGATCGAGGACGGAGAAATCAGGCTTGCAGATACGGTCGAACTTGTGACCGCTTAAGGAGAAAGCGATCACACCTAAGCCTCAGGATTCTCTCACTGCGGATCCATTGAAATCGTCTGGGAACGAAAACGAGAAATTGTCGTAAAAATAATCCTGGATGTCTTTTTCAGTTCTGCCTTCTCGAATGATTCAATCAGATTCCTGCCTTCTACTCAAACGTCTTTGCTAAAGAAAGGAAACTACTCGACATCCCTGAATCAGTGATGTTCATTCACAGAAAATATTGGAATAGTCTTTTGAGCATCCTACCTATTTCGAATTGAATCAACTTTGTAGAGTGTTAACAACAAGAGGAAAATAAAGAATATGACGGTTCTTATCGTTGGAGCGAGTGGAGCGACGGGACGATTGTTGGTGGAACAATTACTCGAGCGTGGACAAAATGTAAGGGTGATTGTGCGATCGCCTGAGAGTCTGCCTGAAGTCATCAAGAATCACGATCACTTGTCCATAATCCATGCAAGCATCCTGGACCTTACCGATGCTGAGATGACCCAGCATGTCAGAGGTTGCACAGCAGTGGCATCATGTTTAGGGCACAACTTGACCTGGAAAGGGGTTTTTGGTCACCCACGGAGTCTTGTGACCGATGCCACTCGACGATTGTGCAATGCCATCAAAGAAAACAAGGCAGAAAAGCCAAGAAAGTTTGTGCTCATGAACACGGCTGGCAACAGCAATCGTGATCTTGAAGAACCGATATCATTTGGCCAAAGGTGTGTCATTGGGCTTCTGCGTCTTCTGCTGCCTCCTCATGTGGACAACGAGGAGGCGGCAGACTTTTTACGCACTGTTGTTGGCCAAAAAGACAAGAAGCTTGAATGGGTTGTGGTTCGACCGGACGCTCTCATCAATGAGGATGAGGTCACTGAATATGAAGTGTATCCATCGCCAATAAGAAGCGCGATTTTCAATTCCGGCAAGACTAGTCGAATCAATGTTGGCCACTTTATGGCTGATCTGATCACTGAGGATGATATATGGAAGAGGTGGAAGGGGCAGATGCCTGTGATCTACAACAAGGAACAGTGTTCAAAAACGTAAATGACAATACAGTGCATTAAAGTCTAAGGTAGATACTGATACTGAGTCTACGAGCTTCAGAATCGTAAATTGGATCCGGATGGGCCTGGTCATGGGGGACGCTCTGAGCAGGGCTGCAATCAGATTTTGAGATAGATGGATTTGGATCGGAAGAGCTAGTCCTTAACGAATAATTTTCTTGGGAAGGAGGCCAGGCATTCGACCCCGGAATCGGTGATGAGGATGCTTTCGGTGGTTTCGAGTCCCCAATTTTCCTGCCAAAGTCCAGTCATGAAGTGAAAGGTCATTCCAGGTTTCAGTTCCGTGAGGTCTCCTCTCCGGAGGCTCATGGTCCTTTCCCCCCAGTCCGGAGGATAGCTGAGGCCAATGGAATAGCCGGTTCGGCTGTCTTTGATGATTCCATTTTTTTCAAGTACTCCAAAAAACGCCAAGGCCACATCTTCACATGTGTTCCCAGGACGTGCCTGTTCCAGGCCGGCTTCCAGTCCTTCCAAAACGGCTTGATCGGCATCCAGAAATTCCTGGGAGGGTTTGCCGAGGAAGACGGTTCGGCAAAGGGGCACATGGTAGCGCCGGTAGCATCCTCCAATTTCAAAAAAGGTCGCTTCTCCCTTTTTCATCGGTTTGTCATCCCAAGTCAGGTGTGAAGCAGCGGCGTCGGTTCCAGAGGGGAGGAGGGGGACGATGGCAGGATATTCACCCCCATAGTCTTCAGTACCCCGAATGCTGGCATCATAGATCTCTGCCACCAGGTCGCATTTACGCATGCCGGGCTCCGTCTTTTCCAGGATCCGTTCGTGCATCTTTTCCACGATCCGGGCCGCCCGTCGCATGAATTCGATTTCCTGATCGGATTTAATGGATCTGCACCAATTGGCCAGCCCAGTGGCATCTCCAAATGAAACATTTGGAAGATGCTTTTGCAGTGATGCAAATGCCGCCGCGGAAAAATAATAGTTGTCCATTTCCACTCCGATCCGGAGACTTCCGAGTTTTTTGTCGTGGAGGATCCCACTCAGATGGTCCATCGGATGACGTTCGGTCGATTGAACGTATTCGTCGGGGTAGTAGAGGATGTTTTCTTCCTCAAGCCAGGTGGTGCGGAGCGCTCCCTGGGCGTCCATCTTACGGCCGTACCACAAGGGTTCATCAGTCAAAGTGACTACGACACACTGGTGGACGTAGAACGACCAGCCGTCGTAGCCTGTCAGCCAGGCCATGTTGGAGGGATCGCTGAGAATCAGCAACTCGAGTGCTTGTGATTCCATGGAGCGTCGGACCTTCTCCAAACGTTCCTGGTATTCGGACAGGGAAAAAGGGAGATTGCGGGCTTGCATGTGTTTATTCGAGAGATGGAGTTTTTATAAAGATTGATGAACAAAGCTTAATGGCTTCTGGATCTGGGTTAAGCACTTTACGCCCTGGAAAGAACTTTTGAAAGATGTGTCTAAGATCGATCCTCGATGTTAATATTTTTTCAAAATTCCCAAGAAGCCCTGGTTTTTGGATTTCAGGAAAAATATGGTTTCAGCTCCTGATAAAAAAATTCAGTGGTTAAACGGATCCTTTTTGAACGTACCAGATCTTTATGAGTCAGTATCCAAAGACTGTTCTCTTTAGATTTTGGTAGGCTCATGAGCCTTTTTAAATTTGGGTTCAATATCTCTTTTGGGTAATCGGGAAGAGCCGCAATGCCCAGTCCAGCTTCACAAAGCTCGATTAAAGTCAACATTCCATTGACTCTGATGATTCCTGCAGGGTTGACAACCTGGCGGTCCATCCAGTGTTTTGCCTCCAGATGGCTCATGCTGTCATCCAAAAGGATAAAATGGTGTTTCTCTGAATCCTTTGGAAATTCAATAGGACCGTACTTTTCGATATAAGCTTCGTGGGCAAAAAGAGCAAATTGAAGCCCATTCATTTTCCGTCCGACTAAGTTCGGTGGAGGATTTTTACTGCTTCGGATGGCAATGTCCGCCTCCCTTTTGGAAAGATTCAGGGTTTCCTGGCCAACCCTGATTTCAAGAAGTAATTCAGGATACTTCTCTTGAAATTTTCGAAAAATCTTTGGCAACAGTTTGGATGCCATGGATTCTGTCGTGGCAAGAACAATTTTTCCTTGGATGCGCTGATCCAACCCATTCAATTTCCTAAAACTGGTTTCGATGATGTCTCCAACCTCCTGGGTTTCCTCCAATAACTGACGCCCCGCATTCGTCAGAGAATAACCCGTTGAAGTGTTCTCAAATAAAGTGACCCCAAGCTCTTCTTCCATCGATTTGAGCTTCCTGAAAACCGTGGAATGGCTGACTTGAAGCGATCGGCCTGCACGAGTCAGGGTTTTGTTTTGAGCCAAGGCTAAAAAAAACCGCAGCTGATCCCAATCATTGTTCATAAATGCACATCTAATTGTTAATTATGCTTATAGCAAATTAATTCTGCACAAAATAAAGTATTTGTCAATGTGCCGGACCTGAGTGTCAATTATTAATTCAAACTCAAATTGTTAAGGAAGAATATGGACCAAGACAATCAACGTACGTCCTGGAATTGGAATACCATTTTGAGATGGATACATCTCCTTTTTGCCATGATGATTTCAGTCTATTTTGGAAGGATCACCATGTTTGGTGAAACTTGGTCGCATGAAGTAACCATGTTTGTGGGGCAGATTGTGATGGCCATCGTTTTTTGGACAAGAATCATCAAATGGCAGTTGCCAAAAATCAAAAAATGGAATCGCAGTCGGAATCTGAAAACCACTTCTTAAATCAACTTCATCAAAATGAATCGAATCAATCAATTTTTTTTAAACACAAATCACTCATCATTCAAAGGTATTAAAATGAATCAATTTAAAAAATTCAGTCTGACGATAAGTACTTTTTTAGTGTTTATTTTTCAAAATGCATGGATCCATGCAGCCACCTATACACTCGACCCACCACATACATCAGTTGGTTTCAATATAAAATATTTGATGCTCACTGATGTGTTTGGTGAATTCAAATCCTATGATGCAAAAATAGAAATAGATGAAACAACCAAAGATTTGATTGGAGTAGAAGCAAATATCAATGTGGTTTCATTAACCACAGAAAATTCTAAACGTGATGGTCATTTAAAAAGTCCCGATTTTTTTGATGCAGCTCAATATCCAAACATTATCTTCAAAAGTAAGTCTGTGAACAAACTGGGGAACGATCAATATGAAGTGACGGGTGACTTGACGATCAAAGGCATTACCAAAACCATCACCCTCCGTGGAGAAAACACGGGATTTATCAATGCTGGAATGATGGGAGGAAAACGAGCAGGATTTTACGCAACAGCAACGATCAACCGAAGGGATTTCGGATTGAATTGGAATCGCACCCTGGATCAGGGAGGTTTGCTGGTGGGCAATGAAGTCATGATCGAACTAAAAGTCCAAGCAGCTGCCTCAAATTGATTTAATCCTCAATTTCATAATCCTCACTAAAATAAACCAATGACAAAAATTGCCATCCTTGAATACTCGATGTACGGACACATCAGTCAACTGATCCATCCGAAAAGGGATGGAATCAGTCGGTGCTGAAGTAGAACATTTGAGGTGTGCTGAGACTCTTCCCCCAGAAGTCCTGGAAAAAATGCATGCTCCTCCCAAGCCGGAAGATGTGTTGGAAATGACAACCGGGAATGTCAGTGATCTCAATCATTATGATGGAATCATGTTCGGGATTTCTGCACGTTTTGGAGGAATTCCCGCGCAAATGAAAACCATCATGGATGCCACAGGAGGGCTTTGGCAAAGCGGAAAGCTGGTGGGAAAGACCGCAGGCGTATTTCAAGGCACCGGAACCATGCAGGGAGGCCAGGAAACCGTAGCGATGAACTGCATGTCTTTCTTTGCTCACCAGGGCATGGTTTTTATTCCATTGGGCTACACTGATCCTCAAGCATTTTCCTATGATGAAATCTATGGAGCATCCCCCTGGGGGAGTGGAACTTATGCCGGGCCAGATGGTTCCAGGCAGCCCACCTCCATGGAATTGTCCATCGCGGAGAATCATGGAAAACATTTTGCCAATTTAACGACAAAGCTTTCAGCTTGAATGGCTTTGTTTCTTATTCAACATCATTAATTTTAATAAAAAGGAATTATGAGACTTTTAATGAACGCTGAATTATCTACAACTTATGCTGAGTGGAAAAAGGTTTACGATGGACATACATGGGCTCGAGATGAAGCAAATATGAAGGAAATTCTTGTTAATTGGTGTGAGGAAGATCAAAGAATATATGTTTGTTATGATGTCGAATCCATGGAAGTGATCGAAAAATTTATGGTTAAACATGCAGAGGTCATTGCTTCATCAGGTCACAAACAAGAGACAACCGTAGTCAAGGTACTCTCAGATTGATATGACTGATTTTGAGTAGACCTCAACTTTTCTGAAAGGATTGTGAGTTATAATTCATGTGAAAAGTTCTATTTGTTAATGCTTTACAACACCTAGGTTTGAATGGGTAAAGCCCTTGTCATCACGGTCCAATCGAATTCACTTGTTGGGTAAATTTCCCTTCACATCTGAAAGGAGGATTATCCGTATAAGAATTCAGAAAGTTTAAGATACAAGGATTGAATTTTTCACAAAAGAAATGGATGGTTTGTTTGAAATCAACCATGGGTACCAATTGAAAGAGGTTATGCCAACTCAAGAGAAGCAAATACTCAAAGTCATTGCCCCAAGGGAAAAACATTGGGTCGGGAATGGATTTTTTGTCAGTTCCATTTTTTCCATGCATTCGGAAGATTACAAAAATATCAGTCCCTTTATATTGCTCGATCATGCTGCGCCAAAATACTTTCCTCCAACCGAACAAAAGTTAGGGGTTGGAGAACATCCTCACCGGGGTTTTGAGACAGTCACCTTTGCCATCAAGGGCGAAGTCGAACACCGTGACTCGGGTGGGGGTGGTGGAACGATTACCACGGGTGGTGTCCAGTGGATGACCGCAGGTTCGGGGGTGGTCCATGATGAATTTCACTCACGGGAGTTTTCGGAAAAAGGAGGCGATTTTGAAATGATCCAGCTTTGGGTCAACCTTCCTGCGAAATTCAAAATGAACCCACCCCGCTACCAGTCTTTTTCGGAAGCCGATTTCCCGGTCATTGATCAGGATCATAATAGGATAAAGATCAAGGTCATTGCAGGCAGTTTCGGGTCCACGGTATCTCCCGTGAAAACATTTACTCCCATCACTATGTATGAAGTCAATGGCCTGGCAAATTCTGAATTGGAGATTCCTTTGTCCGAGGGCAGCAATACATTGGTTGTTCAATTGTCAGGAAAATCATCGATTGGAAATCAACCAATCCTGCGAGGAAATCTTGGGATATTCAGTCGGACGGGTTCCTCAATCCTGTTGAAAATGGAAGAGGAATCCAAAGTCTTGATTTTAAACGGAGAACCCATCGATGAACCCATTGCTGCCTATGGTCCTTTTGTGATGAACACTCAAAAAGAAGTGATGGAGGCTTTTCGGGATTTCCAGGAAGGAAAGATGGGCAATCTGGTTGTGTAGGCAACGTTCATCATCAAGAGTGAACTCCTAAAAAGAGACATCATAAAACTATGACGGATCATTTTTTTTAGAATTGGCAATCTTTCATTTTCATAAATCCTATGGGCAGACTGGTTGAAGGTAAATGGAGAACGGATTCGATCATCACTTCAGACAAAAAAGGAAGTTATGACAGAATCCCCAGAAGTTTCAGGGATTCGGTCTCAAAGGCAGGACCTTTTACTCCAGAGTCTGGACGATATCATTTGTATGTCAGTTATGCCTGCCCATGGGCCCACAGAACCCTGATCTACCGGGAACTGAAAGGACTTCAAGATCATATTTCTGTTAATGTGGTACATCCAGATATGATGGACCAGGGGTGGACGTTTGAGACCAATTTTCCCGAGACTACAGGGGATGATTTATACCAAAAAAATCACCTATCCGAGATTTACCTGAAAGCGAAGCCGGATGTATCGACCAGTGTTACCGTTCCTGTACTATGGGATAAGAAGCATCAAACAATCGTCAATAATGAATCTTCCGAAATCATTCGTTTCTTCAACCAGGAATTTGATGAGATGACTGGAAACAAGGAAAACTATTATCCTGAAGCATTAAGAGATCAGATCGATCGAATCAATGAAAAAATATACCACCATATTAACAATGGGGTTTATAAATCTGGATTTGCAGGAAACCAGGTAGCCTATCAAGATGCCGTTACAAAAGTGTTCGATGCTTTAGATGAACTGGAACAGATTCTTGAAGGCAGGAAATATCTGATTGGAAACCAATTGACCGAAGCGGACATTCGTTTGATTCCAACTCTGTTACGTTTTGATTTGGTCTATTACATCCATTTTAAATGTTCTGTCAGAAAAATTTCTGAATACAAAAACCTTTACCGTTACACAAAAGATCTTTATGCAATCGATGCCATAAAAAACACCACGCATTTTGATCATATCAAACGGCATTATTATTACTCCCATGAATCTTTAAATCCTAAAAGGATCATTCCTAAAACCTCTCTGAATTTGTGATCAAGGTAGTATAACGATCTATGATAATTTTATAATTAAAAAAAATATTCAGTAAGTATTTTAGTACTTCCCTATACTTTCCGTAGTTCCCTTTCATCTGTATCATAGCTATTCTTCAATACCTTATGGCTTGTTAGCAAGAAAGTTTCACCTCTTGTTCTGATATGGAACTTATGCCTAGCTATTCATCTGATGCAGGGATACACCTCGATTCAGAGCCAAGCTATTTGGTTTTAATGAGGTTTTGGCAAGCAGATATCTATCCATCCGATTCAGAAAAATTTCTTTGCATGCTTTCTATGGGAGGGGCCAACAAGTTGACATATTCAATGGACATTATATTTATATCTAATATATTCTAACTATTTAGAACTGTTTTTTTAGGGCTTTATTTTTATTGTGAAATCGAATGAGTAAACCTTAAGCAAAGAGATAGAATAATGAATAAATTGACTCGATTGGTCGCAAAACTATTTATAGGTATCTTTCTGACGGCTTTGATGCCGATGGCATCGCATGCAGAAAAAATTACATTCCTGACCCCGTCATGGGGTGTTCCTCCCGATAAGGGACTTCTAGAATCCTTTCAGAAGGATTCCGGCATTACTGTCGAGATCCAATCCGTTCAAAATAAGGATCTCTTCAGCAGAGTACAGGTAGCTGCTGCAACAGATCAGGCTGCTGCTGACGTTATTTTCCTGACACAAGAAGCACCATCCAATTTAGTGGCAATCGGTATGATGCGTTCTCTAAATGATCTGACCAGCAAAGATCCTCTAGAATCCGACCTCATTGGTCAGGGGTTCTGGAATATTGATGGAGAGCAATTCGCAGTTCCAGTTTATGCTCAGCTTGTGATGATGGACTACAACAAAGACCGTCTTAAAAAAGCAGGCTACAATAGTCCACCTCAAACGTGGACTGAGATGAAAATGATGGCTTCCAAACTCAAAGCCAAAGGGATTGACAAGCATCCGATAGCCATGAAATCAAGTGACTGGTCATGGTACTTGATGGCTCTCTCAATGGGTGATCCGATGTTTGATGCTGATCTCAATCCTGTGTTTGCCAATCCGGGTTCCAAGGCAAGAGCAGCCATGAAAATGCTGCTCGATTTTTTTCAGGAAGAACTCATCAGTCCTGAAATCGTTGCCGGCACAGTCAACCAGCATTCGATTTTTTGGAGCGGGAGTGGAACTTTTCATCAAGGATGGCAAGGTTCGATTCGGGTAGGAAACAATGCCAAGAAATCCAAACAAGCTCCTCATGTTGCTTACATGGTTCTTCCTGAAAAGGGTTACACATGGAGTTTCCCTGCTGCCATTGGTATCGCCAAACACTCGAAAAATGTAGAAGCTTCCTGGAAATTCATTCGCTGGTATACTGGTTCTGATAATCAGAAGAGCATATATAATGCGTTTGGTTTGTATCCCTCCAGATCTTCTGTTGCAGATTCTTTGAACCGAGAAGGGGTTGTAGACGGATATCAGGATATCCTGGCACAGGCTTCAAAAGTCAACGAATTGCCTCGCTATACCCTCTGGTGGGGACCTTTTACTGCAAAGGTCTCTGAGGCTGTATTAACAGCAGTACAAACCAATGCCAATGCTGATGAAACGGTGGATAAAATTGCAGACCACTGGAAAGAATTGAAATCTGAATACGAATGATGGTTAGATGATTTAAATTTATTCTTTGAATTCACAGATACGTTTCAAAAGTTCTTTCTCAAATTTGGATCAACCCATGAACCAGGACACACGAAGTGATCTCCTGTTCATGGGGTTGATCCTCATCCCACTGATACTGTTGGTGGGCATTCTCATTTATTTGCCTGCCATAGACACATTCTTTACCTCACTGACGAATGAAAACCTGAGGATTCGGATTCCGCCAAAATTTATTGGATTCCGAAATTATACAAAACTCCTTTCAGGTTCCGAATTCTGGTTTGTCACTGCAAGGACGATGCTGGTGGTGGTTCTTACCTTGCCACTAGAATTATTGATAGCACTTGGGCTGGCATTATTGCTGACCGAAATTTTTCCTGGCAGGGCAATGGTCCGTACCCTTGTTTTGTTGCCCTGGATGCTTCCACCCATTGTAAACGGGTTCCTTTGGGGGTGGTTGCTCAATGGAGAATATGGAGCCCTCAATGGACTTCTTTACCAATTTGGATGGATTGATGAATACATAACTTGGCTCAAAAACCCTGACACACAGATCATTTGGGTGGCTGTGGTTCAAACATGGACTCGCTTTGCCTTCCCCACCATCATCCTTCTAGCAGGACTCCAATCCATTCCATCAGATCTTCTCGACGCATCAAAAGTCGATGGGGCAAAAACCTGGAATCGTTTCAGACACATCACACTGCCTCTACTTCTCCCCAGTTTCACAGTGGCCTTAACCATTGAGTTCATTGCTTCATTCCAGATTTTTGATGTGATTTGGACACTCACCTCAGGGGGATCTTCTGGAGGTGCGATCAATCCCTTTACAAAAACACTGATGCTCTACAATTACGAACTGGTCTTCAGGGATTTGAGAATTGGCCAGGGTGCAGCTTTGTCTTATCTGATACTGTTTCTGTCTTTAGGAGTAGCGATTGTCTTTGTGACGAGGTTATACAACCAAGCGGTAAAATGAGTGAAGGGCATTAGATGAACCAGATTTCTACTTTTCGAAGAAGGTTGCCTAGATTAATCATCATTTCCCTATCTTGTGCAATAGCTCTTCTATGGGCACTGGGTCCTATTTACTGGGTTATTGTTTCTTCCATATCCACTCGGATGGAACTTTATGCGGCACCTCTCAAGGTGTGGTTCCCCTCTGAACCAACATTGGATGCCTACTTCCGTCTTTTCCAGGGAGGAGGACAGTATCGTGGGGGTGAAATCAGTCCCACGGATGGGTTGATGTGGTCGGGGCTTTTAAACACTCTCATCGTTTCCATCATGTCTGGAATCGTGGTTACCCTCTTATCCACAAACGCTGGATATGTCTTTGCACGCATGCGTTTCCGAGGAAGAGGAGTGGTGTTCTATTTTCTCATGATGTTGATGCCTTTGCCCCTTTGGGTCTCAATCATCCCCTTGTTTTTTCTTATCAGTAAAGCAGGTTTGATTGATTCATTACCAGGAATGGTAATTCTCTTCGTTGTTTTTCTTCTTCCCTTGGGGATATGGCTCATGTCTACCTTCGTTCGAGAAATCCATCCTGAAGTTGAGGAAGCGGCTATGATTGATGGATGCAGCCGTTGGCAGATCATGCGATGGATCATTTACCCACTCTCGAAAGCCGGTATGGCTGCTGTTTTCCTTGTTTCACTTCTTACAGTGTGGAACAACTTCTTACTCCCCCTCATTTTTACCAGAAGCCCAAACTCACAAATGCTAACGGTGGTGCTTTCATTATTTGTCGGGCAGTATGAAGTCGCATGGGAGGATATGGCAGCAGCAGCCGTGGTAACCATGCTGCCACCTTTTCTCATTGCTCTATTTTTTCAACGTTTTCTGATAAGGGGGATGACCTTGGGAGCTGTCAAATGATTGAATCGTCTGAAAAACTCGCGGAATATGCAGGAGAACTTTTTCTCCTGGCTTTTGCAGGCAGGGATCCGGAACCTGCGATAAGTATGATCAGAGACTATGGCCTTTCGGGTCTGTATCTCAGCAACGAAAACATTCCCAGCCGGGAAGCTGCTATAAAATTCACAACGACTGTCCAAGAAGCCTCAAAAAAATCCGGGCAGTCTCTCCCTTTACTGCTTGGAGTGGACCAGGAGGGGACATGGTCTGTCATGGCAGAGGATTCCAGCCCAGGTCCTGGGAATCTTGCACTTGGCTCATCGAATGACCCTGAGCTGACAGGGAAACGATACCATCATTTGGCTGAAGAACTCAGTGCATGCGGGTTAAATCTCGTTTTTGCCCCGTGTTCGGATGTCAACACCAATCCATCCAATGCAATTATTGGAATGCGTTCTTTTGGGACAAAAGCAGAGCATGTAGGCCTTCATGTTGCTGCAGCAGTTAGAGGTGTACAAGCTGGAGGCATTTTTCCCACCCTCAAGCATTTTCCGGGGCATGGAGACACGTATGTTGATTCGCATCGTGACCTGCCCACAGTTTCCCGTTCAGAAAAAGAAGTTCGATCCATCGACTTGGTTCCCTTTTCTGAAGGAATCAAAGCAGGGGTTGAACTGGTCATGACCTCTCATATTTGCTTTGAATCCCTGGATGCTCAAAAACCTGCTACCTTCTCCTCTTTGATTCTGCAAAAAATTCTACGTGAAGAAATGGGCTTTCAAGGAGTCATCATCTCCGACTCCATGAACATGCATGCTCTTCAAAAACATTATGATCCCATTGATGCCTCTGTGGAGGCTTTACGAGCAGGAGTTGATCTTATCATGCTTGCTGAGGAGCACTATGATCATGATAAAGAATATCAAAATCGCCAACGCAACCTGGTTGAAGGAGTTAAAGAAGCAATACGTCATGGAAAGATAGCTAAAGAAAGAATTCAAGAGGCTCTTTCACGTGTTCGACGTCTACGTGAAAAAATATCCTCCCAACCCAATAGAGAATTGAAATCCAAGCAGTGGAATTCCAGTTCCTATGAAAGTGCTGAAAAAGCCTTGAGGATCCTTCAAAAACATCCTCATTGGCAGCGTCCTATTCTGAAAAGCAAAATAAAGGTTATCCGTGCTTCAACCTCAAAATCCTATGAACTCGTTACAAAAACACGTGGAATTGGTCCAAACCCTAAAAAATCTTCATTTGAGGCATTGATTGGGTTTCTGAAGGATTTTTATGAAGTGATACCAGTCCAAAATCTGGAGGAGCTCAGTTCTCCTGAGGATCACATCATCATGGTTCTTGAAAACTATACCTTGCCTGGAGTGGACTTTGATCATTCTCGTGATGACGATCTGATCCAACAGCTTTTAGAGGGGGAACACATGCATAACCCTGAAAAAGTAACTCTTATAGCGCTGAGAGATGCTTTTCAACTTCCTCTTGATCACCCTTTTACCACCTTATGCACTTTCAGTTTTCGAGAAGAATCTGCTAATTCCGTAGTTGAGTGGCTTGTCGATGAGAAAATGAAGATTCTTAGTGGGGATCCTTTTTCTTAATCATTTTGATGATACCTGAAGTGTTACTTCGTGAATTTCCTGGTTCTGGGTTTGCTGCAGCCTCTCGAAGAGGAGAAGAATGGCAATATGAAGTTCAAGGTTTCACAAAAAAGGGTGGATCAAAGATCACTTCTGATTCGCTTTTTGATCTGGCATCACTCACAAAAGTAGTAGCAACCCTCCCCGTTTGTTTGGTTCTTTTAAACCGAGGCGTTTTAGACCTGAACCAAAAAATCAACCATTACGTCTCAAACGCAGGATGGTTTCAGGAGCCGTCTCTTGGTGATGTTGAAATCTTTAAGTTATTCAATCACACCAGCGGACTTCCTGCTTGGAAACCACTTTTTGCCTTATCAAATGTATCCTCAGTATTGAAAGCAAATGTTCTTCAAAGCAACCTGATCAACCCGGGGTTCAGATGCTACAGTGACTTAGGGTGGATTGTACTGGGTCATCTTGTTGAGCGTATTACCCAATCAAATCTCGACCAACTGGCGGATGAGTTGATCTTTCAACCCCTTGGGATGAAGTCTACAGGGTTCAATCCATTGGAACAATTCGAACAAATTCATTGTGTTGCCACTGAAGACTGTGGTTGGAGAAAAGAACTTCTTCAAGGAATGGTTCATGATGAAAACGCTTTTGCCTTAGGAGGTGTGGCAGGTCATGCCGGACTTTTTTCCAACCTTGATGATCTTGTCTTCTACATGGATGCATGGCTCAACAAACTTGCATCACTTGGCCTTGAGAAAGAGGCTGAAATGGTAATGAATTCCAAATCTGAATCAGAAGGGCTGCCTGCTTATGGCATAGGTTGGCGTTTTCCTCCCAGCCTTGAATTCTCAGGTTGCGGGAACCGTTCAGGGGCAATGGGGCATACTGGTTACACCGGTACAAGTTTGTGGTTTGATTTCCAGCTTCAAGAAGTACTGATTCTCTTGAATAATCGGGTCTATCCGAGACGACAAAAAACAGATAATGCGATTCGATCATTCAGAGAAATGATGCATGAGCACTTTTTGTCACCAGTTTGAAAAAAAATAAATGAAAAACTTACCAAAATCTTGGTTGAAAAACTTGTGTTGAAAAAAGTTGTTGGACTTATGAGCGGTACCTCAATGGATGGAGTTGATGCATCCTACCTGGAAACGGATGGCCTCAACAAAGTTCACTTTGGGAGAGGATGCACCCTTCCCTATAGCGAAGAATTCAAACGAATTTTGGAGGATTTCATTTCGGATCATCAAAACTCTTCGGAAATTGAATCGGAAATCACCAAAATACATGCTGAAGCAGTTGAACAATTGTTAATTAAAGAGGGAGTTTCCAATCAAGAGATAGATTTGATTGGTTTTCATGGACACACAATCTTCCATGATCCTGAACATCGAAAAACTTGGCAGATAGGCAATGGGGCTTTGCTTGCAGAAATGACAGGAATTGATGTGGTTTGTGACTTCCGAAGTAATGATGTTTTGCATGGTGGACAAGGCGCTCCCCTGGTTCCTCTTTACCATAAGGCCATGAGCGATGATTTCCAAAAACCTCTGGGAATTCTTAATTTGGGAGGAGTGGCAAACATTACCTGGATTGATGCTCAAGGAGGGCTTGTCGCATTTGATACTGGTCCTGGCAATGCACTGATTGATGATTTCATTCATATTCGCTTGGGTAAAAGAATGGATGCTGGAGGCGAGTTGGCATTATCTGGAACAGTGGATCAAAAAATCCTGGATCAGCTTTTAGCCCATCCCTTTTTTGAAATCCAAGGACCTAAATCCTTGGATCGGAATGCTTTTGACCTTGAGCCTGCTTTTTCCTTATCTGATTCAGATGGAACTGCCACTCTCAGTGCATTTACTGCCGAATCCGTCAAAAGGAGCATCGAACTGCTTCCTGAACCTCCAAAATTATGGCTTGTTACAGGAGGAGGGCGTCGAAACAAAGCTTTGATGATGGAATTAAGACACAGGCTTAAAACCGAAGTGAAACCTGTTGAAGAGGTGGGTTGGCAGGGAGATTTTCTTGAAGCTCAGGCATTTGGATACCTTGCTGTACGAAGCCTGAAAAAATTACCCTTGTCTTTGCCTTCTACGACTGGAGTTGAGCAACCAATGACTGGAGGGGTGCATTACGAGAGAATGATAGGCTGAAGATGCTGACAGAAACACAAAATACGCAAACACTGAATCTTCATGAAATGTCGTCCCTTGATATTGTTGAAATGATGAATGATGAGGATGCTACGATATCGATTTCAGTTAAAAAGGCACTTCCAGAAATCGCAAAATCTGTAGATCTTATTGCTGAATGCCTCAATTCCGGAGGACGTCTTTTTTATGTTGGAGCTGGAACCAGTGGCCGTATGGGAGTAATGGATGCTGTTGAATGTGTTCCAACCTTTGGAACATCTCCAGAAATGATTCAGGGAATCATGGCAGGAGGAGGTAACGCAACCGTTATTGCGAAAGAAGACGCCGAAGATCATAGGGATGACGGCTATGAAGCATTAAGAGAAAAAGAAATAACATCGAAGGATGTCGTCATTGGGATTTCTGCTAGTGGCAAAACTCCTTTTGTTTTGGCTGCCCTATCCTGTGCAAGAGACCATAAAGCGGCAACCATCGGCATAGCCTGCAATGTGCCTTCTCCTATATTGGATCAAGTTGACGTACCCATCGGAATTTCAGTAGGACCTGAAATCCTGACCGGATCGACACGCTTAAAAGCTGGAACTGCTCAAAAAATGGTTCTTAACATGCTCAGTACTGCTTCCATGGTGAAACTTGGGAAGGTTTTCCAGAACCTGATGGTTGATGTGAAACCAAAAAATCAAAAACTGATTCAACGTGCCCAAAAGATTATCATGCAGGTTGGCGAAGTTGATTTGGAATCTGCGTCTAAGATGCTTCTGGAATCGGGAAATGACGTAAAGATCGCTATCGTGATGGCCAGGTTTGGGTATGGGGTTGAAACGGCTAAGCAAAAACTAATCAATGCTAATGGTTTTTTAAATAGAGTACTGGAGAATCCCCAAAATTGATTTTATAGATGGAGGTTTTCGCCTCATAGGGAGTGAAAAACCATTCATTCTTAAAATGTTGAAAAAAAAGTTTTTGAAATTACCGAAAATAATTCCAATCAAGAGCTGGAGAAAATATATTATTATTAATGATATCTCATGACTGAAAGAACAGGGATCTGTTTCTAAATCATGATCATTTTAGGTATGAAAAATGATATTCAAAATGGTATTAACTTTTAATGAACTAACATAAAAAATAATGGAAACCATTGAAATTACACTTGAGGGTATTTTTGATTTAGCAAAAGAGACTTTATCTTTTAATGGATGTAATGAAATAAATGCTACGACATTATCAGATACAATCATGAGGGCAGAAAGGGATGGTTCTCTGTCCCATGGATTGTTCAGATTGCCAGCGTATGTTGCTTCACTGAGGAGCAAAAAAGTGAATGGCAATGCGAACCCGACCTTAACCGAATTGGGGCTTAGCGTTTTGCGTGTAGAGGGTGATCATGCTTTTGCCCCAATGGCACAAAGTGTGGGGTTGCCAGCAATCATTGATTTAACGAAACAAACGGGTGTTGGAATTCTGGCATTAACAAACATGCATCACATGGCCGCTTTGTGGCCTGAAACAGAGGCGATTGCTGAGGCAGGACTGGTTGGGTTTGCATGTGTTTCTTACAAACCTGCGGTTGCACCAGCAGGTTCTAAAGAAGCATTATTTGGAACAAATCCTATTTCATTCGCTTGGCCCAGAAAAAACCAAACTCCTCTGGTCTATGACATGGCCACTGCTTCAATGGCCATGGGAGAAGTCCAGGTCACGGCCAGAGAAGGGTTATCGGTGCCAATTGGAACGGGTTTAAATAAGTTAGGAGAGGATACGACCGACCCGAATGAAATTATTGATGGAGGCGTTCTTCTGCCATTTGGCGGTTATAAAGGATCTGCAATTTCAATGATGGTTGAATTGTTGGCAGGGGCACTTTTAGGAGAGTGCTTTAGTTTTGAAGCAGAAGAAAACGACCTAAAAGACGGAGGACCACCAAAAGGAGGGGAATTTATACTGGCAATTTCACCTGATAAAATTGCAGGTCAGGGATGGCAAGAACATGCAGAACAATTCTTCAAAAGAATTCAGTCTACAGAAGGAGTAAGGCTTCCTGGAGAAAGAAGACATAAGAATAGATTGGATTTAGGTCCAAGAAAAATTAATAAAGAATTAATTGAAAAAATCAAAAAACTTAAAAATTGATTGTATTCAAAATAATCATCATTGATTCGAATTGTTTTAATCTCTTTTATATAGATTTAATTTGAATAAGAATTCTCCAATCTTATCCCTTTTCCTGAAACAAAAGCGACTCCATGAGCAGAAGTGCGATGAGGCTCATGAAGAGCAGGATGACTGCCAGCGCTGAGGCATAGGAAAAACGATAGGCAGAGATGGCGGCATATATTTCGAGGGGCAGGGTTCTCACGGTTTCATCGGCGATCATCATGGTCGAATTCAACTCTCCCAGGGAGAGGGCGAAACTGAAGAAGAAGGCGATCAGGAAGGTCGATTTGAGCCAGGGCACCACAATGCGCAGATTGTGTTCCCAGATACCGTAGCCTAGCATCCTGGATTCATCAGACCAGCGAACCGGTATGGTTTCCATCGTCGGCAGGATCATTCGTACCCAGTAGGGGCAGAGCAGAATGCCGTGAACGGTCATCAACACCACATCCAGGGAAATTTCCAGCATTCCGGAATCCTGGAGATAGTGGAACCAGGAGATGCCAAAAACCACTGAAGAAAGTGCCATCGGGAGCAGAATGAGCAGTTCTCCGGTGTTCCTTCCATATCCTTTCAATCTCAGTATCAGGCTGGAAAGTCCCATACCGAGCAGGCATGAAATCAAGGCACCGCCCACTCCAATTCTGACGGAATTCCAAAAAGCGAAAACAAAGGGACCGCCCTGCTCAGGAGAAAACAAACGAAGGTAGCCCTGAAGGGTCCATTTCCAAATACCTGCATGGAATACTCTCAAGGAGTCGATGATGATGGCGAGGAGTGGGCCGAGGGTGAAGGCCATCAGAAAAACCAGGAGCAGTCCTCCGATCCAGGCCGAAGTCTTGCCTCGGTGCATTTCACCAAGTAAATGCAGCTGGTGGATTTTTTTGGGGCGGCCTAAGGATGCGCTGGTGCGGAGCAACAGTGCAAGGATGTTGAGGCTGATGAATGCCTGCAAGAGGGCGAGAACCGCGGCGCTTTCCAGATCGAGTTCGATTCTTGCGAGCTGATAAATCTGCACCTCCATTGTCGTGTGATGAATTCCTCCGCCAAGGACCAGGATGATCGGAAAACTGTTCATGCAAAGCAGGAAAATGAGGATGAAGGAAGACACCAGCGACGGTCTCAGTAAAGGGAGGGTGAGGTTGAAAAAACGGCTGAAGCTTCCCACTCCGAGACTCCGTCCTGCACGGTCGAAATCCTCGGACAGCCTCGACCATTGATCGCCAATCAGTTTGGCAGCGATCGGAAAATTGTAATAGACATGGGCGATCAGGATCCCGCCCAGGGAATAGAGAAACTGCAGAGGAGGCTCTTCCGTCTTGAACAGCGTCATCAGTCCTCGATTGATCCAGCCGTTGTTTCCGTAAAATAGAATCATTGCCAGCACGACAATAATCGAGGGAAGCACAAAGGGCAGAAAGGTCAACAGACGGAACCAGCGTTTTCCAGGAAAACGGTAATGGACCTGGAGCCATGCTGCCCCTAGACCCAGAAACACCGAAAGGGCGGCGCTTAAAAAGGCCTGGTAGAAGGAAAAGCCGATCACTCCGAGATTCCACGAATCGCTGAGAAATTCGAGGAGGATTTTCCCGCTCAGGAAACCGGCATCAGGATCCAGCGGGTGAGATCCGAAAAGAAAACGGGCCAGTGGCCAGTAGAAGAATGCTGTCAGAAAGAGCAGGGCTGCAGTCTGAAAGATCCAGGCCGGATCAGAAACAAAGCTTCCGGGAAAAGATTTCGGCCTGCTCGGATCCAGATTCAGCGGCTCATGCTCCGTGTCCAGTCTTTCAGCCATTGGGAATTCTTTTCACGGACCAATGAGGGATCCAGTTCTGTCGCCCTTCCGGGCTTTGGTGCAATTCGAAATGATTCGGGCAGAGGCTGGTAGTTGATCACGGGGAACATCCAGTTCGTCAGCGGGATGGCATCCTGGAAATCCTTGGAAAGCATAAAATCGATGAATTCCCTCGCACGTTCCTGGTTTTGACTGTCTTTTAAAATGCCTGCAAATTCGACCTGCTGGTAATGCCCCTCTTGAAATACGGCAGCGCGGTAGCGTTCCGTCTTTTCATATTCGAGGTGATAGGCTGGGCTGGTGACATAACTCAAAACCAAAGGCACTTCGCCTTTGGTGAACATGCCGTAGGCTGCCGACCAACCATCGGTGATCGTCAGCAGACTGGGCTTGAGACGATTCCAGTAGTCGAGGTATTTGTCTTCTCCGTATACCGAAATCGTCCAGTGCAGCATCGACAAACCCGGAGAAGAAATTTTTGGGTTTTCGATGACGATTTTTTTTCTGAATCGGGAAGCCGTCAGGTCCTCCAGGCTTTGCGGAGGAGACTTGACTCGTTCACTGTCGTATACGAATGCGATGTAGCCATAATCAAAAGGCGTGACACGGTTTTTAGGATCCATTTGAAGTTCCTGAGGCACACGGTCCATCATCGAGGAACGGTAGGATTCCCAGATTCCGTAACGGAAGGATTTGTCCAGCTCACTATTGTTGATCCCCAACACGAGATCGGCACGCGGGTTGTTTTTTTCAAGGATGGCACGGTTGAGCATGCTCCCTGAATCCCCCGGTGCGACCACCTTGAGGATGCATCGGCATTTTTCCTCGAAACGCTTGAAGACCACCGGGCCAGGCCCCCATTCGCTGTTGAAGGAATCATAGGTGTAAAGTGTCAGATCTGGCTGCCCAAGGAGGGGGCTGGACCCGAAAAGAATCATACCGAGAAGAATCCCCGGTAGATGAAGGGCTTTTATTTTCATGAACAATCTCCGAATCAGCTTGTTGCATTCAGGGAACCTGAAGACATCATTCAGGTCTCCTGTATGTTGGTATGATTCGAAGGGGGAAAATCTTGGACTCAGCTGAAGCACCAGTAAGGCGCCTGGAAGGAACATCGTTTTCCTTCGCCGGTATGATCCGGATCAGGTTCCAAGGGTCTTTTCTCAGGAGATCCTGTATAGGATATCCACCCCTAACGAACAACTTTCAGCTTAAGGATTGTTGAGGAAATGTCAAATGATTCGTTTGGATTTTTCTGGAAAATGAATCCTGTTCAGGATTTGGGTGGGTTGATCAAAGATACCAATTCCTGAGGTTCGGAAATCAGGCATTCTGCACCGGAATCAAGAAGTTCTTCAGGTTCCCGGAATCCCCAGGTGACGCCCACGGCATAACATCCGGCGGCTTTTGCGGTCAGCATGTCGACTCCGGAATCGCCCAGATAGACCATCTGTTCCACAGGAATCTTCAATTGTTCCGAGATTTCATAAACTCCTGCAGGATCAGGTTTTTTTGGAACCCCCTGGCGTTGTCCGAAAACGCATTCGAAATTCCATTTGGAAAGGAAATATCCAGATGTAATGAGGGTGAATTCATGGGGTTTGTTGCTGAGGATGCTGAGCTTCAGGCCTCTTTCGGTAAGTTGATCCAGCATTTCTGCAATTCCCTGGTAGAGGCCTGTGTGAAATCCCCAGTTATCACGATAATCTTTTTCAAATGCTTGATGTATATTGTTGATTTGAGATTCACTACGTTCTTGTTCCGGAAGCACTCTTTGGGCCAGCATACGTGCCCCGTCTCCAATGAAATGGAGGTAGGATTCTACAGGATGTGAAGGAAATTTTTTGGATTCAAGGACTCGATTCATGGAAGCCGCCAGGTCTTCCAAAGTATCCAGCAACGTTCCATCCAGATCAAAAACAACGGCTTCGATCTTTTTTGGTGTCTCAGAATTCAAAGTATGAATTGCTCAAGTTCTATGTTTTTTTCAACTTCCAGGATTGACCAGAAATCTGGATCATCCATTGTCCATGTCATTCTGCATGTTTTGCAATGATTTCAAAAGGTGCAATCCGGTTGGATTGGATGTTTTCCAATAAATTTTTTATTTTGTCTGCCAGGCTTTCTTTCATCACCAGATGCAGCCCCAAAGGAGGTGGCCCCTCAGAGGAACTGATCTTTTGGTTCAATTTCTGGAAAAAATCCAGGGCGAAGTCTTTCCTGCTCGTGGTGTTCATGATTTCAAAACCTGCATCCCTGAGTGTTTGAAGGTATACCTCTGGTTTTGCAATGAAACAGGAATTTGTGTTTTCCGCCCAGGGGACTGGATAGCTCAGAGGTTTTTCTCCGGTCAGCATCACGTCATAAATCCCGAAAGAACTTCCCTTTTTCAGAACCCTGGATGCTTCCCGGAAAAGTTGATCTTTATCAGAAATGTTCATGCCGACATGCATCATGTAGGCGGCCTCAAAAGTTGAATCTTGGTAGGGCATCTGCAACGCACTGGCTTGTTTCAAGGAAACTCGGTCGTCCATTTTGAGCCAGGAAGTCAGCGTTTTTCCGGTTTCAATGAAATCCTGAGTCAGGTCGATTCCTGTAACCTGGCATCCATATTGACTGGCGGAAAAACGGGTGGCTCCTCCGAGACCACAGCCAATGTCCAGCACCTGCATATCAGGTCTGAATTCCATTTGACCGAGGAAATGCCTGGTTGCTTCTCTCCCGCCTATGTGGAATTCATCCAGTGGAGCAAGGTCATCCAGTTGGATCGAATCAACGGTTTTTCCTGCTCTTTTGATTCCGTTCAGAATTGCCTCCAAAAGGCTTCCAGCGGTGTAATGTTCTGCAACTGATATTTCAAGATTCATCTTCGGGCTCTTTAATTCTTCATCAACTGAATGGCAAACCTTGTTGGTTCCTTCAAATCCTGTTGAATTCAGAAACGATTATAGCCAGACTCCTTTTTCATTCACAACCAACAGAAAAAAGGATTCCTTGATGAAAAAAGCAATCATCCTCGGAGTGGGCCCTGAAGAAGGGTTGGGGGCGCAGTTGGCTTTGCGATTTGCCCAAGAGGGCATGCAGGTCTTTGTCGGCAGTCGGACCCAGTCGGCCCTGGAAGAACTTGTAGTAAAAATCCAAAAGGCAGGAGGCGAGGCGACCGCTGTCTCCACTGATGCGACCAGCGAAGATCAGGTCATCTCTCTCTTTGAGAGGGCTGGAGAGGGATTGGAACTCGCAATTTATAATGCGGGCAATAATCAGCCTGGCAGGATTGTTGAGATGGATGCCGAATACTTCGAAACCAGCTGGCGGGTTGGCTGTTATGGCGGATTCCTTTTTGGACGGGAAGCTGTGAAACGGATGCAGCCCAGTGGACGTGGAACCCTGATCTTCACCGGAGCCAGTGCTTCACTTCGGGGTCGGGCCAACTTCGGTGCGTTCAATTCTGCAAAAGCTGGTTTGCGTACCCTGGCCCAGGCGATGGCCAAGGAATATGGGCCCGAGGGGATTCATGTTGCCCACGTCATCATCGACGGAGCAATCAACGGTGAGAAGATCAAACAAAAGGCGCCGGAATATGCTGCACGTCTTGGAGATCAGGGGATGATCCATCTGGAAGGGATTGTGGACGCTTATGTCTACCTCCATCAGCAGCGTCAAGAAGCCTGGTCCTTCGAACTGGACCTGCGCACCTCTGTGGAAAAGTGGTAGCCTCAGAACTTCATCTTGATGGATCCTTCTTCTCCACCTGAAGGGATCAAGTTCCCCATGTGTTTCCCCTCAAAAAGTTGACCTGCCGAGTGAATACTCCCCAGGTTTTTCTGTTTCTTTAGGCCTTTTCCTCTCCCCTATTTTATTTCCTGGTATTTTTACCAACAGTAATTCTACAGATAGACTTCATCATCATTCTAACGAGAATATTCCTAGGGATTTTGTGTGATAGAAGGTGGTGTGTTTTAACGTAATTTTCGATCCGTTGTAATAAGAGCGGATCAAGGAGTCAGATTAATAAAACACTGCTCATTCTTGTCATCTCTCTGACAAGATTGGCAAAACTGGGAGGAGTTGTTTTGTTCTCGGTGGAGACCCACATCGCCCGCTCCGAGTTCTGCATGAGTTGCCTCATTATGCAGAAGCCTTACCGAAGTTTGGAGGATTCGGTTCATGCTGAAAAGGAGGTTGCCTGTGTTGAATATCACTATGCCCCAGGTTTGTACTGGCAACCATTAATCCTGAACGATGAACTGCTTAACCCGGTAGGAAGGAAAGATTTAACATGAAAAGACTACCCCTGATCATCGGTGCAATCTTTGTCCTGACTATTGCGATTATCATCATAACAACCTTCCAACTTGAACATAAGGAAGCGTCGGTGGGTGAATACAAAACCATGGTAGGCGTTGAATTCGTTGGTTCTATTAAATGCAAACAATGTCACGAAAGAAAATTTCTGGAGTGGACCACGACCCTTCATTCAAAAATGATGCAGGATGCCAAGGCCAACCCCATGGCGATTATTGGTGATTTCGATTCCTCGAGTGAGATCAGAAACTTTAACAAAGAGGAGGTTGACTTTACCCTCGGAAACCAATGGAAACAGCAGTATTTGAAAAAGGCCGGGGATGACTATGTCGTGCTTCCAGCCCAGTATAATATCTCAAGCGGTCAATGGGTCTCCTATCAGGCCGAGGATGGGCAGGATAAATCATGGTTCAAGGAATGTGCGGGATGCCATGCGACAGGTGTTGACCCAGAGAAGAAAACATTTAAAGAACCGGGAATCGGATGTGAGGCATGTCACGGACCTGGGAGTAATCATGTCAAGGCTATTCCGGGTTATGAGATTGCCACGATCGTCAATCCTCAGAGGTTGACCACCAATGCCGCTGCCCAGATTTGCGGTTCCTGCCATTCAAGAGGCATGGATAAAAGTGGGCAATATCCTTATCCAGTCAATTACATGACTTCAAGAGGGGTGGCAAACCTGAGGATCTTTTTCAACCATGCCAATCAGGAAGAAAACAAGGAAATATTCTGGCCGAGTGGCGATTCGAAACATAACTACATGCAATATCTTGACTGGCAAAAAAGTGAGCATGCAAAGGCCGGGGTAACGTGTACCAATTGTCATACAATCCATGTCAGCCGATCTGCTTTCCAAACAAAATTACAGGGAGATAAACTCTGCAGGAGTTGTCATCAAACCATGGAAAACCGCGGTGCTCACAAACTTCATACCTTCGGAAGTTGTATCGCATGCCATATGCCCAGAACGGGCAAAAGTGCTGAAGCAGGGGATATCCGTAGCCATACTTTTAGGTTTATCCCCCCAGAATACAGTATTGAAATGAGTGGGCTCGAGGAACAGCCAAATTCCTGCAGTGGTTGTCATCACCACAAAGATGACCTCATAGAAGGTCTTGTCGAATTTCTGGATGCAGCAAAAAAGGCTGATATGCCCAAACCCTATGCGGTTCATCGCAGAAGGGTTTCAAAATAATGGGTCGTCGGAACACGACAACAAGAAGACAGTTTCTTAAATTTGTTCCTGCAGCATCAGTTGGTCTGTCCCTGGGAAACTCAGCTTCGGTAGACGCCTCTTTTGTAAAATACGGAAAATTTCACGACACCACAAAGTGTATTGGATGCAAGCGATGCGTGTCTGCGTGCAAACGTTGGAACAAGCTAAAAATTGACAGAGAAGAGGAACTTACAGACCGGGAAACTGACCTTTCAGGCCAAACTTGGGTGGTTGTTAATCTCACAAGGGACAAAAGAAACAGGGAAGACCTCCATTATCTGCACTGGGGATGTCAGCATTGTATCAAGCCCGCATGTGCCGGAGCTTGCCCTGTCAAGGCGATTAGCAAACTTCCCGAAGGTCCTGTGATCGTCAATGAAAATAAATGCATCGGTTGCAGGTATTGTTATCAAGCGTGTCCCTATAAGGTACCTAGATTTGATTTCGAAAAGAGAGTAGCAGCAAAATGCACCATGTGTCACGACCGCATCCCAAGGGTGAAACCTGCATGTGTCTCCGCCTGCCCTGTGGGGGCATTGGATTTTGGTATTAAACAGGAAATTTTAGCGAAAGCCAAAAAACGGACCGAAGAAGTGGGAGGTTATTTGCTCGGTGAACATGAGGCGGGCGGTACCGATTTTCTGACTGTGCTGCCGACAACTCCCGAAGCTCTCGGACTGGTTGTTGCCCCCGAAAAGGTGATCAGCAGTGACCTTGATAAGTTGCGAATTACTTCATTCGGATTCATGGGTGCCTCACTGCTAACAGGTCTGATGTATATGTACTCTCGCACAGAAGAAGAGCAAAAAGAGGAAGAGGAAGAGGAAAAAAAGGAATGATGGGCAACGCGATTCTGACAGGAAATACAAAATCACCCGCATACTATATTTGGATCAGTTCACTCATCGCACTTATGGTTCTCGGGGGATACGCTCATTTCATGTCCTTGCTTACAAGCCAGGAAATCCTGGAATTTTCCATTAGAATTCCTTGGGCCCTGATGGTGTCAAATTATGTCTTTCTTGTTGTTTCCGGCTCTGGTTTATGCATCGTCTCCTCCCTTGGGCATGTGTTCGGTATGAAGAGATACGAACTTATCAGCAAACGCTGTGTATTCCTTGCTTTCATCACCATCCTATTCGGGATGTTTTCCATAGCAATTCACCTGGGGCATCCTGAAAGAGCATTAGTTTATAACATAATTACTCCAAATTTCCGCTCAGCGATCTGGTGGATGGGGGCATTATACTCCTTTTATGTTCTGTTTATTGCAGTTGAGTACTGGTTTCTCGCTAGAGTCGGACTCGCAAATAAAGCCAATGGCTCTATGGGCCTAAAACGTAAAATCTACTGCTTGATGGTGGTCAAAAAAACGGATGAATCTCAGGAATCACAAAAGAACGATCATAAATGGGCCAGGTTCGCTGGAATTTTTGCACTATTCTTCGGTCTCTCTGCTCTGAGCACCCTAGGCGCAGTATTCGGACATACAGAAGCAAGAGCGTTCTGGTATGGACCCTACTATCCTGTTTACTTCCTCTTTTCAGCAGCTTTCTGTGGCTATGCATGGCTGATAAGCGCAACCATCATAACCTATCAGGTAAAAGGGAAAGAGATTCCTGAGAAACTAAAAAAACTCTTGTTTGAAATGGGGAAAATTTGTGCCCTGCTGCTAAGCATAGGGCTTCTCTTTATAGCTTATCATGTAGGGAGTGGGCTTTTGAATCCGGCTAGTTCCCAATCCGTCATGTTGTTGTTGAATGGACCCTTCAGCCAATCTTTCTGGCTATTTGAAATTACCATAGGGTCTGTGCTTCCAATTATTTTTTTGCTGTATTCAGCAAACAAAAAGAACATCAGCGGCTTGCTGACCGCATCGATTATGGTTCTCGTCGGAGTCTTTGTGATGCGGTTTGATTTTTTGGTCGTCGGTGAAATTTATCCCATGTTTAGTCCCATGGGTAAGGATGCTCTCGTTCTGGTCCCCTCATTCTTCCCCGTATTAATGGAGATATTTGTCATAGCAGGAATTTTTGGCTTACTTTTCTTTACATATACTCTCGGTGTTCAATTCTTGCCGATTGAGGAGGAACTTCCATGAATTAGGTGAAAATTCCATTATTATTTAACTTGAGGAGAGAGGGTTGATGAAGAAATTCACAGCATATTCAACAGTCATGATGATAACGATTAATTTGATTACGCCTTTGCTCTCTGCCCAAACACCCCCTGTTAATCAGACACTGACCAGAAATCCCCAGTTCTTTTGCGGTTACTGCCATGTCTTGACCTATCCTAAAATCATAAAAAAGGCATACCAGTCCTGGAAGAAGGACAAACACGAAGAAATGGCGGTTTCCTGTGAAGAATGCCATTACCCCCCCGAACAGATGACCGTCAGGATCCCGGAGCATGAAAAGATTCCCAATGATGAAAAACCAGCAGGAGAAAAAAAACAGACTGATTCAGAATTCATCAAAACCCAGCTTGCCGTTCTATCTCGGCAAATAACCGTGCTGGGGATGGAGGAATCCGTTGTAAGAACAAAGCCGAGGATCGACGATCGAAGTTGCACAACCTCTAATTGCCACCCCACCACAGGCAAAGGTGAAAAAGGAGAGTATTGGGTTAAAAAACTCAATTTTAAAAAGTACCAAAGGTCAAACCAAACAGAAGCAGTTGTTTCCTTCACCCATGAACTACATTTTGATAAGAAAAAATGGGTCAATGGACAGCAACTCCACTGTTCCACATGTCACCTCCATCAAACCGAAATGAAGCATTTTGAGGTCTCCAAAAAGAGTTGCTTTCTCTGTCACTTTAAAAACACAACCTTTGCAGAAGGACGGGCAAAATGTTCTGCCTGTCATGAGATCCCTAAAGATCCGATTATCCAATTAACCAAAACCGGAATTTCGGCAGAATCAGCTGCAGATAGTACAGTCACACATAAAACGCTGGAAGAGAATAATGTGCCATGCGCCAGTTGCCACCTTCAGCACGTCCAGGGAAATGGGATTGTAAATCAGGGAAAGTGCCTCAACTGTCATGAAAAGAGTCAATCGATCATGAAGGATTGGAATAATCAATTAATTGTGCATCAAGAACATGTAGCCGCACAAACCGCGGACTGTTTTAACTGTCATGAAACCATTCAACACCAGTTGGAGAGCAAGGATTATGATCACATCGATGCAGCGTTAACAGATTGTAGGGAGTGTCATGCTGAACCACACTTCCATCAAAGACAATTGCTGGCTGGCATAGGAGGTTATGGCATGGAGAAGCCTTATCCGATTAAACATTATGAGATCAACGTGAATTGTACGGGATGTCACAACAAAGAATCTCATGATGAAAAAGGAAGAGCGATCAAGGAGGCAACCGCGGAAACCTGCGTCAGTTGTCATTCCGAAAAAGAAAGGGGCCTGATAGAGCAGTGGAAAGGCGATGTCGCCGATTTTTTTATGGAAGCCAGGGACATGGAACAAGAAGCACTAGAGGCATTAGAGGCTGCCAAGGGTAAATTGTCGGAAGCTACCTTTCAGCAGGCAATGGCTTTATTCCAAAACGGACAGGAGAACCTTAGAATCGTGGACTCTGGTGGAGGTGTTCATAATAAGAAATTTTCTGTATCCCTCTTGGATGTCGCCATCATCCATTTTGAGGATGTGATGGATATGGTTAAAGCAGATTGAACATAGGATTTTTTTTTTTTAACACTTAGCATCAAGGGCATAGAACAAACGTGCTGCTGAATGGCAGTCAAAAGGTTGAGCAATGAAAGATCGTGAAAGGAGTATGCAATGATCATCAAAAGAAGAAATTTTTTAAGAGGTGCGGGAATATCGGGTGCCGCGATTGCTGTCAATGGGCCGATATTCAATTCCCTTGCACTGGCAGAAACATCCACTGCTTCTGAAAATGGGAATTGGTTGCCAACTTCCTGTCAAGGCTGCACTACATGGTGTCCTGCCGAAGTTTTTGTGCAAAATGGAAGAGCCGTCAAGGTTAAAGGGAATCGGTATTCCAAACAGAATGATGGATTCCTTTGTGCTAAAGGGCATTTGTCCTTACAACAACTGTATGACCCTGACCGGGTCAAGGTCCCAATGAAGAGAACCAATCCGCTGAAAAGCAAGGGCGTGGATCCCAAATTTGTCCCGATTACCTGGGATGAAGCACTCAATACCATCGCTGATAAAATGATGGATCTGAGGAAAAATGGGGAACCAGAAAAATTCATGCTCATGCGTGGAAGGTATTCTTACATGAGAGATACAATCTATGCTGCCCTCCCCAAAGTCTTTGGATCTCCGAACGGTATCTCTCACAGCGCCATCTGTGCGGAAGCGGAAAAATTCGGTTCTTTTTTTACTGCCGGGAATTGGGGTTATCGAGATTATGATCTGTCTAATACAAAATATGCCTTGATCTGGGGATGCGACCCGCTTAGTAGCAATCGGATGATTCCGGCAACGATTAAACGATTTGGTGAGATGCTTGATCACGGCACGATCGCGGTTGTTGATCCCAAACTCCACTCTTCTGCTGTCAAAGCCCATGAATGGCTGCCGATCAAACCCGGAGAAGATGGGGCTCTTGCCAGCGCTATTGCCCATGTGCTCCTCACGGAAGGGCTTTGGAACAAAGAGTTTGTCGGAGATTTCAAGGATGGGAAAAACCTTTTCCAGGCAGGAAAGAACGTTGATGAATCCACCTTTGCAGAAAAGGAATCCCATGGGCTTGTGAAGTGGTGGAATATTGAACTGAAGGACAAGTCTCCTGCATGGGCGGCAAAGATCACTCTTCTCCCCGAAGAGCAAATTCTTCGTGTCGCCAGAGGCATGGGAAAAGCAGCGCCACGTGTTGTGGTTTGGCTCGGTCCGGGCGCCGCAATGCATGTGAGGGGGAGTTACAGTGCCATGGGAATTCATGCACTCAGTGGGCTTCTCGGCAGCATTGACCATGAAGGAGGTGTTTTAGCAACCGCCAAAATACCAGTGAAAGGTATTCCTAAATTCAGCAAGTATCAGGATGAACTGGCAAAAAAACACTCCAAGATGCAGAAAATCGACCAGAGAGGTTACAAGGAATTTCCTGCGCTGAAAAAAGGGAAATCCGGCGGGGGGGTAGTGACCAATAATGCTGCTAATGCCTTGTTAACAGAAGATCCCTATCAGATCAAAGTCGCCATTGGCTACATGAATAACTTCACCTTCTCATGCACCGGTGCAGAACGTTGGGAAAAAGCAATGGAGAAAATTCCGTTCTTTGCCCACATTACCACCAATGCATCTGAGATGACTCAGTATGCCGATATTGTTCTGCCCTCGGCAATCACCCAGTACGAAAAGCTCGGTTTCGTTAAAACTAAAGCGAATCGATTTGCAACCGCAACGCTGATTCTGCCTGTCGTCAAACCCATGTGGGATTTGAAAATGGATGAGACAGAAATTCCATGGATGATTGCAGAAAAACTCAAAGAGAGGGGATTTTCGAACCTCATGGATTATTTCCAGAAGGAATTCAAAGATCCTGAAACCGGGAAAATGCCAACCAACGGCCTGGAGTTTACAGAATTTAATCTGAAAAACCAGACGGCGCCCCTCTGGGATGGTAAAAAAGATGTCGGTGGCGATAAGATCAGCGGTTGGCAGGAATTCAAAGAACGTGGAATGTGGAATTCGTCTCCCTATAAGTATAAAAAGCGATGGGGGGGGAAGTTTAAGACGGTTTCCAAGAAATTTGAATTCTACTCGGAAACCCTCAAAAAAGCCCTTGAATCCCATGCTAAAAAACATCAAACCAGTGTGGACGATATTCTTGAAACAGCCAATTATGAGGCACGAGGTGAACTGGCTTTTGTTCCTCACTACGAGACGGCATTTCGACATGGAAGCCAGAAAGAATATCCGTTTGACTTCATTGACTTCAAATCGAAGCTCAATCGAGAAGGAAGAAGTCAAAATCTGAGTTGGTATTATGAGTTCAAGAAAATCGATGTAGGGGACAAGAGCTGGGACGATGTCCTGCAGATCAATCCTGATGATGCCGCAAAATTGGGCATTAAGGATGGTGATCCGATTAAAGTGACTTCGACGGTCGCGAGCATCTCAGTCAATGCACACCTTTGGGAAGGTGTGCGTCCTGGTACCGTGGCAAAATGCTTTGGACAGGGGCACTGGGCCTACGGAAGAATTGCTGCTCAAGATTATCATAGTGCTATCCCGAGAGGTGGCAGCAACAATTTGCTGATGCCCGACGAGTATGATCGGCTCAGTGGAAGTACGGTAAGAAACGGCGGATTCACTGGCGTCAAAATAGAAAAAATCTAATGTAGAGGAGAAAGAGAAATGGCTAAAGTAAGATATGCAATGGTCATCGACCTGCAGAAGTGTTCTGGGTGCGGCGCATGTGCAATCGCATGTAAAACCGAACATAACACACAAGGCAGGAAGAACGGCCATACCTTCAACTGGGCTGATTTTGCCTTCAATAAATCGGGGAAGTTCCCTGACGTGAAATATGCCGCAATTCCTGTACTCTGTAATCACTGTGACGAACCTGCCTGTCTCAAAGGTTGTCCGGAACCGAAGGCACTTTATAAAACAGAAGAAGGCATAACGATGTATAATTATCGTTACTGTGTTCAATGTAGAAAATGTTTTGAGCCTGAAAATTCATGCCCCTACAGTTCAGCGGATGTGAATCAGTCCGGAGATCAATTCAGTGTGATCAGTTTCAATGAACCGGGTGCTGAACTCTATCCCTTCCATCATGACACGACTCAACTGATTCAAAACGGGACTTCTTCCCCGGCCGAAATTGTTGAGAATACTAAGTCGCTTCCTCCTCATAAAAATGATTATGCGTTTCGAGACCGAAAGAAGCCTGAAGCTGGACAGAAGTCAAGGGGGCGGGGACAGTCAAAGGCTGTCCGATCAGAAGGCTGGGTCGAAAAATGTAATTTTTGTATTCATCGAGTCAGGGAAGGAAAGGATCCCTATTGTGTGGTTTCCTGTCCTGCTAACGCTCGGGTTTTTGGGGACCGAAACGACCCGAACAGTGAAGTCAGCAAACTTCTGAAGAAATATACGCCAAAGCGTCTTAAAAACGCCAAAGGTGAATTTCTGAAAGAAGGGGAAAAAGGAACCTCACCGAATGTCTTTTACATTAGAGACTTCCAGCCTCAGGCTAAACTCGCTTAAATTTAAGCTTCACGGGGATGTGATCGATTCAAAGATCACATCCCATTATTCTGATGAACATGAATGATGAATTGATTGTACACGAAAACAAGAGAGAGAATTGTTTTCGATTTCTGGCAGGGTTATTTTACTTTCCTGAAACAGTTCTTTTTGAAGAGGCCAACCTTTTTGAAAATCTTTCAGAAGGTCTTAAAATTGTCTGTCCTGAAGCAGTCCAAGACGCAGTCAGGATAGAAAAAAGTATCCGGGAATACACGGATGAAGAACTGCAAATAGATTATGCAAAACTCTTCAAAGGTCCTAACACCCTTCTTGCGCCTCCCTATGGATCCGTTTATCTAGACGAAGGCAGACAGGTTATGGGATTTTCTACCATGGAAGTGATCAAAACCTATGAACAAGAAGGGCTGGGCAAAAGCAGTGATTTTAAAGACCTTCCGGACCATATCGTGGTAGAAATGGAATTCATGAGTTTTCTGATTTATCAGGAATTGGCCGCCTTGGAAAAAAAGGATATAGAATTGGCAAGGAAGTATATTGAAAAACAAAATACTTTTTTAAACAGCTTTCTTCATCAATGGATTCCTTCTTTTTGTCAAAAAATCAAGGAGGGCACTGAAAACAAGTTTTATATATCCCTTGCTGATTGCCTTTCGATTTTCATTACGAATCCCCACCAGGTTTTGTCACTTCCTTGAAATTGAATTTCGACTACCCTTCTTGATGTTTTTTCCTGAATCTATGGTTGTTTTGGATCAAACTTCCTGAATTGAAAAAAGTTTGGAGTTTTGTATTTTGATCTAAAAAAATCCATTGCCGGTGATCCAAAGCCGTGCTGTTTCAAAATAGAACTTTGTCCTGTTCCTTGGATCGTTACGTTGAGAACTCCTTGAATTTGTTCAATCACTGTTGTGCTTGAGCCTTTAGTTTTCATTCATTTCTTCCCGCCTAAAATCATACCAGGCAGGTATAGTTTTTTTTCAAAGCTTCTTCGCGACATGCTGTTTGCCTGATTTCGAAATCAGGCAAGAATGGAATTTTCTGCAACAGGAATCCTCCTTTAGTTCTGAAGTGGAATCATAAAAAAAGACCTTTCAAGAAAAATCATGAACGTTTCAGAATGATTTTATCTTTGATCTTTCATCAGGAATCAGTACAAACCGTGGTAACTTTCTAAGAAAAAACATTTATAAACTCACAATTTTTTGAACATGACTGGAATAACCCAAAGGCTGGCGGACTTTGCTGCCGGTTTGAATCACGAGAAATTGCCTAAAGAAGTAATGGAACGGGCATCATTGCTGATTTTCGACCTGACCGGCATCATGGTACGTGCCCGTCACGACGCCGAATCGACTCCAAGCCTGATCCGTGCGGTGGAACGTCTTGGAATGCAAAATGGCTCCTGCAGGGTTCTTGGAGACAATAGGGGCTATTCTCCCACTGCAGCAGCATTAATCAACGGGACGCTGGCGCATTCGCTGGATTTTGATGATACCCATGCTGCTGCTTCGCTTCATTCTTCTGCACCGATTCTGCCTGCGGCATTGGCTGCGGCAGAGCTTACTTCTGCATCCGGGCGTGACCTGATCGCGGCCTGTGTTGCGGGCTACGAGATTCAGGTTCGTCTCTCCTTAGCGTTGAATCCTTCGGATCATTATGACCGGGGCTTTCACCCCACAGCGACCTGCGGGGTTTTCGGAGCGGCCGCTGCTGCCGGTAAACTCCTCGGGCTGGATGCAGAAGGGATTGTCGGTGCCTTCGGCATTGCCCTTTCCCAGGCAGCGGGCTCGATGCAGTTTCTGGCTGATGGGGCCTGGACCAAACGTTCCCATGTGGGACAGGCTGCGGCCAATGGCCTTTTATGTGCGACCCTGGCTTCAGAAGGGTTCAAGGGACCCGGGGAAGCCTTTGAAGGGAATTGGGGTTTTCTCAAGGGTTATTCTCCCAATCCTGAACCGGAACGTGCCATCGAAGCCTTGGGAGAGAAGTGGGAAACCCTGGAACTGGCCGTCAAACCCTATCCTTCATGCCGTTATTCCCATGCACCTTTAGACGGGTTGATTGCACTCCGTCAGGCCCATCAGTTATCGGCAGAAGATATTCAAGCAGTTGAAGTTGGAGTCTCAGCGACAGGACACAAACTGATTGGAGCCCCGGAAGAACTGAAGACCCATCCTGTCAGTGTGGTCGATGGTCAGTTTTCCATGCCTTTCTGCGCAGCCGTGGTCTTGAGCCAGGGGAATCTTGCCTGGGATGATTATCCGACTCAATTGAAAAACCCTGAAACCCTGGAGCTTTGCAAGAAGGTCAGGACCCTTGTGGACGAGCGGGCCGAAAAAGTTTTTCCCCGGGAAATGTCTGGTTCTGTCAGCCTTAAAACCCGTCAGGGTGATTTTGAAACCTTCATTGAAGTTCCAAAAGGTGAACCCAGGAACTTCATGACGAAAGATGAGTTCCGAAACAAATTCAACGGTCTCTGCCGGCCCTATATGTCTGATGGCAGAATGGAAGAGTTTTCCGATTCGCTGCTGGGACTGGAGCAGGCCTCAACGGCGGGTTCCGTTTTTTCACTGAGCAGTTCTGAAGGAGTTTGAAATGGTTGCAGTTGCCAAAGAAGTTGGAAAAAATCGCTACCGTGAATCCTACGGTCGCTATCTGGAAGATTTCACGATCGGGGACGTTTATGAACACCGTCCCGGACGTACGATCACAGAAAGCGACAACACGTGGTTCACTTTGCTCACGATGAATCAGCATCCGCTTCATTTTGACGCGGAATACGCCTCCAAAAGTGAATTTGGAAAACCATTGGTCAATTCCTGCCTGACCCTCTCGATGGTTGCTGGGATGAGTGTTTCTGACATTAGCCAGAAAACCATCGCCAATCTGGGATGGGACAAAATCAAGCTTACCTCTCCGGTCTTTGTAGGAGACACACTTTACGCAGAATCCATTATCCTCTCCAAACGTGAATCCAAGTCACGGCCCAACCAAGGCATCGTCAGCGTGCTTACCACAGGATGCAATCAGGATGGTACGGAAGTCATCAGCTATGAACGGACGATGCTGATTCCCAAACAGGGGCATGCCGTGGACGACTTGGCCGATTATTGAAAGAAGTTGAAACCATGAAAATCGATTCGTCAGACCAGTCCCTGATTTTAGACAGCATCGATTCATTTCTCGAAAGGGATGTCAGGCCTCATCTGAAACATTTTGAAAGTAATGATGAATACCCTCAGGAAATGGCAGATAAAATGGCTGAGATGGGGCTTTTCGGAGCAACGATTTCCCCGGAATATGGGGGGTTAGGACTGGATGCCGAAACCTATGTCAAGATCGTGGAACGAGTGGCGGCAATCTGGATGTCTGTTTCCGGGATTTTCAACTCGCATCTCATCATGTGTTCTGCGGTGGAGCGTTTTGGGACCGACTCCATGAAGAAGAATTACCTCCCGCGTTTTGCCAGTGGCGAACTCCGTGGAGGGATAGCCCTCACCGAACCAGATTGTGGAACCGACCTGCAGGCGGTTCGAACCCGTGCAGAAGCTCGGGGAGATCATTACCTCCTCAATGGCAGTAAGATGTGGAGCACCAACTCCGTAGAGGGAAACGTGCTTGCGGTGCTTGCGAAGACGGGTCCCGAACCTGCTGGAACCAGAAGCAAAAATCTGAGCCTTTTCCTGGTTCAAAAAGAAATGGGGTATCAGACCAGCAAACTCAAAAAACTCGGCTACCGGGGTATTGATACTGGAGAAGTTTCCTTTGACGATGTCAAAGTGCCAAAGGATCATTTGATTGGCGGAGAAGGAAAAGGCCTGCAGCAGATTCTCTCTGGACTTGAACTGGGAAGGATCAATGTAGCCGCTCGTGGAGTGGGCATTGCCCGAGCCTGCCTCGAAGAGTCTCTGGCCTACGCTCAGCAGAGAAAGACTTTTGGAAAACCAATTTGTGAACATCAAAGCATCCAGATCAAACTTGCCGACATGGCAACCCGGGTCGAGGCTTCCCGTTTGCTGACCGAACAGGCGGCAAGGGCCTACGATCGTGGGGAACGCTGCGACCTGGAAGCTGGAATGGCCAAGCTGAATGCAACGGAAGCCGCCCTGGAAAATTCGATGGAAGCCATGCGCATCCATGGTGCTTATGGCTACTCTCCGGAATACAACATCGAACGTTATTATCGCGACGCTCCTTTATTGGCCATCGGAGAGGGAACCAATGAAATCCAGCGTTTGATCATCGCCCGCCAGTTGGTGGAACGGAATCCTCTACCAAACTGATCCATGACACTTCCCCTGAAAGGCGTTCGCGTCTTGGCCGTCGAGCAGTATGGTGCCGGACCATTCGGGACCCAGTTCCTCGCAGACCAGGGTGCGGAGGTGGTGAAGATAGAAAATCCGAATGATGGGGGTGATTTTGCCCGAAATGTGGGTCCCTTCTTCTTTACCCCGGAGCATTCGGAATTCTTCCATGCATACAACCGTAATAAAAAAAGCCTGACCCTCGACCTTTCCCAAAAGGAGGGACTTCAAGTTTTTCAGGATCTGGTCAAAACCTCTGATGCGGTGGCTTCCAATCTGCGAGGCGATGTTCCGGAAAAGCTCGGGCTGACCTACGAGGCCCTTGGTGCAATCAATGAAAAAATCGTTTGTGCCCACTTGTCTGCCTATGGACGCAAAGGTCCCAGAGCCAGTTGGCCTGGTTTTGATTACATGATGCAGGCGGAAGCAGGTTACTTTTCCTTAACCGGGGAACCGGATGCGCCTCCCACACGTTTCGGCCTTTCAGTGGTGGATCAGATGACCGGACTTGCACTCGCCTATGCCGTTCTGGCTGGCATCACCGGGGCAAGGTCTTCAGGCCGTGGGCGTGACCTGGACGTCAGTCTCTTCGATGTGGCGCTTTGTAACTTGGGCTATCCCGCCATTTGGTATCTCAATGAAGGACACAGGACTGGACGTCTCGAACGATCGGCACATCCTGCTCTGACTCCCTGTGAACTCTACCGAACGTCTGATGGCTGGATTTACATCATGTGCAACAAGGAAAAATTCTGGCCCGTACTGTGTGAAGTCCTGGGTCATGATGAATGGTCCACGGACGGTCGTTTCAAGGATTTCAAAGGCCGGCTTGAGCATCGTAAACTGATTCGTGAAATGCTGGATGAGGAACTTCAGAAGAAGAATACCTCGGATTGGCTCAAAATCTTTGCCGGAAAGGTTCCTGCTGCTCCGGTTAATGATCTTCAGGGTGCCCTGGAAAATCCTTTTGTTCAGGATGAAGGACGGATTCAATCAATCCCGCTCAAGGATTATGGGAGTTACCGTACCCTCGATTCCCCTGTTAAATGTGGAGAACCGACCCCCTCCAACCCCGCTCCTCTTTTAGGGCAGGACACGGAACAATTACTCACAGATTTGGGTTATAGCCCTGACCACATCACCGAATTACGTGATTCGGGTATTATTTGAAGAGATCCAGTGATCTTGGCTTATAATCATTTGACAAAGTCTAAGTTAGTCTCTATATTAAATAGTTTCGCAAAACAGATCTTCGGCAACAGAATCAGAAACAAACAGCTTGATGAGCGAGCCTGAG
>Ga0208278_1000081_pt1 | contig 46191 bp, 52 predicted proteins | sample ETN01SmetaG_FD_185794 | JGI IMG/M metagenome (GOLD analysis project Ga0208278, IMG submission 185794) | Marine microbial and viral communities from oxygen minimum zone, Eastern Pacific Ocean - ETNP2014F12-01SV259 (SPAdes) (version 2) | ecosystem: Environmental > Aquatic > Marine > Oceanic ...
GGCCGCTGGCAAGGTCGAGTTGCTCGGGTGCGGGTTTGCCGCGGGTCATGTCCAGTTGCAGGCCGGCTTGACAGCTTTCCCCAAAACGGCTTGCCAGGGCTTGTTCCCGTGCCAGTAGTTGTTCGCGGCTCAGTGTACGCAGCATTGGGACGCCCCCCAGGGCAGGTGTCTGTAGGGTAATTACGGGGTGCGGGTCGTGGCTCGAATTCGCCCTGCGCTCCCGCCAGGTGGTAATTCTACGGATCAGCTGGCCCTGTTCCAAACGGTTATCACATACCCTTTGCTAAAATGTCGTTGTGAAAAAGCCAGGGTGCAAACGCATACGCGCGGGCTACTGGCTCGGGGTGATGGTCTGGGCGCTGCTCGTTGGTGGCAATTGGCCGGGTCTGGTCCGAGCGGCCGGTGGCCTGCCGGTACCAGGCGAGAATACCCTGACCGTAGTATCGACGGTCCGCGAGCAGGCCATGGGCCGCGAGTTCATCGCTGCTGCCCGCGAGCGCTTCGCCTTCGTAGACGACCCACTGTTACTCGATTACGTGACGGCGCTGGGCCGGCGTCTTGCCGGATACCTGGGCGGCGATACTGCGGGGTTGCGTTTCTATTTGATCAACAGCCCCCGGATCAACGCATTCGCGGCTCCCGGCGGTCGGCTGGCGGTATTTACTGGGCTACTGGCCGCAACCCAGAATGAAGGTGAACTGGCGTCAGTCCTGGCCCACGAGCTCGCCCATGTTGTCCAGCGTCACCTGCCACGCCTACTTGAGCGGGCAGAGCGAGTACAAATTCCGGCTACCGTTGGCATGCTCGCGGCCATCCTGCTCGGCGGCCAGGCTGGTGTTGCTGCTATGGTCACCACCAGCGCCGCGGTAGCGGCGGACCAGTTGCGCTACAGCCGCGAGTTTGAGCGCGAAGCTGATGCTCTGGGCCTGAAAATATTGACCGGAGCTGGTTTTACTAGCGCAGGCATGGTCAGTTTTCTCGAGCGATTGGAGCAACAGACTCGGATGCAGTCGGCGGCGCCGCCCGAGTACCTACACAGCCACCCCTTATCACAGAACCGCCTGGCGGCGATCGAGAGCCGGGCCGCGCCTGAGGTCAGGCCAGTCGCACAGTCGTTGGATTTTTTGCACGCGCGAGCACGAATGTTGGCACTGTTCAGTGAAAACATCAGGCACACTGCAGCTGAATTCAAACATCAAGGCCAGGCGGCCGAACCGGCTGCGGCACGAGCCGCACAGTACGGTCTGGCGCTCATCGAACTGCACCAGGGTGAGGCGCAGCACGCAATCGAACTGAGCCGCGAACTGACAAGCGCTTACCCAACTTACCCGCCCTATCGGATTGCGCTAGCCGAGGCGTTGCTGGCGGCCGGCAAGGGCAGCGAGGCAGTGGACGTGTTGAGTGAAACGTGGACTTCGATGCAGGCCGATCCGACTCTGGCTTATTATCTTGCCGATGTGTTGCTCAAGACCGGCGCGGGGGCGCAGGCTCGGCCGGTACTGCGCGCAGGCCTGCGCGCCGCGCCATCAAGTGCAGTTCTCTACCGACTGCTGGCTCGGGTCGAGGGTGAGATGGGTCGGCCAGCCCCCGCCTTCCAGGCGTTGGCCGAATACCATTACTGGCGAGATGAGTACAACCTGGCGCTGGAAAAACTACAGCGGGCAGCGGCGTTGGTGGATACCAGCGCCTATCTTGAAGCCAGTATTGCCGCACGTACCCGGGCAATCCAGGCGGAACTCGCACTAGCGGCCGACTGACCATTGCCTTAGCCCCGGGACAGGAGCCGCAGGGGCAATTGGGTTCGCGGGGCTGGCGAGGCATTTTGCAGTTTGACTTAATTGGTATATAAGAATATTTGATTAATCTGTCGACGATTCTCACTTGATCTTAATCAAGGAATTCGTTTGAATCGCAGGGTCGGCTTGTTCCGCACTCAGCGCGCGGTTTGAGTTGGCTAGAATAATCCAGCCCACTTCGCCCGCTGGCGACAGTGGGCGGACAACTTGGAGGATTCCAATGCGCAGATTTAAAACTGCCCTGGCAGCTGTGGCCGTTGTCGCCTTGAGCACGGGAGTCGCGGCTTATACGCCCTCGGCGCTCGCCGGCGAGTGGCCGACCGAAAAGCAATGTAAGAAGGTAGCCAAAGATGGGGACAACATCATCAAAGGCTGGTGCGCGGCCATCAGCCGCAAAGGGGGCAACTGCCTCGCGTGTCACCAGGCCCTGATCAAGCCCTGGCCAGAAGGGTTTCCCCCGGGCGGCAATATTGGCCCGCCCTTCGTTGGCATGGCGGCCCGCTTCCCCAACCGCGACGACCTGCGCGCCCAGATCTGGGACGCCACTGTCAAGAACTCCAACACCTCGATGCCGCCTTTTGGCCGGCACAAACTGGTGAGCGAGAAGAGCATCGACTATATCGTGGACTGGCTACTGTCTTTCTAAGGCGCAACATGCATCTCGCCTGACAACCGTCCGGAAGTATTGATCGATTCACAACAATCACCCGACTGCAAGAGGAGAGGTATCCCATGAAACGCAGAATCTTTCTCAAAGGCTCACTCGCTGCCGGCACCGTGGCGGTAGCAGCAGGGGCGGGTCTGCTGGCGCCGGCCCGAGTCTTGGCCGCAACCTGGCCCGAAGCCGCTTTCGCTGCCAAAACTGAAGCCGACGCTCTGCGCGCGTTCTTTGGCGATGCTGCGGTGGTGGATAGCGATAAGGTGTCCCTCAAGGCGCCACTACAGGCCGAGAATGGCGCCGTGGTACCGATCAAGGTGATGACCACCCTCACTGACGCTGAGGCCATCGCCGTGGTGGTGGAGAAAAACCCCGTGCCTTACGTGACTTCCCTGCAGATGACCGTTGTGGCCGGCGGTATGTTCAGTGCGCGCATCAAGATGGGGCAGACCTCGCCGGTCAACTGCTACGTCAAGGCCGGCGGCAAGCTGCACAAGGCCTCACAGGAGATCAAGGTCTCCATCGGTGGTTGCGGCGGCTAACTCGACAGAATCTGCAGGAGATTAAACAAATGGCAACTACCAAGATGAAGATCAGAAAAAACAAGGCCGGCGGTCACGACGTGATGGTGCTGGCCAAACACCCGATGGAAACAGGGTTGCGTAAGGACAAAAAGACTGGCGAGAAGATACCCGCTCACTTTATCCAGACCATGGAGTTTGCACTTAATGGCACCGTAGTCGCCCAGGCCAATCTCGGTGCCGGCGTATCCAAGAACCCGCTTATTGGCATTGCCATCGCTGGCGCCAGTTCCGGGGACACCGTCAGTGTCAGTTGGATCGACAACAAGGGTGAGGGCGACAGCGCCGAGACGGTCGTCAAATAATAACTTCCAATCAAGGCGCTGTTGGCTTGGTACTGGCAGCCCGACGCAGGAGGGGAAAGATGAAAAAATTGTTTGCGCTGATGGCGGCGGCTGGGGTAATGGTTCTGGCCAGCACCACCACCCAGGCTATCTCCGAGGCCGAGATCAGGAGCGACATTGCAGCCTTCCAGGGCTTTTTTCTAAAACGCTTCCCGAGCCTCACCCTGGAGGACTTCGTCGACGGGGTTAACGCCCTGCCGCAGTACGCTCACCGGCGGGCCAACTGGGAACTGCTGATGGAGTTCCCGCCGTACGAGCCAGAGATGGAAAAAGCTGAGCAAGAGTGGAGCAAGGCTTTCGCCAACGGCAAGACCTTTGCTGACTGCGCGCTGGCGCCGGCCAATACCTATCCGGTCTACGACGCGGGCAGTAACGATCTGCACACTCTGGTTGGCGACTTGAACGCTTGCCTTGCAGCCAACGGCGAAAAACCGATCAAGAACGTCAAGCACGGCAAGATGGCACGGCTGGTGGCCCACTACCGGGCGCAGTTTAATGGCGAGCGGATGGCGGTGGACTTCTCCGCAGCAGGTGCCCAGGCCTGGTATGAGAAAGGCCGCCAGTTCTACTGGGCCAAACGCGGCCAGTTGAACTTCTCCTGCGCCAGTTGCCACGTGCAGAACGCCGGTAACAGCATTCGCGGCGATGTACTGAGCCCGGGCCTTGGCCACACGGTCGGTTTCCCGGTCTACCGCACCAAGTGGGCCGTGGCCGGTAAGCCCTGGGGCACTGTGCACCGCCGTTACGGCGGCTGCAACAAGCAGGTCCGGGCCTCACCGTTTAAGGCCCAGGGCACCGAGTACAAGGCGCTGGAGTACTATGAGGCCATTATGAACACTGGCGTGCCGCTGAAAGTGCCCAGCCAGCGCCAGTAAGGATAGTGCCGTCCACCGAAAAGCCTGGCTTTTACGGCCAGGCTTTTTTTTCCCGTAGCCGCAAGGCGTAATAGCAGAAAGACGCCATTTGCTGACCGGCAGGCAGTAAGTACTACTGACCCGGCTCTGGCGCAATCCTGCGGGAGAGAGAAGATGAGCCTGAGCCGCCGTGAATTTATCCGCCTGCTGGCTGCCGCCGGCGCTGCCGGCATGGCCCTGAACGGCCGTATCTCGGCGGCAGACGACGATCCCGCCTACGACCTGCCCCCGTTTGGCAACCTCTCGCTGCTGCATTTCACCGACTGCCATGCACAGTTATTGCCGGTCTACTTCCGTGAACCCAGTTTCAATATTGGGATCGGTGCGGCTTTTGCTAAGCCGCCACACCTGGTGGGCCAGAATTTCCTCGAGCACTTTGACCTGGTCATGGGCTCGCGCGAGGCCTACGCCTTCAGTTGCCTTGATTTCGAGACGATGGCGCACAAGTACGGCAAAGTCGGCGGTTTCGCCCACCTCGCGACGCTGGTCAAGCGCCTGCGTGCGACTCGCCCCAACAGCCTATTGCTGGACGGTGGTGACACCTGGCAGGGCTCGGCTACGGCACTGTGGACTAACGGGCAGGACATGATCGACGCCTGCAAACTGCTGGGGGTGGACATCATGACTGGCCACTGGGAGTTCACCTACGGCATGCAGCGCGTACAACAAATCATCGAGCAGGAGTTGCCACCGATAGAGTTCCTGGCCCAAAACGTGGTGCTGACCGAGGACGCCGCCTTCGATGACAAGCCCGCTTTCGACCAGGATTCAGGACAGGTGTTCAAACCCTACACCCTCCGCGAGGTCAATGGTGCCAGGGTCGGCATCATCGGTCAGGCCTTCCCCTACACTACGTTGGCCAACCCCCGTTACATGATCGAGGACTGGAGCTTCGGCATTCGTGAGCAGCAGTGCCAGGCTATGGTTGACGCGGTCAAGGCGCAGGGTGCGCAGGTGGTCGTGGTGCTCTCACACAACGGTATGGATGTCGACCTCAAGATGGCGAGCCGCGTAACTGGCATCGACGTGGTCCTGGGCGGCCATACCCATGACGGCATGCCAGCCCCGAGCGTGGTTGGCAATGCCGGCGGCAAGACGCTGGTGATCAATTCCGGTTCCAACGGTAAGTTCCTATCGGTTGTGGACCTGGACGTGCGTGACGGCCGGGTCGCGGACTACCGCTTTCGCATGCTACCCGTGTTTTCCAATTTGCTCGCGCCCGATCCCCAAATGGCGGCCCTCATCGAGAGAAAGCGCGAACCCTTTAAACAGCAGCTGGAGGAAATTCTGGCTACTACCGAGACCACCTTGTACCGTCGCGGCAACTTCATCGGTACCTTCGATCAGGTGATCGTCGACGCGCTGATTGAGGTGCGTGGTGCCGACCTTGCTTTCTCGCCAGGCTTTCGCTGGGGTACCAGCGTGTTGCCGGGTGACCCCATCACGGTGGAGCGGCTGATGGACCAGACCGGGATCACCTACGCCAAGTCCACGTTGACCGAGATGAGCGGCGAGACCATCAAACTGGTGCTGGAAGATATCGCTGACAATTTGTTCAATGCCGATCCCTACTACCAGATGGGCGGTGACATGGTACGAGTGGGTGGTTTGCGTTATGCCATCAATCCGAGTGCTGCCATCGGCAGCCGCTTGTCGGACCTGGAACTGGCCGGTAAGCCGCTCGAGCCCACACGTACTTATAAGGTGGCTGGCTGGGCTAGCGTCAATCCTCAGCCCGATGACCTACCCGAGATCTGGGATGTAGTTGCCGAGTACTTACGCGACCGCAAAGTGATCCGTAATGTGGTCGCGAACGTGCCCAAGGTTAAGGGTATTACCGGCAATCCAGGGTATCTTGCCCTTTGATCCGCTACTCGCCCAACCGGCACATTGCATAGTCGAATGATTTTGTCTTATGGTCTTGGCCATGCTTGGCCTGCCCCAGACATTACTGTGCGTGGTTTGCTCTGGTGCCGCCGCGAGCCTGTAGGCTTATCGGCAGCTGGACAACGCGGCAGCCGTGGCAATAACCGGCAGCAGCGAGCACTTGGCGTCGTAGCTGGTTCTGTGCCGCACTTCCGGGTTTCTCCACTGCTACTGTTTGCTCGGTTGCCATGAGCCAGCGCCAGGATTGGGATCCGGCACGTTACGCCCGCAATGCCCGTTTCGTCTCAGACCTCGGTGCCCCCGCGTTGGCATGGCTTGACCCCCGGCCCGGCGAGCGCATCCTGGACTTGGGTTGTGGCGATGGTACGTTGACCGCGCAGATCGCACAGAGTGGGGCCCAGGTGATCGGAGTGGACGCATCCCCTGCCATGGTGGCGGCAGCCCGGGTGGCAGGGCTCAGCGTACGCTTGCTCGATGGCAAGGACCTGGACTACCTTGCCGAATTCGATGCGGTATTTTCAAACGCAGCGCTACATTGGATGACTGACGCCGAAGCCGTCCTGCGGGGAGTCAAGGCGGCGCTCAAGCCAGGTGGGCGGTTAGTGGCGGAATTCGGTGGCGGTGATAACGTGGCGCAGGTGGTTGCTGCCATCACCAGTGTGCTTGCACGCCACGGCCTGTCGGCTGCCGAACGTAACCCCTGGTATTTCCCCGGCGATTTGGAATATCGTGACCTGCTGGAACGACTTGGTTTCGTGGTCCAGAGAATCAGCCTGCACCCACGGCCGACCGTGCTACCGGGTGATCTGATGGAATGGCTGCAGCTATTCGCCAGCCCGTTCCTGGCCGATCTGGCTGAGGCGGCGCGCAACGCGCGCCTGCGGGAGGTGCGCGATCTGCTGGCACCCACACTGTGTGACAACAGCGGCCGCTGGACAGTCGATTATGTGCGTTTGCGTCTGCACGCCTGCCGGCCAGCCTAGGCCAGGCTGGTGAGCCGGCGCGGCGGGCGATTCAACGGTGTGAGCCTTTTTCCTCGTGAGCAAGGTCAATCACTCGGGCCGCAATTTCTGCGTAATTCTGGCGGTAGCCGGCCAGTAGGTGATCAGTTTCCGGGGTGAAGTAATCCTTCGGATCGATGCCGCTCTGGCGTTCCTGGGTGATGAACTTGCGCTGCATCTCTAGCATCTTCTGGATCAATTCCTGTTTTTCACTCATGTCGTAGTTCCTTCCTGGTCTCAGGCTAATGGTAATCGGCCGGGGTCGGTGTTGTCAGGTAGCAGCCGGTTGTCGGTAGTCGTTCCGGGGTAGCCCAGTGGCTCAGATAGTGCTGCAATGTCCTTATGCGGCACGAAGATACCGCAGCCAACCTTGCGGCCGGGTCCCAGCCCCAATTGCTGCAAGGCAATGGACTCACTGGCTTTTAGTTCGGCCAGCAGCAGGCTGCGAGTGGCAATCGGCCCGTCCGGGGTGCTGATCCAGCGTTGCCGGCCGCACAGTATCTGGCTCGGCCGGATCGCCAGATGCTCGAGTTGCCCAGCAGTGTGTGCCAGAAAAGCATCCTCGTCCTCGGTGTCCGGCGTGATCATCATGTAGTGGGCAAAGACGTTCGGCAGTGGGACCAGCATGCGGACCCTGGCATCGCCGATGTCGATGGCATGCCTGGCTATGCTCAGGCTTTGCCCGCACAGTTGCCGCCCCGCGGCCAACTGTTCCCGGCCCAGGCGCAGCACCAGACGCGTGCGCTGCGACAGTTCAATCATGCCTGCAGGGCCTGGGCGCTGCCAGCCATTGATCGAGGCGGCGCCATGGATGAGATGCAGGCCGGCCACCGGGTCGTCCTCGAACCAGGGCAGCGCTGCGGCGATGGCCCTCGACAGAGCCCAGCCATGATCGGCTGGCAGCCGGCGCCCGCTGAGAGCATAGACCAGGTCGACCACCTCATCGTTCACCAGCAGCGGTGCAGCGATGGGTTGTTGCTGACGGTACACGGATCTGTCCGGGGTCGATCAGTGCAGCGACAATGTCGCCGTTACTGCCGCGCCAAGGTTGGCACTGAGATAAACCTCCTGTTGCCGGTATTTCACTGAGCGGTACTCATTGGCGCACTGGCTTGGCCGCGGCAACAGTTGGAGCGATGGCATGGTGAAATCGGCCGCGGTAGAGCAGTCGACCGTGCTGTGCGTCCAGCGCATCGGTGAATGCTTCGCGCCGGTGCGGCACGTTGTTGCAGACCATACCCTCACCCGGGGTCAGCCGGCGGCGAACGACCAGGTCGCGGTTCGTCTCCAGGACGCTGGCCAAGGCCTGCGCTGCCTCACCGGTGCAACCATCTCCCTTCCAGAGAATATTGCGCTTGCGTTCCGTATAGCGCATGAAAAGATTCCGGCCTTCCCAGAAGAACACCGGTCCGCTGCAGACACCACGGACTTTGCCGCCAGCATCATCGTTTAGCGGGATCGTCATGGCATCGGGGGCTGACAACGCGTGGGTGTAAGCCGGGTCCAGCCGATAGAGCAGGCCGTAGATGATCTCGTGGTCGATCGCCTCCAGGGTGCCGCCACACGCCGCGTTGCGGACACAGTGCAGCACCATGCTACGGATGGTGCGCCTCGGCGGGTGGTAATAGCCGTCGGTGTGCCAGTTGAGGCGTTGGTTGGTGTAAGGAATGTAGCGCTGGTGTAATGCGGTGCGTTTGACTTCGAGTTCAGTTAGGCCGTCGTCGGCCGCACACAGGTTAGTGTCCGCACGGCCCAGTTTGAGCTGGTTCGCCAGCGCCAGTACGGCCGGGCGTTTGACTCGGCCCGGCTGCTGGCAGCGGTAGATGGCCATGTTGGTCCGGGCGACGCGCTCGAGCAGGGCCCGGTGCTCGGCGCCGCTCAACCGCGCAGGGTCTGTGATGTCGACGACCAGGTCATCGACGGTTTTACGATAAAGGGCAATCCGGGCATCGAGTGAGCGTTCGACCGCGCCGGGCGCAAACGGCGGTATGCCCGTGTGGGCGGGGTGGTGTTGGCTGGGGACAGGCATCGGTTCAACGGCTGGCGGGGGTGGGACTGCGCGACGATTCTAGCCGCAGACACTGCCCTGGCAACTCTCCCATTGGGGCGGCAGGTGCACGGCTGTACGATTTGGCCGGGCCCTGGCAGAGCCGCTGGGCTGACCCGCACGAGGCTGATTGGCTTATGTCACTGATTTCGTGAAACTTTCTCGAGTCTATTTTTTATTCTGCGAAAACGCTGTTTGTGCACTGCAAAAAAAATCCTATCCCGATGGGGGTAAATGCGGATTTCGCCGCCCATACCCTCTCGGGGAATGGTGTGGATCGAGCGCCTGCATACAATTATTCCTTGCGGCTGGAGCCCGGGACGCGCTTGGGTAGCGGCACTGCCCCCGGCTGACCCGAGGCGTGGTTTCTGTGGTTCTGCCCGGTGCGGGGCTCGAACACAGGGGCCTCGAGTACAGGAGCCGCGGACGCAGACCTCAAGGAGAACTACCCTCATGGTTGACCGCAGACAACACCAGACGCCGATGCTTGACGAACTGGAGAATGGCTCCTGGCCGAGCTTTGTATCAGGTATCAAGCGGCTCCGAGATCAGCACCCACAAGCACGTATCAATGGCATCGCCAACGACCTGCTGGGCCAGTTGGAGCATTCCTACGAGACTCGTAAAGGCTACTGGAAAGGTGGCACGGTCAGCGTTTACGGTTACGGCGGCGGCATTATTCCACGGTTCTCGGAAGTCGGTCAGCAGTTTCCTGAATCCAGAGAGTTCCATACCGTTCGGGTGCAGCCACCCGCCGGCAACCACTACACCACTGATATGTTGCGCCGGCTTGCGAACAGCTGGGAGAAGTGGGGTTCAGGCCTGGTGACTTTCCACGGCCAGAGTGGCGATATCATGTTTATCGGTGCCACCACCGATAACACGCAGCCCTTCTTTGACGAGATCAATGATTACGGTTTTGACCTGGGCGGGGCCGGCCCGGCTGTACGCACCTCTATGTCCTGTGTCGGTGCCGCTCGCTGTGAGCAGTCCTGCGCAAACGAGCACAATATTCATCGCGCCTTGGTCAACAATTTCACCGACGATATACACCGCCCGGCACTGCCGTATAAGTTCAAGTTTAAGGTATCGGGTTGCCCCAACGACTGCGTAAGTTCGATCGAGCGATCGGACATGGCCGTGATCGGCACCTGGCGTGATGACATGAAGATCGACCAAAAGGCCTGGCAGGCCTACGTCGCTGACAAAGGCCGGCAGCACACCATCGATAATATTATTGCCCGCTGCCCAACGAATTGCATGAGCCTCAAGGACGATGACTCGCTCGAGGTCGACAATCGCAACTGTGTGCGCTGCATGCACTGCCTCAACGTGGTGCCCAGGGCGCTCTCCCCAGGCGACGACAAAGGTGTGTCGGTGCTAATGGGCGGCAAGCGCACCCTCAAAATTGGTGGCCTCATGGGTACGGTGATTGCGCCGTTCATGAAAGTGGAAACGGCAGAAGATTACGAGCGCCTGGTCGAACTGGCCGAGAACACCATCGACTTCTGGGCTGAGAACGGCCTCGAACACGAGCGCTGCGGCGAGATGATCGAGCGCATTGGTCTGGTCAACTTCCTCGAGGGCGTCGGTGTCGAAGTTGACCCGCACATGGTGGCCAGCCCGCGCGAGTCGTCCTACGTGCGTATGGATGGTTGGGACGAGGAAGCGGTCAGGTGGTTTGAACGCAAGGCTCAAGAACACTCGACCCTGGTCGGCTGACGGCTACCCGGCGCTGCTGAGTAGAGTTTATAACGGAGAGAACTGATGGCTAAGCAAATGCGCCAGCCGATAGAGTCGGGTTGCCCAGACGGCTTCCAGTACATGCACCCCGTGATGGTGAAGAATTTCGGCGAGTGGCAGTGGCACGACAACCCGCGCCCCGGGGTGCTGCGGCACGTGGCCGCAAACGGTGATGAGATCTGGACAGTAAAGGCCGGCACCCAGCGGATCCTGGACGTTTTCACCCTGCGCAAACTCTGTGATATCGGTGACCAGTATGGTGATGGCCACGTGCGTTTCACCATCCGCAGCAACATCGAGTACATGGTTGCGGACGGGGCCAAGGTCGAGTCACTGATCGGTGCGCTGGAAGAGGCCGGCTTCGTGGTCGGAGGTACCGCCAACTCCGTGGCCATGATCGCCCACACCCAAGGCTGGCTGCACTGCGATATCCCTGGCACTGACGCTTCCGGCGTGGTCAAGGCCATGATGGATGAACTCATTGACGAGTTTAAGAACTGCAACATGCCCAACCGGGTGCACATCGCCACTTCCTGCTGCCAGATAAACTGCGGTGGCCAGGCCGATATCGCCATCAACGTGCAGTACACCAAACCACCGAAAATAGACCATGACCTAGTGGCCAACATCTGCGAACGGCCCACGGTCGTTGCCCGTTGCCCGGTGGCCGCAATCCGTCCGGCCCAGGTCAACGGCAAACCGACCCTGGAAGTGGACGAAAAAAAATGTATCTGTTGCGGTGCCTGCTATCCGCCGTGTCCGCCGATGCAGATCAACGACCCCGAACACACCAAACTGGCTATCTGGGTGGGCGGCAACCACTCCAACGCCCGCAGCAAGCCCAGCTTCCAGAAACTGGTGGCCTCAGGTGTGCCCAATAACCCACCACGCTGGCCCGAGGCTACCGCCATCGTCAAGCGTATCCTCAAAGCCTACCAGGACGATGCCCGCGACTGGGAGCGAATCAACGACTGGATCGACCGCATCGGCTGGCCGCGTTTCTTCGAGGCCACTGGTTTGCCGTTCACCAAATTTCACATCGACAACTGGCGGGGTTCGCGCAACAGCCTAAACGCCTCCAGTCACATCCGTTTCTGAGGCCGGGATTGTGAAGTTCTCGGTTATGGTGAACGAGGGTCCGTACACCCATCAGGCCTCGGACAGCGCCTACAACTTCACCCGGGCGGCACTGGCTGCAGGCCACGAGATCTTTCGGGTGTTTTTCTACCACGACGGGGTCAACAACGGCACCCGCATGACCACACCGCCGCAGGATGACCGCCACATCGTCAATCGCTGGAGCGAACTGGCCGAGGAGCACGACCTGGATCTGGTGGTATGTGTGGCTGCAGCCCAGCGGCGCGGTATCGTCGATGCCGACGAAGCCAAGCGCCACAATAAGGACGGCGATAACATCGCCTCGGGATTTCGTATCTCGGGGCTTGGCCAGTTGATCGAAGCAGGCATCGAGGCTGATCGGTTGCTGGTGTTCGGCGATTAGCAGCAACTTATGGCTACAACCAAGAAATTTATGTACGTCAACCGTCACCCCCCCTACGGCACGGTCTACGCACTGGAGGGCCTGGAGGTGGTGCTGGTCGGCGCGGCCTTCGAGCAGGACGTCAGTATGGCTTTCATAGGTGACGGGGTGTTTCAACTAAAAAAAGGCCAAGACACTTCAGACTCTGACATGAAGAATTTTTCCCCAGCCTACAAAGCGTTGGGCGATTACGAGGTCAACAAACTGTACGTCGAGCGCGAGTCACTGAACGAAAGAGGTCTGGGCGACGATGACCTGATGGAATTGACCTGGGAAGATGAGGATGATGACTGGTCCGAGAAACCCTCGATCCACATCATCAGCCGCGTACAACTCGCTGACCTGCTCGAAGAGCAGGACGTGATACTCCATTTTTAGCCACCAGGATTCTCAATCATGCTGCATACGGTTAACAAATCGCCGTTCGCGACCAATAGCTTGCAAACTTGCTTGGGCCTGGCTAAGTCGGGTAGCACCCTCCTTCTGATCGAAGATGGCGTGTATGGGGCGCTGGTTGGTACTGCCGCTGCTGAGGCAGTGGTGCAGGCGCTGCAGGAGATGCACGTTTATGCCCTCGGCCCCGACCTTAAATCACGCGGCATAGAGAAAGAAAAGTTGATCGAGGGTATCGAAGTGGTCGGCTACGATGGCTTTGTCGCGTTGGCTGTGGCTAACGACAAGGTACAGAACTGGCTCTGATTTTTTCATGGAGAGTAATAATGGCATTTGAACTTAACGGCAAGACCTACGAGACGGACGAGGAAGGTTATCTCGCTAACCTGAGCGAGTGGAATCAAGACGTGGCCGGTTACATGGCCAAAGAGGACGACTGCGACTTGGGTGAGTACCACTGGGAGGTGATTAACTTCCTGCGTGAGTATTACGAGGAGTACCAGATCGCCCCGGCGGTACGGGTTCTGACCAAGGCTATTGGCAAGAAACTGGGCAAGGACAAAGGTAACAGCAAATACCTCTACGAACTGTTCCCCTATGGCCCGGCCAAGCAGGCCTGCAAGTACGCTGGTTTGCCCAAGCCCACTGGCTGTGTCTGATCCGTTGCTCGACCAGTGGCTGGCCGAACAATCGTACCGTTGGTCGTAGGAAATCGGCCTTTCTGGCACTGGGTCGATTGGCCTGCAGTAGGCGGCATGATCGACGCCACTAGCGGCAGATCTAATCCATCTGCAGAGGATTCCAGTTGGCTTTAGGCATTACCTACGCGATCCTTTTCTATCTCGCCAGTGTGATACTGGTGGCGGGGGTTGTCAGTGCAGTCCTGCGCTATGCCCGCACCCCAGCACCGCTGGTTATCCCAACCACGCCGGCACCCGTGACTCGTGTAGGGGTGGTGGCGCGTATGGCTCGGGAAGTGGTGTTTTTCGAAAGCCTGTTTAAGGGCAGTAAGTGGAGTTGGCTGTTCGGCTGGCTCTTTCACTTTGGCATGCTGATCGCACTATTGCGACACCTGCGCTATTTCACTGAGCCGGTCTGGTGGTGGGTGGTGATGATTCAGTGGCTCGGTATCTACGGGGGTATGGTGATGCTTGTGGGCCTCATCGGGCTATGGGCGCGACGGGTATTGGTTGATCGTATCCGTTACATCAGTGCCCCGTCAGACCACCTGATGCTGCTACTATTTTTGGCTATTGCAGGCTCTGGCTTGATGATGAAGTATGGTCAGCATACGGACATCGTCTCACTCAAGGCATTCACTCTGGGCCTTGTGACCTTCAGCTGGCAACCCTTGCCGGTCGATGCCCCGCTGTTGATCCACTTGTCGCTGGTGATCGTACTGATGCTGATTTTTCCATTCAGCAAGTTACTGCATGCACCCGGGGTTTTTTTCAGCCCAACACGCAATATGCGTGACACTCCGCGCGAGCATCGCCACGTGACGCCTTGGGCGCAGAACAGCCCGGCCACTGACTCGGACCAGTCGTAGGGCATAGCACCATGACCAAGGCCGAGTTCGAGACACCGCCAATTGAAGAAATCCTGGTAACGCCGCCGTTACGCCCGGGGGCGATGGCCCACAGCAAGCCGTTCGTGGCTAAGCCCGAACACCAACAACCGCTCGGTTTTCCGGGAGAGTTGGTCGATAACTGGCAGGAAGTCGCCCGCGAGAAGATGGGTGAACTGTTGGATAAGTATCGCTCACTGCAGGTGTTCCTGGATGTGTGCGTCAAGTGTGGTGCCTGTACTGACAAGTGCCATTACTACCTCGGTACTGGCGATCCAAAAAACATGCCAGTTGCGCGCCAAGACCTGTTGCGCAAGATTTACCGGCGCTACTTCACCCTGGCTGGCAAGTATTTTCCCTGGCTGGTCGGAGCGGTGGAGTTGAGCGAGGAGGTCATCGAAGACTGGTACAGTTACTACCACCAATGCTCCGAGTGCCGGCGCTGCTCGGTGTATTGCCCCTACGGAATCGATACGGCCGAGATCACCATGGCAGGCCGCGAGATCCTGGCTTCGATCGGCCTGGGTCAGAAATACTCCAACGAGATCATCGGCAAAGTCCACACCATCGGCAACAATCTCGGTTTGCCCAAACCGGCATTGGCCAACACCCTGGAAGGACTGGAAGAAGAGATCGAAGAAGACATTGCAGTGCCGGTCAAGTTCCCACTGGATCAGCAGGGCGCTGAGGTGTTGCTCATCACCCCCTCGGCAGATTTCTTCGCTGAGCCCCACGTCGATGGCCTCATCGGATACGCCAAGGTATTCCACCAGACCGGCATCAGTTGGACACTCAGTTCCTTTGCCTCAGAGGCCGCCAACTTTGGCATCTTCATCGGCAATTACCAGAACATGCAGAAAGTAGCTCAGCGAATCCGCCAGGCGGCATTGGATCTTGGTGTCAAGCGCATTGTCGTCGGTGAGTGTGGCCATGCCTGGCGCGTCGCCTACAGTTTCTGGAATACCCTAATCGGACCATTCGACTTTCTGGATCCCGCTTACCCGGTGCCGCAACACATCTGCGAGTTCACCCATGACCTGTTGCGCAAAGGTGCGCTCAAGCTGAATCCCGAGGCCAATGACGACAAGGTGGTGACCTTCCACGACTCGTGCAACGTCTCGCGGGCTTCGCGCATGGGTGATACGCCGGGTGGCCAATTCACTATTCCCAGGGACATTATCCGAGCCGCCTGCAATCGTTTTGTCGATATGGCGCCCGAGACCATTTGTGAGCACACCTTCTGCTGTGGCGGTGGCGGCGGGCTGTTGACCGACGACCTCGCAGAACTGCGCGTGAAGGGTGCCTTGCCACGGATGGCAGCGCTAAAAAGCGTGGTCGAGGAGGATGGGGTCACACATATGGCGGCAATCTGCGCTATCTGTAAAAGCCAGTTCACCAAGGTGCTGCCTTTCTACGGTATGGGTATGGATATGACTGTAAGCGTGCACCAGTTGCTGGGTGATGCATTGGTGTTCAACACCGAACACTAGCCGGACTGAATACGAAAAAGATAACCCAGACGATGGCAACTCCTGCGAAAAATATGAAGAGCGTCTCTTTTCGCAAGTGCGAGAATGGGGAGTACGCGTGGAACGACTTCAAAGAGCAGATCTTCAAGGTTGACCACTCTCACAAGTGTTCTACTTATGTTCACCGTACACCGCCATGCCAGGGCAGTTACCCCTCTGGTGAGGGCATCTGTGGCTGAGGTATATCCAGGGGTGCCGACGGTGCATAGTAGCCCGGCTCGATGGCTATTGGCCGTGCTGGCAGTCATGCTGCTGGCCCTATCCGGCGCACAGGCGGATGTGGCTCGGCCGCAGATCCCCCCGGCCCGCGGCGAGCAGTGTGTAGAGCCGATTGAAATCATGCGCCGCGATCATTTCGAGTTTTTGCGACATCAACGGGACCAGGCCATGCACCTCGGAGTGCGGGCGCTCCGCCACAGCCTGGCCGGCTGTATCGACTGTCACGCGAGCCGCGATGCACAAGGGCAGTTCCTGCCGGTAACGGCGCAGGGCCAGTTCTGCCAGGGCTGTCATGCCTATACTGCCGTAAAGATCGACTGTTTCAGTTGCCATGCCAGCGTGCCCGAATCTTTGGCCAGCCACGCACCATGACCGACTCACCGAAGGCCCGCACCCGCCGAGAATTCCTTGGCCGTGCCAGCACTGGCGCTGCGCTGCTGGCACTAGCACCCGGCGTGCGGCTGGTCGAGTTGGTGGCGGCCAAAGGCGATGACCAGCCGGCCAGCGCTCTACAGCGCTGGGGCCTGCTGGTGGATGTGAACCGCTGTGCCAGCGGTTGCGATGCTTGCGTGTCTGCTTGTGTTGAAGAACACGGCCTTACTGGCAACGACCGGCCCGAGAGCGACGCCCAATGGATTCGCAAGGTTGACCTTGTGGACAAGCAAAGCGGTCATGAGTTGTCGCTGCCGGTAATGTGTCAGCACTGCGAGAACCCACCCTGCGTGGATGTTTGCCCCACTGGCGCGTCTTTTCGCCGCGCAGATGGCATCGTGCTGGTCGACAAGCACATTTGTATCGGCTGCCGCTACTGCATGATGGCCTGCCCCTATAAGGCGCGCTCTTTCATCCACGAGGATGTCAGCGGTCAGAAAACCCATTCGCCGCGGGGCAAGGGCACGGTAGAGGGCTGCACGCTGTGCGTGCACCGCATAGACCGGGACCAGCAGCCGGCCTGTGTGGTGGCCTGCACCGGTCAGGGCCACGGTGCGCTGGTTTTTGGCGACCTAAACGAGCGTACCGGACCGCTGGCCGGGGCGCTGCAGGCTGCACCGAACCGGCAGTTGCGGTCGGATCTTGGTTTGAATACTGGTGTTCGCTACCGAGGGTTATGACATGACCGTTACCCGGTTCCAGACCCTGCAAGGCACCACTTCCCGCTACTGGGTGCTGGTTGCAGTGGCAGCTCTGGCAAGTGTTGCCGGGCTGCGAGCGTCGCACTATATGGAAACGGCCGGCCACTGGGTCACGGGTATGAGCAACCAGGTGGTCTGGGGTATGCCGCACGTGTTCGCAGTGTTTTTGATCGTAGCGGCGTCTGGCGCACTCAATACCGCCTCGATCGCTTCAGTTTTCGATCAGGCCGAGTACAAGCCACTCGCCCGCCTGTCGGGTCTGCTGGCTATCGCCCTGTTGTTGGGCGGGCTGGCGGTGTTGGTGCTGGACCTGGGTCGCCCCGACCGGCTAACCGTGGCTATGACCAGTTACAACTTCAAGTCGATCTTTGCCTGGAATATTTTTCTTTACACCGGCTTTCTGGCGGTGGTTGCCATATATCTGTGGCTGATGTTCGAGCCGCGCATGAACCGCTTTATCAAGCCTGTGGGCACATTCACTTTGGCCTGGCGGCTGGTGTTGACTACTGCTACCGGTTCCATATTTGGTTTTCTGGTCGCGCGTGAGGCTTTTGACAGCGCGATCATGGCGCCGATGTTCATCTTGATGTCGCTGTCTTTTGGTACCGCCCTCATGCTGATCGTCTGCCTGCTCATGTTTTGCATCAATGGGACCGACATGGGCGAGGAGAGGATACAGGGCCTGCGTCGGTTACTTGGCTACTTCGTCATCGCGGTACTTTATGTCGTTGCCGTTGACCACTTGACCAAGCTTTATGTAACCGGCCACCATGCGCTGGAGCGCTTCATATTGGTAGACGGGGGGGTCTATACCTTGTTGTTCTGGGGTGTGCAGATAGCCCTGGGTGGGCTGCTGCCGGCGGCGCTGCTGCTTTTGCCCCGGTTTACCGGTCGCCGCTATCTGGTTATTGCGGCAGTATTGGTGCTGGTCGGCGGATTGGCTCAACTGTACGTAATCATAATCGGCGGGCAGGCTTTCCCGCTGAACGTTTTTCCCGGTTATACGGCCAGTAGCTCTTTCTTTGACGGCGCTGTGGCCGCTTACGTCCCGAGCCTGCCGGAGGTGACGCTAGGTATCGGCGGGTTAGGGCTGGCTTTGCTGCTGACTCTGCTTGCCCTGCGAGTTCTGCCATTTTTGCCTGCCGGCAACCGCCGTGCTACCTCCAGCTGAGAAATCATTCGACGTTACTCCCGCTATCGCTATGACGCCAACGGTTCCATAACCGGTGCCTGTTCGTGAATCGATTCCTTATCTCTGCCGCTCACAAGTCATCGGGTAAAACCACGGTCAGCGTTGGCCTAAGCGCTGCGCTCGGCGCGCGCGGCCTTGTGATCGCGCCGTTTAAAAAGGGGCCGGACTACATTGACCCGCTGTGGTTGGGTCAGGCCGCCGGCCGACCCTGTTGGAACCTCGACTTCTTTACCATGGCGCCGGAGGAGATCAGCGCCTGTTTCATGCAGCATGCGGCTGGGGCCGATGTCGCGCTGGTCGAGGGCAACAAAGGTCTGCACGATGGCCTCGACGTTGAGGGTAGCGACAGTAATGCGGCACTTGCCAGGCTGTTGAACCTGCCCGTGCTACTGGTGCTCGACGTAACCGGCATCACCCGCGGGGTGGCACCGCTTCTTACTGGCTACGCCCGGTTCGACCCCGGGGTGCGGATTGCCGGGGTGATACTGAACCGGGTGGCCGGGCCCCGACAGGAGGGCAAACTGCGCAGTGCTATCGAGCGTTACACCGACCTGCCGGTGCTGGGCGCGATCGGCCGGCAGGAAGCGCTTGGCATCGAGGAACGTCACCTGGGCCTGGTTCCAGGCAACGAGGATCCCGATTCAAAATCGCGCATCGAAACCATCGCCCGCGTGATTGAGGGTGCGGTGGACTTCGACGCGCTACTCGAGGCGACAGTCAGCCCCGATCCCGGCTCTGGGCTTGTTGCTGGCATGGCCAGCGCCGCCGTGGCGAGGCCTGATGTACGCATAGGCATTGCCCGTGACCGGGTCTTTGGTTTCTATTACCCCGATGATCTGGCCGCTTTCGCTACCGCTGGCGCCGAACTCGTTGCCTTCGACACCTTGGCTGATGCGAACTTGCCCCCAGTGGACGGGCTTTTTATCGGCGGCGGATTCCCCGAGTGTTTTCTGGGGGCGCTCGCGGACAACGTCAGCTTACGTAACGACATACGCAAGTTCATCGCGCACGGTGGACCGGCATACGCCGAGTGTGGTGGCCTCATGTACCTGACCCGTTCGCTAACCTGGCAGGGTGCTAGCGCCGATATGGTTGGTGTGATTCCTGCCGATACCCGGGTCGGGTCCCGGCCTGTGGGCCGGGGCTACATGCAGTTCAAGGCCTTGCCAGGGCATCCTTGGCCACGGCTATTGCAACAGCCCGAAACACTGTACCACGCGCATGAGTTTCACTATTCACGCCTGGAAAATGTAGATAGTGCCGTGCAGACGGTGCTCGAGGTCCGGCGTGGCTACGGCATTGATGGCCGCAGGGACGGCATCCACGTGGCCAACTTGCTGGCGACATACGTTCACCAGCGGCATGTACGCTCGAACCCCTGGGTGAATGATTTCGTTGACTTCGTGCGTTCCTGTCGCTGACGCAACCACCAGTTACGGCTAAATTCATGCAAGTAATAGGAGATCGACAATGTCTTTCAAGATCACGCAACAGGCTGCGCGCCAGATCATCCAGTCGGCGCAGGAGGAGGACATGCAGAACTTGGCACTGCGGGTGGCGGCCAAGCGAAAAGCTGACGGAGCGATCGAGTATGCACTGGGTTTCGATGCGCCAGCAGGGATAGACAACATCAGTCACCAGTTTGAAGTGCAGATCTTGATCGCACCGACCAGTATCGACTTACTGGTGGGCAGCGTGCTCGACTTTGCCGTGCCCGAGAATGAGACCGATCCGCAGTTTATTTTCCTGAACCCCAACGATCCTGCATTCGTGCCTCCAGGTACTGACTAGCTGTCCTCGGCCGGTGAGCTGTCCTCGGCCCACTCCCAGCCTCGTTGTGGCGTGGCAAGGGTGATCCTATACTCGTTGCCTTGTGTTTGACCTTTTGTCTTACCACTGCTGGCGCTGGCTGGGGGGGAACTGACATAGTGGACCTGACTAAGCAGACGCTAGCGAACGTGCATGAGTGGGCATCGCGAATTCGCCAGGGTGATTTCTCCGCCCGCCTGCCGGCAACAGAATGTGCTACCCCCGCCGGATTGGCCGATGATATCAATCGCCTGGCCGAATGGCTGGAGTCATTGGCCCTTGAGCGTGAGTTGGAGCTGCAGCGCCAGCAGGAGCGACTGGAAGAGCGCGTGCAATTGGCTAACGAACTGCACGATTCTCTGGCCCAGACGTTGGCGGGTCTCAAATTCCAGGTGCGTGTCCTGGACGATACCCTGCGCCAGGATAATGAGTTGGCGGTATGGCACGAGATGGAGCGCATCGAACACAGCCTGGACGAGGCCAATATCGAACTGCGCGAACTAATTGCTGATTTTCGCGCCCCGGTCACCGCCCATGGTCTGGTGCCGGCGCTGCGTAAGTTGCTCTCGCGCTTTCGCAAGGAGAGCGGCACCGAAACAGTATTGCAGAACCAGTCCGGCGAGTTGGTACTTGATGGCGAAGCAGAAGTGCAGATCCTGCGCATAGTCAGGGAGGCGCTCAACAATGCGCGCAAGCACAGTCAGGCGAACATGGTTCGAGTGCTGCTGAGCCAGGGCCCACACGGCCTACTGCGAGTAATGATCGAAGATGATGGCGCTGGTATCAGCCCGCAGGTGGATGACGGTGCTGGTGACCAGCACTTTGGGTTGGCAATCATGCGCGAGCGTGCAGCCAGTATTGGCGGTAACCTGCATATAGAAAGCGAGCCGGGTGAAGGTACTCGGGTTGTGCTGGAGTGGGCGCCACAAGCGGAGGAGCAAGTTGCAGCGATAGTAGAGGCCGAGCACCGGTGAAAGTACTGATTGTGGATGACCATGCCCTGTTCAGGGTGGGCCTGCAGGGTCTGTTGGAACGCCGCGGCATCGAGATCGCGGCGGTTGCGGGTGAGGGTGAAGAGGGGGTTCGTCTTGCCAGCGAGTTGCGTCCGGAGGTGATCCTGCTGGACCTGAGAATGCCCGAGACCGGCGGACTTGAGGTACTGCGCCGTATCAACGAACAGGGGCTGGAGATTCCCGTGGTCATGCTAACGACCAGTTCCGACGAGGACGATCTGGCCGAATCGCTGCGCAACGGTGCCCGCGGCTACCTGCTCAAAGACATGGAGCCGGATGAGTTGGTCGTCGCGCTGCAAGAAATCGTGGCCGGGAAAATGGTGGTGGCGCCGGGCTTGACGGGCGTGTTGGCCGATCTTGTTCGCCACGGCGACCGCCGCGAGAGAAAGGACGAGCTAGAGCCTTTCCGCAGCCTCACCCCGCGCGAACGAGAGATTCTCTGCCACTTGGCGGAAGGTCAGAGCAACAAAGTGATCGCCCGTCACCTCGACATATCAGACGGCACGGTCAAGCTACACGTCAAGGCCATACTGCGCAAACTCGGCGTACACTCCCGCGTCGAGGCGGCGGTAATGGCAGTAGAGAAAGGTGTGTGCGGCCGTCAGGGTAGCGATTGAACTGATTCACCCAGGGATAGGATTTGCGCCGTCAACCCGCTTATGCCTGGTTGAGGTGGTCGACCAGGCTGTGCAACGCACCCGGCTCGACGCAGTCAAGAATGTCGCGTACCACACCCAGCAGCGGCTCCAACTCGGTTTGCCGGATGCACTGTTTGATCTTGAGCAGGCTGGAGGGTTCCATGCTGAACTGGCGCAACCCCAGCCCCAGCAGCAGACGGGTGAACTCCGGGTCACTGGCCATTTCTCCGCACATGGAAACCGGGATGCCGGCATCGTGACCCGCTTCGATGACCCGGTAGACCAGCCGCAACACCGACGGGTGCAGTGGGTCGTACAGGTAGTTGACGGTATCGTCTATTCTGTCGATGGCTAGGGTGTACTGAATGAGATCATTGGTGCCGATGGACAGGAAGTCCAGTTTGCGTGCAAACAGGTCTGCTGCCACTGCGGCTGCGGGTACCTCGATCATGCCGCCGACCGGGATGTTCGGCTTAAAGTCCGCCCCTTCCAGCTCGAGCTCGCGGCAGACTTCGCGCACCAATTCCAGCGTCTGCTCAAGTTCGTGCAGGTTGGAGAGCATCGGAATCATGATGCGGGCATCACCGTGGACTGCCGCCCGCAGTATGGCTCGCAGTTGGGGTTTGAACAGGGCTGGTTCATGTAGGCACAGGCGGATGGCGCGTAGCCCCAATGCTGGCGTCATGTTGGCCTGGCTGTCGGTGCGGCCGCCATCGACCTGTTTGTCAGCACCCAGGTCCAAGGTGCGGATGGTGACCGGCCCATCGACAGTGCGTAACACGTGACAGTAAGCGTCGTACTGTTCCGCTTCAGTGGGTGTTTGCTTGCGGTTCATGAATAAAAACTCGGTGCGGTACAGGCCCACGCCCTGGGCTCCGGCCGGACCGAGAGCGTCGAGATCCTCCGGTAACTCGATATTGGCCAGCAGCGTTGCCTCATGGCCGTCCCGGGTAACGGCCGTCTCGCTCCTGAGTAACGCCAATTGCTGTTGCTGTTCGCGTTGCTGCTGGCGCTGCTCGCGGAACTCACACAGCAAAGCATCGTCTGGCGCCACCAGCACGGTGCCGGTGGTTGTATCTATGATTAGGACGTCGTCGTTGCGAATGTAGTTGATGGCGTTGTGTAGGCCGACTACTGCCGGTACGCCCAGACTTCGGGCGAGGATCGCGGTATGTGATATCGGACCGCCGAGTCTGGTAACGAAGCCCGCCATGCCGCGGTGCCGAAGCATAACTGTATCGGCCGGAGTCAGATCATGGCCCACGATCACTTGACCGTCGAGGTTCTCCTCCAGCGCGCGTAGGCCGTGGGGATGGGTGGTGTCATCAACCATGAGTGCATCGAGGATTCTTTCCACTACCTGGCCGACATCGTTTTTTTTGCTACGCAGGTAGGGTTCTTCGATGCTATCGAAGAAGGCAATCAGGGTGTCGGCGTGAGTTTTCAGGCACCACTCTGCGTTCTGGTGCTGCTGGCGGATGGACTCAATGGGCTGCAGTGCGATCACCGGGTCATCCAGCATCAGCAAGTGTACGTCGATAAACGCGCCGGTCTCGGGTGGTGCGTCTTCGGGTATCTCTTGTTGTACCCGCTTGAGTTCGGCGCGAGCGCTGGCGACGGCCTGCTGGAAGCGTGACACTTCGTCATCGATGGCGTCTTCGGCCAGGGGGTAGCGCGGAATGTCACCGTGCCAGTGTTTGAGCACAATAGCTCGTCCAATGGCAATGTCGCGGCCGATACCGGTGCCGTTTAAGGACAGCACTACTCATCCTCCTCGAAGCGCTCTTCGATTAACTGCTGTAACAGCGTCATAGCGGCTTCCGCATCAACACCGTCAGTAACCAGGGTCAAGTAGGTACCCTGGGCAGCCGCCAGCATCATTAACCCCATGATGCTTTTCGCATCTACACTCTGGCCATCCAATTGTAGCCGTACGTCGCATTCGAACTGCGCTGCGGCTTTGACTAGTTTGGCCGAGGCTCGCGCATGCAGGCCTAGCCGATTCTTGATCTCGATCGGCCGCTCGAGTTTCATGAGTTCTGGGCGACCGGGCGAAGATCACGATGGCGTATCTGTACCGGCAGATCGTGATCTTCGAATTTTGCAGCCATTTGCTGCACCAGATACACCGAGCGGTGTTGGCCCCCGGTGCAACCGAAAGCGATCGTGAGGTAACTCCGGTTCTCGGTTTCGAAATGAGGTAGCCAGTGCGCCAGGAAGGTGCCAACCTGGCGCACCATCTCTTGCGCTGTTCCTGAGCGCTCGAGAAAGTCCATCACCGGTTGGTCCAGCCCGCTGAGATCACGCAAGTGGTTTTCCCAGTAGGGATTGGGCAGGCAGCGAAGATCGAACACGAAATCTGCGTCGACTGGTGCACCATGTTTGAAGCCGAAAGATTGCAAGGTCAGCATAGGTCCGCGCTGTAGGTGTCCGCTGGCGAAGTTGCGTATGATCGCGCGCAACTCGTGCGGTGTGGTCACGCTGGTATTAATGGTGCGATCGGCCTGCCGCGCGAGCGGGGCCAGCAGTTGCCGTTCCTCGGCAATACCCTCGGGCAATGACGTGCTGCTGTCAGTCAGTGGGTGGCGCCGGCGGGTCTCTTTGTAGCGCTGGACCAGGCTTTGGTCGCTCGATTCCAGGAACACGATCCGCACCGCCAATCCCGTGTTGCGCAGCCGCTTGAGGCTCTGGTCAAGAGCCTGCAGAAATTCCCGGTTACGCGAATCGATACTGAGCGCTGTCTGGGAAAAACTCCCGCCAGATTGCTGCTTGAGCTCCTCTGCCAGTTGCGGCAGCAGCGCTGCCGGCAGGTTGTCAACGCAGTAATAGCCGAGATCCTCGAGCGCATGCAGGGCGATACTTTTGCCCGATCCCGACAGACCGCTAACGATGATGAGGTCCATGACAGGTACTGCTCAACTTGAAAGGTATCGGCCGAAGGCTACTGGGATAAATCGAGATGCGGTGATAGCGCATGGCCGGTGGCAGGTGAGTGCTCAGTATTGGTTCGGCCAGCGGTCGTTAGCGGCGCTTATCCGGTCAACAGGTGATAAAGAGCATCGGCATCGCTTGTACCGAGAATCTCTTGGCGTACCGACGCATTAGAGAAGGTCGTGGCGAGGGCGCTCAATATCTTCAACTGCTGTTCGGTCGCCTCAGCCGGAACCAGTAGACCGATAACTAGGGTGACCGGCTTATCGTCGATGGCGTCGAAGTTCAACCCCTGGCGCAACTGCAATGCCGCGGCGATGGGTTCGGTGATACCGTGCAATCGCCCGTGGGGCAGGGCGATGCCGTAGCCGATGCCAGTACTGCCGAGCCGTTCACGTTCGGTCAGCACTTGAAATACGGTGTGCCGGTCCAGGCTAGGTTGGTTGCGACATAGCAGGGCCGCCAGATCCTCGAGCATTCGCTTATTGCTCGAGGCTGTCACACCGGTAGTCACCCGGTCGCGGGCCAGCATGGCGGACAGCAGGCCGGTGGCAGCAGCCTGCTGGGACTGGGTGGCCTGGTACATTACGATTCCAATTTCATCGTCTTGATGCCGCCATCCACCTGGTGATGGTCGGCGGCTTTTTCCTTACGCCGGGTGACCTGGCGATCAAGCTTGTCAGCCATTGCGTCAATGGCAGCGTACATACTCTGTGCTGTTCCGGTGGCGTGCAACTGTGCTCCCTTGGTGTTGATCGTGACCTCGGCCAGATGTCTAGTCTTCTCCACATGCAGGACTATATGCACCTTGATGACTTCATCAAAATGGCGTTCCACGCGATCCATTTTCTCACCAACGTAGTCTTTGAGTGCCTGAGTAATTTCGAGGTGCTGGCCGGTGATTGACAGTTGCATGAAAAACCTCTGCTGGGGAAAACTACAGTACACTCCGCCGACGGTTGGCCGGGGGGATATTCATTTGCTCGCGGTATTTGGCCACGGTGCGGCGGGCGATCAGGATACCCTCGTCGTTGAGTATCGCAGTGATTCTGCTGTCGCTGACGGGCTTCGCGCGGGGTTCTGATTGTATCACTTTCTGGATCCTGGCCTGTACCGCCCGGGCCGAGGTGGTAGTCCCGGTAGCCTCGCCAATCTGTCCGGAAAAGAAGTGTTTGAGTTCGAATATTCCGTGTGGTGTCAACAGGTACTTCTGGTCTACCGCACGCGAGATAGTGGACTCGTGTAACTCCAGCCGGGCAGCCACCTCGCGCATAGTTAAAGCAGTGAGGGCGCTGTCACCTGCCGCCATGAATGCCTGCTGGTGATCGACGATCTCCCGGGCCACCCGCAGGATCGTGTTGTCCCGCTGTTTGAGGCTGCGGATAAACCAACGCGCTTCCTGCAGGCGTTCTTTCAAGTACTTGCGGGTGGCTGGGTCGTTCTCGCCAAGGTATTGCCGATAGTAATCGTTCAACCGCACGTTACGGGCGCTCTCCTGGGTTAGGCGCACTCCCCAGCGACGGCCCTGGCGGTAAACGCAAGCATCTGGCACGATGTATTGAGCGACGCTGCTGCTCAGATGCTCACCCGGTGCCGGGTCCAGGCTATGAATCAGCGAAACGGCCTCGGATAATTGCTTTCGGTCGATGTGCAGGTGCCGCAGCAGCTCGTCGTAGCGGCGCTCCGACAGTAGCGTCAAGTATTGGTCGGCCAGCCGCTGGGCATTGGTAAGGCCCGGCGTATCCTCGCCCAGCACCGACAACTGGAGCAACAGGCACTCACGTGGGTTGCGCGAAGCGATGCCGGGATGAGAGAGGCTCTGGACCAGGTGCAATACCGCCTCGATCTCGTCATCTGTTGCCGCGATGTCTGGGGAGAGGATTACACGTAACTCGTCAAAATTGGCCGCCAGGTAACCGCGGTCATCGAGGTTGCCAATGATGGCCTGGGCTATGACTCGGTCGGTGACGCTCAGTCGATGCAAAGACAGCTCACCCAGCAAGATCTCGGCCAGGCCGGCGGGTTCCTCGGCCCAGTCCGAGGCCTGTTCTGTGTTTGCGTGCCCACCGGCACCCCGGCCGCCACTATCGCGCCAATAGTTGTTGCCAGCCTCGTCATCGGCGAAATAGTCTGGAGCGCAAGTATCGCGGTCGGCGTGAATCTGTGCTTCCAGACTCCCGTCGTCAGCTCCAGCCTCCAAAGCAGCAGAAGCGTCGATCGGCAGCTCATTGACATCGGTCTCGGCCTCTTCCAGGAAAGGGTTGGATTCCATAGCTGCAGTGATTTCCTGGGCAAGATCAACCAGTGACAAGTGCAGCAGCCGGATGGACTGTTGCAGGCGCGGCGTCAACTGCAGGCGCTGCCCGTGACGGATTTCAAGTGATTGTTTCACTGCAACTATCCAGCGAGCGGTGCATATTGTGAGAGCTATTTTCCACGTCAGCGGGTAGCCGGATCCTAGAGCCGGAATTCCCTGCCCAGGTAGATGGAGCGGACCTCGTCATGGCTCAGAATATGCTCCGCGGTACCCGCGGTCAGGACTCGTCCTTGCGCGAGTATGTAGGCGCGATCACAGATTCCCAGGGTCTCGCGCACGTTGTGATCAGTGATCAGTACACCGATGCCCAGATCACTCAAGAACGCGATAATGCGCTGGATGTCGCCGACCGATATGGGGTCGATGCCGGCAAACGGCTCATCCAGCAGGATGAACGAGGGCCGCAACACCACAGCTCGAGCGATCTCCACCCGCCGCCGTTCCCCGCCCGACAAGCCATAGCCGCGAGAGTCGGATTTGTGGGCGATGCCGAACTGCTCCAGCATCTCGTCGGCCCGCTGTGTCCGGGTAACGGCGTCCATATCTGGCAGGGCCTCAAGTACGGCCAGCAGGTTTTCCCGCACCGTCAGGCGCCGAAAGATCGACGGCTCTTGCGGCAGGTAGCCGATGCCGAGGCGTGCGCGCGAGTGCATCGGCAGATCGCTGATGTCGTGTCCGTCGAGCAAGATGCTGCCTTCATCGCGACGCACCAGCCCGCAAATCATATAAAAGCAGGTGGTCTTGCCGGCACCGTTGGGGCCGAGCAGACCCACTACTTCGCCATTGCTGACCTTGAGATCTACTTGATCGACCACGGCGACACCGCGGAAACGTTTAATCAGGTTGTGGGTTTCAAGAGTGGTCACGGCGGGGATGTTGCTCGGGGAAGTGGTCGGAACGCAGCCGAGGCTCAGCCCGCACTCGGTGACACCGGCAAGGCATTGCGCCAGTCATTCAGCCACCCGGGATCGGTATTTTGCACCTCGCGCAGACGGCGGCTGGGCACCCAGGCGCTGAATCCGGCTGGTGGCTGGATTCTCTTCCAGTCACCCTGTACCGCAAGTACCCGCACCTTTTCGCCCCGGTTGACGTAACCCACCATGGCAGAGTCGCTGGCCGTTGAAGGTTTGGGCCGCAACCGCACTTTCTCGCCGGTGATAGTGCCGACGCCGGCATCAGCAGACACATACTTGCCGTAGATCCATACGCTGATGCCTCGCGGCGCAGTGACACTGGACCAGGCCCCGTCCGTAGCCAGAATCTGCACCGGTGTGCCAGGGGCCAAAGAGCCAATATGCGTTGCACTCAGGCTGCGAGTGGCGTAGGCGGGGGTAGCCGTTTGGCCGACGTAACCGGCCTTAAAAGCGGTGTTGCGATTGCCGTCGGCAGCGCGCGATCCACTGGCCGCGAGCGTGGTTGTCCCGGCCGCAGTTGTGGTTTCTTTGATGGTGCGTGGCTGGATTACTATGCGTGAGCGACCGGATGTGCCGGTGCTATCAGCGGCCTCGGGGGTAACGGTAGTGCGGGTCGTGCCCCTGACTTTCATGGTATCGCGGGCCATGTCGTAGACGATTGAATCGCCTTTGATCGAGTCTTGACCCTGGCGGACATTAGCCTCGTGGGTAAAAGTGACAATGTTCTTCACTTCGTCGAGTTCGATGATCCGGCCAGTGCCGACTACGTCTGTGGTCTTGCCTTCGGGCCGCTGGCGAAACTCGGCCGGTTTGCCTTTGGCGATTGCCCGTTCGAGCCGCTGCTCATCGTAGAACAGCTGGATTTCGTCAGCTTCGATACGAATGGTGCCCTGCTCGACCGAGACGTTGCCACGGTATACCCGCTCGCCGGTGTTGAAGTCCATCACCACCTCGTCGGCCTCGATCACCACCTGCTGATCTTGGTCTGACTCCAGCGCCCAAACGCCAACAGATGCGAAATTGAGCACGGCGGCAACAAGAACAGGGGCGCAGCGGGGAATCATGGGGGAAATTTTACCAAACCGGCCGCGCCGCTGGCGGTGGGTGAGTATTGCCGGAACGCTCTCGCGGCTCGTGCGCGGGCGTTACCTGCCGGTTAATTGCCAGTCTCGCGCTTGAGCCGCACTGTCATCTGCTCGGTCCGGGTGATGCTACCGGGGTCGCTGGTGCTGGCGCGCTGTTTCACCTCAACCGCGCCGGTCAGGAGCACCTCGGAGCCGTCGCTCGAAAGCCGCCCGGACTGACTGCGAATATCTCGGAAGGGTTGGCGGTTCTGGTATTGCTCCTGGTTCTGGTACTGCTGTAGGTGTGGCCGGTCCAGTAGCGAGGTATTGTCCTGCGGAAGGTGCTCCAGCCGTTCAGCCTTCAGTATGTAGGCCACACCGGCCGCATCCCGGCCAGTGGCGGCGAAATCCTGGATGATGTAGTCCGCATCGTGTGTTGCCGGCAGTTGTAGCTGCTCGACCTGATCCACCGAATCATACTCGTGCAGCCAAACGACCAGGCCCGCCATCACGCAGAGTACGCCCAGGAGAACGATTCGCTCGAGGTGCTTGAACATGGGATCAGAAGATACCGGCGCGGATCAGGTCCAGAGCGTTGAGTGCCCCCAGCGGCCGGCCCGCGGGGTCGATGACGAAAACACCGTTGATCGAACGGTGACGCATCGTCTCGACCACCTCGGCAGCCAGCGTCAGCGGAGTAGTAGTGTACGGATCCTTGATCATAACCTCAGCGATAGTGAGCCTGCCGACATCGATGTCCTGATTGAGCGAGCGGCGCAGGTCGCCGTCGGTGTAGATTCCACACAAGATGCCTTGGTGGTCGACGATGCCGGTCATACCCAGTTGCTTGGCCGACATCTCGGCCAGGGCGTCAACCAGTGTGGTGCCACATTCGACCAGCGGTATGGCCTCGCCGATATGCATGATGTCCTCGACGTAGACCAGCAGCCGGCGCCCCAGCGTGCCACCAGGATGGGAGCGGGCGAAATCATCGCGGCTGAAGCCGCGGGCCTTGAGCACGGCTACTGCCAGAGCATCACCCATGGCTAACGTTGTCGTGGTGCTCACCGTCGGGGCCAGGTTGTGGGGACAGGCCTCGCGCTCGACCTTAACATCCAGGCACACATCAGCCGCCTGACCGAGCGAGGAGCCGCAGTGGCCGGTCATAGCGAGAAGCGTCACACCCATGCGCTTGATAATGGGCAAGATGGTCAGAATCTCGGGGGTCTCCCCAGAATAGGAAATGGCGATGACCAGATCAGCTGGGGTGATCATCCCCAAATCACCGTGGCTGGCTTCACCGGGGTGGACGAAAAAGGCCGGGGTGCCGGTGCTGGCTAAAGTAGCCGCTATCTTGCCGCCAATATGGCCGGATTTGCCCATGCCCACCACCACCACTCGGCCACTACAGGCAAGCAGCGCTTTACAAGCACGGTCAAAAGAGGCATTCAACTGCCCGGCGAGCCGGCTCAGCGCTGCGGCTTCCAGTTCGATAACGGTACGGCCTTGCCAGAGAAATTCTGTATCAGTCATGGTGAGGGTGGCGGTAGCGGGTTCGCTGATGATTCGGGTTATTCTACGGGAACCTCGGTATGCTGCGCACCAGACCCCGGCGACCCTGAAACTTGGAGACCCCACTGCTGATCGGTACCTACGGCTGGGCCCACCCGGCGTGGAACAGCGTGTTCTATGACCCGGACCTGCCGCCCGAATGGCGCCTTTCCTGGTACGCCAATCACCTGCGTGCAGTCATGGTGCCGGCGCAGTCGTGGCCCACGCTCGATGTTGCTGCGGTCAGCACCCTGCTCGACGATACCGACGAGACATTCCGGTTCGTCATTGAGCTGCCTCCTGCTGACAGGCAAAATGCTAAGCCGCCCTGGGAAGACAGCGACCGCATCGCCACCCGGGTGCGGGCTTTTGCCGGGCAAGCCGATGCGGTGCTATTGTCGCTGGCCGACAGTGTTGCGCCGGAATGGCCGGCGCTTGAGCGTTTCCGCGCAGCACTCCACCCGGCGGCGCTGTGCCTGGACGGATTGGCGGCCGGCCAGTTGCCGGCCGGCTTTGGATCCTGCTGGTGCCCGGCAAAGGATCAGCCATTGGTGCCGAGCGACTACACCATCACCTGTTGTGATAGTGGTGAGCCGCGATTGTTGCGCAAAATCATAGAGGCCCTGCAACGTGAACTGTCAGGCAGAGGCGCATTGATCCTTACCGATACTGTGCGGGGCTATGAGCACGCCCACGAAGCCCGTATCATCGCCGAGTTGCTGGAGGCGACATGAGGCACCTGGCACGCTGGTATGAGCAGGCGATCCTGGCTCGGCCGGTGTTGGTCCTGGTCCTGTTGGCCTGTGTACTTGGGTTTTTCTCCTACCATACCCAAGATTTCAGGCTGGACGCCTCGGCCGACTCGTTATTGCTCGAAGATGACGAGGACCTGCGCGCCTTCAGGATGTTGTCCGAACGTTACCAGGCGCGCAACTTCCTGGTGGTAGCTTTTATCCCCTCCCAGCCGATCTTTGCCCCGGAGACGCTGGCGCAGATTAGTGCACTGGCGGCGGAACTGGCGGCCCTGGATGAGGTCGAATCGGTGGTCTCGCTGCTCGATGCGCCGCTGGTTCGTCAGGTGCAGGGCTCACTGGCCGAGGCAGTGAGTAACTACAAAAATCTAACCAACTCCGATGTCGATCTGGTGCGGGCTAAAGAGGAGTTGACGAACAGCCCCTTGTTTGCCGAACTCGTCATCAGCAGGGACGCCAGCACCACAGCCCTGCAGCTCAACCTCAAAGAGCACCCGCAGTTGCGTGACCTGCAGAAGCGCAAGCGTCTGCTCGCGGGCCGGGTTCGTGCTGGGGTTGCGAGCACTGCTGAGCGTGCCCAATTGACACAGGCCCGTACAGCTTATGCGATGCTTAAGGCTGAACTGGATGCGCGCAACCACCAGACTATTGGTGAGGTGCGCAGCATCATTGCCCGCTACCAGCAACACGGACAGTTGTACCTGGGCGGTGTGTCGATGATTGCGGACGACATGATCACCTTTATCAAAAAGGACCTGCTGGTATTCGGGATCGGGGTGTTCGTGTTTCTGGTCGGAATGCTCAGCATCATATTTCGCGCAGCGCGCTGGGTATTGTTGCCTCTCGCCAGTTGCTTCTACGCCGGGCTGCTGATGATCGGGTTGCTGGGCCTGGCCGGCTGGCAGGTGACGGTGATCTCGTCTAATTTCATCTCACTGATGCTGATCCTCACCATGTCGATGAGCATCCACTTGGTGGTACGTTACCGGCAACTGTGCCGTGATCAGCCAGAAAGCATGCACCGCGAGCTGGTAGCGCGGACGGTGCGCAAAATGGTCTGGCCGTGTTTGTATACCGCGCTTACTACAATAATAGCTTTTGGCTCGCTGGTGGTAAGCGACATCAAACCGGTGATCGATTTCGGCTGGATGATGTCGGTCGGGCTCGCGGTCACCTTTTTGACTTCGTTTCTGCTGTTTCCAACGCTGTTGTTGGTGCTGGGCAGGTCGCCGGGAGAAACCACCACCGGCTCCACCTTGTGGGTTACTGCGGCGCTCTCGCGCCTCACAGCGCGCCACGGCACTGCGGTACTGGTGGTGTCGGGCCTGCTTGCTGTCACCGGGGTGGTTGGCATAACGCGCCTTGAGGTCGAGAACAGTTTCGTTAACTACTTCAGTAACGACACTGAAATCTACCAGGGGCTGAAACTGGTTGATGACAAGCTGGGTGGGACCACGCCGCTGGATATCCTGCTTTCCTTCGATGCATTACCGCCGCCTACAGACAATGCTGAAGAAGAACTGAAAGGGGCCTTGGAAGAAGAGGATGACCTTGACGAATTGCTGCTTGGCAGTATCTCGAGTGGTAACAAGGACGATTACTGGTTCACCCCGGAGCGGGTCGACCGCATCAAGGCCGTGCATGATTACGTCAGCGATCTTTACGGCGTCGGCCAGGTGTTATCACTGGCCTCGCTGATCCGGGTCGGCGAGGAGATAAACCAGGGGGAATTTGACGCTTTCGAACTCGCGCTGGTAAACAAACGAATGCCCGATACGCTCAAGCAGACCATGATCGCGCCGTTTGTCTCCATCGATAACAATGAGGCCCGCATCAGCCTGCGCATAAGGGATTCACTCACGGACCTCAGGCGCAACGAACTGTTACAGAATATCCAGGACGGCCTCACCAGTGAGCTTGGTCTTGCCGCAAACAGCTTCGAGGTTACCGGGCTGCTGGTGCTCTACAACAACATGCTGCAGAGCCTGTTCAGCTCACAAATCCAGACCCTCGGGGTCGTGATGCTGGGAATCGCCCTAATGTTGATGGTGCTGTTCCGCTCAGTCGTGCTGGCGCTCATCGGCATCGTGCCAAATCTGCTGGCGGCCGCTGTGGTTCTCGGGCTGATGGGTTGGGGCGGCATACCGCTCGACATGATGACCATCACCATCGCCTCGATCACGCTGGGTATTGCGGTGGACAACAGCATTCACTATATCTACCGCTTCAGGGACGAGTATGCACGCCGCGGCGACTATCCGGCGACCCTGCACTATTGCCACGCAAATATCGGCCGAGCCATCTTCTACACTGCCATCACCATCATCGTCGGTTTCTCTATTCTGGTGCTGTCGAATTTTCTGCCGACCATCTACTTTGGCCTGCTAACTGCGTTGGCCATGGCTATTGCGCTGCTGGCAGCGCTGACCTTGTTACCGAAGTTGATACTGTTGTTGAGGCCGTTCGGGTCCGCCGCGCCAGTGGCTGTGAATACGCCCTAACAAAATGAGCCAGCAAGCACAAACAGTGCGCGCTGCAAAGCCATCAGTTGCCGGGTTGCCAAGGGAGACGCTGCGCTGCTACCTACTACCAACAGATGCCCGCCGGCACGGGGCGTTTGTAGTTACTGGCGGAAATGCTCACAATATACTGGGCACAGTTAGACCTATCTCCAGTTTGATTAACTTACCCTTATTGCTTATGAGCCAGACTATTTTTTTCTCCAGCCAGAGGCTGTGCCGGTGGTGGCTGACACCACTACTACTGCTGTTGTTATCCTCGCCAGCCCCCGCCACTGCGCTACCACCTGACCAGTTAATTCGCCAGGCGGTAAGCCAGTTGATCGACGAGCTCACCGCGCATCGGGCTGAACTGGAGACTGACCAGGCACGCCTTTATGCCATGGTCGAGCGGACAATCGTTCCCCACATCGCGTTCGATAAGGTGGCCCGACTGATTCTCGGTAACCACTGGAAAAGTGCACGGCCGGAGCAACGCTCGCGCTTTGCCGGGGCATTCAAAAGCCTGCTTATCCACACTTACGCCACAGCGATATTCGGCTACACCGGCGCCGAGGAAATACTCTACAAGCCGTTCGAACTTAAGGCCAATGAACGCCTCGGTGTGGTTCCCACCGATGTCATCTTGCCGGGTACGGCACCGGTGCCGGTAAATTACTTTTTCCTACGCGAGAAAAGTGGGCAGTGGAAGATGTACGATATCCAGATCGACGGCGTCAGCCTGGTGTTGAGTTACCGTAACCAGTATCGGCAGGTGATCGAGGCGGACGGCCTGGATTCTCTGATAGAATCGCTCGCCCGCAAAAATGCAAAGGACTAGGCGGGCCGCTTTCCGTTGTCAACTATAAGGATTATTGGAACATGGTAACAGCCGAGGACATCAAGGGCTGGATCGAGCAAAACCTTACCGGCGCCGAGGTTGAGATATCCGGCGACGGGCATCATTTTGATGCAGTGATCGTGTGCCCGTCGTTTGCCGGTAGAAACCGTGTGCAGCAGCATCAGATGGTGTACGCCGCACTGGGCGACAGGATGAAGGTACAGATACACGCATTGTCCATGCGCACCCTCACCCCTGAGGAAAAGGCGACAGCACAGCCGAACTGAGTTTCGAGGAGAGATCAAATGGATACCCAGGACCGAATCAAGCAGACCGTAGAGAGCAACAAGGTGATGCTTTTCATGAAAGGCACGCCGGATTTTCCCCAGTGCGGGTTTTCCGGGCGGGCAGTACAGATACTACAGACACTCGGCACTGAGTTTGCCTCGGCCGACGTGTTGGCGGATGACGAGATCCGCGAGGGCGTGAAGAGTTACTCGAGCTGGCCGACCATACCGCAGTTGTACATCAACGGTGAGTTCGTCGGCGGCAGTGACATAATGATGGAGATGTACGAAAACGGCGAACTAAAACAAAGACTCCAGTCGGTTGATACTTGAGCAGCTTGTCACCTTGCAAGTAAAAGGCGCCGGTAGGCGCCTTTTTCGTTAATTGGCAGACTGATTCCCGGGGCTTGGCTGGACATAGTTCCCTCGGCCCCACACAATCCAGTCAGAGGTATTTAGTCGCACGCTTGAGCAGCCACAATTTTGGATAAATTACTCATCACGGGCGGCGGGACGCTACAGGGGGAGGTTCGTGTTGCCGGGGCTAAGAACGCGGCATTGCCGGTCCTGATCGCGGCGCTTCTCACCGACCAGACCCTACGGGTACGCAATATCCCTCACCTGCGGGATATCACCACTACGCTGGAACTTCTGGGTCATCTCGGTGTCAGCGTACAGGTAGACGAGAAACTTGAGATCGAGGTCAACGCGGCCGATCTGGCATCCCGCTGTGCACCCTACGAACTGGTCAAAACCATGCGTGCCTCGATCCTGGTGTTGGGGCCACTGCTGGCACGCTTTGGTCAGGCTGAAGTGTCGCTCCCAGGTGGTTGTGCCATCGGCTCGCGCCCGGTAGATCTGCATCTCAAGGCATTGGAGAAAATGGGCGCTGAAGTATCGGTGGAGGCCGGGTACATCAAGGCCCGAGTGCCCGGTGGCCGTCTATGTGGTGCCCGGATCATTTTTGATACGGTGACCGTCACTGGCACTGAAAACCTGTTGATGGCGGCAGTGCTGGCACAAGGTAGAACGGTGCTGGAAAACGCCGCACGCGAGCCCGAGGTAGTGGACTTGGCCCGTTGCCTGGTCAACATGGGTGCGCGCATCCAGGGTGCCGGGCTGGATACCATCGAGATCGAGGGTGTGGACGCACTCAGCGGAGCTGAACATACGGTGATACCCGACCGGATTGAGGCCGGCACTTATCTGGTGGCGGCTGCCGCGACCGGCGGCCGTTTGCGCCTACGTGGTATCAGCAATGGCCTGCTCGATGCAGTTATCGCCAAGCTTGATGAAGCCGGTGCCGCGGTCATGGTAGGGGAGCAGGAGATTTTGCTCGACATGACCCACAAACGGCCGCGGGCGGTGAATGTGCGCACCGCGCCTTTTCCCGGGTTTCCCACCGACATGCAAGCTCAGTTCCTGCTGCTAAATGCCATAGCAGAAGGTACTGCCACGGTGACAGAGAGCATTTTCGAGAATCGTTTTATGCACGTGCAGGAACTGCAGCGCATGGGGGCGGATATCGACCTTAAGGGCAACACCGCCATCATCCGTGGTGTACCTCATTTGAGTGCTGCTCAGGTTATGGCGACTGATCTGCGGGCCTCTGCCTGCCTGGTCCTGGCCGGGCTGGTGGCCCAGGGGCAGACCGTAGTGGATCGGATCTACCACATTGACCGTGGCTACGACTGCATAGAAGAAAAATTGGCCCAGTGCGGCGCCGATATCTGCCGGGTGTCCGACGGCAGTCAGCGGCGACTGGCCGCGGTGCGCTGAGCGCGTGTTGTACGCCTTCCCTAGATTGACCTGACATGTCCATTGCCTTACCACGATTGACTATGTCGGCAGCAGATTTCGAGGCACGGTTGGCCGAACTGCTGAACCGCACTCAGCCCTTTGATGCAGCGGTCGAAGAGACAGTACGGGGAATTATCGAGCGCGTTCGATGCGAGGGTGATGCAGCGCTATTGGCCTTGACCGCTGAGTTTGATGAGTTGGTGCTGCAGGCGCCATCAGACCTTGAACTACCAAAGACGCGCCTTGACCAGGCGCGTGCGGCCTTGCCTGGTGAGTTGAGCGCGGCACTCGAGCAGGCAGCGCAGCGCATCCGGGCCTTTCACGAGCGCCAATTTGAGACCTCCTGGCAGTACCAGGAGGCAGATGGTACCCGCCTGGGCCAGCAGGTTACGCCACTCGAGCGGGTTGGCCTGTACGTGCCTGGCGGTAAAGCGGCCTATCCCTCGTCGGTGCTGATGACGGCGATTCCGGCCAGCGTGGCGGGGGTCAGCGAGCTTATCATGGTGGTGCCGACCCCCCGGGGTGTGGTCGATGATGGGGTGCTGGCGGCGGCGGCCCTGGCGGGCGTAGACCGGGTATTCCGGGTTGGTGGCGCCCAGGCCGTTGCTGCGCTCGCTTTCGGCACGGCTACCGTGCCGCGGGTGGACAAAATCGTGGGTCCGGGCAACATATTTGTAGCTGCCGCCAAGAAGCAGGTCTTAGGTGAGGTTGGCATCGACCTGATTGCCGGTCCCTCAGAGGTGGTCGTGATCTGTGATAGCGGCGCAGATCCCGACTGGGTGGCGATGGACCTTTTTGCCCAGGCCGAACATGACGAACTAGCCCAGTCCATCCTGATTTCGCCAGACCGCCGAATGATTGATCGCGTAGTGGCGGCCATCGACACAGCGCTGCCGCAAATGGAGCGCGCCGCAATTATCGAGCAAGCATTGGCGAACCACGGTGCCCTGATCGAGGTGGCAACACTCGAGCAGGCGGTGGACCTGGCCAACCGTATCGCCCCCGAGCACCTGGAATTGATGGTGGCACAACCCGAGCCGCTGCTTGCCAGGGTACGCCACGCAGGCGCTGTCTTTTGCGGCTATTACAGTGCCGAGTCGCTAGGGGACTATTGTGCCGGACCCAACCATGTGCTGCCAACGGCTGGTACCGCCCGCTTCAGCTCACCGCTCGGCGTATACGACTTTCAAAAGCGCTCCAGTGTCATCCATTGCTCGGCAGACAGCGCCGCCGCCTTGTCGCAGGTTGCCGCCCGACTTGCCCGGGCGGAAAAGTTGACCGCCCATGCCCGCTCAGCCGAGTACCGGGGTCAGACTTAGGGTCGCCTCAAACAACACCTGGCCATGACTGACGATTCCCTGATTGAGCATTGGGTGCACCCGCGCATCCAGGACCTGGCGGCCTACCAGGTCGCCGAAGCCCAGGGTCTGATCAAACTGGACGCGATGGAGAATCCCTATATTTGGGATGAGACCCTGCGTGCACAGTGGCTAAAACGGCTGGCTGCAGTGTTGCTCAATCGGTACCCTGATCCCGAGGCCAGAGCCCTGATCGAAGCATTGCGCCGGCGTTTTGCGGTGCCTGGCGCAGCGGCACTGCTGCTTGGCAACGGTTCGGACGAACTGATCCAGATGGTGGCACTGGCTGTGGGTGGCCCCGGGCGAGTCATGCTGGCGCCGGAACCGAGCTTCTCGATGTATCGGGTGATTGCAACAATCACTGGTTGTGACTATGTGGATGTGCCCCGCTGTGCAGATTTCTCGGTGGATGCCGAGGCGCTGTTACAAGCCATCGACCAGCATGACCCGTGCTGTGTATTTTTGGCCTGCCCAAATAATCCTACGGGCAACTCCTGTGATCCCGCTTTGGTCGAAAAGGTGGCACACGCATGTAGTGGTATCGTCTTGGTCGATGAGGCCTATCACGCATTTTGTGGCGATACTTTTATGGATCGCGCCGGTACACTGGACAATGTACTGGTCATGCGCACCTTGTCAAAACTGGGTCTCGCCGGGCTGCGCCTGGGTTTTCTTGTCGGGCCCGAAGTGCTGGTAGGTGAGATCAACAAGGTTCGTCTGCCCTACAACATTAATACGCTGACCCAGGCAAGTGTTGAGTTTGCGTTGGCGCATCTGGAGTGGTTCGAAGATAAAGCCCGGGCTATCTGCCGTGCGCGGGATGATGTTTACCGGGCGATCAATAGCATGAGGGGCATCACGGCGTATCCCAGCCAGGCCAATTTCGTGCTCTTTCGATTACCAACCGGCACAGGTAGCACGGTATTCGACGCGTTGTGCAATCGGGGAGTTCTGGTGAAAAACCTTCACGGCGCTCACGATGCCTTGAGCGATTGCTTGCGGGTAACGGTCAGTACTAAAGAAGAGAACGAGGCGTTTGTTAGCGCATTGGCAGGGGCGCTTAACGACAGCAAGTGAGGCTCGTTTTTATCGGGTAGGCTCGTTTGTTAGAATCGGCTTCTCTTTAGCCGGCTACCGGCAGCGGCTTGCTCACTTTGAAGGACGCCAATGACTCTTAAGCGCAGCGCCGAAGTACGGCGCGAAACCAAAGAAACCTGTATCACCGTTGTTATTGACCTGGCCGGGACGGGCAGTGCGGAACTCGATACGGGAGTGCCCTTTTTCGATCACATGCTGGAGCAGGTGGCGCGTCACGGCTTGGTGGATCTTAAAATCAGTGCGCAAGGAGATCTCGCCGTGGACGGCCATCACACCATCGAGGATGTCGGTATCACCCTGGGGCAGGCGATCGCGCAGGCCCTTGGTGAACCCCGCGGTATCAACCGCTACGGCCATGCTTACGTGCCGCTGGATGAGGCATTGAGCCGGGTGGTGATCGACTTCTCTGGGCGGCCAGGGCTGGAGTTTGCGGTCAACTGGCCGCGCTCGCGGGTCGGGGACTTTGACGTGGATCTGCTGCAAGAGTTCTTTCAGGGTTTTTGCAATCACGCTCGAGTCACGTTACATGTGGACAACCTGCGAGGTAACAATGCCCACCACGTAGCCGAGACCGTATTCAAGGCATTTGGTCGCGCACTGCGCATGGCGCTCACCCTGGATGACCGGCAGTGCGACAGTGTGCCCTCGACCAAAGGGTCGCTATAACCCACGATGCGTCGTATCGTTGTTGTCGATCTCGGTACTGGCAACCTCCACTCGGTCAGCAAGGCGCTGGAGCATGTGGCGGGGGGTGTCACCGTAAAGGTCAGCGCTGAGCCGGCCGTCATCGCCGCTGCCGACCACGTGGTGCTACCGGGCCAAGGAGCCATCGGCACCTGGTTTAAGGCGCTGGGTAAAGACACCCTGCACCAGGCGATCACAATCGCCCTGGCCAGCCGCCCAGTACTGGGTATCTGTTTGGGCCTGCAGGCGCTTTTTGACCACAGTGACGAAGATGGTGGTACCACGGGTCTGGGTGTGCTGGCCGGGCAGGTCCGGCGGTTTGGTTCTGGTGAAAATACCCGGGGGCAAGAATTGAAAGTGCCGCACATGGGCTGGAACAACGTCACCCAACACGGTGAACACCCGCTGTGGCTGGGCATACCCCAGGATACACGCTTTTACTTCGTTCACAGTTACTACGCCGATGCGCGCGCGCCCGACCAAGTCGCCGGCACTACCGACTACGGGGTGCGCTTTACCTCGGCGGCCACCGCGGACAACGTCTTTGCCGTGCAGTTCCACCCGGAGAAGAGCCACGCCCAGGGCCTCAAGTTACTGGAAAATTTCGTCAATTGGGACGGCGGCACTTGATTCGCCGGTATCCGTGGATGCTCTGCCAACAGCTGCGGTACAATTTCATCGTTATAGCCACCAATATCCTACACAAGGTCGCTGACTAGCCTCGACTGCCGGGTCACCGCCTGGCTTATTGACGCCGTACCACCTGTACATTCTCATGCAGTTGATTCCCGCCATCGATATCCGCCAGGGTCGCTGTGTGCGCCTGCGCCAAGGTGACATGAGCAACGAGACTGTGTTCGACGCTGATCCTATAAGTGCGGCCGAGCGCTGGGTTGGTGCCGGCGCTCTACGGTTGCACATCGTAGATCTGGATGGTGCGACTGAAGGCCGCCCGGTCAATGCCGGCATCATTCGTGCCATAGCGGATCGCTACTCGGAGATACCGCTACAGGTGGGCGGCGGTATCCGTGACGAGGACACAGTCGATGCGTACCTCGAAGCCGGGGTGCAGTACGTGATCATTGGTACTCGCGCCGTTAACGAGCCGCACTTCGTCAGTGATCTGTGCGCCGAGTTTCCTGGCCACATTATCGTTGGGCTCGATGCGCGAGACGGCCGCATTGCCACCGACGGCTGGTCCAAACTCTCGGGCCACGAGGTCGTTGATCTGGCTCAGCACTTCGAGAACGATGGGGTTGCCGCCATCGTCTACACTGATATCGAGCGCGATGGTATGTTGAGCGGAGTTAACGTCGAGGCAACCGCGCGGCTGGCTGAGTCTGTCCGCATCCCGGTTATCGCCGCGGGCGGCGTGCGTGATCTCGATGACATTCGGGCATTGGTCGCGGTGCAGGACTCAGGTGTGGAGGCGGTGATAACCGGCCGGGCAATCTATGAGGGTACGCTGGACTTCCGCCAGGGGCAGCAGCTTGCCGCTGGCCGGCCAGCCGGCACGGGCTGAGCAGTGGGCCTGGCCAAGCGCATCATCCCCTGTCTGGACGTCGATGGCGGGCGGGTCGTCAAAGGTGTGCGCTTTGTCGAGATTCGTGATGCCGGGGACCCGGTAGAGGTAGCACAACGCTACGATGAGCAGAAAGCCGACGAGATCACGTTCCTCGATATCACCGCCAGTTCCAGCGCTCGTAATACCATGGTTGAGGTGGTGCGGCGGGTGGCGGCTGAGGTATTCATCCCGCTGACTGTAGGTGGGGGCATCCGCGAGGTGGCCGACATTCACCGCCTGTTGCACGCCGGGGCCGACAAGGTTTCCATCAACACTGCGGCAGTGACCCGGCCGGAATTGGTAGCCGAGGCGAGCCATCACTTTGGTGCTCAGTGCATCGTGGTGGCAATCGACGCCAAGCGTGCGGACCAACACTGGCAAGTGTTCACCCACGGCGGGCGCACACCTACAGGCCTGGATGCGGTTGCCTGGGCCCGGCGCATGGCGGATCTCGGTGCAGGCGAAATACTGCTGACCAGCATGGACCGTGACGGTACTCGCGACGGGTTCGACCTCGCTTTAACCCGGGCAGTAACTGATGCCGTGCCGGTGCCGGTCATCGCCTCGGGTGGCGTGGGTGAGCTCGAGCATCTAGCACAAGGCATACTTGAAGGCGGCGCCGATGCAGTGTTGGCCGCCAGTATTTTTCATTTCGGTGAATACACGATCGAGCAGGCCAAGGCGCATATGGCCGCGCGCGGCATAGAGGTGAACTTGCAATGACGAGTGATAAATGGCTGGAGCAGGTGCAGTGGACGTCGGACGGCCTGGTGCCGGCGATTGCCCAGGAGGCCAGTAACGGCCGCGTGCTGATGGTCGCGTGGATGAACCGTGAGGCGCTGCGTGAAACCGCGGCGACCTGCCGCGGCGTGTACTGGTCACGTTCGCGGCAGAAATTGTGGCGCAAGGGAGAGGAGTCGGGTAACGTGCAGATGGTCAGGGAGATACGGCTCGACTGTGACAACGACGTGATCCTGCTGCAGATCGAGCAGGTCGGTGGTATTGCTTGCCACACTGGCCGAGCTAATTGTTTTTTCCAGGTACTGCAAGAAGGCGGCTGGCAGATTGTCGATCCAGTGTTGAAAGATCCCGCTCAGATGTATGGCAGTAGTTGAGTGATGCCTGAGCGAGTTCGCATTTTTGAGCGGTTGTCAGTACTGATTGCCAAGCGCTGGAATGGGGGTCCAGCTATTTCCTACACCGCCCGGAAACCACGAAGCCTTGACGCATAACCCCGGGTCCGGCGACGCTGATTTTGCCGCTTAATAAAGGTGTTCCCGCTATTTTTTAAAAGCGGTTATTATGTGCCTGATGACCGGCGGCCGGTCGGCAGGCCAAAGTTGCACTCAACCGGTGCAGGTAAGGGTTTGCCCGGCCACATATGACAACAAAGAGTAGGACAGGAGATAACTATGGGATTTGGCGGTATCAGTATCTGGCAATTACTCATCGTTCTGGTGATTGTATTGCTGCTTTTTGGCACCAAGAAACTGCGCAACCTCGGTACTGACCTTGGCGGCGCGGTAAAGGGTTTTCGCAGTTCCATGAAAGATTTCACGAACACCGAGGAGCCAGTTGAATCAGCAGAATCACCCGCGGACCCCGAGAGCCTTGCCGAATCTGCTGAAGAGGCGGATTCTGACGACCAAACTACCAAGGCCTGAGCCGCGCACCGGGCAGCGCTATGTTCGATGTTGGCTTCCTTGAGATTGTCATCATCGCAGCGATCGCGCTGATCGTGCTTGGACCTGAGCGTTTGCCCCGGGCTGCTCGCACTGCTGGCCTGTGGGTGGGCCGCGCGCGGCGTATGGTGGCCGACGTCAAATCCGACATCGATCGCGAAATCCGCGAGAGTGAACTGGCCGACCTGCGCAAACTGGGTGAAGATGTCAGCAGTGTGAAAGACGATATAGAAAAAGCCGGCCAGTCAGTGACCGATAATGACGCCATGGGCGACGTGGTGAACTCGATCAAGGAATCTGCCGACGTGCTGCAGGCCGACGCTACAGAGAAGAGCGGTACGGGCTGAAGAGTTTAACCGGTGGCCGAATCTGCCAAGCGTCCCGAACTGCAGGGGGCGACCTTCATGTCGCACCTGCTGGAGTTGCGCGACCGGCTGATGCGCGGTGGTGGTGCGGTGCTGGTGCTATTTTTTATTTGTGCGCCCTTTGCCAACGACCTCTATGAGTATCTGGCTGAGCCCCTAATGGCGGCGTTGCCGGAGGGCAACTCCATGATCTCGACCCAGCCACACGGGCCGTTTTTCGTGCCCTTTAAGTTTGCTTTTGCGTTTGCGGCAGTGGTAGCCATGCCCTACCTGCTGTACCAGTTGTGGGCCTTTGTCGCGCCAGGACTGTACGAGCACGAAAAACGCCTGACCGTGCCCATTCTGGTCTCGAGCAGCCTGCTGTTCTACCTGGGTATTCTGTTCGCCTATTTCATCGTGTTTCCGGTCATCTTTGCTTTTTTTACCAGCACCGCACCCGAAGGCGTGCTGGTAATGACCGATATCAACGAATACTTGAGTTTCGTGCTGAAACTCTTTTTTGCTTTTGGCCTGGCCTTTGAAGTGCCGGTGGCGACGGTACTGATGGTGCGCATGGGTATGACTACGCCAGAGAATCTCGCTACCAAGCGGCCTTACATCATTGTTGGCGCTTTTGTCGTGGGCATGGTGATGACGCCCCCGGACATCTTCTCGCAGACCATGCTGGCGATACCGGTCTGGATCCTGTTCGAGGCTGGGCTCTATTTCTCCCGCACGATCAAGCCCCGCGAGCGAGATCCGGAAGAGAATGACACCAGCGATCTTGGTGGCGAGAGTATGGATTAGGAGCTCGAGGCCGCTAGCACTCAGTTCGATGAACTCTCTGATGATGACGCCACCCCGCGCAATTAATCTGCGGCCATCCCCAACTGCACCAGTTGTGCCTGCCTGCTCGCGGGCGAAGTATGTTTCAGTGCGCGAACCCACCGCCGGATGCTGAAACAGTTCGGCTAAATAGCCGGAAAAGACCAAGAGTTGAAAGTTATGCCTCCCAAAATATCCAGTTTCAAGCTGCACAAAGGCGAGCGGTTGGCGGACAAGTACGAGGTAGTGGCACTGCTCGGGGCTGGCTGGGAAGGCGAGGTGTACCAAGTGCGCGAATGCGGTACCCGCATAGAGAGAACCGTCAAGATTTTTTTCCCTCGGCGCAATCCCGGTGACCGGGCACTACGCTTCTATGCCCGCAAACTGCACAAATTGCGCCATTGCCCGATGGTCATCCAGTACCATACTCGGGATGCATTCCGTTACCGCGGGCTCAAGGTATCTTTCCTGGTCTCGGAATTCGTCGAGGGGGAATTGCTGTCGGATTTTCTCAAACGCCAGAAAGGGCGGCGATTGAGCCCTTTCCAGGCAGTACACCTGCTGCACGCACTGGCATCGGGTATCGAGACTATCCATAATCTTGGCGAGTACCACGGTGACCTGCATACCGACAACGTCATCGTGTTGCGCCACGGGCTCGGCTTCGAGTTGAAACTGCTCGACATGTACAGTTGGGGCGCGCCCAATGCCGAGAACATACAACATGACGTATTCGATCTGATCCGCCTGTTTTATGATGCCAGTGGTGGCCAGCGCCATTACCGGCGCCAGCCTCAGGAGATCAAAGATATCTGCAAAGGGCTCAAGCGCTCGCTGATCGCACGTGAATTTCGCACCGCCGGCCAACTTTGCCAGCACCTGGAAACCATGGAATGGCAGTAAAGGCCCGCCGCCTTTGACTGGGCCTGATGACATGGCGAGGCTGGCACCTCCCATCACCCTGTGTGGCACCAGCCTTGATGTGCCCCAACTTGTGGCACTGCCGCAAGGACAGGCAGTGGCCTTCACCTGCACATACCCCGGCCGGCTTAACGGCAACGAGGATGCCGTAGGTGTATTTACCCGGGACCCGGCCTCGGTGGTGCTGGCCGTAGCCGATGGGGTGGGCGGCATGCCGCACGGCGCCGCAGCAGCTAAGGATGTGATCGAAGCTCTGGCAGCGGCGCCGGGCGACACGACGGGACTTGGTGTTGCCGAATGCATTCACCAGGCCAGTGATTCCATACTGGCGCGGGGATTGGGGGCCGCCAGCACGGTCTCGGTGCTTGAGATTAATAATGGAACGCTGACCAGCCATCATGCTGGCGACTCGGCGGCAATGGTGGTCGGCCAGCGTGGCCGCACTAAGCTCCGGAGTAACTGTCACTCGCCGGTTGGTATCAGTGAGTCAAATGGCCTGCTGAGCGAGCAGCAGGCACTGTTGCATCCCCGGCGCAACCTGCTGAGCAACATGGTCGGCGACGTGAACCTGTGGGTCGAGAGTATGCCGCCGCTGGCACTGGCTACCCGCGACACTGCACTGGTGGCAAGCGACGGCCTGTGGGACAACCTGTACATTGCCGAAATTATCGATGCCATCCGCCGCGGGACGCTGCTACAGGCTGCTGGGAAACTGGCTGAACTGGCGCTAAGGCGCATGAGTGAACCCCGCCCTGG
>Ga0208278_1000097_pt1 | contig 43705 bp, 33 predicted proteins | sample ETN01SmetaG_FD_185794 | JGI IMG/M metagenome (GOLD analysis project Ga0208278, IMG submission 185794) | Marine microbial and viral communities from oxygen minimum zone, Eastern Pacific Ocean - ETNP2014F12-01SV259 (SPAdes) (version 2) | ecosystem: Environmental > Aquatic > Marine > Oceanic ...
TCAGTAGTTCGTAAATTTACGAATATTTTAATTTCCACAAAGCTATAGTCTGGTAGTAGTCTTTCAAAAAGCTCTTTAATAAATTTCCTGCGCAAAAGCTGCTGAAAAGTCAGTTTACTTCAATATGCAAAAATTTCGCATAGTCAAATCATTCTTCTTGCTGTTTTCCCCACTGATTCTATTTTTTTTGAACTCTCTTGTCTTTGGGCAGGAATTAAACTCTTCTTCAGGAACTGTGACGCAGACTTCCGCGAAGAATGTCAAAGACGAGGCTGTTGATGCAACAGTAGTTAATGAAGAAACTGATGCTGATGAGGAAGAACCTCCGGAAGTTGTTTTTGAGAAGCTATTGTCTTTTGAAAAATACGCACCGGCTTTTAAAGTGAAACTCCGCAAGGAGTCACAGCTTGAAAGCTATCCATGCATGGATTGCCATGAAGACGAGGAAACAAATCTTGAAATACGTGAACTGGAAGAGGAGCACGATGAGCTTACTCTTGAGCACGGCGGCGAGCGTTTTTGGTGCTTAACCTGTCATCAGCCGGGCAATCGGGATTATTTGCGTTCCTTAAAAAATAATGCGATTGATTTTGATCAATCCTATCGGCTTTGCGGTCAATGTCATTTTCAACGTCAAAAAGACTGGTTTTTTGGCGCACACGGCAAGCGTGTGGGAAATTGGATGGGTGAGCGTAAACTTTATCTCTGCACTGAATGTCATGATCCTCACTCTCCGAGCATAAAACCCATAAAACCAAATCCTCCTCCGAAAGTCAGGAAAGGACTTGTTTTTGTGCCGAACGGAACTCACCTCAAAGCAAAGGTGTGGGAAAAGCACCTGCTTGATCAGACCGAAAACAAAAATGATTGAACCCGCAAAAGCAGAAAATAAAGGGCTAACGCGTCGGCGTTTATTGAAAAAAATAGGAATTGCCGGATTTTCCGGAGTTGCTGTTGCTTCCGGTACAACACTCGCCGAGCACGTTACGGAAGACGGAGTAGAGGAGTTTTCAGATTCGCTGGCTTCACTTTTTCAAACGCATTACCGCAGGATGAGTCCGGAAGAAGTTGAGGCTACCATCGCCCGCCTGCAACGCAAAACAAAACGCAAATACGGAAAAAACATCAGCATCGACACCACTCACCCGCTGCCGAATGTGCTGTTTGGTTATGCGCTGAATATTTCCAAATGCAAGGGTTACAGAAAATGCGTCGATGCCTGTGTGGAAGAAAACAATCAGGGGCGCGATACTCAAATTCAATACATTCGTGTGCTGGAAATGGAACGCGGAAGTATGAATCTGGAAGAATCGAATCATTATTATGATCCTGAAACTGTTCCGCAAAAGGGTAAGTTTTACATGCCGGTGCAGTGCATGCAGTGCGAGAACCCGCCTTGCGTAAGAGCCTGTCCGGTAAAGGCAACCTGGAAGGAAACGGATGGAGTGGTGGTGATTGATTACGACTGGTGCATTGGCTGCCGTTACTGTATGACGGCGTGTCCATACTGGGCTCGGCATTTTAACTGGAACGAACCTGAACTGCCGCCGGAAGAATTGAATCCGGTTACACATTATTTGGGCAATCGCCCGCGTTCAAAAGGTGTGATGGAGAAATGCATGTTCTGTGTTCAACGCACCCGCAAGGGTCAACAACCGGCATGCATGGAAGCCTGTCCTACAGGCGCAAGGATCTTCGGAAACCTGCTTGACCCGGAAAGTGAAATTCGTTATATCCTTGAAAATAAAACGGTATTTCGCCTGAAAGAAGATTTAGGAACGGAACCAAAATTTTGGTATTTTACGGATTAAGATCATGAAAGCAACATTCTCATTTTGGTTGGATTTTATCCACGAGGCATTCCGGGGCGGTCGATTATTTTATGCATGGATGACGCTTCTGACCGCTTTAGTGGTTTTAGGAATTTACGCATACACTTATCAGATTCAAGAAGGACTGATAGTTTCGGGGATGAGTGATCAGGTTTCCTGGGGTGTGTACATTGCGAATTTTACTTTTTTGGTCGGAGTAGCTGCCGCAGCGGTGATGCTGGTCATTCCGTCATATATTTTCCGCGACAAAATGATTCAGGAAGTCGTGTTGCTGGCGGAAGGATTAGCGGTGGCAGCATGTATCATGTGCATCCTTTTTGTGACTGTAGATTTGGGACGACCGGAACGAATATGGCACATGATTCCGTTTCTGGGTGAGTTTAACTTCCCACAGTCCTTATTGGTGTGGGATGTTTTTGTGCTGACAGGTTATCTTTTTTTGAGTTTGTCGATTCCGTATTACATCCTCTTTGTACGCTATAAAGGGGGGCAGCCAAGGCACAATATTTATTTCCCTGGAGTACTGATTTCGATTTTCTGGGCTATTTCGATTCATACTGTAACGGCATTTTTACTTTCATCAAACGTTGCACGTCCGTTTTGGCATACCGCCATTTTAGGTCCTCGTTTTCTAGCCTCAGCTTTCTCTGCTGGTCCAGCGTTTTTCCTGCTGACGTTGAAATTCATTCGTAGTTATACTGATTTTCCTGTTCCGCCAAAAGTATTTCAGCGGATTGCGGTAATTGCTACCGTTGCCCTGCAAATCAACCTCTTTCTGCTTTTTGTGGAAATCTTCACCCAGTTTTATCATCAAACAGATCACACCGCTTCTGCGTTGTATCTGTTTTTTGGAATTGGTGAGAAAACCGCGCTGGTACCGTGGATTTGGAGTGCGATTGTAATGAATGTTACGGCAGTGCTGATTCTCACCATTGAATCTCTGCGTAACAATAACCGTCTGTTGACCATTGCCTGCTTGCTGATGGTGGTTGGAGTCTGGATTGAGAAAGGAATGGGACTTATTATTCCTGGATTTATCCCAACTCCACTGGGTGAGGTTTTTGAGTACACGCCAACATTGATAGAAGTCGCTGTTTCTGCAGGAATATGGGCAATCGGTTTAATGATATATACCCTGTTGGCCAAAGCCACAATTGCTATTGAACTTGGCAAAGTAAAATATAGAGCGTTTTCATAAACATAGTAATCCGGCATTAAGTAGTTTAACTATTCGTATTATTGCCAATAGACAAATAAACAGCTAGATATCAGACTTAAGTTTGTCACTAGTATCTTCAAGTTTAAGACTTCAGGGGACAGTTGCAAATCATCTATTTTTTAATCAATTAGTTGAATCCTGAAAGTCGTTTTCAATAACTCAGAGTGGATGAGTAAAAGAAGTGATGGACAGCTTTTTTATATTGCCTCTGAAGGTGCCGGTGAGGATGCGGAAATGGAAGGTTACGGACCATACAGTGATGAAGGTATGAGCGAGAAAAGAGTCTGGCAGATGATTGCTTATATCCGCCAACTGGCTCTATGAAGATTTGAATTTTCTTAAACTCGAAAAGAAGTTGGATGTGATTGACACGCTGTCATATGCGCTCACATTGCCAGGAACCAGTACTGGACATTAACCTGCATGAGCATTGCAAATGCTGAAAAAGGGGCGAATAAATTTCGCCCCTGCCAACTAAATAAGACCCTCCTTTTTAATTACTTTGCAGCAAGATCAAATCTATGTAGTTTAACTTACGTAGTTTTACGTACGTAAGTTTGCTTATGGACGGAGTGGTTGAAATTTATTGATAATACACGAATAGGAATGTTCGTGGTTCGCTCGAACTAAGTTTTCATGATCGTTTCTTGTTCGTTCTTTCCTTGATCGAACGAGTTCAATACAGAATGTATTGCACAACTGTTCCTGCACAACTGTTCCTGTTAACTTAATTAAGGAGACTCCATGCGCACTCTTTTTCTTTTGTTTGTGGTATGTGTTTTGGTTGGGATACCATCGATTTTATTTGCTGAAAGCGGTGCACGGCAAACACTACCGACCATGAAAATCAATGCTGCGAAGGCGGCACTGGGCAAGCGCCTATTTTTTGATGAACGCCTTTCAGGTGATGGTGCTTTAAGCTGCGCCAGTTGCCACATTCCGGAGAAAGGTTTTGCAGACGGCAAGGCACTTTCCGATGCTTATCCCGGAACTAAAGGATTCCGAAATACTCCTACCTTAATCAATGCTGCCCACAAGCAAAGCCTTGGAATTCCCTGGTTTCATGACGGCCGGATCGGAACCAATTTAAACGATGTAACCCGTGATCAAATCACGGAGACGATTTGGATGAACATGGATATGCGAATTATGCAGGAACGCATCAAACAGGATCCTGTTTACCGTAAAATGTTCAAAGATGTTGGTATGGGAGAGCCCTCCAATGGAAAAGTGAGGAAGCTGATTCCGGAGTACCTTAAAACACTGACCTCAAAAAATGTCCCTTACGATCTGGGAAATATGAGTGCGGATGCAAAAAAGGGGGAAGCCGTATTCATAGGAAAGGGCGGATGTGTTCAGTGTCACGAAGGGCCGCTGTTTGCTGATGGAAAGGCGTACAACCTTGGGGTTCCGGAGAACAAAGATATTTTCCGGGAACCTTTGAGGCATATTACTTTTATAGCCTTTAACATGTTCATGGGTAACGAAAATTTTATGAATCTTCGCCGTGATCCTGGGGCGCATGTGGTCAATCACTATTCCGATGGACGTGATATGGGTAAGTTTTTCACCCCAACTCTGCGGGAATTAAAACAAACCGCACCCTACATGCACAACGGGATGCTGGCCACTCTCAAAGATGTGGTAGCCTTTTACAACAAAGGCGGCGGCAATGATCCAAACAAAGATTCAAGGCTGAAACCTCTGGGCCTCTCGGCTCAGGAGCAGGCAAACCTGGTGGCCTTTCTGGAGTCACTTTCAGGAGATCCCTTGACTGGACCGGAACACGTCTATGGCGAAAGTATTTCGCAAAAATACTATCCAATTCCGAATTGGCTGACTGTAAAAAATTGAAGGAGAAGAGATGAAAAATTCAATTAAAAGGTATTTGGCCGTAGTGTTGGTAGGAATGTTTTTGCCAGCTTTGCTTTTGGCCGAAGGTGATCCTGACAAGGACGCACCGCTTGACGCATTGGGGCCGGTGCCGGTGCAGCTCGATAATAAGCAAACTCCGGAAAAAATCGAACTCGGGAAAATGCTTTTCTTTGATCCCCGCCTTGGCGGTGATGCATCCATCGCCTGTTCGGACTGTCACAGTCCAAAAGAAGGATGGTCATTCGCAGCTCCGATCAGTCGTGGATATCCGGCTACGGTGCATTGGCGCAGTAGTCAAACGATAGTTAACTCTGCATATTACAGTAAGTTGTTCTGGGCTGGTGCATCAAAGTCTCTCGAAGCCCAAGCTCCTTCCGCCGCAAAAGGCGGTGTTGCTGGAAACGGAGAAGATGATGTGATGGAAGCACGCCTGGCCTTTATTCCGGAATACCGCGAACGTTTCCAGGATGTCTTTGGTGACGAGTGGCCTTTGATCAACAATGCATGGAAAGCAATTGCGGCGTTTGAACGTACTTTGGTACAGCGAGACACTCCGTTTGACAAGTACATGAATGACGATGGAGATGCGCTGGGTGAAGCGGAAAAACGTGGGCTTGCGCTCTTTCAAGGCAAAGCCAACTGTGTTGAATGTCATAACGGGCCTCTGTTTTCAGATCAGAAATATTATAACCTCGGTGTGCCACGTCACGACGGCTGGCTGGAAGACGGGATGAAGCAAATTACTTTCCGTTTTGAATTGTACGCAAAAGGGGTTACTGAGGAAGATTACCGGAACTTGAAGGATGATCCGGGGCTCTACTTCCGCACCAAACAAAAGCGCGATAAAGGCAAGTTCCGCACACCGAGTTTGCGCTACACGCTTTACACTGCACCGTACATGCACAATGGAGCGTTTTTTGGTTTGGATGAAGTGATTGACTTCTATAACGAAGGGGGCGGAACCAACGATTTTGCTGCCAACAAAACAAGAATTCTCAAACCGCTGGGCTTGACGGATGATGAAAAAGAAGATTTGTTGATGTTTCTGGAAAGTTTAAGTGGAGAAGAAATTTTAATGGAAGCTCCAAAACTTCCAAAATATGAACCATTAGCGATGGACTAAGGAGAAACATGGAAAATTTACAAAGCGAAGGGAAAGCAACAGTCAAGCAAAGTGGTTGCACGCTCTCCCGCAGGAAGTTTTTATTTTACAGTGGAACGGCAATCACCACCGGCACAGTGATGTTGCAGATTCCCGGAGTCCTTCAGGCAAAGGAGGCTCGCATTGCCACATATCCGCAAAAACTGATTGCTAAAATGAGTGATTTAAAACTCGATCAACCGTTAGTTTTTAACTACCCGGATGACGGTCATAATTCCACCTGTATTCTGCTCAAGATGGGGCAGAAAGCCGGAGGAGGAGTTGGGAAACAGCGGGATGTGGTAGCCTTTAATACGATATGTACTCACCAGGGAGGTCCATTGATGGGAACTTACAACGCTGAGCATAAGACTCTGGGCCAATGTCCTTTTCATCTGACAACTTACGATCTGACCCGTTACGGTATTATCGTTTCGGGACAGGCTTATCAAAGTTTGCCGCAGGTGTTACTGGAAGTGAAAGGAGACAGTATTTACGCTGTGGGCGTAATGGGGCTGATCTTCGGCAGAAATAATAACTTGATTGGATAAAAGGAGAAAAAAATGTCTACACCATATTACACTCCAACTGACAAGGTGCCTCTTCCTCCACGTGACGCAGAGGTGCTGACTACTGCTTGCGATTATTGTATAGTCGCCTGCGGATACAAGGTTTATCGTTGGCCGATGGGCCAGGAAGGTGGCCCCAAGGCCAACCAAAATGCCTTTGGTAAAGATTTCCCTGTGTTGGTGTTGCAGGAATGGGTAGCTCCTAATCAGCATAATATCGTTATGCATAAGGGACGGCGGCATCATGTGGTAATTATGCCCGACAAACAAATCAAGTCAGTAAACCTCAATGGTGATTCATCAGTGCGTGGAGGAACGATTGCGCAAAAATGCTACAATCCGGGCACTCCGACAAAAGACCGCCTCAAGAGCCCTCTCTTGCGTATTTACGATACCTTGATGCCGGTTTCATGGGATATGGCTTTGGAAGTGGCGGCAGAAGTTGGCAAGCATGTGATTGCCAAACATGGCGCAAATTCCTACTCGGTCAAAACGTTTTCGTATCAATATATTGAAAACACCTATGCCATCACCAAGTACGCACGGCGTCATGTTAATACCGCAGCGTTTACCTTTCATGATACACCTTCCGATGTGAGTTCCACTCCAGGTTTCCGTGACGCAGGCTTTGATAACTTTGCCGCATCCTACAAAGACTGGTCATCTGCGGAAGTCTTAATGATTTGTGGAACTGATCCTTACGAAACGAAATCCATTCTTTTTACCCAGCACATCAAGCCCGCAATTGAAGCAGGTCAGAAAGTGATCATGCTCAATCCGCGTGAAACTGCTGGAGTCGCTTTTGCAAAAAAAATGGGCGGAATCCACCTTGATCTCTATCCGGGAACAGATAATCTGGTAGTCAATGCCATTGCGAGGATAATTGCTGAGAATGGTTGGGAAGATTCTGAGTGGATAAAAAAATGGGTCAACAACAAGTGGGAAACCGATTCCGGATTTGGTCAGGGAACCCGTAATACTCCATGGCAGTGGCGTACCACATGGGGTATGTTTGAAACTAAAGGTTATGAAGACTGGAAAAAATGGATTACATCACAACCTGAGTATGAGTTGGAAAACGCGTCTCGATTATCCGGAGTTGATGCAGCTAAAATCCGTAAAGCTGCAGAGTGGCTCTCGAAACCTGTTAACGGTATACGTCCAAAAACTTCGATTGGCATTGAAAAAGGGTTTTACTGGTCAAATAATACCGGCAACACCGAAGCAATTGGAGCATTGGCAATTATCACCGGAACCGGAGGGCGTCCCGGACAAATGGTTTCCCGTTTTGGCGGTCACCAAAGGGGCGGTACCGGAGGCGGTAAAACACCGCGCAATAAGTCACCGGAAAAACGACCTGGACGGCGAAGGCGCGCACTCGACACCGACCGTTGGCTTTATTCTGGACACACTCGTCTGGCGCATGTGATTGGTACGACCTGGCTACAGGCAATGTGTGGTTCTCAAGGTTTGCAGAAAAAATTTCATGAATTGGTTTCTGCCAATCCGCATCAGGTACGTTCTTTTGACATAGCGGAAATTATCGAGACATTGAAAAAACGTGCGGATTCCGGAGGTATGGTAGTCTTTAATCAGGATATTTATCTGGTTGATCCAATAGGAGCAAAATTTGCGGACATTGTCTTTCCTGCCGCCACTTGGGGTGAGGAAGATTTCGTGCGTGCGAACGGCGAGCGGCGCTTGCGGCTCTATTCGAAATTTTATGACGCTCCTGGAGAAGCAAAACCGGACTGGTGGATCATCAGTCGACTCGCACAACGCATGGGCTTTGACGGTTTTGACTGGGAAAATTCGAATGATGTATTTGAGGAATCATGTCGTTTTTCGCGGGGTAACCGCAAAGATTACAACATGATCAAAGTCGATGCCCGCGCCAAAGGAATAACCGCTCATGAACGGTTACGGCAATTCGGAACGGACGGGATTCAAGGTCCTGTCTTCCGAATCAATGGTGAACTGGTTGGTACAACACGACTGCATGATACGCAGAAAGAACTTCCGGAAACAGGGCCGATGGGTGCGAACATGTTCAACAAAAAGCTCACCCATTTTAATTCCCAAACTGGTAAGAATAATATCATGAAATCACCCTGGGGCCTCTTTTCAGATTTCTGGGAATGGTTGTCTCCGAAGGGTGATGAATTGTGGGTGACTAACGGACGTATCAATGAAATCTGGCAGTCTGGATTTGATGATGTTGAGCGCCGCCCGTATATCACACAGCGCTGGCCGGAAAACTACTGTGAAATACATCCGGATGATGCCAGGAGACGTGGGATCAAATCCGGAGATCGTATCATGGTTTACTCTGAACGTGTTGCTGCGCAAAAGGAAACTATTCTCGGAGTAAAGGGTGATGATTATCAGTTTTCCTCACTGATGGAAAGAGGGCAGATTGAGTTGAGTAAAGGTGCTGTCACTGCGATTGCGATGGTTACGCCTGCGATCAAAAAAGGAGTTTTGTTTATGAACTTCCTGGACAAACGTCAACCCTCAAATGCCATTCAGGCACGTGTGGTGGACCAAATCAGCGGAAACTATAATTTCAAGATGGGTGTTGGTAAGATCGTTCGACTTGGAGGCTCGGCATATCAGAAAGATCAGCATTCATTCTCTTTTGCTCCACGTAACATTACGTAATTATTTCACAGCCCATGGTATCCGGAAGTGAGATGCCATGGGTCTTTTTGTAACATATTATTAGAAGGTAAAAATGAGAGTAGTTTTTTCACTGCTTCTGGCGGGGTTGCTGTTATATTTCTCTCCTGTTATGGGGGCAGGCAAGTACAAAGTTATTGATGTTAAAAACGGCGGTTCTGTTTCCGGAACAGTTTTGCTGAAAGGCAAATTACCCAATCCGGAGCGGATTGCGGTTGCCAAAAATCCAGATACCTGCGGAACTGAGGACCGTTTAATCAAATGGGTAGAAGCCGGTGATAAAGGTGGATTGCAAAATATGGTGGTCTACCTCTACAAAGTGAAAAAAGGTAAAGGCTGGAAAGATGACACTGGAACCTACGAGATTGATCAAAAAGATTGTGATTTCACCCCCTGGTTAAAGATTGTACCGAAGGGCAGCAAACTGGTTGTTAAAAACTCTGACCCGGTTTTGCACAATATCCATATCCGTGAGTTGAAAGGAGTAAAACCCGGAAAACGTTATCGTCCTGTAAAAAAGACAATGTTTAACGAAGGTCAGCCTCCAGGAAGTGGTGACATCAATGCCGAAATTAAAACCCGCATGAAGGACAATTTTGTCCGTATCAACTGCGAAGCACATAATTTTATGTTCGCCTGGATGTTTGCGGCTGATCATCCTTACGTTGTGCAAACCAGTGCTGATGGAAGTTTCAGCATCGATGATATTCCCCCTGGAAAGTATAAATTGCGGGCGTGGCATCCAACATTGGGATTGCAGCAGCAGAAAATAAAGGTGGCATCCGGGGGCTCAATTACTCATGATTTTATCTTCAAAAGCAAAAAATAAATCATTTTCAGTTTCACGGTATTGTGGATAAAAACGAAATATTCTCCGTAACCATCCATGAAATTCTGTGGCAAACAACAAAACTAAGGATGACAAATGACAAAGTATAAATATTTATTAAGTCTCTGTTTTGTGTTCTTTTTGGGAACACTTCCAATTCAGGCAGCAAAATACAAAGCTCTTAAAAAAGTAAAAAATGGAGTCCAGTTGACAGGTCAGATTGTTTATGACGGAACCGCGCCTACTCCTCGAATGCTCAAAGTGGATGAGGATACAGGTACTTGCGGAAGTAACCGGCCATCCGAGGAATTAATTGTCAGTTCTTCCGGAGGGATCAAAAACGCTGTAGTCAGTATTGTCGGTATCAAGAAAGGGAAAAAGTGGGGAATTCCCAAAAAATTTAGTTATGACCAAAATCGCTGTCGCTTTGTTCCACACGTACTATTGGTGCGCCCAAAGTCAAAAGGTGTGGTACTTAACAGTGATAATGTGGGACATAACTTCCACACTGTGAGCAAAGGAATTTACAATATTAATAAAAAAATCAAGCCCAACGCCAAAATGAAAGTTAAGAAAAAGAAGATTAAAAAACCTGGAATAATTCGGGTTAAGTGTGACCTTCATTCCTGGATGGGAGGCTGGTGGATTTCTGCGGAAACTCCATACACTGAACTCAGTGATGAGTCCGGAAAATTCAGCATCAGCGATATTCCACCCGGAAAATACAAATTGAGAATTTGGCAGGAAAAACTTGGAGAAATTGTACAGGATTTGGTGATTAAAGCTGGGGAATCTCAAAATTTAATTATCAAAATGAAATAATAATAGACATCTCCATTAAGGGATTGATCCGGATTGATACGAAATAATTATAGTATTAAGTTACTAAAATAGATCTTAAAATGCCTAAGTTGCGAAACAAATCATTTACATTTAGAGCTATTTCCGGAATTTGGATATTCGTCATACTCACCGGAATTGGAATTATCAGCGGCGCGTTTTCTGTCTTCGGGGCAGAAACCGCTGAAATCGTAGATTACCGTACCTTTTTCGGTTTTGATCCACGCACGACCGTTTGGATTATCGCGGAACTGCATTTAATGTTCGGAGCATTTGTTTTAGGCGTACCGATGTTTGCGGTGACTGTGGAATACGTAGGAGTACTCACTAAAGAGGAACGCTACGACCGGCTGGCCAAGGATTTCACCCGTTTGCTGTCCGCCTCTTTTGCATTGACAGCTGCTCTGGGAGGATTGTTGACTTTTGCACTCTTCACGCTTTATCCGAAAGTCATGAATTTCATGACCGGAATATTCAGTGAAAGTTTTTATATTTACGCCTTCTTTTTCTTTGGAGAAACTTTTGTCCTCTACTTTTATTATTATTCCTGGGATAGTCTAAAAAATCGCAAAGGCATTCACATAAGCGCCGGAGTTTTGCTGAATATCATCGGCCTGATCATCATGGGGATTTCCAATTCATGGGCAACATACATGATGAGTCCTTCCGGAATTGATCCGGAAACGATGAAGTTCACCGGAACGCTGATGGAAGCGATATGGAATCCGCTCTGGAATCCGCTCAACCTGCACAGGATATTAGGCAACGCAGTTTTTGGCGGCTATGTCGCCGGAGCTTACGCCGCCGTTAAATTTTTGACTGCGCAGACTGAGGAAGACCGCGCGCATTACGATTGGATGGGCTACGTTGGTAATTTTATCGCGATTGTCTCTCTGCTGTTTTTACCTTTCGCGGGTTATTATCTTGGACGTGAAGTTTACAGTTTCAGCCCAATCATGGGTAACAACATGATGGGCGGTGCATTTAGTTGGACCTTTATCATTCAGGCCATCGGCATCGGCAGTTTGCTCATACTTGGGAATTTTTACTTGTGGATGGGAATGGGACGCATTCCAGGAGCAGAGCGTTATCAGGGATTTATCAAGTTCATCCTCTTCATTTTGACACTCTCTTTTGCGATTTGGCTCACGCCGCACAACTTGCCTTTAAGTTCCGGAGAACAATTACAGATGGGCGGTCAGTATCATCCAACGCTTAAATATTTTGGTTTGATGCCTGCCAAAAACGCAGTCATTAATTTTATGATCCTCGGAACTTTCTTCAGTTTTTTGCTCTACCGCCGGGGCAATATTTCCAAAACCATTCCATTCTCAAAGCAGGGAGCAGGCGCTAAAATTTGGACTTTGATTTTCACCGGTCTCGCCTTTGCCGCAATTTTATGGTACGGCGAATTTCTCTGGAATCTTGATCCAAAAGAACTCGATCTTCCACCTCAAAAAGCAGAATTTTTTTCATTAGCCGCGTGGTGTTTAATTGGGCAGGCATTTTTTATTGCTGTGGCGGTTGTTTTTACTTTCAAAGATCAGGGAAAAATTGGTCAGGTGATTTTATTCACCTACACGGTAATCAACACAGTCTTTATTTTAGGTATTTACGGATTTGTGGTGATGGCTGAGGCCAGTCCTTTCCTGAGAAATATTGCAGTTGCACAATGGCTGTCTATGTTGAGTTGCATAATTGCGGTACTCACGATTGATATTTTTCTCTTCCGCAAAGCAGAACACATGGGAGCAATTCGCTGGGGCAAAATGTCAGCCGTTTCACAATATGTATTGTTGACTTTGTTCATCGTGGCCTTGTTGACAATGGGAATCATGGGTTTCATCCGGTCCGGACTACGTGAAAACTGGCATGTGTACGGTGTACTTCAAGATACTTCAGAGTGGGCCTTCACGCCGACCAATTTATATGCCGCCAAGGTGATTGCCTTCTGTGCGTTGACTTTTATCATAATGATGACCATTGCCTTTTGGCTCAGTGAACTTGGCGAAAAGAAAAAAGTTGTCACTGCATCAAATTCGTAATTTAGTTCGCAACTAAAATGAAACGTGTTTTACCAATAGTCATTTTCATATTTGCTGTTTTGGCTGCGTTTGTTTACGTAGGACAAGTGGTTACAGACATCGCAGGGGGCGGAGTTGCCTCCGCTGTAGCCGAAGGCGTGAGTCCGGAAGCAGGTGAAGCGATATTCTTTGGTAAAGGTAAATGCAGCACCTGTCACAGTGTCGGCGATGAGGGCAGTGCAATCCGTTGCCCGAATTTGGGAGAAAACAATATTGCCGCTTTGCTGAGTCTGCCCATCGGATTGAGAGCCACAGAGAGAGCGACATTGCGTAGTGAACAGACAGGCGAACATTATTCTACAACAGATTATTTAGTTGAAAGCCTGGCAGAACCGGGGGCTTTTGTGGTGGAAGGTTTCAAAAACGAAATGCCATACGTTTATAAGTCGCCGATTGGTCTCACTCCGGATGAGGTGAAAGCAGTTATTTTGTATCTACAAAGTCAGGGCGGAGAAGTTGATGTGGCGCAGATCAAACTTCCGGATGTGATCCTTGCGTCGCAAAAAGAAGAATCCGAACCGTGGCAACCCTACTTTGCGGGTGATCCTGAAAATGGAATGGAGCTTTTCTTTGACGAAGAAAGCAATGCCGGATGCGCACGCTGTCACACGGTGGCGGAAAAAGGTGGAAAAGTAGGGCCGGAATTGACTACTGTTTCCGGCACACGCTCACCTCAATACATTGTTGAATCGGTGCTTACTCCAAGCGCAGTGATTGCCAGCGGCTTTGAGTCAATTTTGATCATCACAAACGATGAAAGATATTTAACCGGAATCAAGAAAGGCGAGGATGAACTGTCTGTTTCTATGATGCTGGATTCCGGAGAAGTGCTTAAAGTTTTAAAAGAAGAGATTAAAGAGGTTGCACCGCAGGAAACGTCAGTGATGCCTTCCGGATTTGCTGAAGATCTAACCATGACTGAATTTCATGACGTATTGGCTTTTGTGCTGACCCTTGATGGTGAGCAAGCAATTGGCGGTGATGCTGATGATGAAGAAGACGATGAAGACGGCGACGAAGAGGGTGATGATGAGGAAGATGCTGAAGCTGACAAGGAAGACGAAGGTTCCGGAGATGATTCTGGAGATGAACAGGAGGATGCGGATGATAGCGATGAGAGTGACGCAGACACAGAGAAAGACGTAAGTGAAGGAGAAGAAACATGAACTTTTTTTGGAAAATAATATTGTTCTTTGTCGTTATTCGTTACGGTTTTTTCGGTTTGCTTTTTCCATGGATTTCACAATGGGCTGTAGGTGCGCCTAATTTGTTGCCTGCTCCGGCCGCTGCCTTGAGCATGTATACCTGGTTGATGATGGCGGCCATTGCAATTTATATTCTCTCAAGTGAGGAACGGAGTGTAGATTTTATGTCTCCAGTTCATCAGTTTCTAAAACCTCAAACGTCTTCGTTGAAAAAAGGAATTCAACTGGTTGTTATGGTCACCATACCATTATTCGGAGGTTGGAGTTATTTCGATTCTAATTCTCCTAAAATGGTCAGCCAGACTGCAGTGCGGATACAACACCCAACCATGCCAGGTTCTTTTGAGGGCATGGAAAATCCGATGCGTCACCCCACTGAAGAACAGTTGGAGAAATTCATTGCTGAACAAAAAGAATTAGCCGAAGAAGCTGCGGATGATGAAGAAATGGAACCTGTCACTGTACCCAATAATATGGAAGAAGGCCGTCTTGCTTTGATCGCCAAATGGACGGAAGAAGGTGCGGCGCTTTATGCAGTCAATTGCCGACCGTGTCATGGAATGCAAGCCGATGGTATTGGACCGATGGCAGTTGGCTGGCGTTTGCAGCCGGCTAATTTTCGTGACCCAGGAACTATTGCAACGATTGTAGAGGAATATGCTTTTTGGCGGGTCAGCAAGGGAGGACCGGGCTTGCCGTCGGCATCCACGCCTTGGGATTCTGCGATGCCGATTTGGGACTTGGACTTGACTGAGGATGAACGTTGGAAACTTTTGCTTGGTGAATATTTTCTCGCCGGAGTCGGTCCACGACAAACAGAAAAACTAGAATAGCTGCAGGTGACATGGTTCAAGATTCGTGTTGTAAATTGTAATTAGTGACGAAATTAATAATGTTTTTCGGATATTCAAACAAAATGATCAAACTGGCGAGTTGGCTCTCTTTAATGCTGTTGCTGTTAAGCAGCACGGTTTCCGGAATCGTAATTGCCCAAACCGCTGAAAAACTCCCGGCAACGGATGAAAACGTAGCGGCAGGTAAACAGATTTATCGAGATCGCTGCTGGTATTGTCACGGCAAAGTTGGGGATGGAAACGGTCCTGCGGCAGATTTCCTGGATCCTCGTCCAAGGGACTTCACGGCAGGAATGTATAAAATCCGCACAACCAAAACCGGAGAATTGCCTACCGATGAAGATCTCTTCCGGATTATCAGTAAAGGCATTCCTGGAACCGCCATGCCGCGCTGGGAACTGACCCTTTCCGAGGATGAACGTTGGAAGGTGCTGCAGTATATTAAAACCTTTGCTGTTGAATTTGCGGATCCGGAATATGATCCTTACTTAGCAGTGGTTGAAATTCCACCCAGAGTAGAATCATCTCCAGAAAGCATTCTCACAGGCCGGGAAATATTTGAAAAAAATAAATGCTTTGAATGTCACGGTTTGGAAGGCAAAGGTGACGGACGCGAAGGTTTGGAGGACGGCTGGGGTTTTCCGGTACGTGTCCGGAACCTGACAAGAGGATCAAATATCAAAGGCGGGAAAAATCCGGAGGATATTGTCTATCGTTTTACCACAGGAATCAACGGCACTCCGATGCCATCTTTTGCCAAAAATATTAGTGGAGAAGAGCGCTGGCATTTAGCGAACTATATTGCTTCCATTGCCAGTACCGAGTACAGCGAGGGGGTAATACTCAAGGCCGTTAAAATTGAACAGTCTGTACCGACGGATGCGGACGCTGAAATCTGGAACACACTTCCGGAATTGCGAATTCCTTTGGCCGGACAGGTAATTGCTAAACCACGCTGGCAAAATCATGCGATTGACATGGTGCAGGTTCGTGCTGTATTTAACGATGAAGAAATCAGTTTTCTACTGGAGTGGGACGATCCGTTTAAAGATACTACACACGATGCCGGTCAAGAAATTCACGAATTCGAAAATACATATGTGATGGCTGTAGATGAAATTCCACGTGAGCGAGAAGTTTTCAGGGATTCCGTCGCGCTGCAATTTCCGGTAAAACTCAAATCCGGCGCAAAAAAACCGCACTTTTTTCGCGGCGACAGCAGCAATCCTGTCAACTTGTGGGTTTGGAAATCTGACCTTGATGACGCCGGAGGCAATCCCGTCGAAGATTCAAACTCAAACGGTTTCAAGAAACCACTCAAAACACAGCCGGAAAAGGGACAACAAGTTAAAGGCAAAGGGGTATGGAAAAACGGGCGTTGGCGGGTTGTCATGAAACGTCCACTCCAAACCGAGGACCTTAACGACACTCAGTTTGAAAAAGGTAAAATGATCCCGATGGCCCTTAATGCCTGGGATGGATCAAACGGTGAGCATGGTATGATCATGTCTCTTTCGGCATGGAGTTTTCTTTATCTGGATGTGCCGGCACCCGACAGTCTTTACTGGTATGCGCTTTTGGTTATTGCAGTAATCGCGGGATTGCTGTTGCTTTTTATGCGCTATAGCAGATCCCGTTCCGAAAAGGATACAAGCAGTTGAACTTGCATTGGATACAAGGCGATTCATTCCAACATGAAAACACAAATTTGTAAAAAATCATTTCTCAAACTGTTATTTCCTTTGTTGATTCTGGTTTTCACTGGAGCAGCCTGGGGACAGGAACTGATTGAGCTTCCTGAATATCGTGCCTTTCCGTGGATTGGCAGCCGTGTGGCCGTTTGGATTGCCGCCGAAGTGCATTTGATGTTTGCCGCATTTGTACTGGGGGTACCGATGTTTGCAGTGATTGTCGAGTTGATCGGCGTGCTTAGTAGTCAGGAACGCTACGATAAAATGGCCAGGGAGTTCACAAAACTGCTCGCAATCGCCATGTCCACAACCGCCATTTGGGGCGGGGTTTTACTCTTCCTGCTTTTGACACTTTATCCACGTTTCATGAATTACCTTTCCGAGGTGTTCCTGCCAACTTTGTGGATCTATCCGATGTTGTTCTTCCTCGAAGCCTTTACTCTCTATATTTATTATTACGGATGGGAGCGTATGAGAAATGGTAAGAGCAAATGGTTTCATTTGTATCTTGGGCTTCAACTCAATATAGTTGGTACAATTTTGTTGCTCGTGGCCAATGCCTGGGTAACATTTATGATGACTCCAGGAGGAGTTGATATGAAAACCGGTGCCTTGATGAATATCTGGGAAGTCATTGACAATTTTTCCTGGTGGCCAATCAACATACACCGTTTGATTGCTAATGTTACTTTTGGCGGGGCAATTGTCGGGGCTTATTCTGCCTTTAAGTTTTTGCACTCCAAAACAGATGAGGACAAGGCGCATTACGATTGGATGGGTTATGTTGGGAACATGATTGCTATTTGGTCATTTTTAGTACTACCGTTTGCCGGATACTGGCTGATGCGCGAACTTTATCAGTACGACCAGACGATGGGCATTACGATGATGGGCGGTTTTCTTTCCTGGCTTTGGATCATTCAGGCAGTACTTATTTCATCCCTTTTTCTGGCCAGCAATTATTATTTGTGGCTTGGCATGGAACGTATTGACGGCGGGGAACGATATCAAAAATATATCAAATATATGCTTAGCGTTTTGCTGTTGTGTGTCTGGGTATGGGCAACGCCGCACAGTCTTGTGGTAACACCGGAAGAAGTTACGCTGATGGGCGGAGTGCATCATCCTGTGATCGGAGTATTCGGTGTGATGTCTGCTAAGATGACCGCGGTTAACTATATGATTTTAACTTCTGCGATTGGTTTCATGTTTTACCGCCGTGCTAACAAAGTCGCGACTGTGAGCTATGCGCTGCAGCTTAACTTGCTGCAGGCGGGAATTTATGCGGGGGTTGCTGCCTATGTTTTGTATTTGGGTATTGACGGCTATTTTGTGGAGCCAAGTATACGGGTGAATAAGTATTCGGTTTGGCAAGTGCTTGCGGTCTTGTTTGCAATCCTCTCAACAACAGTGATTGATCTTTTTCTCTTCAAGAATTCTGAATCTCTTGGAAAATTCCATTGGGGAAAAATGCCTCAACGTTCCCAATATATCCTGATATTTATTGCAGTTTCATTCACCTGGCTGATGGGACTGATGGGTTATGCCAGATCCGCAATCAGACAGCATTGGCACGTTTACAAAGTCATGGAAGATACTTCTGTGGACGCATTTGCACCGACACTTGGATTTGCCGCAAATGTGGTTTCGGTCTGTGTGCTGGTCTTTTTAGGTTTGGTAATGTTTATTTTTTGGCTAGGATCACTGGCTGACCACAAAAAGGAAGATGCTTCACAAACCCCGGAGCCGGCACAATGAACACCCTTAAAGTTATTCTTTTTACTTTTTTAGTAGTTGGGTTATATTCCTTTTATGCCAACAGCATACCGCAAACTGAATCCCATCCACCAAAAAAAATCAGCCTTAACGCTAAACTCAGCGAAGATGAAATGATCGAGGCCGGTGAACGGGTATATTCAACAAAGGGCACATGCGGAATTTGTCATGCGATAGGGCGTAAAGGCCCGCGTGGACCCGACCTCAACGGTGTCGGTTTACGTGCCGCATCCCGAAAACCTGATGTTAGCGCTAAAGCTTATTTACTGGAATCGCTGCTGAAACCTTCAGTATATTTGGTTGATGATTTCGCTCCGATGATGCCGCCTATGGCCAATATTTTAACTCCCGGAGAAGTGATGGTTACTGTAGCGTATCTCCAGAGTTTGGGTGGAAAAGTCGATATTACACCGGAAGATGTACGGGCTGTGATGCAGGTCAATGCAAGTCAAGTTTCCGTGGTCCCGGAAGCAGATTCATCTGCGCCTGTCACAGCAGAAACCGTTGTTGGCACAACAGCTTCAGAACCGCTGGTCGGAGATCCTGAAAAAGGAAAAGTTGTTTATGACACACTTTGCATCGCATGTCACAATCCTGACCCAGCCCTTGCGGGGCCGATTGGCCCTGAAATCAAAGGTGCTTCGCGGGATTTGCTGGAAGCAAGGGTTTTGCTCGGAGAATATCCTCAGGGATATAAACCAAAACGGGATACTAAAATTATGCCGCCAATGGCTCATTTGGCCAACGATATTGAGAATTTGACGGAATTTTTAAAATAACTGATACAGAATTACTTATTATTATTTTAAGGTAAAAAAATTAGCGAAATTAGGGAATGATTTGCTGCGTTATTTCATAAGAGCTTACATGCAGTAATCCTTTCGAAAAAGTCATTATTCATAAATACAATGATCAAAAAGATAATCACACATATTTTATTCATCAACGTCTTGATAGTGCTGGTAGTAGTGTTGTTTCTGCAATATGCGGTAAAGCCGGAAATACCTCAAAGCGTTTTTTCGTTTTATATAATTGCACTGGTGGTTGGTTTAATTTTGTTTGTAACTTCAACCACAAAAAATATGCGGGAGTTTTGGGCTCCTATCAAAACACTTTTAACCAATGAACGGCTGTTCATCTTGCGTTGGTTGGTAATGTTGTCGATTCCGGCTGTGATTGCGGTATTTGCGGGATTTTCCTTGTTGCCTTCCAATCAGGCTCCGCTGGTATTACGCGTTATACATCCTGCTCCTCCTGGAGAAATAAATTTTGGTGGAAAAACTATAAATTTACGGGCAGCTGTTAACCCCTACCGTGAATATGAAACAGCAGATCCGGAAAAGTTTGCGGAACATGTTGAATTGGGACGAAAAGTTTATTACGAGAATTGTCATTATTGTCACGGTGATTTTCTGGATGGCAAAGGTCCATTTGCTACTGCTCTTGATCCAAAACCCGCCAATTTTCAAGATGTAGGAACGATTGCTCAACTGCAGGAAACCTATGTTTTTTGGCGGGTTGCCAAAGGAGGTCCGGGTCTGCCGAATGAATCAATGCCGTGGCAAACAGCCATGCCGGCCTGGGAGGGCATACTTTCAGAAAATGATATTTGGGATGTCACCCTGTTTTTATATAAAGCGACTAATCATCCTCCCAGAACTTGGGAATGATGCAGTTTAAATTTTGGCCAAAAATACACAAAATCGAATAAAAACAAATCTATTTTTTGTGTGTTCTTGTGGGATTTAGCAAATTTATATTTTGAGTTTTGATTCTATGAAGTGGATATTTTGCGGATTATTGGGATTGATGGTGTCAGCTTTCACAGGCATTGCTTTGGGAGAGTCGCAGGATTTTGCTGCTGGTAAAACAGTTTATGATGAAAATTGCGCCCATTGTCACGGTTATGAGGGTGACGGACAGGGTTATGCTTTTGAATACGTATTTCCAAAACCACGTGATTTCACTTCCGGTATGTTTAAAATACGTACCACAGAGACCGGAGAAGAGCCTACACAAAAGGATCTTTTCCAAATCATCAGCAGGGGAATGCCCGGATCGACTATGCCGGAATGGGAATCTGTTCTGAATGAACAGCAGCTTCATGCTGTTGCCGCTTACGTAGAACAGTTTTACAAAACAGACGAAGACACAGAGGAAGAGGAAGAAACAGACGAAGACACAGAGGAAGAGGAAGAAACAGACGAAGACACAGAGGAAGAGGAAGAAACAGACGAAGACACAGAGGAAGAAGAAGAAACAGACGAAGACACAGAGGAAGAGGAATACACTGAGGAAGAAGCAGATGAAGAGGCAGACGAAGAGGATGAACCGGTTGTGCCACTCGTTATTCCGAAAGCTCCGGACTCATCACCGGAAAGCATTGCACGCGGCAAAGAACTGACCCTCAAGGTGGAGTGTGATAAATGTCACGGAAAAGAAGGACGGGGTGACGGCCCTTCAGCAATGGAATTGAAGGATGACTGGAATCAGATTCCAATGCGCCCTGCTGATTGGACTGCACCGTGGCGCTTCCGTGGCGGAAATCGTGCGGAAGACATTTTCCGCACCATACGTACTGGACTTAACGGAACACCGATGCCGACCTTCGCTGAGGATCTCACCGTAGACGAAACATGGGACGTTGTGCATTACGTACGCTCTCTGGCTTCTGTTAACGAACCGGAGGTAAAACGGACTCTGGTTTCTAAAAAAGTTGAGGGAGTGCTTTCACTGGAAATGGAAAACGGACAGTGGGAAACCGCGCAGATATTTTATGTGCCTTTTTCCGGACAGGTGATACTCAAAGAACGTTTATTTCAGCCCACAGTGCATTCCCTGCGTTTCAGTTCAATTTACAATGAAACAGAAATCGCCTTCAGGATACAGTGGAATGATCCCACTTCAAAAGCACATAAAGAATTTGGCGGCGGAGACGAAATGATTTTGCAGTTTCCTGCCAAGTTGAAAGAAGGCGAACGAGCCATTCCGCATTTTCTGATGGGACAACCTGGAAAATTGGTCAATTTGTGGCTTTGGAGCGATGCTTACGGAAAAGTAGTTGATGCAAAAGCATCCCGTCTGGGGGACTGGATGGTACGTGAAGATCGGCCTTTAGCTTCAATAATAAGTTACAAAAACGGTCAATACACTTTGATGATCAAACGAGAACGTGTCAATGATCAAAAAGGAAGTGTTCAGTTTCCAGCGGATAGGATAGTTGTACCGCTGGCTTTTTCTGCAGTTGATGGTTCCAGTGGAGAAGGAGGCAGCAAGCGTGGTGTGACGACTTGGTACAATTTGCTGCTCGAGCAGCCTGTCGGTAACAATATTATATATGTGCCAATCATCATTTTTCTGCTGATTCTGGGACTGGAAGTGTTGTTGATGGTCCGCACCAGACGGTCAAAAAACACTATTAGTTGAGTAGACGCAATGACTCAAAAGCAACGACTTCGCACGGGATATTCCGGTGAAACCAAATTTCTGCCTTATTTGATTGCAGTCAACCTGACACGTCGCTGCAATCTCAAGTGCGAACATTGTTATTTAGACGCTGGTGCTAAAGATGAATTTTCTGCTGAAGAGTTGAGTACTTCAGAATTATGTAACTTGTTTAGCGAAATTGCAGAGAAGGCAGAGGGTACATTGATTGTGCTGACTGGCGGAGAACCTTTGCTGCGTTCGGATATTAGTGAATTGGTTTCTACAGGAAATTCACTTGGTTTGCGGATGGTGCTAGGCACAAACGGGCTTGGACTTTCCGTAAAAATCGCACAGGAACTGAAAGCTTCGGGTTTGCAGGGAGTAGGAATCAGTTTGGATAATCTGTATCCGGAAGCACACGACAAATTCCGCGGAGTTCCCGGTGCTTGGGAAAAAACCTTAGCGGCGATTCGGGCTTGCCGTGCCTGTGGACTGCATGTGCAACTTCACACAACAGTGACTCACCAGAATGCAGATCAAATTGAAGACTTTGTTGAGTTTGCTAAAAACGAAGGAGTTAGCATTCTCAATTTCTTTTTTCTGGTCTGCACCGGACGTGGACAGGTGATGAGTGATATTTCTCCGGAACAGTATGAAGACGTTTTGGTGCGGATTGCGGAACTACAGAGAAACACCAAATCCTTAATGATTCAAGCACGTTGTGCTCCACACTTCAAACGAATTCTGTATCAGCAAGATCCGCAGTCACAGTTCACACGGGCTCAGGGTTACGACGGCGGAGGCTGTCCGGCAGCAACGCATTATTGCAGGATTGATCCACAGGGAAACGTTACACCATGTCCGTACATGGAAAATGTGGTAGGAAATATTCGTGATTCCGCTTTCTGGAAAATTTGGGATGAGTCGTCTCTTTTTCAAGACTTCCGTAATCCAACTTTGAAGGGACGTTGCGGCAACTGCGAATTCCGGAATTTGTGCGGCGGCTGCAGAGCGAGGGCTCAGGAGCGTTATGAGGACTTGATGGCTGAAGATCCTACTTGCACCTGGCAGCCGGCTGGAGAACAGATGCCGAAAACTTTGCCAGTCGCTGCAGATTTACCTTCCGGAGATTTGGACGGTACTGTCGAATGGACTCCGGAAGCACAAAAACGCTTAAAGCGCATACCGATTTTTTTACGTGGAATGATACGTAAACGTTTAGAAGAAAAGGCGCTTAAACTGACACATGGTCTTCCGGAAAATGCAGTGATAACTCCGGACTTTATGGCGGAACATCGTAAACAACGAGAACATGAATTGGGAATAAAATTTGAAGAAGCGAACATTACAAGGAGTCTCTCATGAGTGCAGTATTGAAATATGAAAGTCAGCTTCCGTCTATTTCGGTGGAAGCGAATGCAATGGCAGTCGATTTGCCGGACGGGCCAACACGGATGCCTGTCACACCGCTTCCGGGACATTTAATTGACTGGATGGAAGAAGGACGCCGTGGCATGTACAACCGCTTGAAAGGTAAGGAGGACTCAGTTGAGTTTTTCTCTCAGCACCTTCCGGTTTTGGTAACGCAAAGTCTAAATTCGGTTTTCCCTTTTAATTGCGGAAACAAAGGTGTGGGTTTTTTACCGAAGGAAGAATATTTGGAAGAATACATAGAACGTTACAGAGAAACGATGGAACGTACCCGAGGTATTGCATGGGAAGATTCTCTGGAACAGCGTCTGGAGACAGTTGCTGAATTTAATTTTAATCGTGAAGTTATTGATTATCGTTGTTTAACTTCCCTGGAAATTTTCGAAAAACGAACCTTCAACAATCTCCTTCAACTCCCTTTAGCCTCGTTGCACTACACAGGACACTGTCCATCATACACGAGTTTTCAGCTGAACTGCGGTGTTGAAATAGCAGGGCAGGATGATCCAAGACACACCTTCATTATGCTTTCTCGCACGATGTTTGAGTATGACAGTTTTCACATTGCACAACCTCAATTTCCGTATGCGTACCTTTTTTGGATTTCTGAAGTACAGGACAAAACCCCACACCGTGTGGAGGAACAACCGGACAAAGTTCAGTACCTTCAACAGAAAGGTGAAATGAATTGGCAAAAAGAAGCGATTTCCTCAATCAATCGTGCTCCGGGAATGATACGTCAACATATCCGTGAGACGGTGGAAAAGTACGCGCGTGAACGAGGTTTTTCAGAAATAACGCTGAAGGTTTTACAAGAAGCAAAAAGCAATTCGAATGAGTGCCCTGCGCATAAGAATAGTTCTTGATTTTGATTGTTTAAACCTTTCAGAATTATCTGAAACTTTCTAAATGATAACTCAAAATTCAGCAATAATTTAACATGTTTCAAAATATATACGTTCCGGTTGACAACTCTCCGCATTCGGATGCAGCGGTAAGATTAGCGTTATCTATTGCTAAAGCTTCAGGAGCAAAACTGTACGGCAGTCATGTTTATGCGGCAAAACTCCACGATAAACGTTTTCGTACAATGGAAAGTGGTTTGCCCGAAGAATTTCAGCAGGAAAAAGAACTTCAAAAACAGCGGGTGATTCACGATTCTTTGATTACCAAAGGTTTGGAATTAATTACAGATTCTTATTTGCTCGTAATGGCAGAGGCATGTCGTGAAGCGGGATTGGAATTTAAGGGTATTTCGCTGGAAGGTGCGAATTGGAAAGAGCTGGTACGTGACATTGAAGAACATCAATATGAGTTGGTCGTGATGGGTTCCAACGGAATGGGACTGGTAGCAGACTCATTGCTTGGTTCTGTCACTGAACGCGTTGCCCGGCGGATTCAGACTGACTTGTTGATTGTTAAGGAAACCGATGAAGATAAAAGCGAATCAGACAAGATTGTCGTCTGTCTTGACGGAAGTGAACGTTCTTTTGGCGGGCTGAAATCAGCTTTGGAGTTGGCTGCGGTGTTTAACAAAAAGGTTGAAGCCATTTCTGCCTTTGATCCGTATTTTCATTACGGCATGTTCAGTTCTTTGAATAACGTGCTTTCAGACAAGGCACGTAAAGTTTTTAAATTTGAGGAGCAGGAAAAACTTCACGAAGACATCATTGATAATGGTTTGGCAAAAATATATCAATCGCATTTGGACATCGCCGTACGTATTGCTGAAGATGAAGGTATTGACCTTCAAACTAAATTGCTTGACGGCAAAGCCTGGAAAAAAGTTCTGGCGCACGTAAAAAAAGATCCACCTTGGTTGCTGGTGCTGGGGCGTACAGGAATTCATAGTGATGACGATATGGACATCGGTGGAAATACTGAAAATATTTTACGGCTTGCACCGTGTAATATTTTGATGATGGATACAGAATTCAGCCCTCCTGTAGAATATCTGGCGGAGGAAACCATCGGCTGGACTGTTGAAGCACAGTCTAGAATGCAGAACGTTCCTGAGATGGCGAGGGGGGTGGCGATGAAGGCCATTCAGCAACATGCTGTCGCAGAAGGATACACAATGATTACGTCCGAGGTTGTTGAGAAGGCGATTCGTGCCTTGCTGCCGCCACAGGCATTGGCCGCAATGGGGATTGAATTTTCAGAAACATCTGCAGCAAAACTTGAAGACCACGAAACCTTTGAATTGTCGTTTGAATGCCCGTCTTGTAAATACGTTCACCACAAGAAACGTCCGGAAAAATGCCCTGTCTGTAATGCCGAAGGGCAGGACTTCCGAATTTATGACAGTTCTCCTATTACAAATTCTCCTGAACAGCAAAGCGAATCCTCAGGCGTTACCGAAACCACTTTTGATGGCCGGGAACTGACTTGGACTCCTGATGCCAAAATGCGTCTCAACCACGTTCCAGTTGGAAATAATCGTGAGCAATTGCGTTACAAACTGGAAAAACGGGCTCATACGAGGCATCAGCAAGTGATCACAGAAGAAATGGTCAGCGTTGCTGTTGAAGAAGAAGGTATTAAAGAATCTGTTGCGAAAGAAGAATCAAAAACTAAAAGTGATGAAAAACAAGTTATATTTGAATGGACGGATGAGGCATTCAAGCGTCTGGCACGCGTTCCGGAAGGCTTTATGCGTGATGCTGCTCAAACTACAATTGAAGAATATGCCGAAGAACAAAACATTACACGCATTGACTTGGAAGTGGCTGAAGGTGGGCTGGGCAGGGCTCGTGAAAAAATGCAGCAAACCATGCAGTCCGGTAATGAGGTACGCATACCTGAGGTGAAATCTCCAAGTCAAATTAATGATGATACAGGCACATTTGAATGTCAGCTTTGCGGTTACACACTCGAAGGTCAGCAACCACAAGTTTGTGAAGTATGTCATGGTTCTGATAATAAAAAACTGTCTGAAGCAGAAAGTGAAATTGCTTCTGAAGCCGCCTTCCTAAAACTAAAATGGAAAGATGAGGCCAGGGAAAAACTGCAACATGTTCCTGCAGGCTTCATGCGGGAAATGACCAAGAACCGGATAGAGCAATGGGCACGTAAATTTAATAAAGCAGAAATTTCACTCCAAGTCGTAGAAGCAAAATATTCTTCATGGGGTGACGGCTCAAAAGGTCTGCTTAATCAAACATCACAGAATGTGCCGCTCACGTGGACTGAAGATGCGCAGGCCCGTATTCAACGGGTTCCGGATTTCATCCGCCCAATGGTGCAGTTGGAGGTGGAGCGTAATGCCCGACAACAAGGACAGGATCTAGTCGACGGCGGAACGCTGGATTTTATCATGGAACAGTGGGGGAATAAGCAGCATTTTCACCGGCATTCTTCATAAAATTTCAATAATGAAATTATCAAAGCTTTTGTCCAAAATTGCTCAGAAAAATTTTGGGATAGCGCAGGCAGAACTGTAGTTGTTTACGCAAGCAGGAGTATAAATGTTTTCGCGTATCAAACCTTTCAAACTTTCCTCTCTCACTGTAGTAAACTTTTTTTAGTCAATCGAAATTATCGAAGCAAAGCAATTTCAATTATCTACGTATATTTACGTATTGACCCAGATTCTTTAACTTTTAGAATACAGGGATATTCTGTCCTAAATTTGAAAACCGGCTTGCGGCTAGGCTGAGAAGCAAAAATTAAAGCGCCGCTATTTAATGTAATCAAATAATAACGTGAGGCCGGAGTGGTGTAAGCCGTCACGACGGATGGGAATTTACGATATGAGCAAAGCTAAAAAAATGTCCAATAAGAAAAAAACTGTTGAGAGCCTGATTATTGTTTTACAAAACGGTAACGATGCTAATCGTTGTTTTGCTGCTCAAGCCCTTGGAAATATAGGGGACAGTCAGGCAGTGAAACCTTTGATGAGCGCTTTGCATGATGAAGACGAAGATGTTGTTATGGATGCAGTTACGGCTTTAGGACAAATAGGAACAGCAGAAAATGTTCCGGATTTGATGGAATGTTACCGGATGCATCCTGTGGGAGATGTGAAAGTGGCGGTAGTGGAAGCACTTGGTCGAATTGCTGAAAAGGAAAAATTTGATCATGAACCGCTGCTCAATTTTTTACTGGAAGTTGTTTCAGGACATGGTGAAGATTCTCACTGGGAGATTGATGATGAGGAGTGGGATGATTGGTGGGACGCACAATTTAAGGCGATTGAAGCTTTAGCTAAGATAGGTGATTCAAGGGCCGCATCTGCAATCGTGGCAGCATTGGATGAAGATGAAGCACAGGAATTAAATGAAGTAGTTTTTGCGGCTCTGGCCAAAATGGGGGAGTCCGGTGAGAAGATTCTCATTGAGCGGCTTTTAAGTAGTGACCGTATACAACGTCGATATGCCGCCAAGCATTTGGCAGAAGTTCAGACGGTTAAAGTACGGAATGCCTTGAGCAAGGCTTTAGAAGATTCTGACGTGCAGGTTTGTGTAGCAGCAGCAAAATCTTTGGCCTGTCATCCTGAACCTACAGCTCAATCCCTATTGCTCAGGGTATTTCAGGACAGCAGATCTGTTGTTAGAAAACAGGTATTGGAAGTCATATCCCAGTCAGATTTCTCAGTACCGGAAAAGCAATTACTGAATTTACTGAAGGATGAAGATCAACTGGTACGATTACAGGCCTTACGCACAGTCGCCATTCAGCAAAATGTAGGGTTGGCGGGCCAAGTTTATGAAGCTCTGCGTGATCCTTCTCTGGATGTAGTTGCCGCTGCGGTCGAGGCTATGGGAACACTTGGTTATGTAAAAGCGGGAAGTACGGTTGCAGCACTTTTATCAGAACAGGGTTTGAACACTGAATTACGGATAAAGTCTGCGATTGCCCTTGGAACAATAGGTAGTGAAGCAGAACTACCGACTCTATTGGAAATGCTCAAAGATCCGGAGCAGGCGGTACGCCTGCATAGCCTGAACTCGATCGCTCACCTGGAATTTCCTGGAACTCAGGACGTTTTGCTGGCCGCACTTCGCGGAGAATTGCTTCAGGAAACCGAAACCCCACCAGTAGTATCTCTAGAATCGAAAACTCAAATTCTGGAAAATTCAACAAGTAATGAAACTATAACAGCAGAAATTCCGGAACCAAAAAGCACATTAGCATCAATTTTGGAACCATCAAGGGAAGTAGAACTGCTGAATTCAGCAAATGAAACAGTAGAATTGACAGCAGAAGAACAACACTTTTTGGAAATAGCTGATGCAAACCGCAAACTGAATCAGGAATTACAGGATCGTAAAATTCTTGCTCCGCATCAGGATATTAAACGCTTCGCGGCAGCTGTTTTAGGAGAAGAAAGGGGGCAAAAAATAGTTCCGGGACTTGTTGAAGTGCTTGAAGATCCTGAACCTTTATTACAACTGACCGCAGCAGAATCATTGGGCAGGATTGGTGATACGGCTGCAGTGAAGGCACTCGTAGGATTACTGGGCTCCGCTGAAAAAGAGGTTCGCTTGAAAGCCGCAAGTGCTTTGGGAAGGATAAAGGTTCCGGAATCTGTTTCTGCTATGATGGAACATTTTCCGGAAGAGAATAATTTGTTTGTACGTATCCAAATATTACAGTCATTAAAAGACTTAGCACAAATGATTAGGTCAGAAGATCAACGATTATCCGTGGAAAAAATAGCTTTGCTGCTTTTAGAAGATCCAGAGTCCGGAATCAGAATGGCCGCAGCGGAATTGCTGCTCGCTGTTCCTGAAAAAAACGAAGAACCGTCTGTTATTCCAATGATTGCTAAAATGGCCTTTGCAGGCGGCGGTGACCAACGTTTGGAAATAGGTAGAATGCTGAGAAAGGTAAATCCGGAATCAGGAAGTGCTGTTTTTTTGAAAATACTTTCTAACCCAAAACAGGAAAGCCATCATCGAGTCGCGATAGAGGCGCTTCAGGAGATTCATCGAATTTAACAGGGCATATTTCCCCAAATAGCTTTGCTTCAAGAAACGGCAAGAAATTTTTATGGGTTAACTTTTCACACTTAATCATGGGGGAGTCATTGTGAATAATCCAAATACAGACAAAGAATATTTAATTCGGGAGTTACTGGAACTCCGGAAACAAATAGTGCACGATCAATCAAGAGATTTGGGTAGTCGTGTTTCTGAGTCCGGACTAATGTCCGCGATGAAGTGTTATGATTGTCCTGCTTTGGAAGAGTTTGCAAACATTCGTTATGCACTGGATCAGTCTTCAACCGTTTCGATCTCAGACTCTGAGGGTCGCATCCTTTATGTTAATGATAAATTTTGTAAAATATCAAAATATTCCAGAGATGAATTGATTGGCCAGGATCATCGTCTCTTGAATTCAGGCTTCCATTCGAGTGAATATATAAAAGGTGTATGGGATACTTTACTCAAAGGGCAGGTTTGGAAAGGTGAGTTTCGAAATCGTGCTAAAGATCAGTCAATTTATTGGGTTGATACGACAATTGTACCATTCATGGACAGCATCGGGAAGATACGTCAATTCATTTCCATCCGTCATGACATCACAGTCATCAAACAAAATGTCAGCGCACTTCATAGTGCCAAGCACTCATGAAGTGCATTTCGGGAGTTTGTACATACCACCACGCTTTTCCCGTTGCTGAGGTGATTGAAAAAACTTCAGCAACTAATGCAGAGATAACTCAGCAAAAAACATAAAAAGCAAAAAAACATTTCCCCGCGCTGACAACTACCGTTTTTCCGCAAAAGATCAGCTCCTTCAATAAAACAATTTATTTGATCTTCTACCTATCGGGTAGCCGCTATGACACTTGCCTGCAGTGTTAGTTAATGCCTCTGATTAATACTTTTATTGAGCTTGCACTTTATAGTGCAATAATTCAAAATCATCAATCTTTTTTTAGTTAAGTTTTATAGTATTTTACATATACAGTCTACAGGAGTCGGTTAGGATGTTAGCAAGTTCTACAAAATATCTAATAATTGGTGCAGGAATTCATGGTCTTAGCACTTCATACCATTTAGCACTTGAGTTGAAAAAACGGGGCCTCGGAAACGGGAAAGATATCATTGTTATTGATAAATCGGGTATTGGAGCAGGTGCTTCAGGAATTGCATGTGGAGTTGTCCGCAACAATTATTTCCAGCCCGCAATGCGTGAATTGATGGCGCACAGCGTTGACGTTTGGGAGAGTGATCCAAAAGCATACAGCTATCACCCGGTAGGTTACATGCAAATCAGCCCGGAAGTGATGCACGCTGACATTGCCACAATCTATGAGCAACAGAAGGCCATTGGCTACCCTTCAGAGTTTATTGAGGGAAGTGCGGATTCAATGGTTTATATGCGCGGGTTATTTGACGACTGGCAAGCCAAAAGCATAACGTCCGTTTTGCATGAAAAAAAGGGAGGTTTTTCCAATAATATGAAATGCATGCAGGGACTTGCGGCAAAGGCTGAAAGTGAAGGTGTTACTATTACAGGAAATGTCGAAGTCACAGGTGTTGAATATTCAGGGAAAGCCATTTCAGCAATAGTCACTAATCGCGGAACTATCAAAACTGATTATGTAGTGGTAGGGGTTGGTCCATGGATTAATACTTTCTGGGATATGTTGGACCTTCCCAAGACTATCAAAGTGAAGGATGGTGATACCGTTCATGAAAATGTAGAAATGTGGCGTTATTACTGTTTGCAGGAAGGCACTCTTGGTGTTGATCCCAATATGCTTAAAACCAATGATGGGGGGAGTCCGCCGGTGATTCACGTTGATACAGACGCACCACTCTACTCGGATATTGACGGACGTCTGATCACTGACAAAATGTGGGGTATCTATTATAAACCGGATTTTAGTTTTGACGGTGTGCAGGGCGGAGCGGCGCCTTATAATGTTGACAATACAGGCGATGACTTCAGTATTGATCCTTATGGAACGGAGTCTCCAGACTTTGTGGTCGGCAAAGACTTTGTTGACATGTGGTGTGCCGCGTTGGCTTTCTGCCAGAGACGTTTTGAAGATACGAGGCATCTTTACCGCGGTGAACCTTCAGGAGGATTGGGAGCATTGGCTCCAGACAGTTTCCCTGTTTTTGATGAGTATCATGAAAACTGCTATGTGATAGCAGATTCAAACCATGGTTATAAGATGCTAGGAGTTGGTAAACTTGTTGCGGAGTATATTGTGGGTGAAAAAAGTAAACTGCTGGATCCGTTTAGTTTTTCACGTTTTGAGGAGGGCAAGTTACATCCGGTTTCAAATAGTCCTTTCCCGTGGAGTTAATCGACTTTTCTTTCAGGCGTTTATGATGCGGCTTCGCTCAGGGAACGTTTTTTCGTAACAATATAAAGATGCTGCACCAGTTTTATGGATGAAGAGATAGTAGAAGGAGACTCAGAGCAGAGAAATGAGAGACATCCGCTACAGGATCATTTTTTGGGTTGGCAGTGCCGTGTGCGGGAATATGCGATGCGTAACGATGAGGGCAGGCCAACGCCTGGAATGTGTCCCACGGTGTTTCTGGAAAGTGGTGAGCAAGTGGCGTCAGCGCTAACTCTACTGCTTGTTCCGGCTCAGCCGCAGGAAAGTATCCAGCAATTCCGTTTTATGTCACAAAAAACATATGATCCGCAGGAAAGATACAAAAAAGCGATGCAGTTGCTTTCATCCGCATTCTATCAGCATATTGAGGATTTTAGTGGTTTGCTGACCGGACTGTTTCCCAATGATTCCAACATAGCAAAGAGACTGAAGAAGGAGGAACGATGTGTGCTGAAGTTCAACTACCAGCAGCAAAGTTTTAGCATCCCATGCTGTGTTGGTGAGCTCTCAAAAGATAAACAGGATTATGAGTTTACTTACTGGCACAATCTGCTTTTCAATCCGTATCTTTCACCAGAAGTCAAGGTTCTAGGTTTTGAACCGGATTGGTCTGAGGCCTGTGCAGATCCTTCGCAGTTCTAGTAAGAACTACAAAATAAAAGACCACTAAATCATTCTCAACCGTTACTGCTGGAATTTTCCTCAGGACGGGAATAGTGTCTTTCCTCAGGCCATCCAGTGAGTTCAGCGACTATTTCAAGATTGGATAAAGGGAAGGAACGGCAGGCAAGAGTATGGTCTGCTTGAAGGTCCTCAAAACTAAGAGCAGAAGGCATAAAACTTCCTAGCCGTACCCGACCTTCGCGAATACGGACTTTACATTTTCCGCACTCTCCCTGCTGGCAGTTATTGAAGAGTGTCAAACCACATCTACGGGATCCTTGAAGTAGTGTTTCATTTGGTCCGCAATCAAAACTTGCTGTATAGGGTTGCACAACAATCCGGAAAATATCTTCTTTTTCTTCCAATACAATCCCCGTTTAAGCAGCCTGGAAAAATAAATCTGTTTGGGTCAGAATTTTCCGTAGTTGTCTCTTAAAACAACCATAGGATGGCGTTTTGACATCTGAAATTTAATCAACAATTCACGCGCGATCATATCTCGATCCTGTTGGTTATCAGGAAGCTCCATGTCTTCTGGAACTGTTACCCAGCCATTTATATTTCTGTCAAAAACCGCAGCACGATCCTCCTCGTACCCCAAATGGACATCTTCCAGCCAGTTGAGGTCTTTCCAATCCATAACTTCAAGATACTTCTTGAGGAAAGGAGTGAGCCTGTCATAGTCTGGAACAAGATTTACATCGTAGCGGTAGCCGATGTGCTGTCCAATCTCCTTTTCCCGGTTCGTTCCTAAATCTTCTGGAACAAGTTCATCTTCTTTTACCATTGTTTACCTTATTATAAAGTAGTTCAAACTTTAACTTTGTTACAGAAAGAAATGCTTATCTAATATTTCAACAGTTCAATCTGTTATTAAAGATATTCAGTAACGTGTCATGTCGGGACGGCCCACAGTGTGTTGTGAACCTGCCAAAGGTACCTGGGCCAAAGCCGATGCTTCCATTGTCAGTGCCGCAAGATCTTCCGGTTCAAGAGAATGAACATCCGTTTTTCCGCAGGCACGAGCCATCATTTGACATTCGATGGCCAAGCAGTGCAGGAAGTTGTAAACGCGCTCTGCCGCTTTATCAGGATCTAGTCGCTTTCGCAGTTCTGGATCTTGGGTTGCAACTCCAACGGGGCAACGTCCAGTATGACAGTGGTAACAGTATCCTGCATCAACACCCATCTCTTTTTGATAATCTGCTTCAGGAGTATCTTTGTTGCAGTTTAAGGCCATCATAGCTGAATGGCCGATTGCTACCGCGTCCGCTCCCAAAGCTAGTGCTTTGGCAACATCCGCACCGTTGCGGATACCTCCGGCATAAACCAGTGAAATTTCTCCGGACAAGCCCAGATCATCAAAAGCTTTTCGCGCCTGTCGTATGGCCGCAATTCCTGGAACACCTGTTTCTTCGGTTGCTAAATGCGGTCCTGCTCCGGTTGAACCTTCCATACCGTCAATGTAGATGCTGTCAGGATTTGTTTTGAGTGCCATACGCACGTCATCATAGACACGTGCAGCACCCAGTTTGAGTTGGATTGGGATTTGACTGTCAGTCGCTTCCCGGATTTCCTTAATTTTCAAAGACAAATCGTCCGGACCTAGCCAGTCAGGGTGTCTTGCTGGTGAGCGCTGGTCAATCCCCGCAGGTAGCGAACGCATTTCCGCAACCTGATCCGTGACCTTCTGTCCCATTAAGTGGCCACCCAAACCAACTTTGCAGCCTTGACCGATGAAAAATTCACAGCAATCAGCAAGTCTTAGATGATGTGGATTAAAACCGTAACGTGATTGAATACACTGGTAGAGCCACTTGGATGAATAACGTCGTTCATCCGGAATCATTCCTCCTTCTCCGGAACAGGTAGCGGTACCTGCCATTGTCGCACCGCGAGCCAGCGCTGTTTTGGCTTCGTAACTCAGAGCACCAAAGCTCATGCCTGTGATATAGATTGGGATGTCCAACTCCAGTGGCCGCTTTGCTCTCGGACCGATGATTGTTTTCGTCAGACATTTTTCTCTGTAACCTTCAATGACGAAACGCGTCAATGTTCCAGGAAGGAATGTCAGGTCATCCCAGGTTGGGATTTTTTTGAACAGTGAGAAACCACGCATCCGATAGCGTCCCAATTCTGATTTGATATGTATATCATCTATTACCTCGGGCTTGAAGATGAAACTCTCACCGAGAAGAGATTTATTTCTTGCCATAATTTTTTTCTCTGCTTGAAAATTAAGAAGACGGTTCCGCCCGTTTTCAAATATGTTGAACTCAAAGTATGATCTTCTTTTCAGACGGTTCTAAGTTGTCGTAATTCCAAAGTTGCTTGCCAGCGACGATTTTCTGCAAATTCTTTACACCGTTTGGAGCTTTCATACGATAGAGTGACAGCTTGCGTTCAATCCAATCTGCTTCAAGATCTGTCATTTCACCTGGAACGGCATCGACACCCAGCGAAGCAATTTTACCACCGATATAGATAGTACCGTCATACATCGAATCTCCCAAATTATCACCGGCGTCGCCCAGGATAATCATCCTTCCACGCTGCATCATGAATCCTGTTAAGGTTCCTGTACGTCCGCCAACTATGATGTTTCCGCCTTTCATGTCAATTCCGGTACGTGAGCCGACGTCGCCTTTGCAGACAAGGTCTCCACCACGGATAGCCGCACCGAATGTTGAACCGGCGTTCTTATCGATAACAACTGTTCCCGCCATCATGTTCTCACCGAAAGACCAACCTACCCGTCCGGAAATATGGATATTCGGTCCGTCAATCAAACCACAGCCGAAATAACCGAGACTTCCTTCGAAGTCGAGGGTAAGCCGGTTAAGTATGCCTACACCGACTGAATGCTTGGCGCGCGGATTTTTGACCACAATGTGTCCGCAACCTTCCTCCATCAAGGAGCGAATTTTCAAATTAATTTCTGTACTTTCCATATCCTTGGCATCAAACTCTGCCTTTTTAGCTCGATCAACTTCGAACGCATTATACGGATAAGTAAAGTTCTCTTCTTCAGTTGCCGAAAAAAATGTCTGCTGTGTTCGTCCGCGCAGTTGTTCCGAGTGTAAACCGGACTCAAAAGATTTATCTACAGTTCCCATACTCTCACTTCTCCTTCATAGGGGTCAAATGTGTCAATTTCGTGGGGAAAGATGCTGCGAATAGCAACTTCTTCGGACGCCAGTGCTACGAAATCATCTGATTCATACAATACCATAGGTTTAGCTGCCATCAAGTCTTTGGCCATACCCAATCTGTCAGAAGTCGCAACCACATAAGTAAAAACGCCGTCAAGTTCATCCAGTGAATCATGCATTGCCTCTTCTAGTTCAATATCGTTTTCCATTTTGTCTGCAAGGTAGACAGCAATCAATTCTGAATCACAGTGTGACATAAATCTGTGTCCACGGTGTTCCATTTTTCTACGCCATTTCCAGTAGTTAGTCAACTGTCCGTTATGGACAACCGAAACGTCATTGAATGGGTAGGCCCAGTACGGATGTGCAGAGCGAATATCGACGTCGGATTCAGTTGCCATCCTAGTGTGTCCGATAGCATGACTGCCGTTGAAGTTTCCAAGGTTATACTGATTGGAAACAACATCTGCATCTCCCAGGTCTTTGATTAACTCTAATCCCTGTCCCAAAGACATGATTTCTGCACCTTCAATATCCTCAATATAATCTGCCATGCGGTGCATATCACCATGATAGCGTAGGGTGTAGCGAAATGCATATTCCGTTGCTTCCTCTTCAGTTAGTATTTCAACACCAAGTTCTTTGAGCCGACTGTCCACTATTGCCCGTCGATCCTTGATTTGCTGATGAATGTCAAAACCTTTGCTGATGTCTTCCTGCTCAGCAACCTTGAAGCGCATCACGTACTGATCTTTACCGGGTACGCCGTAAACGGCAAACCCGGTAGAATCAGGTCCACGATGTTTCAAGGATCTGAGCATGGAAGTCATCTCCTCCCCAATGTTTCCGGGATTCCCCCGGCGGATAATCCCTGCTATTCCGCACATTTGTTCTCCTCTTTGTGATTGTAAATATCCTTGTATTTATGAAAAACAAGGGAGTTAGCTTTTCTGCTTACCCACAAGCTGTTGAATTTGACTTAAGCTTATGATCAGGGTAAACAGTCAATATATGTTTCCAGATCCCAATCAGTCACTGTATGATTGAACTTCTCCCACTCGTCATTTTTGTAATGATGGTAAACTCGGTACATCTCATCCGGCATAGAAGATTTTATAACCTCGTCATCCGCCAATTTTTGCAACGCCTCGCCTAGTGACATAGGCAGTTTCTTGACTTGTTTCCCCTCTTCAATGGCTTGGTAAATGTTGCGCTCTTCGGCTTCTCCGGGGTCAAGATCGTTACTTATGCCGTCTTCGAAGGCTTTAAGAAGAGCACCTCCCATCAGGTAGGGATTGACCATCGAATCCACAGATCGATACTCAAAACGTCCTGGAGCGGAAATCCTTAAGGCACAAGTCCGGTTCTGATAACCCCAATCTGCAAAGACTGGAGCCCAGAAACCCGTATCCCATAGGCGACGATAGGAATTTACAGTGGATGAACCGATTGAAGTTAAAGCACCGAGATGTTTCATTACTCCGCCGATACACTGCAAGCCGATCGGTCCGGGTTTGCGTTCATCAATTGAAAGATCCGGCATGAATGTGTTTTCACCACCAGTAAGATAAGTAAAAGCCCCTTCCATTCCTGGAAGTTTAGGATTGTGAAGGTCATTAACGGATTCTTTACCACCTCTCCAAAGAGACATGTTATGATGACATCCTGAAGCAGAAACGCCCATAAAAGGTTTTGACATAAAACAAGCAATCAACCCATCTTCACGTGCTACTTGTGCGCAGATTTGCCTGTAAGTCGTTAAGCGGTCTGCGTTACGCAAAACATCATCAAACATGGTATTTAGCTCCAATTGTCCAGGCGCGTCTTCATGGTCACCCTGAATAATATCCAGACCCATGGCCTGTGAGTATTCTATGACTTTCATGAAAGTCGGGCGCAACTCTTCAAATTGGTCAATGTGATAACAATTCGGTTTTGTTACGCCTCCATTTGGGCGTCCATCGTCTCCACGTTTGAGCCACATCATTTCCGGTTCAGTGCCGGCACGCATGTGCAAGCCATCAAACTTTTCTTTAAATTCATTATGGATGATACGTAGATTTCCCCGACAATCTGAAGTCAAATGACCACCTGGATTTTCACGTTCTTCTCGGTTACGGAAACAAGTACAGAATACTCTTGCAACCCTCTTGTCCCAGGGCAGTTGGCAAAAAGTCTCAGGGTCAGGGATTCCAACCAATTCTGAGGATTCCGGCCCGTAACCGATATAGTCGCCGTGTCTGTCAACAAACAGGTTTGCAGTGGAACCATACACGAGTTGGAAACCTCTTTCTGCAGTACGCTCCCAGTGGTCAGCAGGAATCCCCTTCCCAACAATCCGTCCGGTTACTGATATAAATTGGTAGTAAATATAGGTGATTCCCAGTTCATTGATTTTCTCTCGTACCTGTTTAACTAATTTGTCTCGCCCGTCGGCATTAACGTGAGCTTCTAAGTCTGTCATATTCTCTCCTCCATTAAAATTTTATCCGAACTTGATAAATACAAGATCGGAAAATTAAGGCTGTAAAAGAAATATATTTTCAGCCATCGTGATTAAACGCCTTTAAATTCTGCAGAACCCTACATTTTATAAAAGTGAGCAAATTTACTGCAACCTTTCCAAGAAGTCAAGAGCGCGGTTTTAGTTTTTCCGGATCATAAAACGGAAATTTCACCACCTGCGCCGGAATACGCTTTTGGTGTCCGTCCAGTTTCCCAACTTCCACTTTCGTACCCAGTTCTGCATGTGCTACATCCATTCTGCATAACGCGATGTTTTTCTTCAGAAGTGGTGAACGCATTCCGCTGGTAATTATGCCAACCTGAGCACGCCCGCTGGAAGTGTGAACACAATCGCCGTGAGCTCCTATTTCGTGTCCGTCCAATTCCAAACCTACGAGTTGTTTCTGCGGACTGGCTTTACGGCGGATCAGTGCTTCTTTACCTACAAAATCATCCTCCTTGGTTTTGAGTGGTACAGTAAAACCAACCCCTGCTTCAAACGGATCAGTTTGGTCAGAGAACTCATAACTGGCAAAAACCAATCCTGCTTCAATACGTACGAGATCCAATGCGTCCAGTCCAAGCGGTTTCAAACCATGCGGATGGCCTTCTTCCCAAACCGCGTCCCAAACTGCAGGGGCGTCATTAGGATGACACCAGACTTCATATCCCAATTCCCCGGTATATCCGGTGCGGGAAATCATCACCGGAACTCCGTTGAGGTCTCCTATGCGGCCGATGGTAAAACGGAACCAGTTGACTTCTTCCACTTTTGGCTGATGCTCTGGAGTCCAGATAATTTTTTTGAGAATATCACGGCTTTTGGGACCTTGAACTGCAATGTTGTGCAATTGATCGGTTGAGGATTTGACCCAAACTTTGTAGCCTTTTTCTTTTGCCTGTTGTCGCATCCACTCTCCACCGTAGTCACTTCCACCCACCCAACGGAAGTTGTCTTGAGAGATACGCAGTAAAGTTCCGTCGTCCATCATCCCACCGTGCGGGTAGCACATGGAAGAGTAAACGACTTGTCCAACTGCGAGTTTTCTTACATTTCGAGTGAGTACCCACTGCATCAAAAGCTCTGCATCCGGCCCGAGAATCTCAAATTTCCGGAGTGGTGATAAATCCATCACCACCGCTTTTTCACGACAGGCGTAATATTCTTCTTGTGCTCCTCCATTGGTATAGCAGGTCGGAAGCCAGTATCCATTATATTCCACGAAATTCCTGGTGAGTTTGGAAGTTCTTGGATGAAAAGCAGTTTCTTGAGTCATTTTAGCGTCGGATTCGGGAGTCATTCTAGTTGCTATGGCTTTAGAGAAAAGATTTTTGGCCGGATAAATCCGGACGTGAATATCGGTAGGATTCCAGCCGTTTGCCGAAGTAGTATCGTCTGGACAAGCAGAAGACACGCAAACAATGTCCGTTAAGGCTTTCAATAAAATGTAGTCTCCAGGACGTGAATATGGCTCATCCGAATACATTGCATGATGATCGTCCACTCCTGTGTTAAAGAAAAAATTGATAGCAGGCCAACCTTCCCGTGCTTGAACTCCGTAATGCTCCAGATTAGCATTGAAATTTTCGGAGCAACTGATGTGGCCAAAATATCCCATATCGTCATAATATTTTGGGGCGCAAGCCAAACCAAACGTATCATGCTGTCCCACAGTATCCTGTATCACTTCGACCAACGGTTGCATTTCCTGATCGAAAAATTTTGAATGCAAGCCCGGCTTTGGACACGAAGTCATAGTCAGCGAACGGGTATTTGTCATCTCAATACAACACTCAATCCCTTTGTCCAATTGACTGGTCTTGAATGCTTGAAAATCGGAACACTGCCGTCCAGCGACATCCAAAATTTGAATATACTCTCCTGCTTTGATTTCATAAGCATTGGCGGTACTGTTATGAATGCGGATTTCCAAGCGTGGATCAGCGAGTGGTTCCGGCAAATCTGGAGTCGGTGCGTTTTCAGGATTGGCACGTTGTACAAAGGCCACCAAATCAGTCGGAGGATTTTGTTCTTCTACGATCATGTTTTCGCCCAGTGAGGCAATTACACAGGTGAGCTCGCGGCTTGCCCGGAACGTAACTTCTTCATCCGGAAGGGAGTCTTTCGAAAAGAGCGGAACGGCTTTCATTTTACCGATATTCAGTCCGCCTCTTTTAAGTGCAGCTGTTACTTTGTTGGCGCTTACTGATTTTTGGCTGAGGATACTTTTCAGTCCGGAAGCTTCTTTGGAGGCTTTGGTCCCGAGTGACTCAGCATCTTCACGGCCGCCTTCACCGAAAACCACAAGTTCTCCGCATTGGCGTCCTTCAGGATCTCTAATGGTCAAGCTGTCTTCTGGAGTTAAAGTAACGACAATTGTGCCCATGGCCGGAACTTGATAACGTTCCATACCATAAGGCAGGTAGGAGCGTAATCCAGGTTCCAAAAGACGTGGAGATGATGTTGGATTCAACGAACTCATAATGGGCTTTTATAAGGTCACAATTTTAACAAGATTCTCAGTATTTTCAGGTCACGATTAAGTTAAGAAAAAACAGGAGAATCTACAACACCCAAAAAGATAGGAGTTTGAACTAAAATGAGTAGCTTAAAACCACTCCAATAGGTAGTTAGAAAAAACTAATCCATTATAGGATTAATGGGAAATTGTTCTTACAGTAATATTCTGTTGTTCACAAAGAGGTAAGTATCTTGTAGTGTTTTTTTCATGTCAAGTAAAAAATTTACAAATTAATAATAATCTTGTCAGACCGTTTTCCACTCTGTAAACTTCTGTCATGGTTTTCATTCTCGGATCGTTTAAGCAATAATTGTCCGTGAACGCGAATAAAGACTAAGTCTGTTGTAAGTAATTGTACAGCAATTTTGTCTGCAAAAAGTTAAAATCCCCCAGTCAGCAATAAGCAGGGGTTTAATCAGAAAGTTTATATTATTAATCTAAGAGGTAAATATGAGCATCAGTCTTGCGGAAAAAGCACGGGAAAAGGGTATTCGTTATTTTTTAATTAGTTTTACGGACTTGTTTGGAGTAGTCAGGTCAAAATTAGTTCCCACCGACGCTATAACAGGCATGCAGAAAAACGGTGCAGGTTTCGCCGGATTTGCGGCACATCTTGACATGACCCCTGCTGATTCAGACATGTTTGGTCTTCCTGACGCTGACAGGCTGATACAGTTACCATGGAAGCCTGAGGTAGGCTGGCTGCCGAGTGATATTTATCTTGGTGGTAAAATTGTCGCACACGGTCCCCGCACGGTTCTCAAACAGGTTTTGACTGATGCGGGAGAAAAAGGCTTTCACGTGAAAACCGGAGTTGAGTGTGAATACTTTATATTGAATCCTGAAGGTACAGCAGTTGCTGATTCAGCAGATATTCAGCCAAAACCATGTTACGATCAACAAGCATTAATGAGGCGTTATGACTTGATTTCAGAAATCTGTGATCATATGCAGACCCTTGAATGGGGACCGTACCAGAATGACCACGAAGATGCGAACGGACAGTTCGAAATGAACTGGGATTATACTGAAGCATTGACAACTGCTGACCGCCACAGTTTCTTCAAGTACATGACGAAGACGATTGCTGAAAAGCACGGTTTTCGAGCCACATTTATGCCTAAGCCGATTTCATCGCTCACAGGTAACGGTTGCCATGCTCATGTTTCAGTCTGGAGCAAGGATGGTAAAACAAACTTAATGGAAGACACCCATGGAGAACTTGGTCTTTCTAAACTCGCTTATCACTTTATCGGAGGACTTTTGAAGCATGCTGAAAGTCTGGCAGCAATTACTAATCCAGTGGTAAACAGTTACAAACGTATCAATGCACCCCGTACTACTTCCGGAGCAACTTGGTCACCCAACACAGTTACCTATTCTGGAAACAACCGTACACACATGATTCGCATTCCGGATACTGATCGGATTGAAGTCCGACTTGCTGATGGCGCTGCGAATCCATATTTACTTCAAGCAGTCTTAATCGGGGCCGGTTTGTGGGGTATAGAAAATAAAACAGATCCCGGAAAGAGGCTTGATATTGATATGTATGCAGAGGGACACACGGTTAAGAATGCACCCAAACTTCCCCTAAATCTTCTGGATGCATTGAGAGCTTTCGATAATAATAAAACCATGCGCCATATTCTTGGAGCAGAATTTGCGGATTCCTATGTCAAACTCAAGATGGAAGAGTGGAACAGCTATATGCATCACTTTTCGGAATGGGAACGTCAAAATGCTTTGGATGTTTAGTACTTAATATAAACATTTGTAATGAATATAATTATTTATATCATAATTTTACAATAGATCTAATCCAGAAATAGAATATGTGTGGAATTGTCGGTTTGTATTTGAAAAACGTTGAACTACATGCTCAGCTTGGCTGCATGTTTAAGCCAATGCTGATTGAAATGAGCAGCCGAGGGCCGGATTCGGCAGGGGTTGCTATTTACAGAAATCCTGTTAAAGCAGGACAGACGAAATTTTCATTGGCTCATGACGATTCTGGATTTTTGTGGGAAACACTTGAAACCAATTTAGCTGCCTCATTAAACTGTGAGGTTGCTACATTAAAAGTAGCAAACCATTGTATTCTTGTTACTGATGCTGCTGAAACTGAAGTAATTTCATGGCTGCAAACTAATTGTCCTGAAGTACGAATTGTTGGTTCTGGTAAATCGATTGAGATTTTTAAGGAAGTTGGGCCTCCGGAAAAGGTATATGAACAATTCGAACTGGAGCATGCATCAGGTACACACATGATCGGTCATACTCGTATGGCAACAGAAAGTGCTGTCACAACGGCGGGGTCACATCCATTTGCTACCGGTGCTGATCTATGTCTGGTTCACAACGGTTCGCTCTCTAATCATAATATTCTCCGTAATAATCTGGAACGCGAAGGGATAAAATTTCAGACTGAAAATGATACTGAAGTTGCAGGTGCATACATGACCTGGAAGATTCGCTCAGGCGCAACACTTCGTCAAGCTTTGGAGGATGGCATCAAGGAAATTGATGGATTCTATACCTTTTGCATTGGCACGCAGGATGGATTTGCAGTTGTTCGTGACCCAATCGCCTGTAAACATGCTGTGATGGCTGAGACTGATGACTGGGTAGCAATGGCAACTGAATTTCGTGCAATCGCACATTTGCCCGGCTCGGAACAGGCAAGAATCTGGGAACCTGAACCTTCAACCATTTACGTCTGGGGAGAACAATAATATGGACATGCTGGATCTAAAAGAACTTGGAGTACGTGGAGTAAATTCTGTACTACATGACTTGTCAAAAAGTAGAGCTAAATCTTACAAGATCAACAATCCGATGGGACAGCACTCAATTGCCTGTGGCCTTGATGCTCCAATGCAGATAAAAATTGAGGGGCATGTTGGCTTTTATTGTGGCGGTATGAATCAGCACGCAGAAATAAAAGTCAATGGTCACGCTGGAGTAGGGCTTGCAGAAAACATGATGTCCGGCAGGATTCAAGTTAGCGGCAATGCATCAGAGTCTGCAGGAGCAACTGCCCATGGGGGGTTACTGGTGATAGATGGGGATGCTTCATCACGTTGTGGTATTTCAATGAAAGG